>ODAK010005313.1_pt1 | contig 13096 bp, 13 predicted proteins | sample 1539591 | NCBI WGS metagenome assembly ODAK01 (sample SAMEA3539303, study PRJEB22396) | soil metagenome | biome: tundra; feature: field; material: soil | place: USA | collected 2010-05 | depth 0.15 m | reverse complement strand
CTGCGCAGTCGAAGGTGACTTGGATCTGCTTGACCGACGCCATCGGTCCACCATAAAGGCACGACCCCCCTCGAAGGGGCCCCAGAAGCGGGCCTTCGCTCGTGGCCCGCCGTTCCACCACCGGCAACCGCGTGCATCTTCGTGGAACCATTCGGTTGTGCCGCCACGTCCGAGGCTCGTGCTACCAGCATGGACAGCCGCCGCCTGCCTGCTTGCAACGATTGCGATCGGCGGATGGGAAAGTAGCGCCAATCGCGCGCTCGGCGACCAAAGTGTTTCAAGCTCCGCGCTTGGGCACGGTTCGCTCACCGATAGCGAATTCAACGTCGCGGTCGCTGTCGCCCGCGCGGAGGCGGATAAGGATGCCACCGCGATCACCGGCGCGACAGCCACGATCGGCGAGGGCACCGTGACGGACCCGAACGATGGCCCACCATGCACCTCCGGCACGCTGCTTCACATCAAGCTGATCGGCACGTTCAACATCGTCACGACGGGGTATGGCGGACAGCCGACCCCCTCCTCCGAACCGGTCAGCGCTGTACTGATCACCGCAGACCCCGAATCCGGCAAGGCTTGTGACCTCAGCGTCCAAACCGGCCCAACAACCCCCGATCCCGGCGCGACGCTGCTGTTCACGAAATGACAGGCACTCGTGCAATCTGAGTCCATGCACGCGGTCGAGCTCATCTTTGCTATCGGATGGGCGGCATTTTGGATCTACTGGCTCGTTGCCGCGTTCTCCATGAAACGCGGGCGCGTGGCTTGGTCCCGCGAGCTGCGTATCAGGGCGGTGATCGCCGTCCTAGCGATCCTGTTGATCCGGTTGGGGGCTTTCCGCGACCACGGCCTCAACTCCGATCCATTGCGTGCAGGGGTAGGGCTCGTCCTCTTCGCGGACGGACTAGCGTTCGCGATCTGGGCCCGCCTACATATCGGGCGCAACTGGGGCAGCCCCATGTCGCAAAAGACCGAGACGGAGTTGGTGACCAGCGGGCCCTACCGGCGCGTCCGACACCCCATCTACTCCGGCATCCTGATCGCGACCATCGGCACCGCGGTGGCGCTGAGCTGGGCATGGCTGATCGCCGTCGCCTTGGCCGGGATCTACTTCGTCTACAGCGCGATCGTTGAAGAGCGCAACCTGACCGAGCAGTTCCCCGACACCTACCCGGCGTACAAAGACTCGACCAAGATGCTCCTGCCCTTCGTCTTCTAGGCGAAGTCGCTGGCGTTCGCCAAACCGCCAGCCGGACGCCTAAGCGCCGCCGGTGACCTTGGAACAGCACGGATTTCGGACTGCCGCGCGGGCGATAGCCCAGAGCGGAAGGTTCGCTCATCGGCACACCGAACGCTCGTCCGCCACACTGCTGTCATGGATGTTGTCGACTTGGCCGCCATGACCGTCATCGTGACCGGGGCATCGTCGGGTATCGGCGAGGCGACCGCACGGTTGCTGTACGACGCCGGTGCGCGGCCGGTGCTGGCGGCGCGCCGTGTCGAGCGGCTGCAAGCGCTAAGCGTCGAACTGGGCGGCGCGCTCGCCGTCCCGACGGACGTGACGAACCGCGACGACGTCCGCCGGCTGGTGCAGGCCACGCTGCAGCGGCACGGCCGGATCGACGGGCTGATCAACAACGCCGGGGTGAGCCTGCACGAATCTTTGGACCGCCTCGATCTTGACCTGTTCGCCCGCGTCCTTGACGTCAACGTGATCAGTGTGATGGCCATGACGCAGGCCGTGCTGCCGGCCATGCGCGCGCAGCGGTTCGGTCGGATCGTCAACATCAGCTCCGGCACTACCCGGATGGCGCTGCCAGGTGCCGGCGGGTACGCCGCGACGAAGGCCGCGCTGAACATGCTGACCTCGGTGGCCCGCGTAGAACTCGAGAAAGACGGCATCGCCGTCTCACTCGTGCTGCCCTCGATCACCGCGACCGAGTTCGGCGGCGGACGCTACCAGCCGGGCGCCCCGATGCGACCGGGCATGGTCGCGCACAGCCCTGACTACGTCGCCCGGGTCGTGGTGCGGGCGCTCCGTACTGGCGAAGAACGTCTCGACATCCCGCACGGCCCGGAACAACCGGAACTCACCGCGATCCCGACGACCTGAACATCGGAGCCGGTCAAATCTGAAACGATCGCGACTGCAGTGCCGTACCGATCCGTCCCTACTAGCCGAACCGCATGGCTCCTCGGGTCGAAGAGTCCGTCTGCGGCGAGGCTTGACATGGCGACACCGTGTCAAGACGGGCTAGCGAGCGATTGGGTGACCTGGACCGGAAACGGCGCGCTAACTAGATCGGTCTGGTCCGTTTCGCTGTCGCCGTCGTACTCCACGACCACGGCATAGAACGTGTAGGCGCCTTGTGGGAGGGGCTTGCGGGCCAGGTCGGCGTTGGTTGGGTCAATAGGTGGTATCGCGCACCCGGCCACGAGGATGGAAGCCGAGAGGGTGGCTGGCGCACTGGGCGTGATCGTTGGTTCGAACGCAAGTGCGGCGCCGGGGAGCAGACTTCGCCCGACGATCTCGTGGCGTTGGGCGATCAAGAGGGTGACCACGGTGGAAGAGGAAAGGTCGATGGCCGGCTGAGTCGTGGTGATCGCTACATTCGCCGTGAACGTACTGCCGCTCTGCACGGCCGCAGGCCCCTCGATTGTTACGTCGAGCGCGGTGTTGAGCTTCCCGTCCGAGACCGGGACAGTGCCGCACGTTGATATCGACGGCGAAGCCGTCGGCGACTCATCGGCACTGGCCGTTGGTTCTAGCGAGGGTCGATGCGGCGGCGATCCGGTGCAGGCCACAACGGTCAGGACGCACGTCATCACGGCGGTAATACGCACCGCGACCACGCTCATGGCCCTTCGACGAAATGCGTCCGAATGTCGTTCCGTGCTTGCCGACCGACCCGCTGCCTTCGGAAGCACCACCATCGGCAATTTCGGGTTGTGCTGTGTCATCCTCAGTGCTTCGGTCTGAAGACCTCGATGTGACATAGCAGCCCGGTGGCGTTAGCCAGTCGAACATCGCCGGTGAGGAAGTCGACACCTAACGCCTCTGCCAGTGCGACATACGTTGCGTCGTAGATGGTGAGGTTGTCGCGCAGTTCCCAGCACCGGCCCAGCAGCCGTTGGTGCGGCGCGCGTGTCACTGGCGCCGCGGCAAGGTCGGCAAGGGCAAGCTCCGCACGACGAGGTTGGGCTGCGCCGAGCCTGACCTGCTTACGCAGCACCGAGGCAACTTCCACGTCGAGCAGTTCGGGAGCCGCCAGCTGTTCGCCGCGAAGCCGGGCCCGCGCCTGATCGCCGTCTGGTCCGTCATCGGCAAGGGCGACTACCAGCACACTGGCGTCAACGACGAGCACGGTCAGACCGCACCGCTGCCACTGCTGCCTTCAATGGAACGGACCCACCCGCACGCCCACCGGCCCGGTCGAGGATCTCATCCAATGTTGGCCGGCTGGCTTCCTCCACCAGTCGCGCGCGCAGATACTCCTGCAGCGACTGGTGGGCCGCCGCGGCGCGCTGCCGCAATACCGCGTGCGTCTGCTCGGGAACATCTTTGATCTGAACACTTGGCATAGCGCCATTCTGGCGCCACAAGCGCCAGATCGCAAGCATCCGCCGCTTAGGCAAATGATTGCTTCGCTGCCGGTCGGGCTCGCAGGTCGGAGAGTCCCGAGATACCGACGTAGAAGACCAAGCTAGCTGGGCGTGTACGTCGAGCGTCGCGTGCGCGGGCCTGCTCGCAAGACTTGCGACGGCAGTTCGCGCCCGACGATGCGCTCCGCCTGCGCGGCGACCTCGATGAGCGTGTCGAGATCGACGCCGGTGGCGACGCCCATGTCTTCGACCATGTAGACCAGTTCTTCGGTCGCCAGGTTGCCAGAAGCCCCTGGCGCGTATGGACATCCGCCTAAGCCCCCGACGCTCGCGTCGAAGTCGGCGACGCCGAGTTGCAACGCCGCCAGCACGTTCGCTAGCGCCGTCCCCCGCGTGTTGTGGAAGTGCAGATTGAGCGGGACGTCAGGCGCCGCCATCCGCATCGAGCCGACGAGTTCCGTGACTCGCGTCGGCGTCGCCATGCCGGTGGTGTCGCCGAACGAGAGTCCGTCCGCGCCATCGGCCACGGCTCGCGAAGCAACCGACACGACGCGGCTCACCGCGACGTCCCCCTCGTACGGGCAGCCCCACGCCGTCGCCACCGTCACGTGACAGACCGCATCATGCTCGTGCGCAAGGGAAATCACCCGCGCGATGTCGTCGAGCGACTCAGCTGTCGAGCGATTCACGTTTGCTCGATTGTGCGTGTCCGATGCGGACACGACGATCTCAATGTCGCGACAGCCGGCGTCCAGGGCCCGCACGGCACCACGCAGATTGGGCACGAGTGCCGAGTACGTGATGTCGGGTGCGCGCGCTATCGATGCCCACACGTCATCAGCGTCGGCCATCTGCGGAATTGCGCGCGGCAACACGAAACTCACCGTCTCGATGCGGCGCACACCAGTCTGCGAGAGCGCGTTGACCAGCTCCACCTTCGCGGCCGTCGGCACCGGCGCTTCGTTCTGCAGACCGTCGCGCGGGCCGACCTCGCGAAGACTAATTCGCGCAGGCAGGTCGCTCATTGCCCCGACCACCTCGGCGCGCGCTTCTCCGTAAAGGCGCTGATCCCCTCACGACGGTCCGCGGACAAAGCAGCGGCCCGCCACGCGGCGTCCTCGATTTCAAGGCCCTCATGCAATGGGGTGCCGAATCCAGTACGCAATGCATGCTTCGCATAGCGGACGGCGAGGGGCGAGTTCCCTTCGATGGTGCCCGCGATATCCAAGGCCAACTGCCGCACGTGCACACCCGCCACAAGCCGATCGACGATGCCGAGCCGGAACGCCTCCTTGGCATCGACCTTGCGACCGGTCAGCACCAGGTCGGCGGCCCGACCCGCACCGATGCGACGGGCCAGCAATTGGGTACCACCGCCGCCCGGCACCAACCCGACGGTGACCTCGGTCAGGCCAAAGACCGCAGTCTCGTCCGCCACGATCAGGTCACACGACAACGCGAGTTCGAAGCCGCCGCCTAACGCGAAGCCGCCGACCGCTGCAATCACCGGCATCGGTAGCTCGAGCAGCGACCCGAACATCCCCCTGATAGCCGGACGTTGCGCGAGGAGTTGCTCGTTACTGAACCCAGTGCGCTCCTTCAGATCCGCGCCGACGCAGAACGCCCGCTCGTGGGACGACGACAGAACGACCGCGCGGACATCGGCGTCCGCGGCAATCGCGCGCAGCATTCCGCTGAGGTGTTGGGCAAGCTCGGTCGAGACCGCGTTCAACGCACCTGGCCGGTCGAGGATGAGTTCCACGATGTGCGCAGTGGGCCGCCACATCAAGACCCCAGACTGCCCGGCGTCCGGCGTCGGAACAGAGCTCATGCGATCGACAGTACGCCGGGTTCAGCCTTGCCCCGGCGCTTCGTCGGCGGCACTCGGAGCAGTACCGCCGCGCACCGCCCGACCACCGTCCGCCACGCTCATCGGCCCGGTGCGACCGAGATTCTGGTCGACCATCCGGTAGACCTCCCGCTGCACGCGCTCAACCCTCGGCACATCCGTTAGCGAGATCTGCCCGTTGTCACCTGCCGATTCGACAACCAGGGTGCCGCTGCGCAACATGCGCTCGAGCACGGTCTCGGAGAACGAGACGTCGTTGATCCGGTTCAGGGGGATGTCGCGGCCGTGCCGCGCGAGGATGCCGCTGCGAATCACCAGCCGGTCGGTCGTCAGCACGTACTTCGTCGTCAACCACCGCAAGTACGGCAGGATCGTCAGCCAGATCACCACCACGGCGGCGATGCCGATGAGGATCCACCGCTCGATCTGCTGGCCACCGCCCTTCGGGATCAGCGCAACGCCGAACCCGGCCAGCAGGCAGGCGACCAGGAGCACCAGGACCGGTACGAATAGCCGGCCCCAGTGCGGGTGCAGGTCGAACACAACTTCTTCGCCGTCCGACAGATTCATGCCCATGCCCCGCATCGTTCCATGTCGGAGGGAATTGCGCTCGCCATCTCGTGTGGGGACCTACAAAATCTCCCCATGACTGGCCCCGTGACTGTCCGGGCGGCGACGACCTCCGACGCTGCCGCGATCGCCGACATCTATCGGCCCTACGTGGTCGAGACCGTCGTCTCCTTTGAGGAGACTCCGCCAACAGCGGCTGAGTTCGAGGCCCGGATGCTCACGACCCCGCGCCTGCCTTGGCTCGTCGCCGTCCGAGCCGACGCGGTGGTCGGCTACTGCTACGCCTCACGCCACCGCGCGCGGGCCTCCTACCGGTGGTCGGCCGACGTGTCGGTGTATGTCGCGCCTAGCGAGCGCGGCCGTGGCATCGGCCGGCTGCTCTACGGCGAGTTACTGCCGCTCGTGCGGTCGCTCGGCTACGTCAGCGTGTTCGCCGGAATCGCCCTCCCGAACGACGCGAGCCTGGGCTTCCATGAGGCGTTCGGACTCACGCAAGTCGGGGTCTATCGAAACGTGGGCTTCAAGCACAACGCATGGCGGGACGTCGGGTGGTGGCAGCTCACTTTCAGCGATCCGCCCGAGCAGCCAGCCGAGCCAAGACCGTGGGTGCCGCCCGACGTCACCTAACGTGCACGACGTCGCCGGCGCTCAACGATCGGCGTCCGGCCGATGTCTGCACGACCAGCGACCCGTCGGCGTTGATCTCCACCGCGCGACCCTTGAGCGAGTCGGCGCCGAGGTCAACGCTGACGTCGCGGCCTAACGTCAGGCACAACTCCCGGTAACGCGGCAGCACGCTGCGCTCGCCGTCGCCTTCGACCCGCCGCCACGCGGCGTACTCGTCGCCGATGCCGCGCACGACCGCCCGCAGCAGCGTGTCGCGATCGGTGCAGCCCGCCCCGGCCAGCGCGAGAGAAGTCGCTGCGGGCACTGGCAATTCGGCCTCTCGCAAGGTGACGTTGAGTCCGACGCCGATGACCACCGCGTCGTCGACCACCTCAGCAAGAATCCCCGCGACCTTCCGGTCCCCGATCATCAGATCGTTCGGCCACTTCAACCCGACCTCGACGTCGGCCACTCGCCGAAGCGCCGTTGCGACGCCGACCCCAACCACCAACGGCAGCAGGCTCCACCGAGCCGGCGGCACAGCCACGGGCGGTCGCGGCGGCAGGCCTACTTGCAGGTCGGGCATCACGTCGGGCGTCACATCGGAGGGTCGCAACAGCACCGAGAACGTCAGGCCCGACCGCGCCGGCGCTGACCATCCGCGATCGAGCCGACCTCGCGCGGCGGTCTGGTGTTCTGCCACCAGCACAAGACCGGCCGCGGCTCCCGATCTCGCGAGCTGCACAACGTCCGCGTTGGTGGAACCGGTCTCCTCGACGACCCTGATCTCGCGCCACACGCCGAAGTCGACGAGTCCGCGAGACAGCGCCCGAACCGAAAGTGGCGGACGTTCGAGGTCGGTCCAGCGCGACGTCACAGCTCAGCCGGTGTTCTGCAGACCTGCGGCGACCCCGTTGACCGTCAGCAGCAGCAGGCGCTGCGTGCGGTCACGTTCTTCGTCGTCGTCGATGCCGGCCCGCAAAGCTTCGAGGGCGCGCAGTTGAAGGTGCGAGAGCGCGTCGACGTAAGGGTTTCGCAGCTCGACCGCGCGGCCTAGCACCCGGTGCGACTCGAGGAGCTTCTCCTGGCCAAGCACCTGGAGCAGCCACAACGTCGTGCGGTCGAACTCGGCCAAGATGGTCTCGGCGAGGTCGGGGCGAGCGCCCAGTGCGAGGTGCCGTTCGGCGATGTCACGATCGGCTTTGGCCAGGGACATCTCGACGTTGTCGAGCATCGTCGTAAATAGCGGCCACTCGCGATAAGCGGCTCGCAGAACCTCGACGTCGCCGACCGCTTCGAGACCGCTGCCGAGGCCGTACCAACCGGGCAGCGTCGCGCGGGTCTGCGACCACGCGAACACCCACGGGATCGCCCGCAGGTCAGAGAGCCCGCTCCCCGCGGTACGCCGCGACGGCCGCGAGCCGATCCGCAGCGAGCCGATCTCGGCGAGCGGGCTGATGGCGGCGAAGAACTCGGCGAACTGGTCGGCGCCGACCAACTCGCGGTAGGCCGTGCGGGCTGCATCGCTGACCTGCTCGAAAGTCGCTCGGTGCTTCGTTGCGGCCGCGGCCACCATTTCTTCGACCGCGGGTGTCGAGGCCAGCACGACGGCGGCCGCGACTTGGTCGAGATGCCGGTGGGCGATCACCGGATGCCCGTAGCGGGCGAAGACGACCTCGCCCTGCTCCGTCACTTTGAAGCGGCCATCCACCGACCCCGGAGCTTGGCTGAGGACCGCACGATTCGCCGGTCCGCCACCGCGGCCCAGTGCACCACCGCGCCCATGGAACAGCGTCAAGGTGATGCCCCGCCGCTGTGCCCAGGCCGTGAGCGCTGCCTGCGCGTCGTACAAGGCGAGCGTCGCCGAGACCGGCCCGACGTCCTTCGCCGAGTCGGAGTAGCCGAGCATCACCTCGAGGCGTCGACCGTTGGCAACCAACCTGGCCTTCACCGGCGGCAGCTCCAGCGCCTCTTCGAGCACGTCGACGCATCGGCGCAGGTCGTCCTGGGTCTCGAACAGGGGGACGACGTCGAGCACCGGGGGCTTGCCCTGCGTAGCGATCGATGCAAGTTCGAACACCGCCGCGATGTCTGTGGCCGATGTGGTGAAACTGATGACGTAGCGGCGGCAGGCGTCGATCCCGTATTCGTCTTGCAGCCACGCCATCGCACGAACCGTCTCCAGCACCTCGTCGGTCATCGCCGACACGTCACCAGAGACGTCACCACTGCTAGTCAGCTCCTCTAACGCGCGAGCGTGCACGCCGCTGTGCTGGCGGATCTCGAGTTCGGCGAGGTGGAAGCCGAACGTCCGCGCCTGCCAGATGAGGTGTTGGAGCTCGCCGAACGCCAGCCGATGCGCGCCGGCCTGTGTGAGGGATTCCTGCGCGAGCAACAGTTGCGCGATCAACTCGTCGGGACGCCGGTAGCCGCCGGCGTCTCCGAGGCGCCGCGCCTTCAGCCGGGCTGCTGTGTAGAGCACGAAGAGCCGGTGCGGCTCATCGGGCGCACGCAAGGCGAGGCCGCCGATCAGCTCAGGGTGGTCGCGTCGAGCGTCGTCGATGGCCGCACTCAGTTCGGGGCTTGGTGGTGTTGTCGCAGCCTCCGCAGTGAGCGTGCGCCCGATGCGGGTGGCCGCGCGCTCGAGAGCGAGCAGCACGTGATCCGACTGGATCTCCAGTGCCTCGCGGGTGATCTGCGCCGTCACGGTCGGGTTCCCGTCGCGATCGCCGCCGACCCAGCTACCAAGGCGAAAGAACGCCGGCGCCGCGGGCGTCATGGTGCCCGACCGGTCGCCGAGCAACACGTGATCGAGTCCGCGGTAAAGCGTCGGGACGACGCGGAACAGCGTCTCGTCGAACACCGCCATCGCCGTGCGCACTTCGTCGAGAGGGTCGACGGCGTTGGCGCGCAGGTGGGCGGTCCGCCAGAGGATGTCGATCTCCTCGAGCAGCCGGCGGCGCGCATCGGCCTGCTCGCCGGCGCCGCCCCGTGGGTCGTCGATCCGATCGAGCTGCTCGCCCGCCCGCGAGATCGCAGTCACGACGGCACGGCGGCGAGCTTCGGTCGGGTGTGCGGTCAGCACCGGATGGAGCGACAACCCGTTGACGATGCTGGCCACTCGTTCTTCGCTATGGAGGCGGCGGACCTCGGCTACCGAGGTTGCCAGCGAGTCACCGGCGCGACCCTCCCCTGCGTCGCGCGACCGCAGGACGCGGACCCGGTGGTGTTCCTCAGCGAGGTTTGCCAGGTGGAAGTAGACGGTGAACGCGCGCGCAACCTCCTCGGCCCGGCCAAGCGACCAGCCGCGCACCAGGGCCACGACGTCCTCGGGAGGCCCGGCGCCTGTCCGCGCGGCGATGACCGCGTGCCTCAGCTCCTCGACGTCCGCCAGAAGATCGTCGCCGCCGTATTCGCGCAGGACTTGGCCGAGCAGCTCGCCGAGCAATCGGACGTCGCGGCGCAAGGGCTCGGGCATCTCGAGCCGGGCGCGCTCCCGGGCGACCGGCTCCGGCGCCCGCTCACCCGACTCGCTCGCAGACTGCGGCACCAACACGGGCACAGCGTACTGGCGGCGTACTGTCGCCCGAGACGGACCAGCTGAGGAGGACGGATGAGCGTCGACGGGGTCGACCCGCACACCACCGCGGGCAAGCTCGCCGACCTGCTGGGCAGGGATGCCGCGGCCGTGCATGCAGGACCGGCGGCTGCCGTCGAGCGCCAGCATGCGAAGGGCAAAGGAACCGCGCGGGAACGCATCGATGCACTGCTCGACCCCAACTCGTTCGTCGAACTCGATCGCCTCGCGCGGCATCGGTCTACCGCGTTCGACCAGGCATCGAACCGCCCGTACGGCGATGGGGTCATCACCGGCTACGGCACTATCGACGGCCGCCAGGTGTGCGTGTTCTCCCAAGACTTCACGGTGTTCGGCGGCAGCCTCGGCGAAGCGTTCGGTGAGAAGATCGTGAAGGTCATGGATCTCGCGATGAAAGTCGGTTGCCCGGTCATCGGTATCAACGACTCGGGCGGCGCACGCATTCAAGAGGGAGTCGTGTCGCTCGGTCTGTACGCCGAGATCTTCTATCGCAACACGATCGCGTCCGGCGTGATCCCCCAGGTCTCGCTCGTACTCGGGCCATGTGCGGGTGGGGCCGTGTACTCGCCGGCGATCACCGACTTCATCATCATGGTCAACAAGACGTCGCACATGTTCATCACCGGTCCTGACGTCATCAAGACCGTCACCGGCGAAGACGTCGAGTTCGAAGAACTCGGTGGCGCACTGACGCACAACTCACGATCGGGCGTCGCGCACTACCTGGCGACGGACGAGGCCGACGCGATCGACTTCGCGAAAGCGCTGCTGTCGTACTTCCCGTCGAACAATGTCGATGACGCTCCCGTGTTCCCGACCTCTACGGTTGACTCGACAACGCCCACCGACCTCGCGCTCGACACACTCATACCCGACGCCGCCAGCCAGCCGTACGACATGCACACGGTGATCAAAGCGGTCCTCGACGACGCGGAGTTTCTCGAGACGCAGGCGCTGTTCGCGCCCAACATCGTGTGTGGTCTTGGCCGAGTCGACGGCCGGTCAGTCGGCGTCGTCGCCAACCAGCCGTTGCACTACGCCGGGTGTCTCGACATCGACGCATCGGAGAAGGCCGCTCGCTTCGTGCGTACCTGCGACGCGTTCAACATCCCGATCCTCACGTTCGTCGACGTCCCTGGGTTCCTGCCGGGCACCGGACAGGAATGGAACGGCATCATCCGGCGCGGCGCGAAACTGCTGTTCGCGTACGCCGAGGCGACCGTGCCCAAGGTGACGGTCATCACGCGCAAGGCATACGGCGGCGCGTACGACGTCATGGGGAGCAAGCATCTGCGCGCCGACGTGAACCTCGCGTGGCCGACCGCGCAGATCGCAGTCATGGGAGCGCAAGGTGCGGTGAACATCTTGTACCGCAAGGAATTGGCGGCCTCAGCTTCACCCGAGAACGATCGCGCTGAGTACGTCGCACAGTACGAGGACCATCTCGCCAATCCTTACATCGCGGCCGAGCACGGCTATGTCGACGCCGTGATAGCTCCGTCGCAGACCAGACTCGAGGTCACCCGCGCGCTGCGCATCCTGCGCACCAAGCGCGACCAATTGCCACCGAAGAAGCACGGGAACATTCCGCTGTGAACGAGTCTCTCCGCGTGACGAAGGGTAGCCCGGACGGCGAGGAGCTGACCGCCGTTGTTATGGCGCTCGACATGGTTGCCGGCCGCCCGCTGAGTTCCGAGCCCGCCGCGGTCTCGAAGTGGAAGTCATCGCTTCGCGCGGGCCCGGTGAAAACGCAACCTGTCAGTACGAGCACGCCCAAGAGAGCGTCCACGCGCTGACAACTTTGAGCCGCGTGTGCTCGCGCGGCTAAGCGAACACCTCTCGGGCGAAGCCGAGTTGAGTTCGTTGGTGGAAGGGACCGCCGCCTTCGTGCTCGTTGAAGTCGTACACCTCGATCCGCTTCGGGCCGGCGTACGCGTTGTAGGCCGCGAAGACGGTCGAGGGCGGGCAGATCGGATCGCGTAACGCGACCGAGAACAAACTCGACGCTGAAGCGCGAGCCGCTAGAGACACACCGTCGAAATAGGACAGCACACCGAAGACTTGCTCAACCCGGTCGCGGTGCGTGTGCAGGTAACGCACCAACTCGCCGTACGGATTCGCGTCGGTCAACGACACCGCACGCCGGAAGTTGCACAGGAACGGGACGTCGGGCATCGCCGCCACCAGGCCGTCGCACATCGCGGCTGCGGCAATCGTGATAGCGCCTCCCTGACTCCCACCCGCGACGGCGACGCGAGTGGCATCAACTCCGGGATGAGAGCGGGCCGCGTCCACGGCCCGGACCGCGTCGACGAACACGCGGCGGTAGTAGTAGCTCTCCGCCGAGCCGATGCCGCGAGTCAGGAACCCCGCTTCGGCCGGCAACCCGGCGTCCGGATCAGGAGTCTCTCCGACCGACCAGCCACTGCCCTGACCGCGGGTGTCCATCACGAAGTGCGCGTAGCCGGCGACAGCCCAGAGCGTGCGTTCGTGCGCGAGACCCCGTCCGCCGCCGTAGCCGATGTACTCGACAACGCATGGCAGTGCAGCGTCACGATGCGCTGGCAGGTGCAGCCAGCCGCGCAGGGTCTGGCCGCCGAAACCGGGGAAGGTCACGTCGAACGACTCGATGGCTCGCAACCCCGCGTCAAACGGCTCGAAGGCGGCGGTCCCGGCTGGCGAACCGGCCAGCGTGTCAGCCCAGAAGCGATCGAAGTCCGCCGGCTCGGCAAGGGTGGGCCGGTACGTCCGCAGTTGTTCGAGCGGGAGGTCGAACTCAGCCATGCGCGGGAGCATAGCCAACGCGCCCTGGCGCGGCCCCGACGCCGACCCGCGCACGGTCAGGCGATGGCGATGACTGCGTCCTGCTG
>ODAK010005312.1_pt1 | contig 13096 bp, 12 predicted proteins | sample 1539591 | NCBI WGS metagenome assembly ODAK01 (sample SAMEA3539303, study PRJEB22396) | soil metagenome | biome: tundra; feature: field; material: soil | place: USA | collected 2010-05 | depth 0.15 m | reverse complement strand
GTTAACAGGGGGGCGGCGGCGTCCGGATGCCGAAGCGCTGCGCGCCGGCGCGGCCGTTTCGGGGGCCTCACCAGCCCAGAGAGGCGCGGACTTTCGCCAGCGCGGTCAGGTGGGTCTCGTGCGCACCGGCGAAACGGATCACCAGATGACCGGCGCCCGCCCGTGCATAACCGTTGAGATACGCCGCCACCCCTGAGGCCGGGCCGGCGTAACACGCCTGGTGGGCACGGATCGCGGCGGCGGCCCGCAGATAATACCGCTCCAGGAACGAGTCCAACCGCGCCTTGGCCTTCGCCGCGTCTTCGTCCATCGCGATCGTCAGGTACATCGCGCCGGCGATCGAAGCCGGATCGCGGCCGGCGGCTTTGGCGATCTCCCGCACCCGAACAAGGCCCGCCCCAAACGCATCCGCCGCCGGAGCGATCGGGAACCAGCCATCGAAGAATTTGCCTGCGCGCTCCAGGCTGGTTGGCAGGTTGCCACCGATCCACAGCGGTGGTCCGCCCGCCCGATACGGAGTTGGCGCGAGCACGCCCTGGCGCACCGGCCAGCGTCCCTCCCAGTCGACCGGCTGCCCGGTCCACAGCGCGCGGCACAGGCGTAGCCCCTCCATCATCCGGCCGATCCGTTTCTCGAACGGCACGCCGGCGGCGGCGAACTCGGCGCGGATATTCGCCACGTCGGCGGCGAAACCAACGCCGAGGATGAGCCGGCCCTCGGACACCTGATCGAGCGTGGCGACCTGATGCGCCAGCAGCACCGGATTGCGCAGCGCCGGAAGCAAGACCGCTGTTCCCAGTTCAACCCGCGGCACCCGGCCGGCGACACCGGCGAGCAACGTCAGCGGTTCATGCCGCGGACGGGCGAGCAACGAATCGCCGACCCAGACCGAGTCGAAACCCTCAGCCTCGGCCCGCGCGGCCAGCCCCAACAGTGAGGCCGCGTCGGGTTTGCCCTCCATGATCTGCTCACGCGTGGGCAGCAGGTAGCCGAGTTTCGGTGCCATCGTGTCAGCCCTCCGGTCGCCGTCTTCAGTATGCACAGATTTCGGCCGGCGGGAAAAACGGCGCGAGGCCCTCCGGTCCCAACAACAGCGGGCCAAACGAATGTCCGGTTCGCGGTCTTCACCACGGAGCACACCGAGAACCACGGAACCGCACGCGGGTTCATCACGATGAAACGCCATGCCCCGATGTCTTGCCACGGAGCAACCGGCAAAGGTCTTGGTTTGTATTTCTCCGTGGTTCCCGGTGTTGAACTATTTCTTTGTCAGAATGAATGCCAAACCGCGTCAGGATCGCACCCAGACCCATGCACGGTGCAACAGGCCGACACGAGATTTCTGACCGGCATGCGAACGTTTGCCGCACCTGACGAAGTGTGGAACGCCAGGGTCGATCCCAGCCGACCCACCGCTTCGCGCCATCGAGATCATGGTCACCGCCACGAAGCAACCGCGGCGGCCATGGGATGGATGGGATGGCGTCGCCGTCCCATCCAGTCACCAGCTATGGCGTATCGCTCAGCACGACCCCCGAGGCCGCCGCCATCGGCACATGCACCGGCATATTCAGGCTCCACCCCGCCCCAAGATCGGCGGCAATGTTCCACCCCGCCGGCATGGCAACCAGAGACAAATTGTCGGTGACCGCGTCGCCGCGGCCGATCGTTCCCGCACCGTACGGATAAAACAACCGGCATCCCGCGCTGCCATTCACCAATCCGTGGGCCAACGTCACGGTCACCTGCGTCGCATTGAGCCGAACGCACGCGGTCGCCGCGACAATCGTCCCGGGCGAAGCCACCGAGCCGCCATCCATCACCGCCCAGCCCGCGCCAACCGCCGCCTGAGTGGCCGGCACGATCAGATCGGTCCCGCAATCGTGCAGCACCGTTACGATCAGGCTCGTGCTCGACTGCCGGTAAACGTGAGTCACAACCGGCCCTCCGGCGGCGGGCACACCAGCCGGAATGGTCGATACGGTGTCGCCTCCGCCGGAAGCCAGAATTGCACGCGCCACCAGCGGCGCCGCCAGCCGGCCAAAGCGTTGATTGTCCGGGATGTCGCGGTGCAAGGGGTCACCGCCGCTCCATAGCCCCGTGGCCGGATCGTAGACCAGTGCCGCCCCGCCAATGCTCCGCGGCAGACTGTCCGAGGTCTGCGGCAACACCACCGTCACGTTCTGCGTCGCGTCGGCGGTCATATCCGCCACCACCTCCCGCTGCATTTGCACGCCGGCGTCGTTGTTGCCATAGGAGAACGGAATCGCCGACCACCAGACCTGCGGCAGGCTCGCGGCCGAGCGCGCCAGCACCCCGCGCTCGAGCGACAGCAAGCGGCGAGCGGCCGCCTCATAGGTCGCCTTTTCACTGTACTGGCGGGTGCAGTCGTCCTCCGACCACGGCCACAGGATGGCGGCGATATCGGCGGCATCGGCGGCCGCGGTGTTGGACTGGAGCCAGGTTTGCACCGCCAGTCCATCGCTCCCGAACGCCCAGGTGGAGGGATCGGCGCCATTGTTGGTGAGGAACGAACCGCTGAGACCCAGGGCCGGGACCGGATAGATGCCCTCGCCATGAATGCAGGTGGCGGCCGGCGGGCTGCCATAGGCGCCAACCACGCCATACCCCAGCGCGCCCAAATGCCATGCCACACCTTGCGCCAGCAAATGCCAGGCGCCGTCGTTCAGCCCGTTGCCGGCGTTCGACTGGCCGGTGACCATGATCTGGATGCCCTTGCGCGGCCCGCGGGTCCAGCGCGCCTGATACGACTGCACGGCGGCGACGCCAGGCGCGGCGAGCGCGCTGCCCCACACGGCGGCCTCGTGAAACCAGCACTCGGCGCCGCCGGTGCCGGAGCCACTGTGCAGAAACAGCAACGGCGCGCTCAGCGATGCCGCCAGCGGATTGGCCGCGGCGGTGGCGACCCGGGCTGCATCCAGCCAGACATCGACGCCGACGCCGGGCGTGTTCCTCAGGATCGCGGCGTGCGTGTGACGGCGGGTCAACGCGCTGCTCAGCACGGTTTGCTGGGTGCCCGGGAACAGCACCAGCCGGCCGGTGCCAGAACTGTTGTCAGCCGCCAGGACCGCGGTGCCGCCGATGCTCAGCAGTGTGCTGGAACCGGGGTTGCTCTGCCGCCAATTGGGCCGCGACCAGACCAGGAACACGGTCCACGGCGCGCTTGAGCCCAGAGCCATGGCGGCGCCGATCAGGCCCTGGTCCGGGTCCATGACCGGCAGTTGCTGGCCGGATCGCGGCAGATTGGGCGGGACCACCATGTTGCGTCCCAGCCCGCCCAGAAGTCCGTTCAGGTGCCCGGTCGCGAACGGCGCCGTGGTGCCGCTGGTGGCCTGGTGCCACACCGTCAGAGCGGCGCCAACGCCTGACTTATCGGCCACGGACCCGGCCGTGGCGCCAAACGCGGTCAATGGCGTGCCCGTCGGGCTGAGCACGCCGGCGGCCGTTCCGGCATCCCACCAGCCGGTGAGGCCGGCGACCGCGGTCAAACTCGTGGTGACGACGGTGATTGGCACGGTGCCCGGCAGCGGCGCCGCGAGCATCGGCCTCCCCGGCGCGGCCATCACGACCTTGTTGTTCGGGCCTGCCAAAATGATACTCATGGCGTCACCCACTGGGCCAGAGCATCGGTACGGCGAACGGCGAGCATTCGGTCGGTTCCCTTCAATTCAGGCGCGACGGCCCATGCCGCCGGCTGTGTTCGCCGGCTGTTCTAACGCAAACTAACACATAAGGCAAATTATACTAACAGTCGCCGCCACCAAGGACCGCTTCGGCGCCCGCGGCCACTTTCGTCATACACGGACGTGGCCTGAGGGCCCGCTGGCGCGATGCCGAAACCTGCGATCGTGCTCCCGGCCGAGGCCAACCAGCGCCAAACCCGGCGCGATCCCAGAACGTGTCAATGCGCGACGTGGCCGGTATACTGCTCGGACGCCCTCATTTGAGGTTCCGTTGCAACCTGGCAAGAAAAAGCTTTACCACTAAGCGACTAAGGCACAGAGACGAAAAAGGTCAGCGTGATCCTGGAGTTCTTTCTTCTTAGTGTCTTAGTGTCGCTTAGTGGTAACGCTTGCGGCATTTCCCGCGGCGATTTCGTTGAATTGACCCCCGGTCGCACCGCACACGGCGAGACGAAGTACAAACGGTTGCGATGCGCGATCGCCTGGCATAGGAGGATGCATCATGACTCTGCCGCGAATCCTCTACGGTCTGGATCGGTTGCCCAGTACGATTGCCGCCGATGACGCCAGATTGCCGGCGGTCGACGTCAGTGCCGCCCCGCTGCGGCTGAATTCGCTGCCACTACCCGCCGCCGCCTGGGGTGCGGGCGGTGCGGATCATGCTGCGCGGATGGAAGCCGTGCGATCCTGGCTGTTCGCCAGTTGCGGCGATTACAATGAGGGTCTTCGCCGCGGCATCACGCATTATCTCAATGCCGTCGCCGCTCATGTCGAGCGTCATCGCGTCACCCTGACCGCCGCACTGGCGCGGTTCCATGGACTGTATCAGGCGGAGGATTGGTGCTGGTCGGCTCTACGCCCGTTGCCACGAGCCTTATGGCAACACAATGGCGCCTGGGTGCGCGCGGATCTGGCGTTCTGGAACGGCAACGAAGTCATAACGATGCGGCCGCGGGATTTCGAGACCGGCGATCTACCCATGCCATTCCAGCATTTCTGGACCGGCGAGACGCTGCCACTAAGCCCGTTTCGGCGGACATTCCCCGAAGGGGTCTCGCTCAGACCGTCATTTCCATGACATAAAGCCCGCCAATGAAGCGGTCGACCGTGTAGATCAGCCGATTTTCATCGACGTACACATCGTTGATCTGGATCGCCGGCCGATCGGCGGAGGGGCCCTCGGGCACATAATACGCGATCTCCTTCGGCTGGAACGGATTGGTGATGTCGTGCACCCGCACGCCGCCATTGAAATAAGTGCCGAACACCAACGTATCTGACCGAAACGCCGGTCCTGGCCGGTTCTCGTGCAGATTATGCGCGCCGTAACGACCGCCCCTGAATTGGTGTTCCTCGACCGGCGGCAACGGCAAAGTCGAGATACAGACAAGGTTGCTCTCCAGCCGCATGTCGAGGACCCACACCAGCTTTGGCCAGTCCGCGCCCCCATCTCGCACGCATTCGTCGCTGCAGATGAGCAGGTTGCGGTCGAACAGCGGCATCGCGGTATGGGTAAAGCCGGGGAACGGCGGGTGCGGATTCCAGTGCGCGACCAGCTTCGGGCTACCGAGATCGCCGATGTCGAGAATGATCGCCCCGCCATCGAGATAACCGAGATACGCGCGGTCGGGTCGTTCCGGATAGACATTGGTGTTGTGCGCGCGCCACCCGCTGTTGAATTTTGGGTGCCGAGGCGGAGGTGGAGCCGCATCCCCCTCGGCGACGCCGGGGTACCACCAGCGGCAGATCTCCCGCGGTTTGGTTGGGTCGCTCACATCGATCGCGCGGAACGGCTGGTCGTCCAGCAGGTCGCGCGGCGTGAAATCGGGCGCTCCACCAGCGAAATACACCGTCTTGCCGTCGATGAACCACACCTGGTGCACACCGCGCGAACACGGGCCGGAGCAGTCGAAAAAGCCAACGGGGCGCGGCGCCTCGGGGTTGGAGATGTCGAACATCTCAACGCCGGCGGGCCGCAGTCCGTGCGTGCTGGTCTGGTACGCAACCGCCATCAGGTCGCCGCAAACTTCCAGCGAGTTGGAGCGCACATTGCGGTGCGGCAGCTCGGTTTGGCAGATGACCCGCGGCTGCTTCGGATCGGTGACATCGACACCAGTGAAATTCTTCGGGGCCGATTCATGGGCGAGCCACAGAATGCGCCGGCCGGAACTGGTGAGCTGCATGCTCATCCCCTCGCCGACGTTGCCGAACCCGGCGAGCTTGTCGCGGGATATCAGCCGCATATCATGGGATTCATCCGCCATGGTCATATCTCCTCCCGCATGCCGTTTCCGATACTGTGAAGGATTTCCAGGACAATGCGAAGTGACCGCCGCGATGTGCGTAACTCGGTGCCTGTGACGGTCATCACCGGGTTCCTCGGCAGCGGCAAGACGACGGTATTGAACCGGCTGCTGCGCGCACCGGAGCTGGCCGACACCGCCGTGATCATCAATGAGTTTGGTGAAGTGAGCCTCGATCACCTGCTGATCGAGCAGGCGATCGAGAACGCGGTGTTGCTGAAGAACGGTTGCATCTGCTGCACCGTGCGCGGCGACATTCTCGACACGATCGATGAATTGTTCCGCAAGCGGGAGACCGGCGAACTGCCGTGGTTCCGGCGTATCGCGATCGAGACGACGGGCCTCGCCGATCCGGCGCCGGTGGTGCACACGTTGACCGACACGAACCAGCTCTGTCATCTCGATGGCATCGTGGTGACGGCGGATGCGATGCACATCCGCGCGCAACTCCAGCAGCAGGCGGAGGCACGTCATCAGCTGGCGTTCGCCGATCGCATTCTGCTGACCAAGACCGATCTCGTCGCGCCGGCGGACGCGGACGCGGTGGAGCCGGCGATCCGCGCGTTCAACGCCCATGCGCCGATCCGCCGCGTCGTCGATGGCGAGGTGACGCCGGACGATGTGTTCGGGCTGGGGCCGGAGGAGCGGCCGGCGAACTGGCTGCGGCCGCCCGCTCAGGAGCATGACCACGCGCATGACCACCACGACCATGATGCCATCTCCTCGATCGTGCTACGCGCCGAGCAACCGATCCCTGGGCCGGCTTTGGCGTTGTGGCTCGATTCGCTGCTGTCTCTGCACGGAGCCAACGTGTTGCGGCTGAAAGGCATTGCGCGGATCGCCGGCGTCGCACGGCCGGTGGTCCTCCAGGCCGTGCATCACGTGCTGCACCGGCTGGTCACGCTGTCACCGGAGGCTGAGCGGGCGTGGGGCGGTATGGGCACTGAGATCGTCGTGATCCAGCGTGGGCTGCCGGAGGCCGGCCTACGCGCGAGCTTCGAGGCAGCGTTAGCCTCCGGTGGCTGAGTGGACGGGTTGCCGCGGGCGTCAGTCATACTGGGAAAGATATGTCCGCGTAATATATCCGATTGCCAAGGGTGTGCGCGAAAATGCGAAAGGTAAGTTTCGCCACGGAGACACAGAGACACTGAGAAAAGGAAAATCAAGCAAGGCACCGACAACTTCTCTGTGTCTCCGTGGTAAAGTTTTTCTTCATGCGGTCAATGAAACCACGGAACGCCGCGCATAAATTGTACACAACAAAATTTAGACATCGCAGACCAACGTGCCCACGCGACACATCGCGAAACGAACTTCTCACTCAGAATTTCAACCCGCGCGGAAACCCGTTCGGCGGCATCCGGCCGGCCTGCGCCCGCTCGCCCAACCACTCGCGCAAATCGGTTTCGGTGCGAACGCGTTCACCCAACCGCCAGGTCAATCCGTCGGCGAGACGGAACACCTTCGCATCGGACAGACCGCCGTCCTTGTAACGTTGCAAGATAACCCCCGCCCCACGCACCATTTCGGGGATCTGATCCAACGGGAACACCAGCAGCCTGCGGTTTTCGCCAACCAACGCGATGTGATCGCCATCCGCCGGAATGCAGAACGCGGCCTGCTCGCCGGGTTTCAAATTCAGAATCTGCTTACCGGTGCGCTTCTCCGCGCCAAGTTCCGCACCCGGAACAAGGAAACCGCGGCCGGACGCGGAGGCGACCAGGTAGCGCATCCCCTCCATCGGCACGAACAACGCGACGGCATCATCTTCATTTTGCAGGTCGGCCATCAACCGCAGTGCCTGACCATCACCGCGGCCTCGCGGCACGTCCGCCGCCTTCAACGTGAACGACTTGCCGTTGGTCGCGAACAGCACCAGCCGATCGGTGGTGTGACAGGGCAACAGCAGCCGCAGCTTATCGCCCTCCTTGAACTTCAATTCGGCCGCATCGGCGACCGCCCCCTTCACCGCGCGGATCCAGCCTTTGTCGGACAAAACAACAGTGATCGCCTCGCGCTCGACAAGCGCCTCGAAGGAGAAATCGATCGCCGCGGGTGCGACACCCAGTTCGGTTCGCCGATCGCCTGACGGGCCCGAACCAAATTTCTTGCGAATGTCTTCCAATTCGACCGAGATACGCTTCCAACGCGCCTTGTCGTTGTCCAACAGCGCACGCAGCCCCTTGCGCTCCTTGGTGAGTTTATCGTGCTCGCGGCGGATTTCCATTTCCTCCAGCCGCCGCAGGCTACGCAGCCGCATGTTCAAAATTGCCTCGGCCTGGGTGTCCGTCAGTGTGAACCGCGCCACCAGGCGAGGCTTCGGCTCATCCTCCTCGCGAATGATCCGGATCACCTCGTCGAGATTCAGATAGACGAGAAGGTAGCCTTCCAGCACCTCGATCCGCCGGTCGATCGCGGCGAGGCGGTGATTGGACCGGCGGACCAGCACCTCATGCCGGTGCTCCAGCCAGGCTTGCAGCACCTCCTTCAGCGACATCACCCGCGGGGTGCGGGTCGCATCCAGCACGTTCATGTTCAACGGGAACCGGGTTTCGAGCGTGGTGGCGCGGAACACCGTCTCCATCAGCACCTCGGGTTCGACACCGCGGGTTTTCGGTTCCAACACGAGACGAATCACATCCGATGACTCGTCACGGATATCACCCAGCAGCGGGAGTTTCTTGTCCTCCATCAACTGCGCGACCTGCTCGATCAGCTTCGCCTTCTGCACCTGATAGGGAATCTGTGTCACCACGATCTGCCAGGTGCCGTGCTTGGCTTTCTCCACCTCCCACTTCGCGCGCAGCCGGAAGCCGCCGCGGCCGGTTTCATAGGCGGCCAGCACCGCGGCCGGGTCCTCGGCCAATGTGCCGCCTGTGGGGAAATCGGGACCGGGCATGTGCAACAGCAGGTCGGCGGTCGAACATCCCGGATTGGCGATCAGATGCATCGCGGCGGCACAGACCTCGCCCGCGTTGTGCGGTGGGATCGAGGTCGCCATGCCCACCGCGATCCCGGCCGCGCCGTTGGCCAGCAGGTTGGGAAATGAGCCGGGGAGGACGATGGGTTCGCTTTCCTCCCCGTCATAGGTGGGGCGGAAATCGACCGCGTCTTCGTCGATGCCGGCCAGCATGGCGCGGGCGACCTCGGTCAGCCGCGCTTCGGTGTAGCGCATCGCGGCTGCGTTATCGCCGTCGATATTGCCGAAATTGCCCTGGCCCTCGACCAGCGGGTAGCGGGCGGCGAACTCCTGCGCCATGCGGACCATGGCATCGTAAATCGACTGGTCGCCGTGCGGATGGTATTTGCCCATCACGTCGCCGACGACGCGGGCGCATTTCTTGAAGCCGGCCGTGGGATCGAGCCGCAACTGATGCATCGCGTAGATCAACCGGCGATGCACCGGCTTCAGGCCGTCGCGCACATCCGGCAGCGAACGCGACATGATGGTCGACAGCGCGTAGGCGAGGTAGCGCTCGGACAAGGCATCCTTGAGCGCGGTGTCTTCGATATGTCCGGCGAAGTCATCCGGCATCGCGGTCCTCCAGATCGGGCACCCCAGGGGCCGGAGTCGAATCGGCCACCAGGGCGGCGACCCGGTCGTACAGCATCTCGCGCGCCATGGGCAGCGGCCGATGCCGTCCGCCGAACAGATCGCGGGCCAGGAAATGCCCGGTCAGGCGCAGTCCGTCGCGCCAGTCCTCGGGGCCCGATTCCGCCGCACCGGTCATGAATGACGGCAGCCGCAGCAGCCGGTCCGACCAAATCCCCGCCCCTTCCACCGTCACCGCACGGCCAGTTTTCGGCGAGACAAACGCCAGCCCCTCGGTCGCCCCGGTCACGGCGCAGCCTGCGAGATCCAGCCCATAGCCGAGATCGGCGAGCAGCACCGTCTCCCACATGATCAATTCCGACAGAACCACCTGACCAAGCGCCAAGCGAGGCAACAGGCGAATGAGTCCGGAGAACACCGGCTCGTGCGGCTCCCGTTCCGGCAGTGCATCCTCCGCCTGGGCGCAAATCGCGGTCAGCATCCCGAGCGCCAACGGATCGTCCATGACGGACGCGGCCGTGGCGTAGATCAGTTCGCCACTGAAACTGCCCAGTTGATCGGACATCCGTGCCAGCCACCGGGCCTGCACGAAATTCCCGGCTTGCCAAAGCCCTCCCTGGGCGCGGGATGCCCCGCCACGCGCGAGGCCGCGATGCGCGCCATGTTCCTCGGTCATCAGCGTGACGATGACGTCGCCCTCGCCGTAGGGGCGGGTGTTCAGCACGATGGCGGGCAGGTCCCAGTCCATGGGGTCGTTATATCCGGACGTGGGAAGGAGTGGCACGGGTTTTCGCACGTGGTGGGCATGGGCCGGTGCTCCGCCGACACGGTCGTTCAAGAATCGCGGAATGCGCGCCGCCGCGCGCTGCTCCGATCCGCGATAGCCCGAGACGTATAAACGAGCCTCACCCGCCATGGCGGCGGAACGCGGCTTGCACCTCAGCCGGGCGGGCGAACTCCCGGCGCCGAGCCTGGGCCAGACCTTCCAGTATCGCTGGTAAATGTGCCGCCTCGATCGGTTCGGGCCTGGCACCAGCCAAGGCGAGCATGGCCCGGGCGATTTCGTCCTTCTCGTCGGGCGGCAAGGCACGAACGGTTTCGACGGCCTGACCGAGCAGTTTGTTCATTGGGAACCCCCGCTGGCAGGTTCGACACGGCGGTTCCGTCACCTGAGCCACGGCACCACGCTCACCGTCTGTCGATGCCCGCGAATATCGGTGGCTCTTGCTCCCTTATGAAACGGAGCCCAATCTTTTCAGCGCCTCCGTCCGGTTTCATGAATCTTGACTTGTGTAACGGGCTGGGTTGACCACAGTTGCTTGCAGGGTGCCAGGTCACGGGCCCGCGGTTGACATCGCCGCCGTGCAACATCACTATCGATTTTCGAAAACGGACTTCGATAGTGGATAGCCAGAATGAAGCCGGACCATGGAGCATCACGACCTTCTCGCGGGGTTCATCAGGCTACACGTGCTGCACCATTCCGCCGAGCACGAAATCTATGGCCAGTGGATGATCGACGAACTTGCCACGCACGGCTACCGCCTCAGTCCCGGCACTCTCTACCCGATGCTCCATACCATGGAACAACGCGGCTATCTGACCTCGCGCGTGGAGCGCGCGGGACGCTCTACGCGGAAGTTCTATCGGGCGACCGAATTCGGATTGCAGGGTCTCGCGCTGGCGAAGGAGCGACTGCGGGAATTCACCGGCGAAGCACTTGGACAACCGTCGGCGAACGAGGCGACCGGTGAGCGACGCACCAGTTCAAGGAAGCCCAGGTGAGGTCTTCGCGGGGTTTCTTAAACTCGGCCTGACCTCGTTCGGCGGGCCGATCGCTCATCTCGGCTATTTCCGCGCGGAATTTGTTGAGCGGCAACGCTGGCTGAGTGAGCGGGCCTCTGTCGATCTGGCGGCTCTGTGCCAGTTTCCGCCGGGACCTGCATCGAGCCAGACCGGTTTCGCGATTTGGCTGATGCGTGGCGGCTATCTGGGCGGGCTGGCCGCTTGGATTGGCTTCACCTTGCCGTCCGCCTTTATGCTGCTTCTGTTCGCCTACGGCGCTGGCAGCATCGCCGACTCGCCCCTGGGTGCGGGCTTGCTTCGCGGACTGAAGCTGGTCGCCGTCGCCGTTGTCGCCCAGGCGGTGTTGGGTATGGCGCGTGGTCTTTGTCCGGACCGACCTCGTGCGTCGATCGCGACGCTCGCCATCATCCTCATGCTGCTTGTTCCCGGCTCGCCCGGGCAGGTCGGCGCGATCGTTCTTGGCGGCGTGGCAGGGTTGGCGTTCTGCCGCGACGGTGCCGAAACATCGGCCGATGACTTTGCCATGCCGGTGTCTCGCCGGACGGGTATCGCATGTCTCGGCTTGCTTTTCCTGCTGCTGGCTCTGGCCTTCGTCCCAGTGAAAGACAGCGCGCTTGCGCTGTTCAGCGCCCTTTATCGCTCTGGTGCTCTCGTGTTCGGCGGCAGGCATGTGGTACTGCCGCTGTCGCGCGATGATGTCGTGGTGCCGGGATGGGTTTCAGACAACATGTTCCTGGCAGGCTATGGCGCGGCACAGGCCGTGCCCGGCCCGCGCTTTACGATCCCGTCTGGACAAGCGCCGTGCTGGAAGCGGCGGATTTCGCGGTCGCCGTGGCTGGCCTCGTTCGGCTGGTCGTTTGGCGGACGCCGCCTCTCGTTGTCGTGTTGCTGTCCGCCGCCGCCGGCGTCGGCCTGGTGATGATACACTGATGCGCCCCTTGCCGTTACGCTCGGCCGGCGCACTCGCCGTCGTGCTGCTGCTCACTTCACCGACGTTCGCCGGCCCGCCGTTCCGCACGGACGATCCAGAACCAGTGGACTTCCAACATTTCGAAATCAACATGCTCTCGCTGGGAACCAGGACAGCCGGGGGATGGAGCGGGACCCTGCCGGGTCTGGAAGTAAATTATGGGGCGCTCCCCAATCTGCAACTTCATGCAATCATCCCACGGGACTACACGGCGCCAACTGGCGGCCGCATCGGTTTCGCCCTTGGCGATATCGAACTTGGTGCGAAATATCGCTTTATCACGCCGGGTGAAGATGACTGGTTCCCGCAGGTCGGCATATTTCCGCTTATCGAAGTGCCGGCCGGCAACCAGAAGCTTGGCCTCAGCACCGGACATGCTCAGGTCTTCCTGCCGCTATGGCTACAGAAAGACTTTGATCCCTGGACGGTTTACGGCGGGGGTGGTTACTGGATCAATCCAGGCGTCGGCAACAAGAATTACAGCTTCTTCGGTGCCGCGCTCTGGCGCAAAGCGACCGACCAACTCAATGTCGGGATCGAGGTGTTCCACCAGACATCATCCGCCGATGGCATCAGGGAAAGCACCGGCTTCAACGTCGGCACCACCTACGATTTTTCCGAAAACTGGCATCTGCTTTCCTCGGTTGGCACCGGCCTACAGAACCGCGCCAAGACCAATCAGTTTTCCTGTTATCTGGCGATCCAACTAACATTCTGAGCGGTGAGCCGGCTTGTAGAGGCTCCTGGGTTCATCCTGACA
>ODAK010005311.1_pt1 | contig 13096 bp, 11 predicted proteins | sample 1539591 | NCBI WGS metagenome assembly ODAK01 (sample SAMEA3539303, study PRJEB22396) | soil metagenome | biome: tundra; feature: field; material: soil | place: USA | collected 2010-05 | depth 0.15 m | reverse complement strand
CCGGCCCGGCAGGTGCCACACAGTCTCGTCCATGAGCTCGGTGAGCGTGTCCATGTCGCCCGTGTTGAACGCGTAGTAAGCACGCCTCATGGTCGCTACGTTTTCGTCTGCGGTCATCGTGATGACTCCTTCGCTGCCAAGCCCGTGCCGCTCGGCGTTTGAGTTGCGGCCCCTCGTTGACCGCGAGGCGATGCTACAGCTGATCCGCGTCAGGCAGGGTTCTGTTCATTCGGGGCCGTGCTCGCAAGCCATCGGCCGGCGATGAGTCCTGGTCGAACCGATAGACCAGTGGCGTGAAGGCCCGAGCATCCGGACAGGCGCCGAGCGTTTCCAATGGGCGGAGCTGCGGCTCGTGGCGGAACGGATCAGGCGTGGGTACGGGCCGCGATAGTGCCATCCCAGCCAAAAGCGGGCGTGTCGTCAGCCACGACACCGCTGGTCGCACGCTGGCACTGCGCAAGTCCACGCCCGAGGCCACGTCCGACAACTGCGAGTGCCTGCGTGCACGCCGGCATTACTCCTCCTTCGGCGCACGCATCCATTGCGCTCTGGGCGGAAGTGGGCGCACCGGGTCGGCATCGCCGGACGGTTGCTCAACGATTCTGAGCGGCAGCCCAGAAGGTGAAGTGCAGCGGCCGCCTCCCCAAGACAGATAGCAGGTCTCGAGCAGACCGTGGAGGCATGCCTTCAAATCGCCAAAACCAAGGCACGTCGTCGGCCCGAGACGCAGCGGCTGTGTGGGACGGGGTGGAGGCGCAGAGGATCACGGGTCCGGCGCTGTCGCTTTCGCCATACCAGAGCAACAGCCGGTCCGTCCCCCATGGCGCGACTGCTCGCGCGTGAGGCTGTCGCGTAAAGGGTTGCCGGGCTCGGGGTGCCGGGTGTCGGTGCCGATCGTGTCGCAGTATTGCCGGGCGGTGTGCTGGGCCGGCCGGAGCGAGCCGGGGCTTCTCAGGCCCGGGCTTCTGTGGTGTGGTGGGTGTGGAGCTTGGTGAGGTTGTGGGTCAGCATCATTAATCGCCACTCGGTGCGTGCGGCGGATCGGCCTCGGCGGTGGAAGCGATCGAACCCGCGGTTGTGTTTGGTGTTTCCGAACGTCGGCTCGACGGTGTGTTTGCGCTTGCGGTAGAGCTGGTCGCCGAGCTCGGTCGCGAGCACCGTTCGCATCCAGGCGTAGCGGCCGCCGGTCCAGCCGCGTCTGGGGCTCTTGCGTTTGCTTGAGTCGGGCGGGATCAGCACTTCGAGGCCGTGTTCGGCGGTGACGTGGTCCATGTGTCGCTCGTTCCAGAACCCGGCGTCCGCGAGCGCGACCTTTGGTTTCTCGCTCACGCCGGCCTGGTCGAGCTCGCGCAGCGTGGCCGCGACCATCGGCTCAAGGCGGGAGAAGTCGATCGTCTCGACCGTGATCTCCGCGGCGAGCACGATGTGGTTCTCGTTGACCGCGGCCTGTGCGTTGTAGCCCTGCAGATAGGAGTGGGTGCCCTTCATTAGCCGCGAGTCGGGATCGGTCAGGTTGACCTCGCCGTTGGGTGTCGCTGGCGGTTGGTAGGGCTTTGGTGGCGAGCCGAACCGTCGGCCGTCGCTCGCCCGGCCCGTCGCGCGGTAGTGCTCGTAAGCGTCGTTGCCGCGACGTTCGGCAGCCAACTCGTCCGCCAGTCGCCGTCCGGCCTCTCGCAACCGTTCAGGGCGAGACCGAGGGACCGGCCCGGCGCCAGCCCAGCGGGTCCTGGTCAAGCTGGCGCTTCGCTTCGAGCAGCCAGCCGTCGCGGCCCTGAACGCGCGCGACGATCTGCTCCGCATCGAACTCGTGAGCAGGTTCGCCATCGCTAGCAGCGGCGGCGCCTCGGGCGACCCGAACCCGTCGGCTACGCGCTACCAGGCGTGGCCGCGGACCAGTGCACGAGGCCGAAGCGTTCGCACGCCAAGTGGCCGCCGGGCAACAGTACGGGCGCGGCATTGATAGCTTGAGGCCGCAGGGCCTCAAGCTACGTTCCCCGCAAGCGACGGATAAGGCTGCGGCGGCGACCGGCGCCAGCGGCCGCAGCGTGGAAATTCAAGTCCAAAGATGACGACTCCCGCGACCCCTGGCTCGAGATCGAAGGCTTCATCTGCAACGAGCACGGTCCGGATCGGTCCGAACAGTTAGCCCGTCAGATTGCCGCCGTCCTTGGGTGGTAGCGCCCCGCGCGACTTCTCAGGACTCGGCTAAGGCGTCGTCTGTTCCGATTGACTCGCGCAGCGCCTCGATTAGGTCGGCTGAGCTGATCCGATCGTGTGGCTCCCTCCAGACCTGTGTGCCCACAGCGCGACACCACCGCTGATCCTCGTCATCGTCTCGCGGGCGGACGAACTCGTGCATTGGGGCGGCGGCTGTGACCACCGCTATCCGTTCAGCTCGCCCCGGTTTGTTCCAGCGCTCCCCCACCATGTTCATCCCTCCCGCCTCGATTGTTTGGAGGCGGTCAGTGTAAGCCGTGGTTGGCGCTCACGAGATTAGTTCACGGCGCCGCTCGTTTCGGTAGACGCTCGGTAGACGCTTCGTCGTCTACTCTCGCCGTGAAACGCAATCCGCCCCGTGGTTGCGGGGCGGATTGAATGGGCCGGCCAGGACTCGAACCTGGGCGCGACGGATTATGAGTCCGCTGCTCTAACCAACTGAGCTACCGGCCCGCGCAGCCGAAGACTAGACGGCCGGCATGCGCCCGTCGCGAGACGTTGACCGTTCCCGCCCCGGCCGGCAGCGACCTCGGCGAGGCGCTCGCCCGCCGCGCGGAGCTCCGGGGGTGGGACTCGAACCCACAACCTCTCGATTAACAGTCGAGCGCGTCTGCCAATTGAGCTACCCCGGAATGGGCCACCCGGGAAGGTCGGCAACGCCCGCCTCCACGTCGGCGGGACAATTAGACCACACCAGCGCGCCCCGCGCGCCTCGGCGGCGGCGGCCGGCGCGCGCACCCGGAACGACCCGTACTCAGGCCCAAGCGCGGCACCGGGAGGCCGCTGCCGACGCCACACGCCCCAAAACGATCAAACCGGGAGGTTCCCGAAGGACCCTCCCGTGGTCCGCAGCAGCGTGCGTCCCGCCTGGGATCGTACCCCCGTCCCGGTCGGGGTTCCAGTGACATGGACCACATTGCCGGAGATTGCGCAAAGCGATGGGGTCACTCGCGCGGCGCAGCGGTCTGCTCGAGTGCCTCGGTCAGCCAGCCGTCGATCTCTCGCTTGATCGTCTCGCGCTCGCGCACGAGGTCGGTGAGGCCGCCCGCGCCCGCGCCTCGCGCTCCGGCGATCGCGCGCTCGATCCGAGCCAGCTCGAGCTGGCGCCGCTCGACCTCGAGCTCCGCGAGCACCGGCGTGAGCGACCCCGCGCGGACCGCCAGTTCGGCCAGCAGCGCCGCGAGCGCGCTGTCGTCGACCTCCGATGCCGGCGATGCGAGGTGGGTGCGCAGGTGCGCCGCCGCGGCGCCGGTCAGCGGGCTGTCGAAGACGTCGAGATCGAGCTCGTCGAGCAGCTCGCGACCGCGTTCGGGCAGCGCGATGCACAGCTCGAGGAACGCCCGCTCGGTCCGCTCCCGGGCGGCCAGCTGCGGCCGCGCGTCGCCGGCGTGCGTGGCGCCGCCGTTGTGTCCTGCGAGCAGGCGCTCGACGAGCTTCTCCGAGACGCGCAGACGGCTGACGACCTCGCGCTCGAGCTCCTCGCGCATGGCGCCCGGCGCGAGCTCCGCAAACACGGGTCGCAGCTGTTCGAGAATCCGATCGCGCCCCTCTGGGCTCTCGCGGTCGCCCGCGGCGAGGATCCGTTCGACGCGGAAGCGGACGAACGGCAGCGAGGCCTCGATCAATGCCCGCACCGCCTCGGGCCCGTCGCGCTGCAGCACCTCCGCCGGATCACTCCCCGGTGGAAGCGCGGCCACGCGCAGTTCGAAGCGCTGCTTGGCTGCGACCCGCGCGGCCTTCAGCATCGCCTCCTGTCCGGCTCCGTCGGCGTCGAGCGCCAGCACGACGGTCGGTGCCAGGCGCGCCAGCTCCGCGACCTGCTCGTCGGTCAGCGCCGTGCCCATCAGGCCGACGCACTGGCGGACCCCCGCCTGGTGAGCCGCGATCACGTCGGTATAGCCCTCGCACAGCACCACCGAACCGGCCTTGGCGGCGTGCGCACGGGCGAGGTGCGTGCCAAACAGATGGCGCCCCTTGTGGTAGACCTCGCCGTCCGCGCTGTTGAGGTACTTCGCGCGCTCCTCGGAGCTCAGCGAGCGCGCCCCGAAGCCGAGCACGCGTCCGCGCTTGTCGCACAGCGGGAAGGTGATGCGGCGCCGGAAGCGGTCATACACGCTGCCCGGTCGGTCCTCGGAGCGCTGCACGAGCCCGGCCGCGAGCAGTTCGGCCTCGCTGAAGCCGCTGCGGCGCGAGGCCAGCAGCACGCGATCCCAGGCGCTCGGTGCGAAGCCGACGCGAAACTCGCGCAGGATCGACTCCTCAAGGCCCCGGCCGGCCAGGTACTCGCGTGCCCGTGCGCCCTCCTGGTGCTCCCAGAGCACCCGCTCGTAGTAGCTGCAGGTGCGGTCCAGCAGCTCGAGCAACCGCTCCTGGCGCCGGCGTGCCTCGGCCGCACGCGGGTCCTCCTGCTCGCGCTCGAGCGTCACGCCGTAGCGGTCGGCGAGGAACTCGATCGCACCGACGAACTCGAGCCCCTCGGTCTCCATCACGAAGTTGAAGGCATCACCCGCCGCCTGGCAACCGAAGCAGTAGTAGACCTTCCCCGACGGCTGGACGCTGAACGACGGCGTGCGTTCCTCGTGAAACGGGCAGCGCCCGACGTAGGAGTCGCTGCCGGCCCGGCGCAACTCGGTGCGCGCGCCCACGAGGTCCACCATGTCGACGGCGTCGCGGACTCGCTCCTTGGAATCGGCGGTGTAGCGCGGCATCAGCTCGCGAACGCCCGCGGGACGGCGAGCTCCTCGTAGGCGCGGATGCAATAGCGATCGGTCATGCCGGCGATGTAGTCGGTGACGCGCGTCGCCAGGTCGTCATCGGAGTGCGCGAGGGTTTCAGGATGCGCGCAGTAGTGCTCGAACAGGCTGCGCACGACCGTTTCGATCTTGGAGTGCTCGCGGCGCGCGATCGGGCCGAGGTAGACGTGTTCGAACATGAAGTCACGCAGCGTCGCCATCGCCTGCGCGGCGCGCTCGCCCTGGACGATTGCACCGGCGCGCTCCGAATGCTCGACGAGGTCGTGGACGAGCGCGTCGATGCGCGTCGAGCCGCTCTCTCCGAGAACGCCGATCGCCTCGGCGGGAAGCGCCGAGGCGTCGAGGACGCCGGCGCGCAGCGCGTCGTCGATGTCATGGTTGAGATAGGCGAAACGGTCCGTGATCCGCACGATCGCGCCCTCGAGCGTCGCCGGAGCGGGAGCCCGGCCGGAGTGGCAGAGGATCCCGTCACGGACCTGCTCGGTCAAATTCAGGCCGCGGCCGTCGCGTTCGAGCGAGTCCACGACGCGCAGCGACTGCTCCCAGTGGTGGAAGTGGCCGCCGAACCGCTCGCGCAGGCAGCGGTCGAGCACGTCCTCACCGATGTGACCGAACGGCGGATGGCCGAGGTCGTGCCCGAGCCCGATCGCCTCTGTGAGGTCCTCGTTCAGGGCGAGTGCGCGCGCGACGGTGCGCGAGATTCCGGTGACCTCGAGCGTGTGGGTCAGGCGGGTGCGGTAGTGGTCTCCCTCGGGCGCGACGAAGACCTGGGTCTTGTGCTTGAGACGGCGAAACGCCTTGCAGTGGACGATCCGGTCGCGGTCGCGCTGAAACGGCGTGCGCAGACCGCAGTCGTCCTCGGCGGCGACGCGGCGGGCGGGATAGGAACGTGTCGCGAGCTCCGAGAGCTCGCGCTCCTCGCGGGCCCGCATCCGCTCCTCGAACGATGTCGCGAGCGTCATCGCACCGCCGCCGGCCGCAGCCGCAGGTGAGCGTGGTGCTCGAGCGTCTCGCCGATCGCCCGCTCGGCTTCGCGCAGCACGCCTGCCGAGGCGGTGGGTGTCTTGGCGAGCGGACTGCCGAGCGCAACGGTCATGAACTCATGGGTCTCGCGGGTGATCGGAAACGACGCCGCCTCGCACGCGTTGCAGACGACGCCGCCGGCCTGCGGCGAGTAGCCGACGAGGTGCTCGGGCGAGCCGCACGAGGCGCAGGCGCCGAGTGACGGGGCCAGGCCGGCGCTCACGAGCAGCTTGAGACGGAACGCGAGCGCGTTGGCGTGGGTCGCATTCGTCGCATCGGCTGCGAGCAGCGCCAACTCGTTGGCGAGCAGGTTGTACACGGCGAGATGTGGCTCCTCGGTCTCGAACACGCGCCCGACCGCGTCGCAGGCGCGAGCGGCGCTGTCCAGCGTCGCCGCGTGGTCGCGCAGGCGGGCGTGGGCGTCGAGGGTCTCGGCCGCGGTGATCGTGAGCAGCTCCCCGCGGCCTTCGTGGCACACCAGGCGCACGCGCGAGAACGGCTCGAGGCGTCCGCCGAAGCGACTGCGCGTGCGCCGCACCCCCTTGGCGATCGCACCGATTCGTCCGCGAGCGGGCGTATACAGATGCAGGATCCGATCGGCCTCGCCGTAGCGCATCGAACGCAGCACGATGGCGTCGGTCTTGACCGGGCCGCTCATGCTATACATTGTGAAGTAATGAACAAGATCACGGTCTATACCACCGAGCCCTGCGGCTTCTGCCGCCAGGCGAAGGCGCTGCTCAGCAAGCGGGGACTCAGCTACGACGAGATCAACCTCGCGATGAACGCCGACGGCCGCGCCGAGCTTGCACAGCGCACAGGGATGATGACGTTCCCGCAGGTCATCATCGGTGATCAGATCGTCGGCGGCTTCACCGAGCTGGTGAGCGCCGACCAATCCGGGCGCCTCGCCGAGCTCGTCGCCGGCTAGCTGCGCCGATCCCGGGCACCACCGGCGCGCCGGATCCGCGGCACCGGCTGGCAGCGCACGCAGACGTAGGTCCCCCGGCCGCCGACGTAGAGCTTGCGGATCGTCGTGCCGCAGACCGCGCACGGCTCGTCGGCGCGGAGGTGCACGAGGAAGCGGTCCTGAAAGCTGCCGCGGGCACCATCGAGGTCGCGGAAGTCGTCGATCGATGCGCCGTGCGCGTCGATGCCGGCGGCGAGCACCTCGCGGATCGCGTCGTGCAGGCGGACGTATTGGGCCGGCTTGAGCGCGCCGGCAGCGCGCAGCGGGTGCACGCCGCTGCGAAACAGTGCCTCGTCGGCGTAGATGTTGCCGATGCCGGCGATCATGCGCTGGTCGAGCAGGAACGCCTTGATCGGGCCCCGCCGCCCGCGCGCCAGGGCGCGCAGCAACGCCGGCGTGAAGGCGTCGTCGAACGGCTCGATGCCCAGGCGTGCGGCGAAGTACTGCTCGAGCGCCTCGTCGCCGGCGACCAGCCAGCCGGTGCCGAAGCGGCGCGGATCGACGAAACGCAGGCGCCGGCCGGCGTCGAGTGTGATCTCGACGCGCGTGTATGGCGTGTCCGTCGGTGGGTCGAGCAGCAGCGTGCCGGTCATCCGCAGATGCATCAGCAGGTGGATCTCCTCGTCGAGGACCCAGTCGAGGTACTTGCCACGCCGGCGCAGGGCGTGCACGCGGCGGCCGACGATGATCTCGCCGAGCTCCCCCGGGTCGAGCGGCGCGCACCAACGCGGGTCGCGGATCTCGATCTCGGTGATCGTCGCGTCGCGCAGCGCCGGCTCGAGCTGGCGGCGAACCGTCTCGACCTCGGGAAGCTCAGGCATCGGTGATGAACGAGCGACCCGGCAGCGAGACGGCGGTCCCGGTCAACCAGTCGAGCACCGACGCGCCCACGTCGGCGAGCGGGCCGTCGTGGCGGCGTCCGCGGTGGCCGGCGAAGCGGGCGAGCAGCGGCGCGTGCTCGCGGGTGTGGTCGGTATGCGCCGTTGCCGGATCGCAGCCGTGGTCGGCGGTGATGACCAGCAGATCGCCGTCACCGATGCCGGTCAGCCAGCGTGCGAGCGCGGCGTCGATCAGCCGCAGGGCACCGTGGAAGCCGGCCGCGTCCTTGCGGTGACCGTAGATCTGGTCGGTCTCGATCAGGTTGGCAAAGACGAGTCCGTGGTCGAGTTCGCCGATCAGCCGCTCGAGGCTTTCGATCGCCTCCTCGTTGGTCGCGCCGGCGTGCACGGCGCTGAATCCGACCCCGTCGAACAGCGCCGGCGCCTTGCCGACGCCGTGCACCGCGACACCGGCCTCCCGCAGCGCCGACAGATGGCTCGGCGTCGGCGGCGGCAGCGTGTAGTCGCGGCGCCCGAGCGTGCGCTCGAACGCGCCCGGCACGCCCTCGAACGGACGCGCGATCACCCGTCTGACCGCGTCGGCGCCCTGCAGCGCGGCGCGCAGCGCGGCGCACGCCGCGTACAGCTCCTCGGGGGGAAACAGCGAGGTGTGAGCGGCGAGCTGCAGGACCGAATCGGCAGAGGTGTAGAGGATCGGGCGGCCGCACGCAAGATGCTCCTCGCCGTAGTCCTCGATCGCGGCGATCCCGTTGTAGGGCCGGTTGCAGATGACCGGAACGCCGATCGTGGCCTCCACGCGCGCCAGCAACTCGGCCGGCAGCCCGTCGGGGTAGGTCGGCGGAGCATGCGGCACGACGACGCCCATCAGCTCCCAGTGCCCGGAGCTCGAATCCTTGCCCGGACCGAGCGGGTGTAGACGCCCGTGCAGGACCGGCGTGGGCGACGGCGGCACGCCGGGGAGCGCGAGGATGTTGCCGAGCCCGAGCTCGCCGAGCGTCGGCAGGACCAGGCCGCCGACGGCCTGTGCGACATGCAGCAGGGTGTTGGCCCCGGCGTCGCCGTACTCCGCGGCGTCGGGCAGTTCGCCTGCACCGCAGGCGTCGATCACGACCACGAATGCGCGACGTTGCATGGCTTGACCGCGAGCTTATTCGTGCGCGCGTGGATGCGCGCCGAAGTACACGTCGCGCAGCCGCTCGGTCGAGAGATGCGTGTACAGCTGGGTCGTCGCGATGTCGGCGTGGCCGAGCATCTCCTGGAGGGTCCGCAGGTCGCATCCTCCGGCCAGCAGGTGGGTGGCGAAGGTGTGGCGGAGCGTGTGCGGGCTCATGCGGTCCCCCAGCCCGACGGCGCCGGCGTAACCCTGGACGATCTTGTACAGGCCCTGGCGGCTGAGACCGCCGCCGCGGCGGTTGACGAACACGTGACGCTCGGGTCGCAAGCCGACGAGAACCGGCCGTGCCGCAGTCAGATAGGCACGCAGCGCGCTGACCGCCTCACGGCCGATCGGGACGAGCCGCTCCTTCGAGCCCTTGCCGCGCGCCCGAAGCAGCTCGTCGTCGAGGTTGACGTCCTCGAGTTGGAGCTCGACGGCCTCCGACGCGCGCAGCCCGCAGGCGTAGAGGACCTCGAGCAGCGCGCGGTCGCGCAGCACCGCCGGGGAGCGACCCTGCGGCGCACCGAGCAGATGGTTGACCTCGTCCCGGCTGAGCACCTCGGGCAGCTTCTGGGTCTTGCGCGGGCCACGCAGCTCGGCGGTCGGATCGTGGGCGATCGTGCCCTCGCGGCGCAGATGGCGGTAGAACGAGCGCAGACACGCCGCCTTGCGCTGAAGCGTCGCGGCGGCGACCGGCGGGCGCTCCGGGGACCCGACCGCCAACGCCGTCAGGAAGCCGGCCAGCTCCGCGTGACCAACGACGAACACGTCGTAGCCGTGGTTGCGCAGGTAGGCGCCGAACTGGAGCAGGTCCGCGCGGTAGGCCTCGAGCGTGTTGCGCGACAACCCCCGCTCGAACTCGAGGTAGGCGAGGAAGTCGAGAACGAGCTGCTCGTACGGTCGTGCGGGTGCAGCGGCGAGCGCCATTCCGCAACAGTTCGCGCCGCGGCGTGTGTCCCCTCTAGCCGGCGGGCGCCCGCAACTGCGCGACCAGGGTGCGCAGCGCCTCGAGTTCGCGTTCGAGCTCCGCGACCCGGGCCTCGAGCGCGGCCGCCGCACCCTCCGCTGAGCCGGACCGCTCCCAGGCGGGTGAGTCCGTGCGCTGCGGTGCGGGCAGATCCGCGGACGCGGCGGTGGATCCGGGCGCCACACCGAAGCTCGCGCCGAGATTCCAGCGAGCCTCCTTCTGTCCCGGACGCCGGTCGAAGCGAACGATCAGCCGGCGCTGCGCGAGGGCGTCGAGGACCGCCTCGAGCTCGTCGATCGCGGCGAACTGGTGCAGACGCTCGGATCGTTGGCGCAGCTCGCCGGGCGTCTGCGCTCCGCGCAGCATCAGCACGGCCAGCACGGCTAGCTCGGGGCCGCTCAGCGACAGCGCCTCGTCGAACAGATGGCGATACTTGGTGGCGCGGCTGCCGGGACCGCTCGCCAGCCGCGCCCAGCCGCGACGGACGAGCCGGGCGACCGCGTCGCGGATCGTGCCCTCGTCGTAGTCGACGACCGGATCGCGGCCGGTCGACTGGTTGGTGGCAAGGCGCAGCGCGTTCAGCGACAGCGGATACGCATCGGGCGTCGTGCGCTGCTTCTCGATCAGCGCCCCCAGGACGCGCAGCTCAGCGGCGTCGGGTTCGGTCAATCGTGGATCACCACGGCGGAGCCTACGACACGTCCCGCCCGGGGGGTTGCCGGCGTGAACCGCCGTCGCCGCCGCTCGGCGAGCGGGTGGCGGCGTTCGTCGCGGCCGACCACCGAGCGCCCGCGCTTCGCCTGCCCGCCGCCGCCGTCACCCGCGCGAGGCGTGCGTCAGCCGGACGCCCGCTCCACGAGCGCGAAGGCGACGTCGAGGATCCCCTCGAGTGCGGCGGTGCTGACGCGCTCGCTCGGCTCGTGGTTCCGTTCGGTGCCGTTTGCCAGGTTCAGCACGTCAAGACCACGCGCGCGCAGGGCATTCGCGTCGCTCCCGCCGCCGCTCGTGGTCGGCCGCGGCTCATACCCGCATTCGCGCAGGGCGCCGAAGGCGAGCGTCACCTCGGCGCTCGACGGTCGCACGCGGTAGCCGTCGAACTGGCGCTCCATCGTGATGTCGAGATCGCACTCGCACTCCGGATCGTTCGCGGCGTCGGTGAGGCACTCGACGAGCTCACTGGCGATCTGCTCGGCACGCGCGGCCTCGAGGCTGCGCGCCTCGCCGAGCACGCGGCAGCGGTCGGGCACGATGTTCGCGGCGCTGCCACCGTCGATCGTGCCGATGTTCGCCGTGGTCTGGGAATCGATGCGCCCCAGGCGCATGCTGGCGATCGCCCGGGCGGCGGCGAGGATCGCGCTGCGACCCATCTCGGGGCGGACTCCCGCGTGCGCCGCGACGCCGCGCAGCTCGGCCGCGATCCGGTAGTGGGTGGGCGAGGCGACGACGACGCCGCCGACCGGCGACGCGCTGTCGAACGTGTAGCCCAGCCGGCTGCGCAAGATGCCGACCTCGAACTCCTTGGCCCCGGCGAGCGCGACCTCCTCGCCGACGGTGAACAGCAGCTCGACGCCGACGGCGGACTGAACCGCCGTGAGGCGGCGCGCAAGCGCCAGCATCGCCGCGACCGCGACCTTGTTGTCGGCGCCGAGGATCGCCTCGTTTGCGTTCTCCCATCCGCCGTCGCGCACGACCGGCTCGATCGGCTCGGCGACCGGGACGGTGTCGAGGTGTGCGCAGAACAGCAGCGAGCGCTCGCCGCTTCCCGGGATGCGGGCCAGCAGGTTGCCGCAGTCGCCCCCGATCGCGGCGCCGGCGTCATCCTCGGCGACCGTCAGCCCGAGTCCGCGCAGCTCGGCGGACACCGCGTCGGCGCACCGGCGCTCGCTGCCCGACGGGCTGGGGATCCGGCAGAGCGCCGCAAAGTTGTCGTGCAGCTGCCGCCGCTCGGCGTCGGTGGCCGCCGTCACGAGCTGCCGACGGCGGGCTGCCGGCCCGAGCGCACGAGCGCGGCACCGACGAACTCGCGGAACAGCGGCGCTGGACGCTCGGGGCGCGACTTGAACTCGGGGTGGAACTGCGACGCGATGTAGAACGGGTGCTCGGGCAGCTCGACGATTTCGACCAGCCGCTCGTCGGGCGTCGTCCCCGACATCACCAGGCCGGCCGCCTCGAGGCGCTTGCGGAGCATGTTGTTGACCTCGTAGCGATGGCGGTGGCGCTCGTAGATCACCGCCTCGTCGTAGATCTCGCGGGCGCGGCTTGCCTCGTGCAGCTTGATCGGTGTTGCGCCCAGGCGCATCGTCCCGCCGAGGTCGGCGATCTCCTTCTGCTCGGGCAGCAGGTCGATCACCGGGTAGGGCGTCTCCGGGTCGCACTCGGTCGAGTTGGCCCCCTCCATGCCGGCCTGGTTGCGCGCGAACTCGCAGACCGCGACGTGCATGCCGAAGCAGATGCCGAGATAGGGGACGCCACGTTCGCGCGCAAAGCGGGCGGCTTCGATCTTGCCTTCGAAGCCGCGGCTGCCGAACCCGCCCGGGATCAGGATGCCGTCCGCGTCGGCCAGCCGCTCCTCGACGGCACCGCCGGTCAGCGCTTCGGAGTCCACCCAGTCGATCTCGATGCGGCAGCCATGACGGAAGCCGGCGTGCCGCAACGCCTCGGCAACCGACAGGTAGGCGTCCTCCAGCTCGACGTACTTGCCGACGATCGCGATCCGCACCAGCCCGGTGGCATCCCGCGCCCGCTCGGTGAGCGTGCGCCAGCCATCCAGGTCGGCGGGCGGGGCGCTCAGATCGAAGTGCTCGAGCACGAAGTCGTCGACGCCCTCGCCCTGGAAGGTCAGCGGGCACTCGTAGATGTTCTTGACGTCGTAGGCCGAGACGATCGCCTCGACCGGCAGGCTGGCGAACAGCGCGATCTTCTTGCGGATCTCGGTCGAGAGCGGCGATTCCGAGCGACAGACCACCATGTCAGGCTGGATGCCGATCCGCCGCAGCTCGTTGACCGAGTGCTGCGTGGGCTTGGTCTTCAGCTCGCCGGCGTGGTTGATGTAGGGGACCAGCGTGAGGTGGATGAACATGCAGCGCCGCCGGCCGACATCGACCGGGAACTGGCGTATCGCCTCGAGGAACGGCAGCGACTCGATGTCGCCGACGGTGCCCCCGATCTCGG
>ODAK010005309.1_pt1 | contig 13097 bp, 15 predicted proteins | sample 1539591 | NCBI WGS metagenome assembly ODAK01 (sample SAMEA3539303, study PRJEB22396) | soil metagenome | biome: tundra; feature: field; material: soil | place: USA | collected 2010-05 | depth 0.15 m | reverse complement strand
ACGGAATGGCCGGACGTGCGCGCGCACCTCCAGGCGCGTCTCGCTCGTCATCACCAGGAGGAGGGTTCGCGATGATCGGATTTGCAGTCGAGACCGTTGGCACGGCCCTCGCCCTGTGGGTGACCTCGCTGGTCTACTCGGACATCAGCTTCGGCAAGCATCCGGAGATCTGGGGTGTCATCCTCGTCGCCGTCGTCGTCGGACTGGCCAACGCCCTGGTCAAGCCAGTCCTCAAGATGCTGTCGTTCCCGCTCTCGATCATGACCCTGGGACTGTCCGGCCTCGTCGTCAACGGCGTCGTCCTGCTCGGCGTCGCCTATGTTGCCGAGAAGCTCAAGATCACGTTCATCATCGGCCATTTCCCGCACACCATCGACACGACCACGATCGCCGCGGCCGTCATCGGCGCCGTCGTCCTCAGCGTCGTCTCACTGGGGATCGGGCTGCTGCCGTTCATGAAGACCAGCCGCTAGCCCGAAGCTGACGCGTCCCGCCGCGCCGCGGACCCTCCGGCGCCGGCCATGACCGAGACGGACCGGCTGCCGATCCTGGCGGAGGGGCTCCGGGCTGCTGCGCGTCAGTTCGGGACACCCCTCATGGTCACTGACGTGGCCGGCCTGGCGACGGCTGCCGGCGAGCTCGCGGCGGCCTTTCCCGAGCCATGCCTGCGGCAGTACTCAGTCAAGGCCAATGACGTGCCCGCCATCGTCGGCCGGCTGGGCGAGCTGGGCCTGGGCGCAAACGTCGTGTCGCGCGGGGAGTGGTCGATCGCCCGGCAGGCGGGCATTCCAAACGCCCGGATCACGGTCGAGGGCATCGGCAAGACCGAGGCCGACCTGCGGGCCGTGGCGCGGGCAGCCGAACGCGGCGATCCGGTCATATGGACGGCGATCGAGTCAGCGGACGAAGCGACCGCCCTTGGCCGGCTCGCGGCTCGGGCCGTTGGGCGAGGTACGCCACGACTCGACGTCTTGCTCCGGTTCAACCCGGCGGTCGAGCCGGAGACGCTGCCGGGCCTTGCGGTCGGTTCATGGTCCAGCAAGTTCGGCCTCGCCAACGACGAGCTGGCCGCGGCGATCGAGGCCGGCGGCGGTCCCCACGGACCGCTCCGCTGGCGTGGGATCCAGCTCCACGTCGGCTCCCAACTCGGTGCCGTCGACGCCTGGCGCGACGGCGTCCGGCGAGCGCTGGCGATCGTCGGGCTGCTGGGCGGGTCGCTGCCCGACTTCGACACCCTCGACGTCGGCGGCGGCTTCCCCGTAGTCGACGTTCACGCGCCCGCCCCCCGACCCGAGCGCTTCGCGCGCGAGCTCCGACTCCTGCTCGAAGCGCTGCCTGACGACCGCCGGCCGGCCCGGCTGGCGGTCGAGCCGGGTCGCTTCCTCGTTGCCCGGAGCGGCTTCCTGATCGCCAGGGTGCTCCATGTCCGCCAGAGGAACGGCCCGATGGTCGTGCTCGACACGGGCATGACCGAGCTGATCCGGCCGGCCCTCTATGGCGCGCGCCACGGTGTGGTCGCCCTGACCTCGGGTCGCCGGCCGTGGCTGCCTCCGGAGCCGGCAGGCGGACTCCTGCTGACCGCGGTCGAGGGCCCGGTCTGCGAATCGACCGACTCGTTCGGCCAGCACCTGCTGCCGCCACTCGTGCGCGGCGACCTGCTGGCGATCCGCGATACCGGCGCATACGGCGCGTCCCTCGGCTCGACCTACAACGGCCGGCCGCGAGCACCCCAGGTCCTGCTTGAGCCCGATGGCTCGTTGACCCTCGCCCGACGGCGTGGCGGCGGACTTACCATCAGCTGATGGAGCGTTGCCGCCGACTCCGAGTCATCGCTGCGGTGCTGGTGCTGGCGGCGCTGCTCGGACCATCCTTCGCGGCGGTCGCGCTGGCCGGCGGGCCGCCCTATCCCGATCCCGTTCCCGGCCAACGTGTCTACGACACGGCGGCGGTCTTCGACGCCGCCACGATCGCGGCTGCCGAGGCGACGATCCAGGCCATCAAGGCGCGAACTGGCAGCGAGGTCGTCGTCTACACCCAGGCCACCGACTACGGCGTCACGACCGACGAGGCCAACTCCGACGCCCGGGCATTGATGGACCAGTGGGGCGTCGGCCGGCAGGGCTTCGACGACGGCCTGGTGATCCTGTTCGACCTGGATCCGAGCAACTGCCACGGCCAGATCCAGCTGTACGCCGGACCCGGCTACCGGGCGGCGTACCTCTCGAACGACCAGCGCGACGCGATCTTCAACAACGACATGCTGCCCGACCTGGAAGCCTGCGACATGGCCGGTGCACTGGACGCCGGCCTGGCCAAGGTGGACGCGGCGGCCACTCCGCAGAACGCGACCGACCTGTCCCGCGGCCGGATCATCAACGCGCTCGTTGGTCTGATCGTGGGACCGGCCCTCTTCCTGCTTGCGATCGGAACCTCCTCGATCGCCTGGTGGCGGCGCGGCCGGGACGCGGTCTACACCGACGACCCGTCGGTGTACATGCCGGCTCCCCCGCCCGACCTCACCCCCGCGTCGGCCGCGCTCGTCTACGACGGTCGCTCGAGCCGGCGGGCGCTGACGACCGCGATGCTCGACCTTGCCAGCCGGGGCGAGATCGCCTTCGAAGTTCCGGACCCGAACAAGCCCGCCGTCCTGGCGATCGACACGGACCCGCCGGCCAGCACCGATCCGGTGGTCGAGCAGCTTCGCCGGAAGGCGGCCCGCCAGCCGCTGACGAGCGCCGAGTCCTTTGCCCTGGTGATGCTCCATAGCATCGCCGGCGATGGCGGCCGGATCGAGCCGGGTTCGCTCCTCCAGTTCGGCCAGTACACCGGCAGCTTCAACACCAAGCTGGAGGATCACGCCGTGGCGCAAGGCTGGTTCGTCCAGGCCCCGACCAAGGTGATCGCGCGCTACGCGAGACTGGGCGGGCTCGAAGTGTTCGGCGGCATCGCCGCCTACGTCGCCGGCAGTTCGATCCCGTTCTCGGGCCTCCTGTTCGTGGCCGTCGGCCTGATTGCCGGCGGCGTCGTCTCAATGGCGATCTCCCGGGCGATGCCTGCCCGAACGAAGAACGGGGCAATGATCGATGCCCAGCTCAAGGCGTACCGGCGGACCCTCGAGGCCACGATGGCCGAAGCCCGCTCGATGAACGAGGTGGTCGACTCGGCCAAGCTGGACTGGCTCGACAGCCCGGACCTTGCCGTCGTGTGGGGAGTGGCCCTCGACCTGAACTCCGAGGTCCAGGCGGTCCTGGGCCGGACGGTCGCGGACGTACAGCAAGGGGCTGCTCCCGCCGGAACCTACTTCCCGATCTGGTACGGGACCGGCGCCGGAGTCGGCGGCCACCCTGCTGGTCCAACGACAGCGGGCTCGTTGTTTTCGAGCGGCGGCATCCCCGACATCGGCGGAATGATGTCGGCCCTGGGCACGATCGGCAGCTCGCCCTCGTCATCGGGTGGCGGCGGCGGTTTCGGTGGGGGCGGCTCCGGCGGCGGCGGCGGCGGAGCCGGCGGGGGCTTCTAGGGCCCCGTTCGGCGCGGCGAATCGGTCCGGGCCGGGCGGCAGCCCTGGGTGACTCCCCCCTCGGCAGACTGCCCGGTGGCCGTCGCTTACACTGCGGGCATGGGTGCAGTTGAAACGATGGAAGTCTTCTTCGAGCTCCTCAACGCCGGTGACCGCGAGGGCGCCGTGGCCCTCATGGACGAGCGCACCGAGATGCGCGTCCATGTCGGCGACAGCGTCCAGACGCTGCGCGGCGTGGAGCGGGTCGGGGGCTGGTTCCTGCGCAGCGACCGGGGCTTGAAGATGATCCCCGGTGAGGTTCGCGACACGGGCAACACGTACGAGGCCGATATCCTTGTCGTCCGGCCGGGGGCAACCTCGCAGCACCTCGACGCGACGTTCCGGGTCGAAGCCGGCAAGATCACCTCGATCAATCTCGCCCCGCGGTAGCGGTTCCGGGCGGGACCATCCCCCGCAGGCCCGCTGAGCCGCCGGCGCTGAAAGCAGTCGGACGCGACTACGACGAGCTGGGCGACGCCCCGTTGATCACGTCACTCGGCGTTGGGCCGGGGATCGTGATCTTGTCCCCGGGCTTGATGCTGTTCGCATTCTTGATCTGCGGGTTGGCGGCGAGCAGCTGGGCAGTCGTCAGGCCGAACCGCTTGGCGATCTTCGTGATCGTGTCCCCCAGGACCACGGTGTAGACGTGGGGCGAGGCCACCGCCGGACCCGACCCTGACGGTTCGCTCGAAGGAAAGTTGCTGCCGGCTGGTGCCACCGAGGTCGACGGCGTCACCACCCCGGGTGCCCCACCAAGGTTGAGCAGGAACGGCAGCGAGATCATCACGATCGCGGCGATCAGCAGCGCGCCGAGCGCCAGGGCGACGCGCGGGATGGCCGGCATCCCGATCCGGGTCTTGAGGGTGGGGTACGCCTCGTTCCGGCGCGATCGCTCCCAGGCCGGGCGGCCCTGCTCGCGGCCCGCGGCAGCCGGCCGGCGCGACACCTGGCTGGCGCGCCGGCCTGGCGAGGCGACGGCCGAGGCAACCGGGCGAATCGACTCGTCATCGTCGTCGAGCCCCGGGCGGGAACCGCGCCGGGCCACCGGCTCCCGGGACTGCCGGGCGGCCCGGTCAGCCTCGAGCGAGCGATCCAGGTCATCGAGCTCGGGGTCATCGGCGCTCGTCCCGCGGGCCTCGTTCAGCCAGCGGGATCCGGCCAGGCCGGCCGAGGCAGCCGCAGCCCCGGGCGCGCCACGATCAGCCGCGTCGCGACCTCCGGCGTCGGCAAGGAAGGCCGGCGCGTCGGCGCCTGCGTCGTCATCCGATCCGGCCACCCAGGCGGGCGGCGCGGCCCAGTCGCGGCTCTTCGAGCGGGCCGGCGGCAAGTCGCCCGGGCGAACCTCGTCCGGCGTGTCGAGACCCGCGGCGAACCCGTCATCGACTCGATCATCTTCGTCGCCGTCATCGAGGTGCGGAACGGGATTCTGGCCGCGGCCGGGCCGCGCAAGTCCGGCCAGCTCGTTCCGATCGGCGCCGGCGGTCGGCTTCGCCCGGGCCGCCTCCCGGCGGGCCCAATCCTGGAACGTAGGGCAGGCGGCGAAGCCCGGCGACAGGCAGAAGGCCTCCTGGTGGGCGATCGCGCGCGGTGCCGGACGGATCTCGGCGAAGCAACGATGGCGATGGTCCGGCACGTCGGCACGGGCATCGCGGTCGTCCTCGAACGCAACGAATGGACAGGCGAGCGCACCGGTCGGGGTTGGCTCCGTCATCCCGAGGATGATACCGCCCCGATCTGCGCCGCGAGCGACAAAGCACCGCCCGATCGACATGGACGCCCGGCGGCGACCCCCGGCGAAGGCTGCCACGCGTTCGCAATCCTGGGCGCCGATCCAGGCTTATGTTTGACAGGCCGCAGCGTCACTCTGAGACTGAACGAGATTCCCCAGGCAGCACCGAAGGAGACGCCCGATGTCCCAACTCACCAACCGGCTTGTCCAGGCGCTCGCGCCGACGATCGTGGTCAGCGCGCACTGCGACATTCCCTGCGGAATCTACGACCCGCATGGGGCGGTGCTGGCGGCACAGACCGTCGCCAAGATGGTGGATTTGATCGGCGCCCTCGACGGCGGCGGTAGCCCCGCGGATCGCAACAAGTTCGTCCGCTGCGTCGCGGTCAAGGAGCAGCACGCCGAGCTCGTCAAGCACGAAGTCCAGGTGATCTGGTCCGACTACTTCAAGCCGGAGCACCTGGTCGCAAACCCGGACCTCCACACCAAGGTCTGGAACCTGCTCAAGCTGGCCGGCAAGAACAAGCAGAACGTCGATGCCGAGGCGGCCGCCCAGCTGCAGGCCGCGGTCAAGGAGTTTGCCGACATCTTCTGGTCGACCAAGAAGTAGATCCCCGGACGAGCCTCCTCGGGGGAATTGAACGCGATCGCCATTGAGCGCCCGGTCGTCGAGCCGACGGCCGGGCCGGATGTCGCCTCAGCGGACCAGGCTGCCCAGGAGAACCAGATCGCCCACGAACCGTTTGGGCGCGTCTGGCGTGTCCTCGTCGCCGAAGGTTCGATGCGCCCGGCCCTCGAGCCGGGTGACTGGCTGCTCGTTGATCCGACGACCCGGCACTGGCCGCGCCGCGGCACGATCGTGGTGGTTCACCAGCCGGCGAGCGGGATGCTCGTCGTGAAGCGAGTCGCGGCCCGACCCGGCGACACGATTTGCCTGCCCGGCGGCCGGCGACAGCTCGGACCGGCCGAGGCCTGGCTGATCGGCGACGCGCCGGACGTCTCCGTCGATTCTCGAACGTATGGCGCCGTCAGCCTCGATCACCTCGTCGGCCGGGCCTGGCTGCGCTACGGACCCTTGGGACGGCCGCTTGGCCCGATCGGACGGCCGGACGGCCGGCGCCTGATTCGCTGAGCCCGCGGAGCGCCGAGCCCGGCCGGCTCAGCCTGCGGCGACGACTTCCCGGCCGAGCAGCTCGATCATGGCCAGGTCGCGCGGCACCAAATCCTGGAACATCACGCGCTCGACACCGACGGCCGCCAGCTCGGCGATCCGCGCCCGGGCGCGGTCCGGCGTCCCGATGATCCAGGTCCCCTCGCGCCGTCCAAACCAGGCCTCGCCATCCTCCTTGACGGCGAACCCGGCGAGGAGGGCCTCCTTTCGGCTCGCCAGCTCGGCGGCGTTCGCACCGATCAGCGTGCCCAGCATCGCCGACCGGGTGATCGAGCTCGGGTCGCGGCCGATCGCGAGGCAGGCGGCGTCCAGGGCGGCATACCGGTCGGCGATGTGGACCGGATCGCCGTCGACGAGGTTGAACTCGTCGGCGAAGCGGGCGGCGATCCGCAAACCGCGCGGCGTGCCGTCGCCACCGACGAGAATCGGCGGATGCGGGCGCTGGACGGGCTTCGCCCTGAACAGCGCATTCGAGACACTCCAGTGACGCCCGGCGTACGACCAGCCGTCTGGCTCCTGCCACAGGCCGCGCAAGATCGTCAGCGCCTCCTCGAGCATCTCGGCTCGTTCGGCGATCGGTGGGAAGGGCACGCCATGGCGGGCATGCTCCTGCTCGTGCCAGCCGGTCCCGAGCGCCACCTCCACGCGACCGCCACTCATCTCGTCAACGGTGGTCACGACTTTGGCGAACACACCGGGCAGGCGGTAGGTCACCGGCGAGACAAGCGCACCCAGGCGGATGGTGCTGGTCTCGCGGGCCAGGCCGGCCAGCACGGTCCACGCATCGGTCGTCGGCAGGTCGTCCGGTCCGGGAAAGCTCTGGATGTGATCGGACCGGAAGAACGCCTCGAAGCCGACGGCCTCGGCCCGCCGGGCGACCGCCAGCTGGTCGGCGTACGAGAGGCCCTGTTGCGGCTCGATCATGATCGCAAAGCGCATCGGGAACGGTCCTCCTGGTGAGCTGGGCAATGGTTCATCCCGACGGCGATCATCGGGGTTGACACAACTGTACGGATCGATATGATAGTTCATGCAATGCGAACTACTGTCGAAAGCCGTGACGACCTGATCGGGTCGATTCTGGCCGACGTCGGCTGGTCGCTGCGCGAGCTCCGCTGTGCCTCGACCGAGAAGTTCGTCAAGCAGGGCATCAGCATGACCCAGATCCATGTCCTGCGGCAGCTCGAGCAGCACGGCACGATGTCGATGAGCCGGATCGCCGAGCTCCTCGACGTATCCCTCTCCAGCGCGACCGGGATCATCGACCGGATGGCGGAGCACGGGCTGGTCGAGCGAACACGGGTGCCGGATGACCGGCGCGTCGTCCTCATCCGGCCGGCGGAGCTCGGCCTCCAGGCGCTGGACGAGACCGAGGGGATCAAGCTCGATCGGATCCGGGCGATCTGCGCCCGGCTCGGTGACGTCCAGCTCCGTCGCATCACCCAGGCGGTCGGCGACCTGCGGGGTGCGGTTGCCGCGGAGTTCGGCGGCGAAGCGGAACCAGCCCACGAAGCCCATCGACACACCAGTCGGCCGGCCGATCCGGACGACGCCCCCAGCACGGCAAGGGAAGGGATTAATGGAAGCGTTTCCAACCGATAGCGAGGCGGATGTTCCGTCATTGGAGAATGACCCGGCACTCGGGCTTGACCGACGGGCCAAGTTCGAGATCCTCGGCGCGATCCTGCTGGGCATGTTCCTGGCCGCCCTCGATCAGACGATCGTCGGTCCCGTCCTGCCCCGCATCGTCACCGAGCTCAAGGGCGCCGATTACTACACCTGGGTCGTAACGATCTTCCTGCTGACGAGCACGATCACCGTGCCGATCTACGGCAAGCTCTCGGACCTGTACGGCCGCCGGCCATTGCTCCTGATCGGGATCGTCCTGTTCCTGGTCGGCTCGGTGCTGTCTGGCCTGAGCCAGACGATGTGGCAGCTCATCCTCTTCCGCGGCCTGCAGGGCCTCGGCGCGGGCGCGCTCTTCCCGATCGCCCTGGCGGTCATCGGCGACCTGTTCACGCCCGCCGAGCGGGGCAAGTACCAGGGCCTGTTCGGGGCGGTCTTCGGGATCGCCTTCCTGGTCGGCCCGGGCCTCGGTGGGTTCCTCACAGACAACTTCAGCTGGCACTGGGTCTTCTTCGTCAACCTGCCGATCGGGCTTGTCGCCCTGGCCGTCATCGGCCGGCTGCTGCCCAACATCAAGGGCCGCCGGCGCGACATCAAGATCGACTACCTGGGCGTCGTCACGCTCGTGGTCGGACTCGTGCCGATCCTCGTCGGCCTGACCCTGGCCGAGACCTCCCAGTGGAGCGACCCGGCCGTGTGGGGCAGCATCGTCGTCGGCGTCGTCTTCCTCGTCGTGTTTGTCGTCGTCGAGGGCCGGGCGGCCGAGCCGATCATTCCGCTCCACCTCTTCCGCAACCGGACGTTCAGCGCCTCGATGGTTGCGATCTTCCTGGCCACCTTCGGCTTCGGGGCGGCGATCATCTTCCTGCCGCTCTACTTCCAGATCGTCGAGGGCTCCAGCGCGACGGCGTCGGGCTACAAGCTCCTGCCCTTCCTGTTCGGACTGATCATCAGCTCGATCGCCTCGGGCCAGATCGTCAGCCGGACCGGCCGCTACAAGGGCGTCATCGTCGGCGGGCTGGCGATCCTGGCCATCGGCCTGTACCTGATGTCCTTCCTGCGCGCGGACACCTCGGATCTGGTCCTGTCAATGTGGATGTTCGTGGCCGGCTTCGGCGTCGGGCCGACCTTCGCCGTCTTCACGATCATCGTCCAGAACTCGGTGCCATTCCACGAGCTGGGCACGGCCACCAGCGACCTGACCCTGTTCCGCCAGATCGGGACGACGCTGGGGCTGACCCTCGCGTTCACGTTCTTCCGGGAGAACCTGACCTGGAATCTGCTTCACGACCAGATCGTGGCCGCCGGGGCGCCGGCGTCCCTGGTGCCGACGAGCCCACCAGCAGGCTTCGACCTGAGCTCCCTGACCTCGGTGACGAGCACCGGCAATCCGCTCGCATTCGTGAGCCAGCTGCCGGCGCAGTTCCAGGCCGTCTTCGTCCAGGGCTTCCACCAGGCGTTCACGATCGCCATCGCCAACTCGATGCTGCTCGGGGTGGGCGCCGCAGCCGCATCCGTCGTCGTCTCGCTCCTGCTCAAGGAGATCCCGTTGCGCACGACCCTCGGCGCCAAGCCTGCCGGCGAGGGCAAGCCGGCTCCAGAGCCGCCCGTGGCGAGCCCGGCGGCCGCCCTCGACTGACGGCCATTCGTGGCGCGAGCGGCGGAGCCACCTCGCCTCCCTCCCCTGACCGACCCCGCCGCGGACGACGCAGCGGGGTCGGTTCATGTTTCCGGGTAGGCTGAGGGTGATGGAAGCACGTCCGGCCCGCTTTCCCGCGGCCCTCCTGGCGCTCGGCGCGAAGGCGGCGCACTTCGAACCGGTCCTGGCGGCCGCAGACCTGCCGCCGGGCTCGATGCGCCGGGTCAGCCGGGGCGACCTCGACATCCTGCTCGCCCACACGAGCGCCGGCATCGTCGCCGTCGACGATCGCTGCCCCCACATGGCCGCACCCCTGTCGATCGGCGTCCTCGACGGTTGCATCGTGGACTGCCCGCTCCACAGCGGCCGCTTCGACCTGTCGACCGGGGAGACGGTCCGGATGCCGACCACGGGCGGGCTGGACCCGGACGGGCTGTACCACCCGACCTGGTCGCCGGCCGGCGGACCGCTCAAGGAGGATCCGCCCGGGCGGAAGGCGGAGGCGCGTCGGCTGACCCGCGTCCGACGGATCCGCTACTACCCCGTCCGGGTCGTGGACGGCTGGATCGAGGCGGCAATCCCGCGCTGATTCCCGCGGCGCGTGCGGGCCCAGGTTCAGCCGCGGAGCTCGGCCTCTTCGGCTGGATCCAGGTGGTCGGCGCGGGTGTGGGCCCGGATCAGGCGCAGAACCTGGGCGGGGTCGTCGGTCACGTGGAACAGGTGCAGGTCGTCGGCGTCGATCGTGCCCGCCGGGAGCTGGACGCGGCGCATCCAGTCGATCAGGCCGCTCCAGTAGTCGTGGCCGACGAGGATCACCGGGAAGTGCTCGATCTTGCCGGTCTGGATCAGGGTCAGGGCCTCGAAGAGCTCGTCCAGCGTGCCAACGCCCCCGGGCAGGATGACGAAGGCATCGGCGTACTTCACGAACATCGTCTTGCGGGCGAAGAAGTACCGGAAATCGACGCCCAGGTCGACGTACGGGTTGAGGGACTGTTCGTGGGGTAACTCGACGTTGCAACCGACCGAGATCCCGCCACCCTCCTGGCAGCCTCGATTGGCCGCTTCCATGACGCCCGGGCCGCCACCGGTGATCACGGCAAAGCCGGCCTCGGCCAGGCGCCGGCCGATCGCCCGGGCGAGCTCGTACGTATGGCTGCCCTCCTTGATCCGGGCCGAGCCGAAGACCGTGACCGCCGGGCCGAGCGTGGCAAGGGCATCGAACCCGTCGACGAACTCGGCTTGAATCCGGAGGACCCGCCAGGGATCCTCGCTGATGAACGCAGGGCGGCTCGATCGGGTGAGGAGCTTCTCGTCCTCGGTCCGCTTGCCGCCACGGTCCATCCGGGCCGTCGTGCGGGGGTCGACGGTCACCCGACCGCGTCGACGTCGCTCCTGCGATCCGGACAGCTCGGGGTTCTGCTCATCTGGCACCTGCCAAGGATGCACGAGAACCGCCGGCGCCGCAGGCCCCGCGGTGAAGCTCTGCGTCAGCCTGGCCGCGGCGTCGCCAGCCAGGCCTTCCAGGTCGCCTCGTCCCGGCCGGCGCTCAACGAGCTGCCAAAGCGGACGAGTGGCAGCCGGAGGAGGCGCTGATCGGCGAGGAGCCGATCCACGACCTCGGCATCGGTCATCCGCAGGACGCCGAGCCCCGCTTCGCGGGCGGCTCGGCCGCCCGCATCGAGCACCGCCCGCGGGCCTAGTCGATCGCTGAACCGGCGGAGCTCGCCCGCGGCGATCGGTTTCCGGCGCAGGTCGACGAAATGGATCGCGAAGCGGCGCTCCTTGAAGAAGCGCAGGGCGGCCCTCGTGGGCTGGCCGTCAACCAGGCCGAATACCTGGACCGAAGGCGCGGACGGCTGGGCCATCGCGGAATCGTAGCCGGTCCGCCGGCGGTACCATCGCACCAGGAGGTATCGCGGTGACGGTCTGGTTCACGGTCCAACTCGACGACCAACCGGGTTCGCTGGCCCGCGTCGCCGGCGCGCTCGGAGCACGTGGCGTCAACATCACCGGGATCGTGGGCGTCGCCGAGGACACCGATGGGGCGCTGATGCTCACGACGAGTGACGCGGCCGCTACCCGCGAGGCGTTCGCCGGGCTGGCCCTGCCGTTCGAGGAGCACGACCCGACGGGCGGCCTGGAGCCCGATCGAATGTCAGTCGCCGATCTCCGCCCGTCGCGCGACGCCTGATTGCTGGGCCAGCGCGCCTGATGCGGATCGCCACCTGGAACGTCAACTCGCTCAAGGCGCGCCTTGACCGGGTCGAGGAATGGTTGACGATTGGCGCTCCCGACGTGCTCCTGATGCAGGAGACGAAACTGTCCGACGAGGCCGCACCGGTGATGCCCTTCGCGATGGCCGGCTACGAGCTGGCTCACCACGGCCAGGGTCGCTGGAACGGTGTGGCGATCGCGAGCCGGGTGGGGCTCGCCGACGTGGTCACGAATTTTGGCGATGGACCGGTCGGGCCGGCTCCGGGGGGGCTCGCGCCCGCCGACGAGCCGAGCGACGACGGCCTCGGTCCCGAGGCCCGGATGATCTCCGCGCGCTGCGGCGGGATCCGGGTCGTCAGCATCTACGCGCCCAACGGGCGAGCGCTCGATACGCCGTTCTACGCTGGCAAGCTGGCCTGGTTCGAGCGGCTGAGCCAGTGGCTCGAGGAAACGCAGGATCCGGCCGATGACCTGCTGATCGGCGGTGACTTCAACGTTGCCCCGGACGACCTCGATGTCTACGATCCGGCGGCCTACCTCGGCGCCACCCACGTCTCCCCTGCCGAACGCGAGGCCCTTGCCCGACTGCGTGCCTGGGGCCTGCTGGATGTGGTCCGGCCGTTCCACCCCGAGGCCGGCTTCTACACCTGGTGGGACTACCGGGCGGGCAACTTCCACAAGAACCTGGGGATGCGAATCGACCACCTCTACGCGACCCGGTCGGTGGCGGCTCGGGCGATCGCCGCCGAGCGCGACCGGGATGCCCGAAAGGGCAAGCTGCCGTCCGACCATGCCCCGCTCTATGTCGACCTGGCCAGCTGAACTGCCGCCAAGTCGCTAGGATTCGCGCCTGGCCCGGAGTTCCGGACCTGGCCGCGTTTGGCGGCAGTTGAGGAGCGTCATGACCGAGCCGCACGAGGAATCGAGCAACGACCTCGAGCAGGCGCTCGCCGCCTACCTCGCTGCCCAGCGGATGACTCGCCGCCAGCTCCTCGAGCGAATCGCCGCCGTCGGCGCGGCAGCGGCCCTCGCCCCGGTGATTGCCGCCTGCTCAGCTGGCCCGGCGAAGGAGACGGCAGCCGCTCAACATCGAAGCGTGGCCGCCCAGGCGGCGCCCGCCGCGGACTCCGTGCCGGCGATCCCGCCCGCTTCCCTGCCC
>ODAK010005308.1_pt1 | contig 13097 bp, 16 predicted proteins | sample 1539591 | NCBI WGS metagenome assembly ODAK01 (sample SAMEA3539303, study PRJEB22396) | soil metagenome | biome: tundra; feature: field; material: soil | place: USA | collected 2010-05 | depth 0.15 m | reverse complement strand
GAGGCAGCCACGACTTCGCGTCCATCGACACGTACATGGGCTTCGTCGGTGCCATCCGCGACAAGCTCAATGAGGGGAAGCCGACCGCCTTGCTCGCCGAGGAGCGACCACGATTGCGCCCGCTGCCCTCGACGCGGCTGCCCGAGTACAGCCCGTACACGGCGATCGTCCGCCAGTGGAGCACGATCCACTTTGCCAAAAAGGTCTACTCGGTGCCTTCGCGCCTCATCGGATGCGAGGTCGAGGTGCGGCAGTATCCCGACGTCGTCCAGGTCTGGTACCGCGGCAAGCTCACCGAGACGATGCCGCGGCTGCGTGGCGAGCAATATCATCGCATCGACTATCGACACGTCATCTGGTCGCTCGTGCGCAAGCCGGGTGCCTTCGCGCGCTATCGGTATCGCGAGGAGTTGTTCCCGTCGCTCATCTTCCGACGGGTCTACGACGCGCTCCGTGACGCGCGCGGCGAGCGAGCGGACGTCGAGTACGTGCGCATTCTGCATCTCGCTGCCAGTACGATGCAGGCTCGCGTCGAGGAGGTGATCGAGGGGCTCCTCGCGCGCGGCGAGCGCCCAGACTTCGTCACCGTCAAAGCTCTCGCCGTCCCCGAGAAGCATGCGGTGCCGCAGGTCCACATCCCACCGCCAGACCTTGGCGTGTACGACCGCCTGCTGGCCGGAGGTGCATCATGAGCACATTCACGGTGGATCGGGCGACCCGCATGCGCGAGCTGCTGTCGAGATTCAAGCTTCCCACGGTCGCCGCCGAGGTTGTGCGACGACTGACGGACGCGGGCCACGACGACGCGCTCTCGACACTGCTCGAGGTCTTCGAGGCCGAGGCGGACGAGCGCGCGCAGCGCCGGACCGAGCGCCTGCGCAGGACCTCGCGGCTGCCCGGCGACAAGACCTTCGAAACGCTCGAGCGCGATCGGCTACCTCGGCCCGTGCTGGCCAAGCTCGACGAGCTCGCGACCGGCGACTTTCTCGAGCGGTCCGACAATGTCCTCTGCTTCGGCCTGCCCGGGCGTGGAAAGACGCACGCCGCCGCCGCCCTCGGGCACGCCCTAGTACAGCGCGGACACTCGGTCCTCTTCACGCCGACATTCCGGCTCGTGCAGGAGCTGCTCGCAGCCAAGCGTGACCTCGCATTGCCGCGTGCTCTGCACAAGCTCGACGCCTTCGAGCTGCTTGTCCTGGACGACATAGGGTACGTCCAGCAGAGCGCCGAAGAGGTTGAGGTCCTCTTCACGCTGATGGCGGAGCGCTACGAGCGCCGTTCCTTGCTCATCACGAGCAACCTGACTTTCAGCGAATGGGACCGCATCTTCAAGAATCCCATGACCACTGCCGCGGCCATCGACCGCCTCGTGCACCACTCGTCCATCCTGGAATTCGGTGGACGAAGCAAGCGCGCCGATGTCGCCGAGGAACGCGCCAAGCCGGCCACGGGCGAGGCTCGACCATGACGACAACTACAAACGACAACTACTTCCCGACGACAACTACGAGCGACAACTACTCGAACAACGGAACGACGAACCCGGGCCACCGCACAAAGCGAGGCGCCCTCCACCTTGGTGGCCGCCTGCAAGAATAGTTGACGTCAACCTGCAGAAATAGTTGACGTCCATCAGATGGGTCGAGAAACGCTCGCCCCGTCGCAGTCAGGTAAGAGCGGGATGTGACAGCGGGAAGGAAAGTGGAAAGAGGACAGCAGCACCCATGCCGGTGGATGGACAACCGCTTTCGACTTCCCGTACAGTCGGGCCCTCGGAGGTGGGCCATGATCGATCCGGCAACCGCAATTGCGGCCTATGAATCGGCGAAGAAGATCATTGAAGCCGTCGGCATAGCCCGCGAGAAGGCGTCCAAGTTCGACAGGTGGTACACCCACAAGCCCTCGGAGGAGGACGCGAAGAGGATCGTCGCGTACTGCAAGCACCTGAACGAAAGGCGGGTCTTCTACTTCAGCTACGGGGACGAACAGATCGAATCGTGCCTGTGGTCTCTCGATGAGGTCCGAAAGCTGACGCTCGACACGATGTCCAACATCGAGCACCCAGGCGCTGAGGCCTTCTTGGGAGCCGCGCTCGACGAGATCCGGGCATTCCAAAAGGCCTGGACTGACTTTAGGACGAATCGGCGTGCGGACCCAGACCTACGTCAACATGGAACACCGCTTCTTCGCCGATCTTGGCTCCCTAAGAGTCAAAATGCAGACATACGTTGCCGGGCTGGGGACCTTTGAGCCGAAAGCGAACGCGCCCAATCTGTTCAAAAATCTCAAGGATGAGGATTGAGCTTGCCGCGCGGGAGAGGGCAGCCAGATCAGGAGTTCAGCGGCAGAAGAACCGGGGGGCCGGCTTCGCCGCGACGCGCCCGACGAATCTCCATCGCCCCCTTCCCGGACGAGAACTATTAGTCACTCTATGGTGGCGCGATGACGCCGAACACGTCGAACCGCGGGAATTTGAACGACGAGTTCAAGCGCCGACGCGTAGGTCTCGCCGGCCGTCGTCGCCTCTTTCTCGGCGAGTTCGCGTGCCTTCGTTCTCTCCGCAAGCTCGCGTTTCGCGTCGTCACGACGTACGCCGGCACTGGACGCGCAACGCGCTTCAACGCGGGGTCGCGGCGCAAGCGCGGGCCATGGCTATCCCCACCGGCCTCGTCGACGCGGCGGCGACCGTGAACCGCGCCGTGGTTCGTCATCGCGCGCGGCACGGGACCGAGCCGACGGACGCCGAGCTCGCGGCGGCGACCGGGAAGACGGTCGAGAAGGTCCGCGACGTGATCGACGCGGCGGCGGTGCGGTTCGAGAGCACGGAGGCTCCCGTGTTCGTCGACGACTCCGCGGGATGACGCTCGGCGAGGAGCTCGTCGACGGCGACGCGCTCGACCCGGAGCGAGGGAGCGAGCGGCCATCGCCCATGCTGGCGGCAAAGGCGGCGCCACCGTCTCCGACGCTGTCGTTGGCTCGAGTGCGACGTGGACCGACGCCGCTCGCGGTCTCCTATCGCGCATGAACGCCTAGGTCGACGGACGGAAGCGATGCCCCCAACGGCTTGGGCGCAGGCCGCCAGCCCAGCGCCGGCGCGACCTCCGTGGCGATCAATTCAAGGGCCCGGACCGCCACGTCGTGCTTGACGATCGCCGGGTTGAACTGCGTGATGAGGTCCGTGGCGACCGGCAGCACCTTCTCCCGCTTCAGGGCAGCGACGACCTCCTCGGGGTGCCCGTAGAACGAATGGAATCGAGCGAGGGCCTCGTGCCGGCTCTCTCGGTCCGCGCGTCCGCTTCTCTACTGCCCCGCCGCGAGGATGAAAAGGATTGCCAGGCCGCACAGGGCTATGACGCCGGCGAGCATCCACTGGACTCCGTCGAAGCGGCGAGTCGATAGCCTGGAGCGCAACGACGCGTTGTCGCGAGCTAGGCGTTCGGCGTGTTCGATGGCCGCGGCAAGATCGTCACGCCAAGGATGGGCGGATGGCATCGTCCCTCACCAATGCGAAGGTAGCGCAACCCGGAGCGCCTGGGGGAGATTGGCGATCACGTGTACCGACGCGTCGTTCACGACATCCTCGCCAGCAAGGACCTCGACAGCAAGCAGCTGCTCTGCGTCGTCTTCGCCGGCGACGCGCGCTTGCCCGAGAGGCTCCGCTCCGCCGAGCTCCTGCCCCTCGGCTCGCGCATCCGGCGACGGCTCACGCTGGACTACGCCTCGCGCGACGAGCTCCTCGCCTGCCTCGATCACCTGCTCGCCGCCTCGGGAAATCCATCCCTCATGACCAGCGAGCTCCGCGTCACTCTCACGCAAGCGCCTCTTCGCGCCATCACGACATCGTTCCAGATCACGCATCGCCTCGGTCGACGCTTCCGGCACGTGGACCTCAGTGAGATCCCCGCTCCGCAAAAAGCGCGCAAGCTTCACCGCATCCCGACTGTCGGTCTTGACCCGATCGCCCGCCTTCTGAGGCACGAGCGATGGCGCGATAACCGCACACGCGATCCCCGCCGCAGCAAGCGCGCGCTGCAGGACAAACCCAGTCGGCCCCGCCTCGTAGCAGCACCTCAGGCTCGCCCCCGCACCGAGCTTCTTCAGCCGCTTGAGCAAAAGCGTCGTGTCGTTTGGGATCGTTGCGACACTCTCGGGAGCGCTCCCATCGCCGTCAGCCACGGCGATCGCGATGCTCTCCTTGTGGACGTCCAGACCTACGAATCGTACCTTTTGCATTGGACCAGCCTCTCGCATGCGGCTCTGCGCCGACTTGCCTTCCAGCTGCCAGCGTAATCCGCGCCTTTGCGCGATGGCTGGTCCAGTCATTCTGTCTACGCGAGGCGAGAGCGAGGATCCGCCCCGGGAGTTGGCCCGGCCCGTGGCGCCGTGCCCAGGATCGCTAGCTGCTAGGTCGCTCCGGCTGAGGTACCATCGCGCTCGGCATGCTCGAACTCCGTCGTAACCAGCTCCCCGGCGCCGCCGAGTCCTTCGCCTGCAAGGTCCTCGCCCCTATCCACCGCGCTGCGCCCGGCGAACTCAAGGCGGACCGCCGCTCGGTTCCACCGCGTCTGCCCGGTCCGCTCGATCCTCCGCGCGTGGGTCGCGGTGTCGCCGGGTCGAACAGACCCGTCCCGGACGCCCCCCATCAGATGGGGTTGGAAGAGGAGAGGTACCGGGGCGAGGGCATGAGGGTGTCGACGACGCGCAGCGCAGCATGAGGGGCGCGCCGAGGATGGACGGGGTCTGGCAAGCTCCCCGAGATGTGGCGGACGCTGCGCCGCGACCGGGCACACGCCTCCTCCCCCTGTCCCGGCGGCAGGGGCAGGTCGATACGCCCGACGAGATTGTGCGCTTCACCTGGAAGTGCGTCCGCACTCGACGGCCCAACGTCGGTACCGTGCTCGATTTGGGGGCAGGCCGAGCCACGTTCGCCGACCACGGGCACTTCCAGAGCTACGTCGGCTACGAGGTTGATGCTTCGCGCATCCCCACGTACGCAACCTCAAAGCGTCGTGTAGTACGTGGGGACGCTCTCGACGCGAGGGGCGAGTACGACCTCGTTATCGGGAACCCGCCCTACGTGCGCAACCAGGACATCGACGAGAACTGGCAGCGCCGAGCCGTCGCTAAAATAGAAAAGGAGACCGGCATCGACGCCGATCAGCGCGCGAACCTCTACGTATACTTCATGTGGCTCGCGCTCATCCGGACCGGAACCGCAGGGCTAACGGCCCAGATCGTACCGGCCGACTGGCTGGTGCGCCCCTCCGCTCTTCACATCCGCGACTACATCACGAGCCAGCGCTGGCACGTTTCCGCGTACCTGTTCGACGATGGCTGCCACTTCTTCCGGTCCGTCAAGACGAACGTCACGCTAACGATCATCGACAAGTCGTCGACGGCTCCCTGGTCCTTCTACCGCGTAAGCAACCGTCTCGACGTCTCGCCCACCAAACGGCCCGACGCGCTAGCGCAGTCACCTAGGGGGGCAAGCCGAGCGGGCACCTTGCGCGCCGGCAGAGGGCTGAGCCCGGGCTCCCAGGGTACGTTTGTCCTGACCGAGGACGAACGTCGCGAGCACGGCATCCGCAAGTCCTCGGTTGTCCCCTGCGTAACGAGCTTGCGCGGCATTCCCCGGCACGTCCGGACCCTATCGATCGCGACCTTCCAGAAGCACTTCGTCGAGGGCGGACGCCGCTGCTGGTTGCTGAAGACCGAGCACGCCGTCCTCGCTCCACAGGTCATGGAGTGGCTCCAGCGCGCCCCCAGGGGTGTACAGGAGAACCACACGTGCCGCGATCGGATGCGGTGGTTCAGCTTCAAGATGCCTCCCGTCCCGGACATTCTGTACAGCAGCGGATTCACCGAAGCGGGTCCCCACTTCATGGTCAACGAGATCGATGCCCGAGCGGTCGGCTCCGTGCACGGCATCTTCAACGCTGCGGGCCGGCACGACCTCTCCCGGAAGCTACGGGCAATCGACTTCGCGCAATCGAGCCTCCACTACGCCGGCCGCCTCAAGAAGGTCGAGATCAGCCAGATGAACAGCCTCCTCGACGAGATCTCCAAGCGCCTGCCGTAAATGCCCACGAAGACGATCACCTTTACGAGCGACAGTCAGCTCCTTGCAGAGCTGGGCGAACGGCTCGTCGCAACACCCGAGGTCGCCCTAAGTGAACTCGTCAAGAATGCCTACGACGCCGATGCCACTAAGGTCCACATCTGGCTCGACGACGAAGCCGCAACGCTCAACATCAAGGATGACGGACACGGCATGTCCGAGGAGGAATTTCGGAACGGTTGGATGCGCATCGCTTCAAGCCACAAGGTCAAGGAAGAAGTTTCGCGCAAATATCAGCGACCGTTGACCGGTTCCAAAGGAGTCGGGCGCTTCGCCGTCCGGCTCCTCGGCTCCGACCTTCTACTCGAAACGTCCACGGGCAAGCGTGCTCTGAGGGCGCGATTCCCGTGGTACAAGTTCAAGGCTGGCAAGAGGATCGAAGGGCACGCGATCACATATTCTACGGACATAGATGACCTTTGGACGGGGCTGCCTGATCTTCCAGCCGGTCGAGGAACCCTCCTCAGCGTGTCCGGGCTGCGTCACGTGTGGACGAAGGCCGAACTAGAGAAAGTCTCCAGCTACGTTCTTCAGATACAGACGCCCTATCCCGCTCCGGCCGACCAGACACGGGCAGACGAGACACTCGACCCGGGATTCAAGGTCTACTTCGCCCCACCCGGCTTGGAGCAGGAGGCAGACGACCCTACTCGCGCGATCCTTGAACGTGCCGCCATCACTCTACAGATCAGCCTCAGCGCAAAGAGCCTTAATCTACGCTATTCATTCCAGAGCGGCCGCACACCTGTTGTCTACAAGCACAAGCTGGCCAGCTCCAATCTCATTGGCCCGCTCGACGCGGAGATCCGCTTCTTGCCTAAACGTCCGGGCGCCTTCACCGGGCTGCGCCTGGTCGACGGCCGGACGATTCCGCTGTGGGTCCGAACAAACGCCGGCATTCGCGTTTTTGACCGAGGTTTTCGTGTTCCGCCCTACGGTTCGTACGACAACGACTGGGTAAGGCTCGCCCGCGACGTCGCTGCACGCCGCCGCGATTGGGACTCCGAAATCACGACAGCTATTCTGCCGCCAGCCCCTGACAAGGCCCCGACGGAGAGCTTGCATCCCGCGTTACACCTCCCGGGCAACCATCAGGTGATCGGCTACGTTTCCGTGCAGACCCAGACTCTTGAACATTTTCCGGAGCCGATGCGCCCCGACGTTCTGCAGCCCGCCATGGACAGGCAGGGCTTCGTCGACAACAAGGGTTTCCGTCAGTTGTATGACGTCGTCCGCGGGGGTATGGAGGTTCTTGCCTTCCTGGATCTGGACGAAGAAGTTCGGCGCAAATCAGAACTTCGCAAGCAGGCGGCAACCGAGTTCGATCAGCAAATCGATGCCGCCGTCGCCAGCGTTGCCAGTGCTCCCGACATCCCCGACGACGTACGTGAGACACTCACCGAGAAACTACACGCTATCAAAGTAAGCGCGGCGACCAACGAGAATGCTAGGGCCGAGGCGGAGGTCGCCATCGAGACGCTTGGCCTGCTTGGTGTCCTTTCCGCGTTCATGATTCACGAAGTCACGTCGATGTTCCGCGACGTCGGTACAATGAGGCTCGCCCTGCGGAAGGTTCGTCTTCATCACCTGCCAGAACCCGAGCGGGACGGGTTCCAGGAAGCCCTCCACAAGACCGACGCCGCGTATGCTGCGCTCGAGAGCCACATAGAGTACGTCCGCCGCTTCGCGTCCAACGTTCGGAAACCGCCGGAGGGCAAGTTCAAGGTGAAGGCCGCCATCCGACAGATCGTGCGACAGTTTGATTACTTCACCGCGCCACGCCGGATCCTCGTTGAGGAGGCCATACCCGCTCAGCTAACCATCTCGCGCATACCTATTAGCGTATACAGCGGTCTCGTCATGAATCTCTATACAAACGCGCTAAAGGCTCTTATCGCGAAAACGGACAGCAGCGTTCGCCGCGTTCGCGTCGAGGCAACGACGGAGGATGGTGTCCATGTGGTTCGTGTGTCCGACTCGGGCGTTGGCGTCGCGCCCGCCCTTCGCTCGATGATATTCGATCCGTTGTTCACAACGACTGACGACGATGGCCCCCTTGGGCCCGGCATGGGCATGGGCCTGTACATCGTAAGGCGAGTGGCTCGCGTGATTCATGGGCAGGTCAACCTTGTCCCACCGGCGGGCGGTTTCGCTACGACCTTTGAGCTGAGGTTGCCAAATGTCTAGAGTGTGCGTCTTTGAGGACCGGGACAAGAACTACGACGCGTTGTACGAATCGCTGCGCAAACTCTTGGACGAGGAGTTCAAGGTCGAGCGCTATGACGGCTCCCGGGAGGTGCCTGCCGTGACGGGTGATGAGGCGGTCCGAGAATTCCTTCTGGACTATGCGCCCGCGATTCTCGCGGTAATTGACTGGGACCTGTCCGAGTTCAAACAGGGAGTCCGACGAGCGGCGATTCGCGCGGTGGCAGAGGAACTTTCGGTTCCCATCATCATGTACCAAGGAGACGATCCGCATGAGAATGCCACGGCGCGTTTACGGCGTTGGCAAGAGCGGCGAATCGTCATTCCCGGAAAGTCGCCGCCCGAGGCTGTGGCCGAGAAATGCGCTGACGTGGCCCGCGGCTTCTTGCGGATTCATCTCGCGCTGGATGCGACCACGGATGGGCCGAGGTTGCTCGAGACGCTGCGGTCGGTCCTTGAGCCGCCGAGCGGTGCTCCGCTTCATCTGGAACAATTTGCTGTCGGCAACCAGGAGTTGCTCAGGCTTCCCGCGGATCGCGAGCGCGGGCTGCGTGATCCGGAGAGCATTCGTTTCATTGCAACGTGGATGGGGTACTTGATTCACAATCGGATTCTTCAATTTCCGGGACCGGTTCTCGGGAACGTGGCTGCGGCGGCGTATCTTGCGGTGTCGCTCGACGAGTTGCGTACAGAGGACGTTGCGGCAGTGCTGGAGCCGGCGAGATATCGCGGGCCGTTTAGCGGAAGCCTTCCGGGTTGGTGGCGCTCGAAGCTGGACGTAATCATTACGGATGCGATGGAGGACGAAGACGCGACTATTCCGCTGGGATTGGAGGCGCTGAAGCGGCGGCTTAAGCGAGATGTGGTCGGGGGCACATGCCGGGAGGGGCATGTCCTGGACGAGCCAGGTTACGTGTGCATTCTCACTGACTCGGCAGTCTGTCACGAGCACTCGGCTCCCGAAGATGCGTGGATTCCGCAGGGGGCGGACCGATGTCGCATCCATGCCGAAGAACTCGAACTTCTTCAGGCGTGGCTGGGGCTATGACCGGGGCGTCCGCCGTTCTCCTTCCAACGCATGTATGGGAGGGCGCCGAACTTCCTAACGTCTACAAGGAATTTTGGCGGGCATTTCGACGAATGGTGTCATTGTCTTCGCCGCGCGAGCTGGAGCTGGGCGTGGAGGAGGGCGTGCCGGGGCAGACAATACGTTTCATCATCAAAGAACCGATAGTTCTGTGGGCTGTACAAAGCAAAGGCGTGAAACTGGACGTCTACCTGACCGGGACCCATACGGTCGGTCGCATAAACAGCACCGGGGGACCGGTATGGACTCTGGTGGAGGCAGAGTCGAACATCCTCTATTTGGAGGCACGGGAGAAAAGCGAGATCCAGGCCGAGTGGCGCGCAAACGTTCCGTCGAGGGCGTACGGGGGCTATCGTTTCAAGGTAGAGAGGCGTGGAAGCGCTAAACATACCCCGGACTGTCGGGCCGCGTACGACCTGGAGACTATCGAGGAGACGAGGATCACGCGGTGTTACGTGGAGAAGGACGCGGCTTGGAAGGCGCGCGCCGCCCATGGCTTGCCTCAGTTGCCGACAGCCCCCCTGGATTTCGCCGGACTTCTATACGTTGTACTGCACTCTCATTGCGGCAACCTTGTGGCGAGCGGATGGCCGAAGTCCATGACGGACGTATTGTCGCGATTGCCGGCGTTTCAAGTAGAGTCTGACGCGCGCTCGCACTCAGCGAACTGGTACGATCATTCGCACCGGCCTGTTCAACGGAAGCCGATGCCGTTGCCCCGCTTCTGGCCGACGGGGTTTGAGGTGCCCGAGCCGCACAAGACGGAGGGGTGGAAGGTACAAATCTCGAACAGGGAAACGACGGAAGATCCGCATCTAACTATCATTCACGGCAGAGATAGGGACTGGCGCATAAGCCTCGTGGATGGCACCATGTTGCATGGTAGCGGGCCCAAAACGGAGATTCCGGAGAAAGTCATGGCGGCAATTGAGGCCATGAGCGTCGCGTGGTGTGACCTGTGGGACGAGAAGTATCCCGCGATGAAGATCAAGGACCGGAAGTGGTGCGCGGGGTAGAGCCGGGGCTGCGCTCACCCTTGGTTCCATCTTTCACGTTTCTCGGGAATTTAGCCGCGTCGTCGCTCGCTGAGCGAGCATGGTGATGACTCTTGCTGCGGGCGCGTGGGCGAAGGACACGTTTGGGATTGCGGTAGGGACAGCCCTCGCCCGTGAAGGGTTCGGGCTGCCCCCCGCGCAGATCCGAGCGAGCGGAACTACCGCACTCGGCTCCTGCCTTGGGTCTTGGCGTCGAAGCGCTCTTCGGGCCAGGGGTGAAGGATCTTGGGGGATGGGATCCAGCGGTCCGACAGCCGTTGCATGCGCTCCCAGGTGAGTCGACTGCGCTGACTGCGTCTCCGAAGAGCAAACAGCCATCGTCGTTCGACTTCTTTCTGGAACACCGCGAGGCTTCGGCCGTTGGTCGGCACGGCGTGGTACGCGAAATAGCCGCGAACGACCGTGCCGAGCCACCTTCCCTGTTCAGGGACGTTCAGATGTCGCCGACGCATCAACTCGTCTCGGACGCGTCGAAGCGTTGCGTTCATCCGTTTTCGCACGGTCCTCCGCACGAGGAGAAACTTCCCCGCCCGGGTTCGCGCACAGATGTGCGTGAATCCGAGGAAGGCGAAGGTCTCCGGCGCGCCTCGAACACCCTGCTCCTGACGTCGCGCAGCCGCGTAGCGACCGAACGCAATCAGTCGGGTCTTCTCGGGGTGCAGTTCGAGCGAAAACTTGCGCATTCTTTCGCGAAGTTCCGCGAGAAACTGCACCGCGTCGGCGTGGAACTGGAACCCAACCACAGTGTCGTCCGCATAGCGCACGACGACGACGTCGCCCCGCGCTTTGCGTTTCCGCCATTGCTGGGCCCAGAGATCGAAGACGTAGTGCAAGAACACGTTCGCAAGGAGCGGCGAGATCGTCGCGCCCTGCGGCGAGCCCTGCACGGTCTCGGTCCACGTTCCGTGGTCGATCACTCCTGCGGCCAGCCACTTTCGCAGCAGGCGCAGGAGTCGTCCGTCTGAGATCCTGTGCTCGATGAACTTCAGCAGCCACCCATGGTCGATCGAATCGAAGTACGCACGGATGTCTGCGTCGAGCACGTAGTTCACCTTCTTCCGTAGGATCCCGGTCGCGAGCGCATCCAACGCATCGTGCTGGCTGCGCCCGGCCCGGAAGCCGTACGAGAATCCGAGAAAGTCTCCTTCGTAGATCGCGTTCATCACGTCGGCGACGACGCGCTGGACGACCTTGTCTTCCAGCGACGCGATGCCGAGCGGACGTTGGGTCCCGTCCGTTTTCGGAATGAACACGCGCCTCGACGGTCTGGCTCGGTACGCTCCGCGATGGACCCGCCCGTGAAGGTCGGCGATTCGCTCGTCGAGCTGCATGGAGTACGAGTCCCATGTCACTCCGTCGATCCCAGGCGCCGCCTTCTTCTTCAACTCGAAGAAGGCGGCTCGGAGACGTTCCTCGGTGACATGATGCAGAAGCGCGGTGAACTGCCTTCCCTTGTCCTTGTTTGCAGCTTCGCGCACACGATCCAGCGCACTGGGCGCGCCAACTTCCCGGCTCTGCGTCCGGAGCGCGTTTTGCTGGTTCGTGTTTCCCTTGGCGGGCTCCTTCCCTCCACCGTCTCCGCCGCCGCTTTCGCGGCCTTGTTCGACGACTTCGTCGGTACTACGAGCCCGTCTGACTTCTGCGGTCCGTGCATCGTCGGCTTGAGGCTCATCGCCTTCCCGACGCGGCCCGAAGCGTTTCCGCTCCGAGCGGCCCGCAGATCTCCCGGTTCTCGCGCAGATAGGTTCCGTGCGTGCACGGGGTCTTCGACCGCGCAGGACTCGCCAGCGTCTCGCGATAGCGACGCTGCCGATGTTGCCTTCCGCGTAACGTAACGGCGTCGGCGTCCCGGAAATGCATTTCGCGGCTCAATACCCGGCCCGCACGTGCCCCTGTCAACGCTTCGCCGCCGCCCTCGCGGACGTCGGTGCATGACTCGGGGTCGCCGTGGGTCGCTACTCCTTCGACGTGAGACTCTCTCATTCTCTCCTATCTGCCGGTTTATCCCGGCGCACTACGCCCTGCACGAGCCCCGTTCTTCCGCTGCGATGAGGCGCGTCGCATGCTGCGTGCATGACGGAGACGGAGACGAAGTGGTCGTATCCGTCCGGGGTTCCAAGCCTCAAGGGGAGTTCCGGCCGCATGACCGCGGGGCGAGGATCTCGCGTGCATGCGCGCGCGCAAGAGCCCGGAGCAATGGTCTGCCCTACTCGACGAGCTGTCGGTGTCGGGCGAGTCGGTCGAAGTGTTCTGCCGTCGACGGGGGATCCGGCGCTCGACGTTGTACTGGTGGCGGTGGAAGCTCGGCGCGTCGCGGCGCAGTTCCACGAGTGACACGGCCATCCGACTTCTGCCGGTCTCCATCTCGGCCACCGGCCGCGCCGAGTCGAATCCTCACGGCATCGCGATCCAAGTCGCCGGTCTGCAGGTGCACATCGAGCCGGGGACGGATATCGCGTACGTCGCCGCGTTGGTCGAAGCGCTTCGGTCGCGATGCTGACCTTGCCGTCGAGCATCCGCGTGTACCTCGCCGCGGAGCCGGTCGACCTAAGGATCGAACCCAACCGGATCAGGTGAGGCGACTACGACACGAAGAAGTGGCGCCGTCTTTCGCTCGGCAAGTTTCGATTGC
>ODAK010005307.1_pt1 | contig 13099 bp, 13 predicted proteins | sample 1539591 | NCBI WGS metagenome assembly ODAK01 (sample SAMEA3539303, study PRJEB22396) | soil metagenome | biome: tundra; feature: field; material: soil | place: USA | collected 2010-05 | depth 0.15 m | reverse complement strand
CCATACGGTTGAGGCCCTTGATCGCCGCGTGCAGCAGCTTGGCGTCGGTCGGGAAAGTGATGTTCTTGGGCTGCACCGTAGTGTCGACCGTGACCCGTGCCAGGTCCTTCGTCCGCAGCGCGCCGCTCTGGTGCGCCACCCGCAGGCTCTCGGCCAGCAGCAGTTCCAGCTTATCGCCGAGCCGCTTGCGCCAGTGGCTGAGGTCCGAGCGCTCGTGCGGAAACTCATGCTGGAAGAACTCTTCCCCGGTGAAATACTGGAAATACGGGTCATGCACCCAGCGCTCACAAACGCCCTCGTCGGACAGCCCATAAATGTGCTTGAGCAGCAGAAGCCCGATCACGAAGCGGGTCGCGATCCCGGGCCGGCCCTGGTCGCTGTAGAGCGGTGCGATCTCGCCGTCGATCCACTCCCAATCGAGCTTGCCTGCGAGCTGCACCAGTTCGTGCTTCATGTTGATAATCTGCTCGAGCCTGGCCCGGAACAGATCGCCTGATCTCGTGGTCTCATGTTGCTTCGGCCGCATCGTCACCTCCGATGCAGTCAAGGAATCATGGTTCGCGAAGAAAGAAAATCGAAAAACGAAATTGCAAGGTTCTCGGTCCTCAGGCCGCGAAATCCTGCAATCTCAAATCGCGAAAAGCCCCAAAAACAGACTCACATTCAGTCGCTTAGCCGTTGTTCACGGCCGACTACTGAATCGGCACGACACCGTGAATGCGATTGTGCCGGCTACGTACCCGATAACGGTAGGCCCGCGCCAGTGAATTCCACCATCGGCCGGGTCCTAAGAAAGAAATCTTCACAACCTTGTCCGTCTTGGCGACATCCCGCCGCCGTCTCGACCGAGCGCGGGGGGCCGGATGCGGGCAGTGCGGTGAAGGGTCATCAGTTCATTACAAGATAGAAACTAACGATATGGAAACTGAAATGAGATTGAGAAAGGACGTTGCAAACATGATCCTTGAGGTGGCAGACGAACAACAGGAATTAACACGCAGTGATTTTCAAGGTCGCGCGGACGTGGTGGCGCACGACATCATCAGATTGGTGCGCTACGCCAAAGAAACAGAGTGACATCCGCCCAGCTCGCCGGGGTCATTTTCTCAGTCCCAACACATTCGGAGGCCCCGGCCTGCGTTGCGGGGTCTTTCTTTCATCTGGCCAGCAGCATCAACGCCGTGGACCTGGAAAACTAACTTGGCGATGTCGAAACCGATAGTTGTAATCGCTTGCATGATTGGCTCCTTCGAATCGTGGGGGCCTTAACAGCACCCACATTCATGGCACTCACGTGCCGGCGGAGGAACCGTACACAGCATCATGAACAGACAGGGACGTGGCAATCCTGACTTCGCCAAAAACTTTTATCATGCTGTGGCCACCTCTCGGAGAAACCGATCCACCGATGCTCGCAGATCGCTGCTGTGGCTCGTCATATATTTCGCCGCATTGAGAACTTCTGCCGCAGCACAATTCGTATCACCAATCGATGTCGTAGCTCCCGAAATGTTTCGCGCAACATTTTGGGTGGCAGAAGCCACGCTCTGAATGCTTCGTGCAATCCCTTCTGTGGCGGCTCCTTGTTGTCGCACTGCTGTTGCGATCTCAGCTGTCGCGGCGTTTATTTCCATCATCACAGAAGTTACGGACTTTATGTCTTCGACCGCTTGGCTTGTTGACGATTGCATTTCTGTAATCAAATTACTGATATCTCCAGTCGCTTTTGTCGTTTGTGTCGCCAGCGCTTTGACCTCGGATGCGACAACCGCAAATCCGCGGCCTGAATCACCTGCTCGCGCGGCCTCGATGGCTGCGTTAAGAGCAAGAAGATTTGTCCGCTCGGCAATGGAACGGATGAGACTGACAACATCGTCAATCCGCTCTGCTGATTCGGCAAGTCTAAAAATCGTATTCTTGGCGGCATCTGCCATGTCGGTGGCGTTGCTGACGACATCAGTCGCCAACGCAAGTCGGCCGGCTATTTCGCGTATTGAATCGTCAAGCTGTTCGGTGCCAGCGGCCACGATGGTAACATTACCCGAAGTCTCGTCCGCGACGCCGGCAGCCACCTTGGCCTGGTTGTCTGCTTCGGTGGAGATTATCGACAGCGTTCGCGCCGTCAAATTCATCCGTCCAGTCATTTCATCGGTCTGGTTGAGCATTTTACTGACGGAACTACGAAAATCCGCGATCTGCTGTTCGATATGCTGTCGCCGGGCAATCTGGTTGGCATGATTGCGGTCCTTGGATTGAGCTTCCAAGCGCTGGTTTTCGGCCTGCATTTGCAAAGCTTCCTGCATTTTCCCAAGCGAGACGAGAAGTCGCCCGAGTTCGTCACGACGCGTTGTCGAAATCCTTTCTAACAGATTCCCGGCGGCGATCCGTTCCGAAATCGCCATTGCATTGCGGATAGCGCCCCCAAAGGAATAGGCAATGCCAAGCGAAAACAAAATGCCGGCAACCACCGTCAAAATTACCAACGATATTAAGCTGGCTTGCGAACCCGCAACTTGCGCTTTAGCTTGCGCGCGGAATAAGAAACCATATTCGCTCGCGTCTTCGACGTTTCGGTCGATCGCAGCTGCAACAATTTCAGCTTGATGCATCACGTTTGTCGATAATGGAAGTTCGGTAAGACTATCGGCCGGTGGATTGATGATTTGTAAGCCCATCCGATACCAATCTTGTGCAAGTTGCTGAGTGTTCCCAATCCGCTCGGCGTAATCTCCTTGCGCCAAACGATCTCTGACGATCGTCAGGTCCTTCATGACATCGTTCATCGCAGCTGTGAAAATGGCGTCACTAGTTTCGCGCGCCGCGTCACGCAGTAATAAACCGCGTTCCAAAGCCGTGCGCGCATCACTGAATTTGACTTGCGCCGCACGAGCATAACTCATTGCCATAAACGGCCGGTCATAAAGCCGCACCACTAGGTTTTCTGCATCAGAGATTGCATGAACCCCATAGGATGCAACGGCAACGACCAGCGCAATCACGATGCTGAATGAGAAAAATAATTTAGAACGGATCGACATATTGGGGCCTCACTGACCTCGGCATCAGTCCTGCGACTATGACGGTCATTTGCATACGTGGTTGGATGGCCTGTAGTGTGTCGGCTGCGGCTGCGGCGCCCCCTTGCGTCTGTTCTTTTGGTTGGCTTATTGCGCTCATGTAATCCAATTATGGCCGAGCGCGGGTGCCCGAAATGTTGAGAAAAGAGCTAATTCAAATTCGTTAACTAAAAGGCTTTTTGCCAAAATTGCGACTGCTTAAAAATTTGGCATGCAGTAATAAACCTAAAGTTTTGCGGCTTGGCGCTTCTGGCAGGTCCCTTCAATGCTAGGATCAGACATTCAGCCCAATGTTTGGTGGCCATTTCGCTGATTTTGCTCGCCGACGGAATAGCCGACGTGGGATTAGGACTCCGCACGGTAGGTGTTGGTATCCGCAGACAGTGAAGCGAGTTCAGCCCTTGCATAAAATTGTCGGAAAAGCAGAGGCCGCCAACTGATGGCGACCCCTTTTGTCATCGCTCTCAGAGCGTGTTTGAGATTGCCTTAGCAGGCAGCATTAAGAACTTATTATCCATATTCTCCTACTGGATCGGGGAGACTCATTTCATCGCACCATCAGCTGCTTCGCAGCTGTTGCGTAAAAGATCAGAGGGTTCACAATGCCCGCACTACCTATTCCAAGATCGCCCAAGCACTTGGCGTCGCGGAATCCTGTAGACCCTCATGTATTGACTATGGATAAAGTCGTTCCGTACCTTGTCGGTCACACGGTCGACGAGATCGAACGAGAACTCATCCTCCACACACTCGTCCATCATTGTGGGAGCCGCACTCAGTCTGCCCATGTTCTCGGAATTTCAATCCGGTGCCTACGCATCAAAATTCGCGAGTATGAAGAAATAGGAATCGCTGTTCCGGCGCCAGGAGAGCCTCGTGCCCCCACCCGATACTAATTCCTCGCATATTGGTGATGCAATCTGCCAAGGATTGGTCGTAAAATAATGCTGCCAACGGCTTGAACGGAACGCAAAAGCGTCCTTGTACGAAGGATTACGGAACGATCGAGCTTTTCCAGAGTTGTTTTGCGATTACGCAGCTGCTGACTTTTGTAAATCGCGGCTACCCGAACGAACCGCGCTTTTTGACCTGTCGTATCCTGCTACGTCCGAAATACACTCACCAACCACGACACAGTTTCTGCCATTAGTCTTGGCCTTGTAGAGGCCCACATCGGCGCGGCCCAGTAGGACATCTATGGTATCATCTACTTGCCATTGACTCACTCCAAAGCTGCAGGTCAGCGATATTGTTTGTTGGCCTATTGAGACCTCTAATTCTTGCAACCTAAGCCTTAAACTTTCTGCAATTTCGACAGCGTTTGACAGCGGTATACCTTCGAGAAGTATCGCAAATTCCTCACCCCCCAGTCGCCCGACGATTGCACCCTCCTTGGAGACCTCGCGCGCGATGGCCCGAAGAGCTTCGTCACCAGCGCTATGGCCGTAGGAGTCATTGATCCGCTTGAAGTGATCGATATCAAGCATGATCGTGGATACTATGCCACCCACTTCTGCTCCTAAGCAGAGTTCTTGCGCTTTCTCAAAAAATGCGCGCCGATTTAAGACACCGGTCAAAAAGTCAGTGGTAGCTAATCCGATCAATTCGCGCTGCATGGACACGATGCGGCTTGCTGCCCTGAGCCGTGCATACAACTCCTCGGTAATTGGTGGTTTGATTATGAAATCATCAGCACCGTAGTCAAGCGCTTCAATCAGATTGCGATCCTCGTCGCTCGATGACATCAAGAGAATATAAATTGGCCTACGGCAACTTGCGACGCGACGAACTTCTAAGCAAAGCTCCCGCCCTGACATAGACGACAGTTGGGCGCTCGTAATCAGGGCATCTACGAGGTGATTTAATTTGATGTATTGGAGCGCCTCGGTGCTGTCAGTAAACGAATGCACATCATGTCCCTGCGTTTCAAGCGTACGCGTAAGACATTTTAGAACCGTTCGACTTGGATCAACTAAAACCACACGCATCGATTGACTCCCAGGCGACGTTTGCATGTTTCGTAGCGGAGACCCTTCTGGCACGCCTGACACTTCTCCCGCGACGATGCTTCTGCTGCCCGGGTATCGCTACGAATACATCAGAGATGCATCGAAATCGGCTGAAAGATTCTGGTTAATTTATTGTTGTGCGGCAACGATTGTGGCCTATGATTGACGGATCATTGACATGTTCTCTCCGAACTCAGCAACTAGCGGCGAAATCACGCAGCGCAAGTCCGAGGCCGCAGCGTTTGCAACAACGCAGAAATTTCTTTAACCGGCCTCGGCGGGCCAAATAGATAGCCCTGCACTTGCGAGCATCCCTCGGCTCGCAATATTTCAAGCTGTTGTTTGGTTTCTACGCCTTCAGCAGTTGTGACCATACCCAGGCTGCGACCAAGGCGGGTAACCGCTTGTATAATTGCAACACAGTCGTTTTCTTTTCCGAGTTCCCGGATGAACGAGCGATCGATTTTGATCTTGTCGAATGGAAAGCTACGTAAATAGCTGAGCGAGGAATAACCGGTTCCAAAATCGTCCATGGAGATTCGCACGCCGAGTTCGCGAATCTGGTGCAATATGTCGAGTACAGCTCGATTGTCCTGCAGCAACACGCTTTCCGTGATTTCCAACTCGAGCCGCGACGCCGAAAGTCCCGTTGTGCCCAAGACGCCAGCCACAGAGAGCGCAAGCGCAGGACTTCTGAACTGCACCGCCGACAAATTGACCGCAACCGTGAGCTCGCTTGGCCACGTCATGGCGTCACGGCACGCCTGTTTGAGCACCCAATCACCAATCGGCACGATTAGCCCGATTTCCTCCGCCACCGGAATGAAATTGTCCGGTCCGATCACGCCGCGTCGCGGATGGTTCCAGCGCACCAGTGCTTCAAATCCGCTGACTCTATCGCCATCGAGATCGATGAGTGGCTGATAGTAAAGCTCGAACTCGCCGGCGAGCAGCGCCTTGCGGAGATCGAGCTCGAGAATGTGCCGCGCCTGCATTTGCGCGTCCATTTCCGGCTGAAAAAAGTGATAGTTGCCGCGCCCTTCGCCTTTGGCGCGATAAAGTGCCATGTCGGCATTGCGCAAAAGCTGGTCTGGTTCGTTTCCATCAGTCGGCACGATCGCAATTCCAATGCTAGCGCCGATAACAACCTGATGCCCAAGCACGTCGAACGATTCCGAAATCGTGTCTATGATGCGAGTCGCAAGCTCAGTCGCGTCAGTCGGCCTTCCACCGAGTTGAATGATCGCGAATTCGTCACCGCCGAGTCGGGCGACAGTATCGGCGCCGCGCACCACCACCTGCAGGCGCTTGGTCACGGCACAAAGCAGCGTGTCTCCGACCGGATGCCCCAATGTATCATTGACGCTCTTGAAACGATCGAGATCGATATACAATAACGCGAATGTTTCTCCACGCGAGAGCGATTGTTCCATCTTTTCGCGGAACTGCACGCGATTGGGCAGGTTGGTGAGGGCGTCATGCCGCGCCATGTGCATGATCTTCTCTTCGGCCTGCCGGCGCTCAGTGACGTCCTCGTAGGTCGCAACCCAACCGCCATGCGAGGTGGGAGTGTACGCACAGGCAACGACACGACCGTCGCTGAGCTCATAAAAATGTGTGCCGTTGGCGTGCCGGCGCATGAAGGCGGCTTGCTCCGCCAGCAATTGCTCCACCGTCTTGCCGCCGTGATTCTTGCTAGCCACGCTCAATTCCAGAATATCACGGAACGTGCTGCCGGGCTGTATTTGGTTGCGTGGCAGGCGGAATATTTCGAAGAACCGTCGATTAACAACCTCCAGCCGGTTCTGTGCGTCGATCAGGCAAAGGCCCTGCGACATGTTGTCGAGTGCGATATCGAGGCGTTGGTTCGTTTGCCGGAGATTGGCCTCCTGGGTTTTCGACAGACTAATGTCGCTGCATACGACGATGAAACCCTCGTCACGCGTCGCACTGTGACTGATTCGGAGCCAGCGTCCGTCCGCCAGCAGCACTTCGCTAGTCGTGTCCGGGTCGCCCTCGCGCCACAAGAGCAGCCGGCTTGCGCTCACTGAATCCTCGAAGGCGGGCTGCAATTCGGCAACCGGCATGCCCGGTTTCAAACGACCCGAAGAGACGCCAAGAAAATCGGCAGCCTGTGAATTTGCCAGCGCGATGCATTCATTCGCGTCCACCACCACGATGCCTTCCTGCGAGCTTTCCAGCGCATCGGCGAGGCGCGCTTGCGCGGTACGACGTTGCGCCACTTCGCGTTCCATCATTGTCTTGATGTTGTCGCGCATGAGCCCCATGGACACGAGCAAGGCTCCGAGCTCGTCGGCGGTCCCCTTGGGGATCACGACATCCAGCTTGCCGGTGGCGATGCACTCTGCGACGTTGGATGCGACCGTAAGCGGCCTGACGATTCGTCGCGCCAACGCCCAGGCGACCATCGCCGACAGCAACAGCGCGAGCACTGTTCCGGTGATATTGAGGTTGAGGTCGCGCGCGACCGTCGCGCGCGCCATTTGCCTATAGATGAAGCCATCGCCTGCCGTATAATTGACCAGAAGATCGATTTGTTCGTCGACCTTGCTCGCATAGTGATCTAGCGTTTCCCAGTCGGCGTCGAGTTTTGTTGGATCGAGCAGCCGCTCGCGCATATTGGCCCAGGCCGTCACAGCGCGCTGCACGTTGGTGGCGGCTTGCCTGACGCGCGCCGACTGAGACCTTTGCACCGCGATCGCCAGATCTTCGCCGAGTGTTTTCGTGAGCGCCTCGATTTCAGCTTCTAACTTGGCGCGTGCTCCTGTATCGTTGGTGATCCATAGCCTCGCAAATGCCGCTCGCATCGCAGCAAAATCGTTCGCCGCCGCCCGGGCATAGTTGATCGACATCAGCGATTCATCGAAGGTCTTGTCGACCAGGATACCGGCGTCCTTGATGCCAAAGGTGGCATAGCCGCCGAGCGCCGCCGTAATCATGCTCATGATCAGGAATGCGACTAGAATCCGGCCCCGAATCGTCATGGAAAACGAGCCGGCGCGCGATACGCCGTCGCGCCACGGGGATGCGGCGTCGCTGAAGAATGATATGAATTTCGAGCGAGGCATGAACGCGCCTTATTACGGACCTCGCACCCTAAATCGGCAGCAGTTAAAGCCGCTTGAGTGACCAATCCAAACGTGCGGGGTTCGTTAACGCCCCCTTAACCGCACACCTCCACGTTACTGGAAACCTCGGCCCCTATAACGGCCGATCGCGAATTTGACGCTCTTTGAGCTGGCAAAAAAGAAAGAGCATGCAAAGACCCGATTTGACCGCACGCGCGCGAACTTTGATTGTCGCCTGGATAGCTGGTGCGATGTTGGCCGTCGTCGGAAGTCTGGCGGGTCTCGCCGCGTCGCAATACGCCGTGTCGCAAAAAGGGCGCGACTTCACGCCAGCGGACGTTACAATAAAGCGCGGTGAGACGGTAACAATCGTTAATGACGATGCCGATCTGCGGCATCACGCCTATGTCGATTCCGACAAATTCAGTTTTGATTCAGGCGACCAGGAGCCGGGCAGCAAGACCAATATCAGTTTCCCGGTTGAAGGTACCTTCGACGTACTGTGCGCTATTCATCCAAAGATGAAGCTGGTCGTTTACGTAAAATAGCTTCGCGCAGGCGGCCGCCCTACGTGATCGACGTGCCGAACAGCAATGTGTGCGCCACATAGTAGATTGCCAGAAATAAGCTGAGCGCACCCGCATAAGCAGCCGGAACCAGCCAAGGATAGCGCACCAGCGCCGCCTTACCGCCATTGTCGGCGATGATAGCGAACAGGACGACCACAATCAGCGTGTGACCGACCAAGTCCACTTTGCCGAATTCGAACACCGCGCTGACAAACATCGCAGCCAATATAACCGCGCCCATGCGGCGGACCAGCGGCGTCCACATCAGGGCAAACGCCAAGGCGAATTCGACGGCGCCGGCCGCGCGCATAAAGAATTCAGGATCGAAGCCGAGCGCCATAGCCGGATGCTGGATCAGCAGCGGAAACGACCATTCCGGATAGGCCCATTTCTCGATCGAGGCCCACATCAAGGTGGCACCGGCGGACCAGCGCACTACGTCGATCGCACGCACGCCGAAGAAGTCGCGCTGCAATCCGGTCAACGCCAGATAGGCCGCCACGCCTAGGAACACTGGATAGTCCGCGAGGTGGAAGACGCCATATTGCCAGACGGCGATTGCGAAAAGAGCCGCAATGCCGATCGCCGACAGCGGCATGGTCCGGCGCGACAACATGCCCGCCGCGATGCCAAGCTGAATGGCGCCGAGGAGCGCCGAATTGGTTTTCAGTTCCGGCGTCAGAAGAATGCCGCCGATGGCCCAGATTGCGACGAAAAAGAACCCGCAGCCGGTGCGGAACAACACTTCGGTATTGTCGCGCACGAAAATTGTCGCCCGATCCATGGCGCGGATCATGGCCGCGCCTAGATTCGTGCCTTCGAGCAGGCACCCGCTCATCAGACTAAGGATAGTGAGCCCAAATAGGAACTCGAAATCCGGGCACAGTACGTTTTCGAGGCCGCGGGGTTGCCCGGCCACGTTGAACCCGCAAAACCATTTGACATGCGCACTCGCAGACCCGGACAGCGCCGCGTTAACCACAATGGCAAGCGGAATCGCTCCTGCGCGCAGCAGCCAAAGCGGCAGCCGGTACATTTCTACCCCTCCATGGGTCAGTTAAGAGACCAGTTGTGCCGCTGCATGCAGGCCGCTGGTATTACTAATCTTTTACCACGTTTCTTAGCGCCGCTGTGAGGCCAAAATTAATTCTTGGTTAACCTTTGAAAGTTAATGCACCCGCCGCTCACCGAAAACCGGCTTCGCTTCGCCGGTTGGTAAGTTTTTGCGCTTATCGGTGGCGGTCGAATCGAAGATTGAATCTTCGAAGGAGCAATCGATGGCCGGCGTGTTGAGCCTGATGAGCATGGTGCTTGGCGCCGCCATCGCCTATTTGGCCGACCGTTTCCCCGCGCATGTGGAGGCGCTCGAAACAAGCGCCGGCGCATTGCTGATCGGCGGACTGGCGCTGCTAGGCTGCGCTCTACCGACAATTCTCTAATCGAAATTCAAAAAAGCATCGCACGCGCTGCGTCTTGTGTTATCGGGGCGATAGCGGATTTGCGTGTCAGCGCGGCAGTACCGGAAGCGCAACGGATTCGGACGTTCCGCTGAGTGTCTTAAGAAAGGCAATCAGTTCGTCCTTCTCGTCCTTGCTCAATCCGAGCGGAGCAATCAGATCCGAACGGCTTGGCCGCTCGATGCCGCCCCGATCATAAAGATCGATGACCGCCTCGAGTGTCGCAATCGAGCCGTCATGCATGTAGGGCGCGCGGCGCGCGGCGTCACGCAGGGTCGGCGTTTTGAAGGCATAGCGCAGCTTAACCGAACTCGGAAACAAGCGGCCGCGACCGATGTCGTCGCTCTTGGCGGTCCCGATATCGTGGAACGAGGAGTCGGTGAACACCCAACCGCTGTGACACGACGCACAATGGGCCTTGCCGTTGAACAAATCGAATCCGCGTTTTGCGACCGCGCTGATCGCCGCCTCGTCACCCTTGATCCAGCGGTCGAACGGTGCATCTCCGGAAACGATCGAGCGTTCATATGTCGCCAGCGCCAATTCGATTTTGCGTCGCGTAATGTCACCCTTGCCGAAAGCGGCGTCGAAGGCATCGGCATAACCGGGTATCGCGGAAAGACGCCCGAGCAGAACCGGCTCCGGCAGGTTCATATTGCCAGCCGAGGTGATCGGGCCGAATGCCACCGCCTCGAGATCGCGGAAATGTCCGTCCCACCCAAGCTTTGGCGTCCAGGCAACATTAAGCAGCGATGGCGATCGCAACGGCAGAATTTTTTCGCCGACCGCACGCGGCTGGCCGTCGCCCCATGACAGCCCGGGATTGTGACAACTCGCGCAATCACGGATCTGAGATCCGGAGAGAATGGGATCAAAAAATAGTATTCGGCCGAGCTTGTATTTGGCCTCTGTATAGGGATTGCTTGGGGGAAAGGGAATCTCTGCAGGGCGCCGAAACTTTTCCCTCCAGGAAGACCGGTCAATCCGTGCGCCGGCAGAATTCGACACGTTCGCGTTTAACAGCAGCGCAAGAGCACTCAATAGACCAAAGATTATCGCTGCTTTAAGCGCTTTTCCCATTAGGGGGTACATACGGCCAAGGCCGTTGACGATTGGTTAACGAAGACAGCGATGACGTCTTTGGCTTTTCTAAACGTTAGACTTTCTCGCTCTTGCTGGTGGCCTTGGCTATTTGACCTGACGGCTTTTTTGTACCAACGGGATAGAGATTACTGCATCGGCATGATCTCATCTAGTGGTGCAAATCAAACACTTGAGTCCGCCGGAAGTGCTGATATCTCGCTGCAAACTGCTTCATACGACGGTACCAAGCGTTAGACTCGGACCACTAGATGGCAAGCCAAAGGCACGAATGTCTGCGGCGACGGCGGCCTATAGTTTAGGGCTGAGTGCGGTCTGATCGTGCTGTAGTGCTTTCGCCATTGCTCGATGACAATCTGCGCTTCCTTCAGGCTGTACAAGATTTCGCTGTTCAGCAGCTCATCGCGTAGTTCTGCAGCGACATGCCCGCATCCCGGCAGGCCACCGGCGTAGGGTTTCCCTGCGCCATCAACACCTCAATCTGGCGAAGCAGCGTCACGATCTGCTCTGCGCTAAACCTCTTCTTCGACATGGCCCAAGCTCCTTTCCAAGCTCATTTTCTCACAATGCTTGGTCTAAAAAAGCCCGGTTAGGTCAGTGGAGAAAGGGAAGACGGCGTACCCGGCGCCACAAAGGATACGGGCGGCGGAGCGTTGACTATCTCCCTCGTCATTCCGGGGCGCGAGCGAAGCGAGCGAGCCCGGAATCCAGAGATGCAAGGAATGCGCTGCCCCTGGATTCCGGGTCCGCGCCTTCGGCGCGTCCCGGAATGACAAAAAGGGAGCGTCCTCAATCGTCGCGATACACGCGCTCGCGCTGCTCGTGGCGCTCCTGCGCCTCCACCGACAGCGTCGCGATCGGGCGCGCTTCCAGGCGGCGGATCGAGATCGGCTCGCCGGTCTCCTCGCAAAAGCCGTAGGTGCCATCGTCGATGCGCCCGAGCGCTTCGTCGATCTTGGCGATCAGCTTGCGCTGGCGGTCGCGCGCGCGCAGCTCGATGGCGCGGTCGGTTTCCGATGAAGCCCGGTCGGCGATATCCGGATGGTTCTGGTTCTCCTCCTGCAGATGCAGGAGCGTCTCCTTGGCCTCCTTCAAGATGTCTTCCCGCCATGTGAGCAGCTTCAAGCGGAAATAGTCCCGCTGGCGCTCGTTCATGAACGGCTCCTTGTCGGACGGCAGATAAGGCTTGGTTTTAGTTCTGGCCAACATCCCACTCACTCCCTGACTTCTTTTGTTCTTGGTGCGACGATTTGTCCCCGCGCGGCAGGCTTATATACGCGTGCCAAGCCCCGGACAACATCCGAGTGCGGCTGACCGGCTGGACGGATTATTGAGACAGTTCAGTGACTTATGCCGATGGGCCGGCTGGGCGGGGACAATGTTGAGGCTAGCGGATGCCGGCTTTGGCCAGTTCTACTGCCACGCGCAGATCGATTTCGCCCAAAACCGAGTCCAGGCCGGGGTCGCCGGTTTGCTCGCCCAGCCCCTCGGCCGCGACCTTAAGGCGCGCCAGCGTAGAGCCCTCCACGCTGCCATCGAGCAACCCGAGCTTGAGCGTATCGAAGTAATCTCTATCCCTTTGGTACAAAAAAAGCCGTCAGGTCATTTCCAAGCTCATTTTCTCACAATGCTTGGTCTAAATAAGCCCGGTTAGGTCAATCCCCCTGCCGAGGAGTAAAAAAGCCGCGCTGAGTCGTCTAGGGGCTTTACGTCTGGCCGCCGGCCTCCGGCACGAATTTCAGCGCCACGCCGTTCATGCAGTAGCGCAGGCCGGTCGGCTTCGGGCCGTCGTCGAAC
>ODAK010005305.1_pt1 | contig 13100 bp, 11 predicted proteins | sample 1539591 | NCBI WGS metagenome assembly ODAK01 (sample SAMEA3539303, study PRJEB22396) | soil metagenome | biome: tundra; feature: field; material: soil | place: USA | collected 2010-05 | depth 0.15 m | reverse complement strand
CCACGCTGCGCTTCGCGGCGCTCGCCAAGTACCCCGACTACCACCCCGAGTTCGAAGGCGGGAAGCCCGGCGGCCGGTCCCTCGATCCGGGGCTCTTCGACTCGAACGAGCTCGGCGCGTGGAAGCCGAAGCTCCGGCGCAGTCCGATCTTCGGGATGACGGCGATGTCGGTCGCCGAGGCGACGGAGTGGGGTGTCTTCTCGAAGCCCCTCAAGCTCCCGTTCAAGCTCCTCGGCGAACGCTACTCCAAGGGCTTCGTGTGCTACGGCGGGGCGCTCGCGGGAAAGCTCCTCAAGGCGCTGCTCGATCGCCGCGTCGAGCCGCTGCTCCGGCATGCGGCGCGTGAGCTCTTGGTCGAGGAAGGTCGCGTCGTCGGCGTGCGCGCCGAAGCCGACGGAGCCGACGGAAGAGACGTGTTCGTGAGCGCGCGGCGCGGCGTGATCCTCGCGTCCGGCGGCTTCGAATGGGATCGCGAGCTCGCGGCGCGCTTTCTGGGCGGCGTGCTCACCCATCCCAACAGCCCCCCCACGAACGAGGGCGACGGCCTCCGGATGGCGATGTCGGTCGGAGCGGATCTGGGCAACATGAGCGAGGCGTGGTGGTGCCCGTCGGTCGTCATCCCCGGCGAAGAGTACGAAGGGCGTCCGCTGCATCGCGGAGACTTCGCGACCCGGTCGATGCCGCACACGATCATCGTCAACCGGGGCGGCCGCCGGTTCGTCAACGAGGCCCAGAACTACAACGACATGATGAAGGCCTTCTTCGCGTTCGAGCCCAACGCGTACGAGCGGCCCAACCTGCCGGCGTGGCTCGTCTTCGATCAAGCGTACCTCGAGAAATACGCGCTCCTCACGGTGATGCCCGGCCAGGCGACGCCGGAGTGGCTCGAGCGCGCCGACGCGCTCGACGAGCTGGCCCGCAAGGTCGGTATCGAGGCGCACGAGCTCGCGCGGACGGTCGAGCGCTTCAACGCCTTCGCCGTCGAGGGGGCCGACCGCGACTTCCACCGCGGCGAGAGCCTCTACGATCGCTTCTACGGCGACCCCGATCACGCGCCGAATCCGAACCTCGGAACGATCGCGAAGAAGCCGTTCTACGCCCTCCGCGTGCACCCCGGAGCGATCGGCACGAAGGGCGGCCCGCGGGTGGACCTGAACGCGCAGGTCCTTCGCGCTGACGGCACGCGCGTCTCGGGGCTCTACGCGGCCGGCAACGTCATGGCGGGCGTCATGGGTGCCGGTTATCCGGGCGCGGGCGCGACGATCGCGGCGGCGATGACCTTCGGTTTCCTCGCCGGGCGGCACGCCGCCGCCGGTGACGGCAACGGCAACGGGAAGAGAGAGTAGCCATGCCCGAAGTCGAGTACACGACCAAGGTCGCTCTCGGGTGCGAAGTCATCTGGGACTTCGTCAAGGACATGAACAACTGGGCTCCGTACCTCACGGGCTACCAGAAGCACGAGATCATCGACGAGACGGACTCCGTGTGGACGCTCAAGGGCGACGTCGGGGTGCTCGCGCGCATCGTGAAGCTCAGGGTCCACGTCACGGAGTGGAGCGGTCCGACGCGCGTGTCGTTCACACTGACGGGCCTGAACGAGCCGGTCGACGGCGGCGGGACGCTGGAGATGTTCGCCGACGAGGCCTCGGAAGACGCCAGCGGGATCTCCACGGCGATGGCCAGGCCGTCACTGGTTCGACGATGGATCAACGCGATCGTTCGGTTCTTCTTCCGTCGGGCGCACGGCCCTGCGCCCGTACGGTCGCTCCCGAAGAGCGGCCCCTGCGCTCGCCTGACGTTCCGGCTCCGGATGGAGGCGGGCGGGCCCACTGGGCCGCTCGTCAACGCGATGCTCGGGCCGGCGCTCTTGCCCGCCGCCGAAGATCTCGCCAACAAGATCGCGGCGCACCTCGAGCGAGAGCACGCCCGCGCGGCGGGGTGAAACTCAGCGGCCCTTGAAGTCCGGCTTTCGCTTTTCGACGAACGCCCGAGGCCCTTCTTTGGCGTCGTCGGTCGACAAGATGGGCCAGCCGATCTCCAACTCCTTCGCGAGGGCCTCTTTCTCCGGAAGCCCCTCGGTCTCCATCACGGAGCGCTTGATCGCTTGCACGGCGAGCGGCCCGTTCGCCGCGATCAGAGTCGCTACTTTTCGAGCCTCGGTCAGCGCTTCGCCGTCAGGAACCACGCTGCCGATGAGACCGATGCGGAGCGCCTCGTCGGCCGTGATGTGCTTGCCCGTGAGCAGAAGCTCCATGGCGACCGTGTACGGGATCTGCCGGCGCAGGCGCACCGTCGAGCCGCCAAGCGGGAAGAGCCCCCAGCGTGCCTCGGCGATTCCGAACCGGGCGCTCTTTCCGGCGATGCGGATGTCGGTCCCCTGGAGGATCTCGGTGCCGCCCGCCACCGCGGTCCCCTCGACCGCGGCGACGAGAGGCTTCTTCAGGCGGTAGTGCCGCAAGAGCGCCCGCCAGTGAAGGTCCGGATCCGTCTTGAAGCGGGCGCTCCACGCGTCGTCGGCCCAGCCCCCGGCCATGGCTTTGAGATCGCTGCCCGCGCAAAAGTGGCCGCCGGCGCCCGTCAGGATCGCGACCCGGACGTCCGGGTCCTTGTCGATCGCGTCCCAGGCGTCGGCCATCCGGACGAGCATCTCTGCGCCGAACGCGTTGCGAGCCTCGGGGCGGTTCAGCGTGACGACGGCGACGTGGCCTTCGCGCTCGAGCGTGAGATGCGGGGATTCGGGCACGGGCGACCTCTTCTTCGGTCACAAATAGAACATGTTCCATTCGGGACTGCAAGTAGACCTTGCGCGCGGTAGTGAAACGCGTTCTATTTCTCTCATGCAACTGTCAGAGGTCGATCTCATCGATCCCGACGTCTTCGTCCGCGGCGTCCCCCACGATGCCCTTCGTCTGCTGCGAGCCGAGGCGCCCATCTACTTCCACTCGGAGCCCGGCGGTCCCGGCTTCTGGGTGGTGAGCAAGTACGAAGACGTCATCACCGTCGGCAAGGACCCCGGGCGGTTCTCGTCGCACCGAGGCGGCACGTTCCTGCAGGACTACCCACCCGAAGACCTCTCCACGATTCAGCTCCTGATGCTGAACATGGATCCGCCGCAGCACAACAAGTTCCGCCGCCTCGTCAGCCAGGGCTTCACGCCGCGTATGGTGGCGCAGATCGAGCCGCGCATCCGCGAGGCCACGAGGGCGATTCTCGACAACGTCGCCAAGAAGCCAGAGTGCGACTTCGTCACGTCGATCGCCGCCGAGCTGCCGCTCCAGGTCATCGCCGAGCTCCTCGGGATCCCGTTCGAAGACCGAGGCAAGGTCTTCGCGTGGTCGAACCGCCTCGTCGGGTTCGACGACCCCGAGTTCCAGACGTCGCTCGAAGACGGCAAGCAAGCCGCCATGGAGGTCTGGATGTACGCGAACGAGCTCGCCGGCGCCCGCAAGGGCCGCCAGGGCAAGGACCTCGTGTCGGTGCTCATGGACGCGGAGGTCGACGGCACGCAGCTCACCGAGATGGAGTTCGACTCGTTCTTCTTGCTCCTCGCCGTGGCCGGGAACGAGACGACCCGCAACCTCATCTCGGGCGGGATGCTCGCCCTCATGGAGCACCCCGACCAGTGGGCGCGCCTGGTCGCCGATCCGTCGCTGGTCCCCTCGGCGGTCGAAGAGATGCTCCGCTGGGTATCGCCCGTCATGTACTTCCGCCGTACGGCGACCTGCGATACCGAGCTCCGCGGCGTCCCGATCAAGGAGAACCAGAAGGTCTGCCTCTACTACGTGTCGGCCAACCGCGACGAAGAGGTCTTCCCCGATCCGCAGCGGTTCGACGTCGGGCGCACGCCGAACGAACATCTGGCGTTCGGAATGGGGCAGCACTTCTGCCTCGGTACGAACCTCGCTCGACTGGAGATCCGCGTGATGTTCGAGGAGCTCGTGCGACGCTTTCCGAAGGTCGAGGCGACGGGCCCTGCCCGACGGCTGCGGTCGAACTTCATCAACGGGTACAAGGAAATGCCCGTTCGGTTGACGGCCCGGCCGGGCCTCTGACGCCGGCGCATCTGCGCGAGGAGCCGCGAATGGACGAGACCCGTGACCACCGGTACCCGAGGGGATGGTTCGTCGCCGCCTTCTCGGAAGAGATCCCGCCGATGGGCGTCAAGTCGCTGCGCTACTTCGGTGAGCGGCTGGTGGCGTTCCGAGGCGAAGACGGCGTCGTGCACGTGCTCGACGCGTTCTGCGCCCACATGGGCGCCGATCTCGGCGTCGGCGGGAAGGTCGTCGGGCAGTCGATCGAGTGCCCGTTCCACGCGTGGCGCTACTGCGGCACGGGCGAGTGCGTCGCGATCCCGTACGCGCGCAAGATCCCGGCAAAGGCTCGCCAGCGCTCGTGGCCGGCGCGCGAGGTGAACGGGCTCGTCCTCGTTCACCACGACCCGACCGGGGCGGCCCCGTCGTTCGACATCCCGCCGATTCCCGAGTTCGGAAACGACAAGTGGCTCCCGTGGACGACGAATTTTTACCACATCAAGACGCATCCACGCGAAATCGTCGAGAACCTCGCCGACAAGGCGCACTTCCCGCGCGTCCACGCTACAGAGATCGACGAGTTCTCGTTCGACGTGTCCGGCCACACGGCGACCCAGCGCGTGAAGGGCCGAGCGCTCCTCCCCGGCGGCGACGTCGACGTCTTCGCGTCGACGACGACGTACTACGGCCCGGGGTACCTGCTCATGCGGATGGACGGCGCGCTGCAGAACTACATGCTCGTCGCGCACACTCCCGTCGACGATGGGTCGCTCGACCTGCGCATGGGCGTGATGCTCAAGATCGTGGGCGACCGGGCGAAGACCGAAGGCTTCGTCGCCCGGTACATGTCCAACTTGAAGGCCGGGTTCGAAGACGACATCCGCATCTGGGAGAACAAGCTCTTTCGCGAGCAGCCCGTGCTCTGCGATGGCGATGGCCCGATCAGCCAGCTTCGCCGGTGGTACCGCCAGTTTTACCGATCCGGAGGCGACGATGCCCCTCAGTGAAACAGAACAGGAGACGCACGACCGCCTCGTCGCGAGAGCGCAGGCGCTCAAGCCGGTCCTCGCGGCGCGCGGCCCGCAGGCCGACGAGCTTCGACGGGTGCCGGACGAGACGATCGCCGACTTTCGCGACGCGGGGTTCTTTCGGATGCTCCAGCCGGCGCGGTGGGGCGGGCTCGAAGTGGACCCGCGCACGTTCTTCGACGTGCAGATGACGGTCGCGTCCGCGTGCCCGTCGAGCGCGTGGGTGCTGGGCGTCGTCGCCGTCCACGCCTGGCAGCTTGCGCTCTTCCCCCTCCAGGCCCAGGAAGAGGTGTGGGGACAGGACGCGGGGACGTTGATCTCGTCGTCCTACGCGCCGACCGGCAAGGTGACGCGAGCCGCGGGCGGATACCGCCTCTCGGGCCGATGGTCGTTCTCGTCCGGGTGCGATCACTGCCAGTGGGTGTTCCTCGGGGGCCTAGTGCCCCCCGAGACCGAGGGCAAGCCCCCCGAGATGCGGACGTTCCTCGTCCCCCGGAGCGACTACCGCATCGACGACAACTGGCACGTGGCCGGGTTGAAGGGCACGGGCAGCAAGGACATCGTCCTCGAGAACGCGTTGGTCCCCGAGCACCGCACGCACCGCCTGATCGACGGCTTCAAGCGCCAGAGCCCCGGCAACGAAGCGAACCCCGCGCCCCTCTACCGGCTGCCCTTCGGCCAGATCTTCGTGCGGTCGGTCTCGACGTCGGCCATCGGCGCGGCCAAGGGGGCGTACGAAGCGTTCCTCGCGATCGCGGCGAAGCGCGTGGCGGCGGGCGACGCCTCGAAGGTCGCGGAAGATCCGGCGACGCAGGTCGTGTGCGCGCGCGCCTCCGCGCTCATCGACGAGGCGTGCCTCGGGCTCGAGCGCAATTTCGCGGAGATGATGGCGCGGGTCCGGGAGAACAAGGACATCGGGATCGATCGCCGCGTGCGCTTTCGTTACGACTCGTCGATGGCGGTGGTCAAGAGCGTCGAGGCGATCGACCTCCTCTTCACCGCGAGCGGCGGTCGGGCGATCTTCCTCGGGAGCCCACTGCTTCGCTACTTCCTCGACGTACACGCCGCGCGCGCCCACTACGCGAACAACCCCGAGAAGCCCGCCCGAAACTTCGGCGGCGTCGAGCTCGGGCTGAAGTCCTCCGACCTTTTCCTCTGAAAGGACGAGCGATGAGCGACGCCATCCGACTCGGCTACCTGGCGCTCGAAGTGCGCCACCTCGGCGCGTGGGAGGCCTTTGCCGTCGGCGTCCTCGGGCTCGAGGTGGGCGGGCGCTCGGAGAGCGCGCTGTCGCTGCGCTGCGACGACTGGGAGCAGCGGTTCGCGGTCACGGCGGGAGCGGCCGACGACGTGGCGTGCTTCGGGTGGGAGGTCGACGACGCACGAGCCCTGGAAGGCGTCGCCGGTCGTCTGCGCTCGGCGGGCGTCGCGTGCGCGGAGGGGTCCGCGGACGAAGCGCGGGCGCGGCGCGTCACGCGGCTGCTCAAGACGCAGGACCCGGCGGGCCATCCGTCCGAGGTCTTCTTCGGCGCCGACCGAGCGGCCGCTCCGTTCAGCTCACGGCACGTCCATTCTCCGTTCGTGACGGGCGCGCAGGGCCTCGGCCACGTGGTGCTCAGCGCACCGGATCCGGAAGCGAGCCTGCGCTTTTACCGCGACCTCCTCGGCTTCCACCTGTCCGATCGCATCGTCTGCGAGGTGCACGGCCATCCGGTCGACATCACCTTCATGCACGGCACCGCGCGCCACCACTCGGTGGCCTTCGGCGGCCCCCATCGCAAGCGCATTCACCACTTCATGCTCGAGGTCGCGTCGATGGACGACGTCGGGCTGGCGTTCGATCGGGCCCTGCGCGCCGGCGTGCGGATCATGCAGACCCTCGGGCGGCACCCGAACGACCGGATGTTCTCGTTCTACGCGAAGACGCCGTCGGGCTTTCAGTTCGAGTTCGGCTGGGGAGGACGGCAGGTCGACGACGCGACCTGGACGCCGACGACGTACGATCACATCAGCGAGTGGGGCCATCACCCGCCCGAGACGCTCGCGCCGAAGCCGCGCGCGACGACCACGGAGAAGACGAATGAGCGCACGACCGGGACGAGCGGTGCCCGAGGCGAAGTACGCGGAGATCGGTGACGGTCTCCGCGTTCACTACCATGAAGCGGGCCAGGGACCGGCCGTGGTCTTTCTGCACGGGAGCGGCCCGGGCGCGAGCGGCTGGAGCAACTTCCGGCACAACGCCGGGTACTTCGCCGACAAGGGCTTTCGCGCCATTCTCCCCGACACGCTCGGCTTCGGGTACTCGAGCAAGCCGGACGTCGCCGCGTACACGCTCGACTTCCTCGTCGGCGCGCTCGAGCGGTTCTTGTCGGCCATCGGGGTCGAGCGATGCGCCGTCGTCGGCAACTCGCACGGCGGCGCGATGGCGATCCGCCTCGCCCTGCGGCGCCCCGAGATGGTCGAGCGCCTGGTCTTGATGGCGCCCGGGGGGCTCGAAGAGCGCGACGTCTACATGAAGATGGAAGGCATCCGCGCGATGGTGAAGACCGTCATGGATCCGGCGGGCGTCACGCGTGACGCGATGCGCCGCGTCTTCGAGCTCCAGCTCTTCGATCCGTCGCTGGTCACCGAAGAGCTCATCGACGAGAGGATCCAGATCGCCGAGCTCCAGCCGAAGCAGGTGCTGACGAGCATGCAGGTGCCGAACCTCGCGCCCGACCTCGGCCGCCTCGCCTGCCCGATCTTCACGCTCTGGGGCGTCGACGACAAGTTCTGCCCGATGAGCGGCGCCGTCACGATCGCCCGCGGCTGCAGGCGGTCGCGCGTGCTGCTCCTCTCGGAGTGCGGCCACTGGGTGATGGTCGAGAAGGCCGCGCTCTTCAACGACGCGTGCGTGCGCTTTCTGGCTGAGGCCGCGCCATGACGCCGGCGGAGACGACCGCGCTCGGGGACGAGCTCTACGCCGCGCTACGGGCGCGCCGGGCCGTCCCGCCGATTACCGGGCGCGTCGCGGACGTCACGATCGACGACGCCTACCGGGTCTCGCGGCGCATGCTCGAGCGCCGCCTCGCCGACGGCGAGCGGGTCGTCGGCAAGAAGATCGGCGTCACGAGCGAAGCGGTCCAGCGGATGCTCGACGTGCACCAGCCCGACTTCGGCTTCCTCACCGACGCGATGATGTTCGACTCGGGCGCCGAGATCCCGATCGACGCGCTCCTCATCCAGCCCCGCGCCGAGGGGGAGATCGCCTTCGTCCTCGCGCGAGACCTCGAGGGCCCCGGCGTCACCGAGGCCGATGTGCTCGACGCCACGCGGTGGGTGCGGTCTTGCTTCGAGATCGTCGACTCGCGCGTCCGCGACTGGAAGATCCGCATCCAGGACACCGTGGCGGACAACGCGTCCTCGGGCGTCTTCGTGCTCGGTCGCGACGAGGTCGACCCCCGCGGGATCGACCTCGTGGGCTGCCGCATCGCGATCGAGAAGAACGGCGCCCCGTTGAGCGAGGGCGTGGGGGCCGCGGCGCTCGGCTCTCCGCTCGCCAGCGTCGCCTGGCTGGCGAACACGCTCTCGCGCTTCGGCATCGCGCTCCGCGCGGGCGAGGTGATCCTTTCCGGATCCCTCGTTCCGCTCGAGCCGGTGCGAGCAGGCGATCGGATGAGTCTCTCCCTCGAAGGCGTCGGGACGGCCAGCGTGGGCTTCGTGTGAGCGTGTGAGCGTGCGAGGAGCCATGAAGATCAGGACCGCCATCATCGGATCGGGCAACATCGGGACGGACCTCGTCTACAAGGCGAGGCGCAGCGAGTGGGTCGAGCCCGTGTGGATGGTCGGCATCGACCCCACGTCGGACGGCCTGAAGCGCGCGGAGTCGATCGGCCTTCGCACGACGGCGCGTGGCGTCGATGGGCTCTTGCCTCATGTCGCCGAGGACGGCATCCGCATCGCATTCGACGCGACCAGCGCCTACGCGCACGCCGACAACGCCGCGAAGCTCCGCGCGCGCGGCGTGCTCGTCGTCGATCTGACGCCCGCGGCGCTGGGGCCTTACTGTATCCCGCCGGTGAACCTCAAAGAGCACCTTGGGATGCGCGCGATGGACGTGAGCATGGTCAGCTGCGGCGGACAGGCGACGATCCCGATGGTCGCCGCCGTGAGCCGCGTGCAAGCCGTCGAGTACGCAGAGATCGTCGCCACGGTGGCTTCGAAGTCGGTCGGCCCCGGGACGCGGCAGAACATCGACGAGTTCACCCGGACGACCGCCGGTGCCGTCGAGCGCGTAGGCGGCGCGCGCCGCGGCAAGGCCATCATCGTCATCAACCCCGCCGAGCCCGCGATCATGATGCGGGACACGATCCACTGCCTCACCGAGGCGGAGCCCGACCGCGACGCCATCACCCGGTCGATCCACGCGATGGTGGCCGAGGTCCAGCGCTACGTGCCCGGCTACACGCTGAAGAACGGCCCCGTCTTCGACGGCCGGAGGGTGAGCACGTTCATCGAGGTGCAGGGCCTGGGAGACTACCTCCCCAAGTACGCGGGCAACCTCGACATCATGACGGCGGCGGCCGTGCGCACGGCGGAGCTCTTCGCCCAGGAGATGCTGCGCGGGGCCTGGGAGCCGTCCGGCGGCGAGGCATGAGGAAAGAAGAAACCATGAACCTTCGAGGCAAACACGTCACGCTCCACGACATGTGCCTGCGCGACGGGATGCACCCCAAGCGGCACCAGATCACGACCGAGCAGATGGTGTCGGTCGCCACCGCGCTCGACGCCGCCGGCGTGCCGCTCATCGAGGTCGCCCACGGCGACGGGCTCGGCGGCGCGTCGATCAACTACGGGTTCTCGCTCCACACCGACGAGGAGTACCTTCGCGCCGTGATCCCGCGCATGAAGCGAGCGCGCGTATCGACGCTGCTCCTCCCCGGGATCGGGACGGTCGAGCACCTCCGGATGGCCGTCGATTGCGGCGTCCGCACGATCCGGGTCGCGACGCACTGCACCGAGGCGGACGTCTCCGGGCAGCACATCGGTCTGGCGCGCAAGCTCGGCCTCGACACCGTGGGCTTTCTCATGATGGCTCACATGACGCCCCCGGAGGCGCTGGCTGCGCAAGCCAAGTTGATGGAGAGCTACGGGGCGAACTGCGTGTATTGCACCGACTCGGCCGGGCACATGCTGCCCGACGACGTCGCCGCGCGCGTCGGCGCGCTGCGCGCCGTTCTCCGCCCCGAGACGGAGGTCGGCTTCCACGGACACCACAACCTCGGCATGGGGATCGCCAACTCGCTCGCGGCGGTCGAAGCGGGCGCGGCGCGCATCGACGGATCGGCCGCGGGCCTCGGCGCGGGCGCCGGCAACACGCCGCTCGAGGTGTTCGTCGCGGTGCTCGAGCGGATGGGCGTCGAGCACGGGGTCGACCTGTACGCGATCATGGACGTCGCCGAAGACCTCGTCGTCCCGATGATGGACATCCCCGTGCGCATCGATCGCGACGCGCTCGTGCTCGGGTACGCGGGCGTCTACTCGTCGTTTCTGCTCTTCGCGAAGCGCGCGGGCGCGCGCTACGGCGTCCCGTCGCGCGACATCCTCGTCGAGATGGGCCGCCGCAAGACCGTCGGGGGGCAGGAAGACATGATCGAAGACGTCGCGCTCGACATGGCGCGCGCCGGCCGAGGCTAGTATTTCTGCAGCGTCGCGAACCGGTCCACGTGGTACGCGGCGGACCCGAGCGTCTGCTCGGCGACCCGCGCGCGCTTCAGATAGAGGCCGATGTCGAGGTCGTCGGTCACGCCGATCCCGCCGTGCATCTGGATCGCTTCGTTGGCCACGAGCGCGTACGTGTCCGAGGCGCGGGCCTTCGCGGCGCTCGCCAGCAGGGGAGCATCGTCGCGCTCAGCGTCGATCGCCTGGAGCGCCTCGAGCACGAGCGAGCGCGTGAGCTCGAGCTCGCAGAACATCCACGCCGCGCGGTGCTTCAGGGCCTGAAACGACCCGATGTAGACGCCGAACTGCTTGCGCGTCTTCAAATAGGCCAGCGTGCGATCGAAGACCTCGGCCATGCCACCGAGCATCTCGGCGGCCAGCGCGACGGTCGCCCGCGTCACGACGGCGTCGAGCACGTCCGCGCCGCCGTCGAACCAACCGACGACGTCGCGCTCGAGGACGCGCACGGAATCGAAGCGGACGCGGGCCACGTTTCGGCTGTCGACGAGGTCGAGGCGCTCGGTCGAGACGCCAGGGGTCTCGGAGGGCACGAGGAACAGCGTGAGGCCGTCGCGCTGCACCGCCGGCCCGGCGGTTCGCGCCACGACGACGAAGGCGTCGGCGCCATACCCGTCGATCACCAACGACTTCTCTCCACGAAGGACGAACCCCGGTCCCGCCCGCTCGGCGCGGGTCGAGACGGCGTACGGCGCGTATCGACGGCCTTCCTCGTGGGCCAGCGCGACCACCTGCTCGCCCATGCAAACGCGCGACAGGATCGACTGGAGCTCGTCGGCCCCTCCGAGGGCCAGGGCTCCCGCGCCCAGGATCGCCGAGACGATCGGGGCGGGCACGAGGTTCCGTCCCAGCTCTTCGAGCACCGCTCCCTGCTCCATGAACCCAAGGCCGCCGCCCCCGAAGCGTTGGGGAATCGTCATTCCGGCGAACCCGAGGCTGGCCATCTCACGCCATAGCTCGCGGGAGTAGCCGAGCGGATCGCGCGCGTCGCGCAGCGCTCTCAGGTGCGAGACCGGGGCTCGGTCGCGGACGAACGTTCGCGCCGCCTGGCGGATCGCCTCGCGGTCTTCGGGGAGAAGATTGGACATCGTGTCGTCCTTCAGTCCGGCAGACCAAGCACTCGCTTGGCGATGATGTTGAGCTGGATCTCGGAGCTCCCGCCCTCGATCGAGCTGGCGCGGGACCGGAGCCACGCCCGCGTGCGAGACAGCTCGGCCGGCGAGAAGCTCTCGCCCGACCAGCCCAACCCCTGGTAGCCCGCGATCGCGACCATCAGCTCGTAGCGGCGCTTGCTGACCTCCGTCCCATAGAGCTTCACCATCGAAGTCTCCGGTCCCGGCGTCCCGCGGACCCGGGCGGCTTCCCGGACGCGCGCGACGGTGAGACGGTAGGCGAGGAGATCGAGGTTCAGACGCGCGATTCGCTCCCGGAGCCCCTCGTCGTCGAGAACACAGTAGGCGCGGGCGAGATCCTCGAGCGCCTCGCCGTCGGAGCGCTGGTCGCGTAGATCCGAGATGAGCGCCCGCTCGTGCTCGAGCACGGCCTTGGCCACCTGCCAGCCGAGGTTCGGCTCTCCGACGACGTTGCGCGCGGGGACCCGCACGTCGTCGAACGTCGTCTCGCAGAATGGGGAGGCGCCGCTGATCAGTCGAATCGGGCGGACTGCGATGCCGGGGCTGCTCATGTCGACCAGGAGAAAGGAGACCCCCTCGTGCTTCGGGGCGACCGGATCCGTGCGCACGAGGCAGAACATCCAGTCCGCGAGGTGCGCGTGCGACGTCCATATCTTGCGCCCGTTGACGACGTACGCTTCGCCTTCGAGGACGGCTCGCGTGCGGAGGCTCGCCAGGTCCGACCCGGCTTCAGGCTCGCTGTATCCCTGGCACCAGCGCACCTCGCCGCGGACGATCTTCGGGAGGTGCTCGCGCTTCTGCTCCTCCGTTCCATACTTGAGGAGCGCGGGCCCGAGCATCCAGATGCCGAGGCTCTTGAGAGGGGGCCGGCAACCAAGGCGGCGCATCTCCTTGCGAAGGATCCGCGCTTCGTCCTCGGTGAGGCCGCCGCCGCCGTAGTGCCGCGGCCACGTCGGCGCCGTCCAGCCCCGCTCCGCCATCCGATCGAGCCACGCGCGCGCGTCGGGGTCGACGGGCGGCGACTTCGTTCCCCCCCATACGCCGTCGTCGTCGGCGTCGCCGCCGGGGCCGCGCATCGACGCCGGGCAGCTCTGGTCCAGCCAGAGGCTGACATCGGCACGAAACCTTTCGGTCGAGCGTTCCATCGAGAAGTAGGGCGGAGTGAAACACGTTTCACAATGACCCGCAAC
>ODAK010005304.1_pt1 | contig 13100 bp, 19 predicted proteins | sample 1539591 | NCBI WGS metagenome assembly ODAK01 (sample SAMEA3539303, study PRJEB22396) | soil metagenome | biome: tundra; feature: field; material: soil | place: USA | collected 2010-05 | depth 0.15 m | reverse complement strand
GAGGCAGCCCCGCATGGACCAGCCACCTGACCGCATCGGTGTCCCGTTTGAGCCCACGACCGAGCCGGCCCGGCTGCGGAAAGTGTCCCGGCCGATCCTGCGGCTGATCTTCCACGGCACCATCGCGAGCGGCCCGCCCAACCCGGGCCGCAGCTTCGCTATCGGCTACATCCTGCGCCATCTGGGCCAGCGCCCCAACGGCAGCAGCAACGCTAACTACCCGCCCAGCCGGGACTAGCAGGGAGGTTTCCAATGAACGGCAGCACGAGCGCATATACGCCACGAGTAGCTGCGGGCGTTGCTTGTGCCGCTGGAGGCGGAACCGGCACTGTACACGGGAGCGTGTTATCTGTGCACGGTCCCAGCAAGAGCGGCGCTCCGGTGCCGGTTCTGCCTCCCCAATATCAGGGAACGGGCATGGACAGCGAATGGCCGCTGCAGGATTTCATCGAACTGGGCGCGCTGCCGGGTGCGGTGCCTTGCGCCCGGCTGCACGCCCGCCAGCTACTGTGGGAGTGGGGACTCACCCGCTTTAGTGACAGCACCGAACTCCTGGTCTCTGAGCTAGTTACTAATGCGATACAAGCATCACGCGCTATGGAGCAGATCACTCCAGTTCGGCTGTGGCTGCTTACGGATAAGACACGGGTACTGATTCTCGTCTGGGATGCCAGCCCACAGCCACCAGCACGTATGAGCATAAGCGAAGACGCTGAGAGCGGCCGGGGGCTGCTGCTGGTGGAAACCATCAGCAATAAATGGGATTGGTATTTCCCGCAGGATACGGGCGGGAAAGTCGTATGGGCGGAAACGCAATGACCGCCACCAGGAGAACAAAGTCAAAGACCGGAGGTTAGCAAATGCCCACCGTTCTAGGGCCGCCCGAGCCGAAACCCGCCGAGGCCGCTACCGCGTTTCGCTACTGGCATGTGTGGGTGGGCGTCGGGGGGCTCATCTACTACGGCCGGCGGCTTTACAGTTCGCCGTCAATCGTTGTCCGGGCGGCAGATCTTCTCGGTCTCCTCGACCGGACGAGGGTCGAGAAGGACAGGATTCGGCCTTAAGGACCCGGGCAGGGTCGTAGCGTCCCAGCGCCGCGACCCAGGGGGAAGGCAATGACCTTCAACACCACCTCGGAGCGTGCGGCTACGCCGGACCTCTCCAGGCGCAACGTCACCCAGATCATCGGCGCGATGCCGCTCGCCGCCCTCCACCCGGGAGCGGCCCGGGGTGATGAGACGGCCGAGGCGGCGCGTCAATGCCTCGCAGATCAACGGGCGTGCCCGTGGCATCGGGATGGTGCCGCCGGGCCAGTGGGACACAGCGACCGTCGTAATCACTTTCACTGGCAGGCGGCCGAAGCCGCCTTGTCACCGACTCCCAAGGGGACAAACATGGACTTCAGCTCCGTTCCGATGCCACCCGGCACCTTCACCATCGGCAAGTTATTCGACTTCGAGGGGGGTCACCGGCTTCCCGGCCTGCCGCCCGAGCACAAGTGCTCCCGCCAGCACGGGCACAGCTACGAGGTCGAGGTCATCCTCACCGCTCCTTCCCTGGGGGAGCCCGGCTTCGTCACGGACTTCGGCGCGCTCGCCCCCTTCAAGAGGTTCGTGGGCACCGAGCTCGACCACCACAACCTTCACGAGATCCTCCCCTTCGAGCCGACCTCGGAGCGCCTGGCCCAGTTCCTGGCTGGCTGGTTCATCCAGAACGTCCAGCCGGCGATCCCCGGCTGCCTGGTCGCCGTCCGCGTCCGTGAGACCGGGCGCAGCTGGGCCCGGTTCGATGTGGAGGGGCAGTGACCGCGCTGGGGCCGACCATGGTCAAGCAGCCGGCGAGCGGCGCCGGGTCCTGGCTGATCGTCGCGGAATGCTTCGGCGTCGAGACACCGACCTTCCAGGGCGAGGGCCCGAGCTGCGGGCATCCGGCCCTGTTCATCCGCCTGTCCCGGTGCAACCTGACCTGCGCGCGGTGCGACACGAAGTACACCTGGGACTGGTCCCGGTTCGACCCGCGCAGGGAGTCGGCGAAGCGGTCTGTGGCGGACCTGGTGGCCTGGGCCGCGTCCTCGCCGGTCGAGCTGGTCGTGATCACCGGCGGCGAGCCGCTGATCCAGCAGCGGAACCTGGCGGCCCTCGTCCAGGGGCTGCTGGCCGCCGGGAAGCGGGTCGAGTTCGAGACGAACGGCACCATCGTGCCCGACCCAGCGCTGCTGATCGACGGGGTGCGGTTCAACGTCTCCCCAAAAGTTCAGAGCTTCGGGGTGGACGAGAGCAAGAGCATCGTGCCCTCCGCGCTGGAGGCTTTCGCGGCGACGGGGAGTGCCGTGTTCAAGTTCGTCGCTTCCTCGCTCTCCGACCTCGACCGGATCGCCGAACTGGCCGCCGCCCACCGGCTCGCGCCGGTGTGGGTGATGCCGGAGGGCACCACCGCTGAGGCGATCATCGTGGCGACCCGTGTCCTCGCCGACGCGGTCGCGGCCCGGCGCTGGCACTTCACCACCCGGCTGCACGTGCTGGCGTTCGCCGACGCCCGAGGCCGCTGACCTCGCCACCGCTCACTCCGCCCTTTCATCCCCAATCCCCGGAAGCGAGAAGACGCCCATGACGAGCACCTCCTTCGCCAGCCCCACCGTGGCCGTGAGCAGCGCCGTACCCGCGCCCGCGCCCGCCATGCCCGCGCCGCGCATCGACACCGGCCGGGTCTCCGACCTGATCGCCCAGCTCCTGGTTGCGCTGGGTGAGGACCCCACCCGCGAGGGACTGACCGGCACTCCGGAGCGGGTCGCGTCCTGGTGGAACACCTTCCTGTCCCCAGACAGCGCCGCGACCGCCTTGTGCTTCACCGAGTCACACCTGAGCGGCCAACTGGTCGTCGTGGGCGGCATGAGCGTGTGGTCGCTCTGCGAGCACCACATGCTGCCCATGAACCTGCAGGTCGCCGCTGGGTACGTGCCCGCCGGAGAGGTCGTGGGCCTGTCGAAGTTCGCCCGCATCGCACAGCGGCACGCCGGCCGTCTCCAGGTTCAGGAGCGGTTTACCCGGCAGGTCGCTGAAGAGATCGCCTGCGTGATCGGCAGCGACGACGTGGCCGTAGCCGTCCGGGGCACGCACCTGTGCATGAGCATGCGGGGTGTCCGGATGGAGGCCGCCCGCACCAGCTCGCTGCGGGCCGGCGGCCGGTTCGAGAGCGACCCGGTGCTCGCCCAGCAGTTCCTCGCCCTCGCCACCGCCCACCACCACATCCGTCCCGAATGAGAGCAGGTATCCCGTGGACACCATGGCCAGCCGGCCCACCGCCCCGCCTCACGACGAGGCGGTGGTGGAGCGCGTCTTCGAGCACCACCGCATCTGGCGTCTAACGCAGGACGTTTTCGCCTCTGCTGCCGCGTTGATCGCCGGGCAGGAGCCGGCACCTGAGGTGGTGGCCGGGATCGCGCGCGGGGGAGTTCCGCTGGCCCGGTTGCTCGCCGCCCACTACAGTGTGCCGGTTGTCGAGCTGGTGGCCCGCCACAATCGCAGCGACGACCTGTACCTCCCCGCGACCGGGCAGGTCGAGCTGCCGAAGGAACCCGATGCGGCGCTGGCGGCGCATCGGGGTGCCCAGGTGCTGCTGGTCGACGACATCTGCGGCACCGGCTCCACCTATCGCGCGGCGGTTCGGTGGCTGGCCACGCATCTGGCCCCGGCTGCCGTGCGCACCGCGGCGCTATGCCGCAGCAAGGCGGCGGCCTTCACCCCGGACACGTGGGTGTGGGACACGCTGGACTGGGTCGTCTTCCCCTGGAACGAGCCGGCGCAGACCAGCGAGGACTTGATCGTGCCGGCCTCGCCGCGAGTCCGCCCCGCGCCCGGCGCGGCCGACGCGGAAGCAGGCGAACGCGGAGACCGCGGATGAGCGGGCCGAACCTGCCGTACTCCGCCGGGCTGGACCCGCACCAGTACGCCCCCGACCGGGCCCCGGCGCTCTACCTGGACGATTCGCTGGGAGCACAACGATGAACGCTGCACAACTGCCGGAGCAGTACGTGACCCGGCCGGGAACCCCGATGGTGGGGCCCTACAGCACCAACCAGATGGACGACTTCTACGCGGCATTGAGCCGCGGTGAAGCCAAGCCGTCGGGTCTGATGAACCTCCTGCAGCACCTGATCGTCGCTGAGCAGTGCGCGCCGAACTCGCGTGTGCTGGATGTGTGCTGCGGCCGCGGGCTGGCGCTGCCGCTGCTCTACCGCTACGCCCCGAAGATCGGGGGGTACGTCGGACTGGACATCAGCGCTGCCAATCTCGATGAGGCCCGCGAGCGGATCGAGGCCCTGCGCGCGACCTACGGCGACCCCTTCCCGGTGGAGCTGGTGGAGTGCGACGTGGCCCAGCCCTGGCCAGCTCTGCCCTCGTTCGACATCGCCCTCTACACCTCGGCGCTGGAGCATCTGCCGTTCGAGCTCGGCGCGGCGAGCCTGCGGAACACCGCCGCGGCGCTGGCTCCGGGGGGAGTGCTCTACCTTTCCACCCCGGCGGCCGTCGGGCCCCCGCCGCGCCCGCTGCAATACCGCGTCCACGTCTACGAGTGGTCGCGCGGCGAGGCCGACCAGGTGATCGGCGACGCGGGCCTGGTCATCGAGGACGTGATGGGCCTGCTGCCGCCCGCACCGGACGTACTGGCGGCTGCGCTCACCGGCCGGTACGGGGAGGCTGCGGCCGCCTGGTACCGCGACCTGGCCGGACGCGTCCCCCAGGCGCTGCTGGATGCGGTCTCCGCCGTCGCCGTTCCCGACGTGGCCACGGAGCTGCTCTACGTCTGCAGGAGGCCGGCATGACCAGCGCGCTGGCGCCCGGTGCCGTGCCGCTGTGGGTGAGCATCGAGGGGATCAACGGTGTCGGGAAGACGAGCGCGGCCCGCTCGGTCGCCGCCATGCTCGGTGCGCGATGCCTGCTCCTGGACGAGCTCACCGACTCCTCCGGCGACACGCTGCCCGGGCAGGTGATCGCCGCGCTGAGCGAGCAGGGCGACCCTTTCCTGCGCACCGGCTACCCGGTCGTGGAGACCCTCGCCCTGCTCGCACTGCAGGTCCGCAAAGCCGAGCGGCTGGCCAGGCGAGACCTGGCCGGAGTCGGGGTGATCATCGAGGACCGCGGCGTGGACTCCGTCGCCGTGTACCAGGCCGCGATCCTGTGCTCCCAGACCCCTGAGACGCCGCCGGAAGCAGTGGCCCGGCACGTGCTGTCGGGCGCCCGGCGCTGGCGGCGTCTCCCGGACGCGACCATCCTGCTCACGGGCGACCCCTCGGTGTGCGCGCGGCGCTTCGGCGACCGGATCGGGCGCCCGCTCGCGCCGGCGGACATACGGCTGATCGAACAGATCGACGCGTTGTACCGCAAGGTGGCCGCCGGCGATCCCGGGCGGTACACCCTCGTCGACGCGGCCGGCATGTCGCCGGACGAGACTGCCGGAGCCGTCCGGGAGATCGTGACCACCCTGCTGGATCGGCAGGCCGCCCGTGCCTCGTGACGTGACCCTGCTGTGGGCCCTGCGCTCCCCCTGCGCGTTCGCCTGCCCGCACTGCTACTTCGGCACCATCGAGGAGCACAAGGACAACCCACCGGGGCAGGCAGGTGTCCTGTCACACCTGTCCCGCACCGACCTGCCGGCCAGCGCCCTGACGGCCTTCGCGCGCACGCTGGCCGGCTCGCCCGTCGAGCGGGTGGTCATCGCCGGCGGGGAACCGCTGGACTGGCCCGGCGCGCTCGAAGTGATCTCCCTCATCAAGGACGCGGGCTGCCAGGTCGTCATCGCGACGAACGGCGTTCCGCTCACCCGCCCGCACGTGGCCGGCCGCCTCGTCGCCCTCGGCGCCGACGGCGTGTCGGTGTCGCTCGACAGCGCGGACGCCGAGACCAACGACCAGATGCGGCCGTCCCGTTCGGGCCGTTTCGGCTACCACGACGTCCTGGAGGGCATCCGTACCCTGCTCCAGGCTCGCGCCGGTAAGCCCGCGCCCCGGGTCGGGATCTACACCGTGGTCACGCGATCACGTCCGCAGGAGATCACCGACGTGGCACGGCTGGCCGCCGGCCTCGGCGTGGACTACTACGTGCCGCAGCCGGTCTCCCTCGCGCCCGGCCACACGCTCTACGGCCAGTTGTCCCACACCCCCGGCGACGTCACCGACGTCGGCGAGCACCTCGCCCGCCTCTACAGCGACCCCAAGGGGCTGGCCCTGCCCGACCCGTCGTACATCCAGCGCTTCATCGCCGCGGTCTCCACCCACGACAACGGGCATGTGCCCGAGTGCTTCGGCGGCGCTCGCCTGTTCTTCATCCAGCCTGACGGCTCGGTCTGGGACTGCCCGTCCGACCGCCGGATCGCCGCCACCGCGCCCGGGCGACGACGCACCATCCGAGACGGCGACGCGCGCACGCTGTTCGCCACGAGGCCGGCGTGCACAAACTGCTCGCTGTTCAGCCGGGACTGCGTGAACATGTGGCCCCTCGTGCTGGACATGCCGCGGCTGCTGAACGCGGGGGCTTCCCGATGACGCTCCCTCCGGTCCCCGGCGGGGCGCAGCCGCTCGCGGATCAGCTGGCCGTCGTGCTCGGGCAGATGCCCGACCCGGGCGGCGGTCCGGTCGCCGGGCAGCTGGAGCACGACCTGGCCGAGGTGTTCGGCGTACCGCACGTCGTCGCGGTCGCTTCCGGCACCGCGGCCCTGCACGCCGCGCTGTCCGCCTGCGGCATCCGCCCGGGAGACGAAGTCCTCGTGCCGGCACTGACCGTCGTCATGACCGTGGCGCCCCTCAGCGCCCTCGGGGCAGTGCCGGTGTTCGTCGACAGCGACCCGGCCACCTTGGACCTGGACTACGACGACGCGGCCCGCAAGGTCACCTCGCGGACCAGGGCGATCATCCCAGTGCACCTGTGGGGCCGGATGGGAGACCCGGCGGCCCTGGCGGCGTTCGCATCCGAGCACGGGCTCGCCGTCGTCGAGGACGCCGCGCAGGCCGCCGGCACCGCGCGCGACGGGCAGCGGGCCGGCACGGCCGGCACCGCCGGCTGTTTCAGCATGAAGGACGGCAAGATCCTGTGGAGCGGCGAGGGCGGCTTCCTGCTCACCGCCCGCCGCGAAGTGGCAGAGCACGCGACCGCGTTCCGCAGCCACTGGCAGCCGGCCCCTCCGGGCGAAGCCCCGCTGAGCCGCCTGGCAACCAACTCCCGCCTCGCCGCCCCCCTCGCCGCGATCGCCCTGGCCAACCTCCGCCGGTTCTGGGGCCTGGTCGAATTGCGCCGCGCACAGACCCGCCACATGCTGGACGCCCTGGAGCAGGCACCCGGCCTGGTCGCCCTGCCACCAGCTACGCGCGAGGAGTGGAACGGCTTCGCCCCGCTGCTTCACATCGACCTGCCGAACCCCCGAGCGTTCGCCGGACACCTCGCGCAGCAGGGAGTGCCGAACTCCACCGGCAGCTTCCGGCTCGTCCCCTGCGACACCCGGCCCATGTTCACCAACCGCGACCGACCGTGCCGTGGCGCCGCCCAGATCCTCGACCACACGCTCGCCGTCATCCTCACCGAACGCGACACCGAGACCACACTCGACCGCTACGCCGCCGTCATCGCCCGAGAGGCCGCCGCATGGGCCACGTGACCGGCGACCCGGAACCAGCACCGGCGGACCCCACCGGAACGACCCCTTCGGCGGCGCCCTGTCCTCGTCCCCGAACGGATCCTGCCGCATGACGATTACACCGGTACGCCATTCCTGCACCCGCGGCCCACTGATCTCGGCCGAGGGCATCAACGGAGTCGGCAAGACGTATCTGACCAATCGCGCCGTCGAAGCCCTCGACGACAAGCCGCTGATGCTCGACGGGTTCTCCCAGCGGGCGAACAGGCGCCCAGGACTGGGCGAAGCCCTGCTTCGCTCGCTACGCGACGCCAGCGCAGGGGACCCGTTCCTGCGCGGGGGCACTCCCATAGCCGAGGCCATGATCCTGCTGGCCATCAAGCGGCATGACCTGGACACCGTCGTACCCGAGCTGTCCAGCGGGCGTGCCGTCGTCGAGGGCCGCAGCATCGACACCACGGCGGTGTGCCAGGCGCTGCTGCTGCACCCCGACAACGGCGACGCCGCCCTTGACACGGCAACCGCCCTGCTGGAACTCGCATCCTCCTACCGGCCCCTCCCCGACCTCACGATCCTCGTCACCGACGACGCCGCCGAGGCCGTCGCGCGCGCGCAACGGCGCGGCCAGTGCGTCTTCACCAGCGAGCAGGCCACGTTCATGCGTGAGGCATGCGCGCTCTTCGAGCGGCTCGCCGCCACCGATCCGGCACGCTACCGGGTCGTGGACCGGCGCAGCGTCGGCGAGCACGAGGCGGCCGAGCTGATCCGGGCGTGGATCCACAGCGCCGGGACCGGCCTGGGCTGCTTACGCGAGCCGTGGCAGGGCCCGGAAGCCCGGTGCATGTGCTGCGGCAGGCGCGCGGACCCGGCGCCGGCATGAACCAGGCGGCCCGTCCCCCGGTCTGCCCGGACCCAGCTCCCGCGAGAAGCTGCGTGCCCGCGATCCCCGCCGGCATCGAGGCCATGGTCTTCGACTTCGACGGAACCCTCGCCGACACCACACCCAGCCACGAGCAGGCGCTGCGAGCGGCGCTGCAGCCACACGGCCTCGACCTGGACCACGACTGGTACCGCCAGCACCTCGGCCTGTCCATCGACGACCTGCTGGCCACGCTACCGGGCGGCCGGCAACTGCCCCACGACGAGATCATCCGGCAGAGCCGCACCTACCTGCTGGCCACCGTGCACAGCATCACCCCCATCGCGTGCGTCGTCTCGCTTCTGCGCGCCGCACGCCGCGCTGGACTGCCCTGCGCCGTGGCCTCAGGTGCCAGCCGGCTCCTCGTCCATCCCGGGATCGACGCTCTGGGCCTGAGGCACGCGTTCGCAGCCGTCGTCGCACGAGAGGACGTCACGCACGGCAAGCCGGCCCCCGACCTGTACCTCGCGGCTGCCCAACGCCTCGACGTCCCGCCGGACCGCTGCCTCGCCGTCGACGACGCCCGCGACGGCGTCACCTCCGCCCGCGCGGCCGGCATGCACGTGATCACGATGGCCGGCGGCCGCCTGGTTTCCGCGGACGAAGGGCCTGAGGGAACCGCACGCTTCGCTTCACCCGCCGGGGCGCCGATGCCGCGCCAGACGCCGCCGGGTGGCGAAGCCGGGCCGTCAGCTGCCCGCGAGACGACGGCCGCACCGCACGACGCTTCGCCGGACACCACACCGCCACGCTCAGAAGATTCCGCCAGATGACGGCGCGAGGCCATCGCACCAGGGGAGCATGATGCCCGTCCTCAACTCGACCAAGAACCTGGAGATCATCGAACCTCCCACGGCAACGAAGGAAGGCGTCGGAATCTTCGAGTACACCGACAATTACACGGTGTTCCATTACGGCAGAATGCCGGACCTGATCCCCGGGAAAGGCGAGGCGATCTGCCGCATGGCCGTCTTCAACTTCACGAGGTTGGAGGCGGCAGGCGTGCCAACACATTTCCGCCGATTCATCGCCCCCAACCGGATCGAGTTCGACCTCGCGCGCGTCCCGGACCCGGACGCCGGGCCGCTCACCCCAGACGCCGGAAACTACCTCATTCCCGTGCAGGTCCTCTTCCGCAACGAGCTCCCCCAGGGAAGCTCCGTTCACCGCCGGCTCGCAGCCGGCGCTCTGACACCGGCCGAAGCCGGGCTCCGCAGCATTCCCGCTGTCGGCGAGAAGCTGAATCATCCGCTCATCGAATACGCGACGACGCTGGAAGACGTCAACCGGTTCATCGGCGGGCCTGAGGCCCAGCGCCTCGCCGGCCTGAGCGACGAGCAGTTCCAGGCGATGCGCGACACCACCATCAAAGTCAACGAGGTGCTGACCAGGCACGCACGCGAGCTCGGGCTGAGCCACTCCGACGGCAAGGTCGAGTACCTGGTGTCGAACGATGCGCGCCTTGTGCTTGCCGACAGCCCCGGCACACCCGACGAAAGCCGCCTGATGTTCAACGGAGTGCACTGCGGCAAGCAGGTCATCCGGAACTGGTACGTGGCGCAAGGGCTGGAGGTGCCGGTCAGCAGGCTGATCGCCGAGGGCGTGCCCAGGAGCCAGTGGCCACAGCCGGCACCACTCCCGCCCGAGTTCCTGCCGGTGATGTCAGACCTGTACCGGGCCCTGAGCGAGACCTGGACGGGCGAGCGCCTCTGGAACGCGCCGGACCTGCACGCCGCCACGCAGGCCGTTGCCAGCCTCATTCAGTGACGACGCATCACGGCAGCGGGCGCTCAGGCATGCTCGTCTCGATGTGCCGGGCGCGGGCCGGCAACGCCACGGAACCTGCGAGAACGGTGGATACATGGGCGGCTTGACAGAAGACCCCGCCTTTCTGGCGACAACGTTCGTTGTCATCGACTTCGAGACGACGACCCCCGCGGGCTACCCGGCCCAGCCCATCGAGGTTGCTGCTCTCGCGCTCCGATACGGGGAAGGCGCGTGGAGGGCGGCCGGCAGGAGTGCATCTCTCATCCGGCCGCCCGCGTTCGCCCCGGTGACGCCAGCCGATACGGCCCAAACCGGCCTGACCCCCGAGCAGTTGACGCAGGCCCCCACCCCGGCCTGCGTGCTGGGCGCACTGGACCGGCAATTCACAGCGGGCAACCGGTACCTGCTGGTGGCTCAGCACGCCGCCACCGAGGCCAACGTCATACACAACCAGCGCGAGCACTGCCCGGCGCTGGCCCGCGTTGACTTTCTTGACACGATCCCGTTTGCCAAACACCTCGTCCCAGGTCTGCCGAACTACAAACTCGACACGCTGCTGGCGCATTTCTCCATCACGCAGCCGGCGGATCGCCACAGGGCCTACGCCGACGTCGATATCACCGCGCAGGTGTTCTTCCGGCTCGTCAGCGCCGCGGACGAGAATGCTCAGCTCAGCGATCTCGCGGCTCTGGTGAAAATCGCGGGGCGCACGGCCAGGTGCAACATGCCCGTCCAAGGCGGATTGTTCGACATCTAGCCTTCCGGCGGGAGAGGGCATAGGCACAACCGGTCTGAGATAGGACGGTGCCCATTCTGATGATCAAGGAACAACCGGACCGCGACGAGGTCCCGTTCTGGTTCGATCCGCTGTGCCCCTGGGCGTGGATCACCTCGCGCTGGCTCCTGGAAGTCGAGCAGGTCCGGCCGGTGCGCGCCGATTGGCGGATCATGTCGCTGGCCTACCTGAACCTCGTCCAGCGCGAGGGCAAGGGACTCAGCGAGGACTACCTGAACCTGATGACGAAGGCATGGGGTCCGGTGCGGGTCTGCGCGGCAGCCACTGAGCACGGTGGCCGCGGCGTCCTCGGACCGCTGTACACCGCGATCGGCACCCGGCTTCACAACCAAAGACGTCGCGACGATCCCACCGTTATCACCGAAGCTCTCGCGGAGGCGGGCCTGCCCGGCTCGCTGGCCGCGGCCGCCGCAAGCACGGAGTTCGATCAACTCATCAAGGACTCGCACGACGAGGCGTTCAACGAGGTCGGCCTCGATGTCGGGACGCCCGTTCTCCGCATCGGCGGCACGGCCCTGTTCGGCCCCGTGATCACACCAGCCCCTCGCGGTGAAGCTGCCGGACGACTCTGGGACGGCCTGGTCATGGTCGCCGGGACGGACGGCTTCTTCGAGCTCAAGCGGAGCCGGGACCGCAAACCGTCCTTCGGGTGAGCGGATACCACAGCTCGGCCGACACCGGCTGAGGCTGCGACCGTCGAGGCTCCGCGTTCGGTTCGCCAAGGAGGCCAGCAACGACCGCGCAGCCTCGGCCGGTGCGCACCGCGATCCGGCGCCGCTGCCGACCGGAAGCGTTCAGCGGGGCCCGGTCAACCGATCCGGGCCGGCGCGCTGACCGCTCGCGCAATGCGGTGCCCGACAAGGCGCTCGGCCACGGCGAGCGGGTACCATGCGGCACCCCGCACCTCGGACTCCTGGATGCGCCCCACGTCCGCATGCGCCGTCACGAAGGAGTACCCGATGTCGAGGTGGTAGTGATCCGGCTCGTCCTTCGCCGGTCGTGCCGGAACCCTGCCGTACTCGATGTAGACGGGGGTCTGCGACGCTGGGAAGACCTTGCCGGGGTCAACACCGGTCTCCTCCGCCAACTCGCGCACTGCCGCGCCGATCAGTGTGGTATCAGTCGGCTCGAGGTGGCCTCCAGGCTGCAACGTGATCCCGTAGGCGCGGTGCTCGACAAGCAGGATCCCGGCGTCACCGCGGACCAGCAGCGCACCGGCAGTCACGTGCATCGGAAAGTTCCGCCGCGAGGCGAAATCCCCTCCTTGAGACAGCAGTTGCACCGGCTCAGACAGCAGCGCGGCCTCGTCCGGGTAGCACTCGAGGTAGGCGGAAAGCGCGCTGGAGATGTCCGAGTCACTGATCGCCACGGGCTGCCCCCGCACCAGCCCGGGAACACAGCTCCCCGGGACCACCTGCTCGGATTTGAGCGACGAGACGCGACACAGCCAGCTCCGTAGAAAGCGCACGGCGTACGAGGAAGCTCGCACTCTACAAGCGGGGCCTGAGCGGTGCGCGCATGCCACGCCGGGAAGCAACAGGGGGCCAGGTCTCCGACCAGTCCGTGCAGGGCGTGATCGAAACAGGCTGGCTCTCGCAAGATGCCGGCGACCTCGCCGCCGCCGCCGGCTGGTCCCGCCGCGCCAAATGGGCGCATTGCGCGGGCGATACCCGAATGGCCGCCCACATGCTTATCCGTCAAGCCAACATCGCCACCCTGACCGACGACCACGCAGCCGTCATCCAGCTCGCGAAGTCCGGGTGTTCAGCAAGTCCCGGGCGGCTCGTGGCTCCCCCGGCTATGCCAGCGTGATGTCCGGGTAGAGGGGGTATGCGGCGAGCAGGTCGGCTGCCTGGCCGGAGACCTTGGCGGCGACCGTGGCGTCGAGGACGTACCTGGCCTTCGATGGGCCGGGCTGGGTGCTGGTGAGCACGGTCGTGATGAGCCCGGCGATCTGGTCCATCTCGGCCAGGCCGAGGCCGCGGGTGGTCA
>ODAK010005298.1_pt1 | contig 13104 bp, 12 predicted proteins | sample 1539591 | NCBI WGS metagenome assembly ODAK01 (sample SAMEA3539303, study PRJEB22396) | soil metagenome | biome: tundra; feature: field; material: soil | place: USA | collected 2010-05 | depth 0.15 m | reverse complement strand
TTTTGCCTTCGGCAAAATCCCACGCGATGGTCTGCGTGTCCGGCGTTTCCCAATCGTCTTGAAATTGATAACGCCCACCGTTGGAGGAGACGCGCACGGGCCAGTTCAAACCCAGCGCCCAGCGGCAGACGTCCACCTCGTGCGTGCCGTTGTTGAGCGCCTCGCCGGTGCCCCAATGCCAGCGCCAATGCCAGTTGTAATGGACGAGATTGTCAATGAACGGGCGGCGCGGTGCCGGCCCCTGCCATAGTTCGTAATCCAGCCAGTCCGGCACCGGCGCGGGTTTGCCGTGGCCGATGCTGGCGCGGTTGTTGTCATACCACGCGCGGCCAAAATATGCCTTGCCGAGAAGACCGTTGTGAACTTCCGCAATGATGCTACGGATGTTGGGAAACGAACGTCGCTGCGCGCCCATCTGAAACACGCGCTGGGACTTGTTGACCGCCTGCACCAGCAATTCGCCCTCGTATGGATTATGGCTGCACGGTTTTTCCAGATAAACATGTTTGCCGGTGGCCAGCGCCAGGATGGCCATCGGCGTGTGCCAATGGTCGGGCGTGGCAATCGTCACGACATCCACCGACGGATCGGCCAGCACTTGGCGGAAATCGCCCAGGCCTTGCGGCTCGTTTTTTTGTTTTTGCGCAGCTTCCTTGACGCCCTTGGCCACGGCGCGTTTGTCCACGTCGCAGATGTGGGTTATTTCGACGCCCGGCAGGTTGGCGAGACAATCAATGTGCGCGATGCCCCGGCCATTCGTGCCGATGACCGCCGCTGTAATCTTGTCGTTCGCGCCGATTTTTCTGGCGGCGGTCACCTTGGGCCAGTTGCCGGCTCGGGCCAGCGGACTGAAGTAGCCTGCCATGCCCAAGCCTATGCCAGCCGCGCTGGCCTGTTTCAAAAAATAACGCCGGTTAATGTGATTGCTCATGATGGATGGAGTGATGGACGCCCGCAGCGGGCTTATGGTTGCAATTTATTGTCCGGGCATTTTTCGCGCACCGCCGGCTGGATGGCCCGGCGGAAACGATTTTAGAATGGGTTCAATCTGGTTCTCCCCGGCTACGGCTTTCTTAAGCGGTAAAACTTCTGCTCGCCGGTGGCCCAGTCCGCGACCGCTTTCTGGTTGCCAATCACGACCGGCGGATACGGAAACGGCTGCCAGCCGCCCGGCGTGGAAAGATTGGTCGTGCTTTCCAGCGTATAACCCGTCCCGAAGGTGGCCAGCCAAGTGATCTGATTGTAGCCAGCCACCGGAGCGAATTGCAAAATCGGCGGAGTCTGATTCAGCATGATCGCCACGGAGTTGCTGTAGTAGGTGTAGCTGTTGACAAACGCCAGACCGGGCCTGCCATCACTGTCGAAATCCCCCACCGCGACAGAAGTGCCGTAGAGGGCGGAAATATCCGACGCCAGAGCCATTTGGGAGGTTACTATGAAAGAACCATCACCATTGCCCAACAGCAATCTTGCAGTTCCATCTCCCCGAACGACGAGATCCAGGTTTCCATCACCGTTGAAATCTGCCTTGGTAATCCTGGTCGGCGAAAACCCCAAGGCGTAGGTGTGTGCCGGGGCAAAATTTCCGCTCCCGCTGTTTATCCAGATGGTCACCGACTGCGCGTTGTAGTTAAGCACCGCCACGTCTGGTTTTCCGTCTGCGTTAAAATCTCCCAACTCTAGCGAGTAGTGATATTCGTTGCGGCCGCCTGCGGAATAATATCGCGGCGAGGCAAAGGTGCCATCACCGTTGTTCGATAATACGCAAAAACAGTTTGACGTTGCCGAAGAATAAACCGAGACCGCCAAGTCCACTCTACCGGTTCTGTAAATGCCACCAACGCGAATGCAATCGCCTTGAGCATAATTCCCAAGCGCATAATTTGTGGAGACGCCAAAAGAGCCATCGCCCCGGCCAGATGCAACAGCGACCCCGTTATCGTTTGGGACAGCCAAATCCAAATTGCCGTCATTATTGAAGTCACCAACGGCCACGCTGGTTGAATAACTGAAATTTGAAGGCAGGTTGGTTTCAGTGAGAAAATTGCCATGGCCATCACCCAGCAGTATCTGTGGAGGAGAACCACTGGCGTGTGTTGTTATCACAATATCCAAGTTGCCGTCGTTATTGAAGTCTCCCATCGCGATTGCACAATTATAATAGTTTCTTGGGAAGGAGTTCGTAGGGGCGGCCAGCATCCCATTGCCAAGATTCAAGAACACGCTGACACCGGCGGACGTCAATTCAACAATGTCGGGTTTTCCGTCACGGTTAAAGTCGCCTACGACTATCCCACCGGCATTATTCCCAGTGGGAAAATTTGTGGCGGCACCAAACTGCACCGCCGCGACGGCCCCGGCGGTCGGCGGCGAGACGGCAATGGCTGCCATCAACAGCACAAGAGCAAAGGTGCGTTTTGAAAGTTGGTTGTCCATAGGATACGACGCTCAATTCCGTCATGTCACTTTGGCTGACGATGCCCGCCGGTTTCGTGAATCAGACCCGATGTTCATGTCAGCATTGCCAGTGCCAATCTGGATTCCCCAACAATTCAGCCGAATCTGCCCGGCGCATTGTGATAACGGCGTGAAAATCACGCACTATGCGTCATTCCCACGCTATTGCTAAATTATTTCACCGCAGGCGGCGGCTCGACGTGGTGGCTGCCGTGGTCTCTCGGCGGGAATTAGCCGAACCGGAAATCCAAGCGTGTCTGCGCGTTGGCCGGGTCGCTGGCCGGCCATTTCCGGTTCACGCCGTTTTGAATCATCATCAGCCGGTCATACAAACCCTGTCGGTAATCCGCGCTTCACCAAAACCTGCAGCGGCATTCATGCTCAAGATAGTAAGTTGGTCAACCGGGCACGGCTTCACCGGGCACGGCTTCACGAGGACAGACTTTCTTCACTCTTTTTTTTGGGTGGAAAAATTGCCCGCTGTCTGCAACCACTAGCGCGCGTTCGCTTACGGCTCGGCGCGACTAATACGTTTGTTGGAGGCGGGCGGGCTGAAAAAGGATTGTTTCGTAACCGCTTTGCGAAATAATACGTCAAACAACGCATTCAATGAAAGCATGTCATTTATTTTCCCTCACTCTCTCCTTCCTCACCCTGGCTGCCGTGCCATTGCGCGCGCAGGACGGCTGGGTTGACTTGTTCAACGGCAAAAATCTCGACGGCTGGTCCGAGCACAGCGGCAAGGCCAAATACACCATCGAGGACGGCGTGCTGACGGGTGAATCGGTTTCCGGCACGGGCAACAGTTTTCTTTGCACCGCGCAGACGTTTGAAAATTTTGAGTTCGAATTGGAATTCAAATGCGACGCGCTGCTGAATTCCGGCGTGCAAATCCGCAGTGAAGTTTTTCCGAAGGCGACGACGAACCTCATCGGCGGCAAGGAATTCAAGTTCGCGGCAGACCGCATCCACGGCTACCAATGTGAGATTGACATGGACGCGGCGCGCGGTCGGATGTGGAGCGGCGGCATTTACGACGAGGCGCGGCGCGGCTGGCTGTTCCCGGCGGACGGCGAAAAGGGCAAGCAGGGCATGGCGTTTTCCGAGCAAGGCCGCAAGGTCAGCAAGAACGGCGAATGGCACAAGCTCCGCATCGTCGCAGACGGGCCGACGATTCAGACGTGGCTCAATGGCGAAAAGCGTGCGGAAATTTGCGACAACGTGACGCCGCGCGGCGTGATCGGTTTGCAGGTTCACGGCGTCGGCAGCGACGAGGCCAAAGTCGGACTGAAAATTCAATTCCGCAATCTCCGCATTCACGAACTTGAACCCAACACACTCACCGAGCAGGAAAAAGCCGACGGCTGGAAATTGTTGTGGGACGGAAAAACCACAACCGGCTGGCATAGCCCCAAGTCCGACAAGTTCCCGGAAAAAAGCTGGCACATCGCCGATGGCGTGCTGACGGTGGATCAAGGTTGGACCAATGGCGAAGCCGAGGCGCAATCCGGCGGCGACATCATCAGCCAGGACCGCTATTCCAATTTTGAATTTGCCGCCGATTTCAAGACCAGCTACGGCTGCAACAGCGGCATCAAAATTTTTGTGCAACCGGACATCTCGCCAATTGACAAGGTGACCGGCAAGCCCACCGCCAAAGGTTCGGCCATCGGCATGGAATTTCAGATTCTCGACGACGACGTTCATCCCGACGCCAAGCTCGGCCGCAACGGCGACCGCACGGAGGGTTCGCTTTACGATTTGCTGCCCGCGCCGAAAGACAAAAAGACCGTGCCGATTGGCGAATGGAATCACGCACGCATTTTGTCGCAGGGCAAACACGTCGAGTTCTGGCTGAATGGTGAGAAAACGGTGGAACTCGAGCGCGGCTCGCCGGAATTCCGCGACGCGGTGGCAAAAAGCAAATTCAAAAACATTCCCGATTTCGGCGAATGGGCCGACGGCCACATTTTGCTGCAGGAACACGGCAGCGAAGTTTCCTTCCGCAACGTCAAAATCCGCGAACTGCCGGCAAACTAAATTCACGCATCACGCATCACGAATATGAAACCGATCAACCACAAAAATCACGCCGCCGCGCAGATGCACCGCCGTTCGTTTCTCAAGGGCATTCTGGCGACCAGCACCGTTTCAATTTTAACCCCGCGCCTGTTGTTCGGAGCGGATGCTTCGCCCGGCGGAAAAGTGAACCTCGCGTGCTGTGGCATCGGCAACCGTGGCGCGGAAGACGTCAATGCTCTTTATGCCACCGGCCTGGCGAACATCGTCGCCTTTTGCGACACCGACATGGGCGCGCCGCACACGCAGGCGATCCTGAAAAAATTTCCCGACGTGCCGCGCTTCCAGGATTTCCGGCAGATGTTCGACAAGCTGGGCAAGGACATTGAGGCGGTGAGCGTGGGCGTTCCCGATTTCTCGCATTTTCCCATCGCGATGCTGGCGATGTCGTTGGGCAAGCACGTCTATTGCGAAAAGCCCATGGGCCACAGCTTCCGGCAAATCGAGTTGATGATGGCGGCGGAAAAGAAATACAAAATCGCCGCGCAAATGGGCAACCAGGGCCATTCCGAGGCCAACTATTTTCAGTTCAAGGCGTGGGTTGACGCCGGTATCATCAAAAACGTCACCAAAATCACGGCGTTCATGAACAACTCGCGGCGCTGGCACGGCATGAAAGTGTCGGGCCTGCTGCCGGAACAGCCCATCCCGGCCACGCTCGATTGGGAAACCTGGCTGACGATGGCCGAAGAACACAAATACAACGTGGGTTATGTGAACGGCGACTGGCGTTCCTGGTTTGATTTCGGCAACGGCGCGCTTGGCGACTGGGGCGCGCACATTTTTGATACGGCCCACGAGTTTCTGCATCTCGGTCTGCCGACCGAAGTCGAAGCGGTGAAGCTGGACGGCTACAGCCCGTTCATTTTCCCGCAGGCTTCGACGCTGGCCTTCCGGTTCCCGGCGCGCGACTCGATGCCGCCGGTGGAACTGACTTGGTATGACGGCCAGAAAAACCTGCCGCCGCTGCCCGATAATTTCGGAGCCGCCGTCGTGGATGCAAACATACCGCCGCCGTCCAAAGGTTCGTTGGACACGAAGGTCAGCCCGCCCGGCAAGGTGATTTACGGCGAAGGCCTGACCTTCAAAGGCGGCTCGCACGGCGCGACGCTGAAGATCATTCCCGAGTCGAAGGCCCAGGAAATGGCGTCCAAACTTCCACCGGTGCCTAAAAGTCCGTCCAATCACCACAAGAACTTTTTGCTGGCCTGCAAGGGCGAGGAAAAATGCCGGTCGCCGTTTGCGGTGGCCGGTCCGCTGTGCCAGGCGATGGCGCTGGGCGTCATCGCGCAACGCGTGAATGCCAAGCTGGCCTTTGATCCGGCGGCGAAACAGATCACGAATCACAAGGTTGCCAACGGACTGCTCGCCGGCGTGCCGCCGCGCAAAGACTGGGAGCAATATTACAAGCTGTAAGGATCCAATCGGAGATTTGCCGGCAAACGAAAAATGAAGCTGCAATCACGTCGTTCGTTCATCAAAACGTCGCTGGGCGGAGCTTTCGGCCTCGCCCTTCTGCCCAACATTATTCCCGCGCGTTTGCTCGGTGCGGATGCGCCCAGCAAAAAAATTCACGTCGCGCAAATTGGGTGCGGCCGCATGGGTCGCAGCGACATGGGCAATATCCTGACTGAGCCGCTCGCCCGCGTGGTGGCGGTGTGCGATCTGGATTCCAAGCGTCTCGCCGCCGGTAAAAAAATGGCCGAGGATTATTACGCGGAGCGCGGCGAGTTGGGCGTGCAGGTCAAAATGTTTCACGACTACCACGAGGTGCTGTCGTCGCCGGACATTGACGCCGTGGTCGTCACCGTGCCGGATCATTCGCACGCGCTCGCCGCCATCGAGGCGGCGATTGCGGGCAAGCACATCTACGTCCAGAAGCCCGTTACTTACAACATCGCGGAAGCCATCGGGCTGCGGCGCGCAGTCGAGGCGAAGAAAATTATTTTGCAGACCGGTTCGCAGCAGCGTTCGGAACGGCCGTGGGGCAGTTTTCGCAAGGCGAGCGAAGTCGTCCGCAACGGGCGCATCGGCCAGTTGCGAGCCATCAAGATCGGCATCGGTCTCGACAAGCCCAGCGGTCACGCACCCGCGCCGATGCCGGTGCCGGAAAATTTGGATTACGAACGCTGGCTCGGTGCTGCGCCGGAGCAGCCCTACATGGAAGGCCGGGTGCATCCGCAGGACAGCGTGGATGGCCGGCCCGGCTGGATCACGACGGAAGATTTTGGCCTGGGCATGATCACCAACTGGGGCGCGCATCATGTGGACATCGCGCAGTGGGCGATGGGCCAGGAACTCGGCGGGCCGGTCACCATTGATGCGCACGCCGAGTTCATGACGAACGATGTGTGGACCGTGCATACCACTTACCATGTGGAAATGGTGTATCCGAAAAACGTGCGGGTGATCCTCGACAATAAATTTGAAACCGGCATCCGCTTTGAAGGCGATGACGGCTGGGTTTTTTGCACGCGTAGCGAGGACAGCGGCGATCCGCTGCCGCCGCTGCGGGCGAGCGACAAAAAAATTCTTTCGCCGCTCGACGGCAACGCCGTGCGCTGGATGCCGAGCCGGACGCATCATGGCAACTGGCTCGAAAGCATCGCCGCCAGCCGCCAGCCCATCGCGCCGATTCAGCAGTCAGCGCGCAGTCTCGAAGCCTGCTGCGCCGCGTGGATCGGCATGAAATTGAAACGCAAGCTGACATGGGACGCCGCGACGGAAATGTTCGTGGGTGATGATGCGGCGAACGCGCTGCGCAGCCGCAAAGCGCGCAAACCGGAATTTGATTTTGAAGCCGCGTTAAAAAAAGCGGGCATCGCATGATATTTCCAAATTGATTTTGAGTTTCCAGGCGCTTGAACGGAAAGGCACTTAGCCCGGTCAAAACGAGAGATGCGGACCCAATGGAAACATTTTCTTTTCTTCGTTGGATTGGTGTTTTGCACCTTCGGGTTGACGCTGCTGATTCTGCCAGCTCAATTTAAAACAATGGTTCGGATTTATGTAGATTGGAATGCCAACGACCTATTGCAATGGGTGGAAGCACATCCTGAAAAGGACTGGCAAGTTGTTGACAGCTTTAATCCTTGGGCTGTGGCCCAAGACTTGGCCAAGTCCGAAGCGGTTCTTTCCAATGTCGTCGTGCGGCTGAAACTCAACGAAACTCTAAGGGTAAAACTTTTTTCCGCAAGACGCCGCTTTCAATCGAGGCCTGCGAAAATATCATCCGAAAACATATGGACGTAGGATCGGTCAGGGGAACCAAGATGTTCCGGATTAGCTATATGAGCGGCAATGCGGACGAAGCGGCTGCCGTGCCCAACGCGATTGCCGAGGTTTATGTTGGATGCAGCAAACAAACCCATCCCAGATCAAACGAGGAAGCGATTCAGATTTTGCAGGAGCACTATGCTGAGGAGGAAAAACATGTTCAGCTTCTTTCGACCAACAAATCATCCTCGTTCGTCGAATACCACTGGCATTTGGGTCAAGCGATCAATTCTTGCAGTTCTCACACCGGTGCAGTGGTCAAAATCGTTGACGTGGCAGAACCGCCAAAAATTCCCATCGGCCCGAACCGCCGACTCGGAGCGGAGTTATTGATTTGCGGCGTTCTTGGGGTGATCGGTAGAGTTTGGATGACCCGCCGCAAGTTGAATTGATTTGTGACTGACTCGCCACTTTGTTTGGAATATTCCGCCGACAATTTCGCTTGGACGCAACGCCCGCTTTCACTAGATTGCGGTCATGTCCGAAATCGCCAAATTCGTCAATCGCGGTGCCGCCACCATCACGCCCGCTGTCGCGGACAATGTTTTACGCCACCTGCCGCAGTGGAAACTGGAATTCACGCAGATCAATGCGCCCAAATTTCCGCACCTCGTGGACCAGCTCGAATTTCTCGCCGACGCCGTCGAGGACGCCACCGAGGGCGCCTACAAAGATCTGCCGTTTGTCGCCGTCGCGCAGGCGGTCTTCGCGCTGCTCTACGCGCACAAAAAAATGGGCATCATTCCGGAAGGCATCTTGGAGATGGGCGGCGCGGACAATTCCAGCGTCGTGCGCGCCGTGCTGATCCAGAACGAAAAATCCTTTGCCATCTACGCCGGCAAGCAAGGCGTGGACTGGCGGAAGATCACCAGCCAGGCCTGATTCCCGTCCCATGTCAATTCCCTTGGTGATGACCATCATCAGCCCGGATCGCACCGGACTGGTTGAATGCGTCGCGCGGGCCGTGGCCGATCACGGCGGCAACTGGCTGGAAAGCCGCATGTGCCGGCTCGGCGGAGAATTCGCCGGCATCCTGCGCGTGGAGATTTCGGCGGCGAAAAAATCGGCGTTGCTCGACGCGCTGCAAAAACTTCAGCAGCACGGGCTGCAAATCGTCGTTCGTGCCGACCAGCCGGTTTCAACTTCATCGCCGGGCAGGCAGACGAAACTGGAAATTGTCGGCAGCGACCATCCCGGCATCGTCCGCGAAATCACCAGCGCGCTCGCGCGCGCGAAAGTGAATGTCGAGGAATTTTCTAGCGAAATCGTCAGCGCGCCGATGTCCGGCGAAACCTTGTTCAAGGCCAGCGCGCGCTTGCAGTTGCCCGACCACTGCGATCTCGTCGCGTTGAAAAAGAATTTGGAAAAAATTGCCGCCGACTTGCTCGTGGACGTTTCGTTCGCCGAACTGGACAGTCAGTAAGCCGCGTCCTGGCTTTGCCAGCCGGTCGGCAAAACATGCGCCATTTCCTCCAGCCACGCGTTCTGAATCTGGCGAGCCTCGCCGCCTTGGTTTCGACGCTGGCTTGTTATCCTCGATTGTCACTCTGGCTGAACCGCGCTGCGCCGATCTGGTATTTGGAAGCCACCATTTTCGTTTGCTGCATTATCCTTTGGGGTTTTGTTTTCGCGTGGCATACGCAATACACGAAGCGACCGGTTTTCAGCTTCAAACTGGAACCCGGACCATTCAGCGCAGTGACCGTGATTGGAATCATCGCGGCTGCGGCGTTTCATCTGTGGCTTGACCCGTTGCTCCGGCCAAAAATGCCGGAAGAGTATCCCGTGGACCTGAATCATTGGATTGCAGCAGTGCTGTTTTCCCTGGCCTTGAATCAGTTGTTCGTGATCTTCGCTCCCTTTGCTTGGCTTATTCGGCTGTTTAAAAACCGCTGGGTGGCCACCAGCCTGACCGCCCTGTTTGGAACTTGTGTGCTGGCCATGAAAATCCAGTTGCTCCCGTCGCCGGTGCCACCGCTGCTGCTCGCGGCGCTGCTGGCCGGTCGGATCGTCATGGGATTTCTGGTAGTTTCGTTCTATCTGCGCGGCGGCGTGGTTTTGGTCTGGTGGTGGACCGTTCTGTTTGAAGCCCGGCATCTGCTGGACTTCACCGGCACTTCCTAGGCCGGGTTTGACAGCCCGTTGGTGGCATCATACAATTTATCTGATGACGGCCACCGCGACCATTCTTTACCGTTCGCCTGAACGCATTTTTTCCGCCGCCGACCGCGGCGAAAAAGTCACCATCCGGCGCGGCAAATCTGAATACGTTTTGACCAAGAAAAACGGAACCGGCGCGCTTTACGGTTGTCTGCGCGGTTCCATCCTCCGTGATTCCGGCAAACCCAAGGTTCATTGGAAGGCGATGCGGTGAGCCATCTGCTCGATACGAATGCCTGGAAATGGCTGACCGTCGGCGGCAAACTCAAGCCCGCCGCCAGATTTCTCGCGGATGAAGACACCCCGTTGTTCCTGCTGGATATTTCCTTTTGGGAAATTTGCAAAGCGGTTGAACATGAAACTTTGAAATTGACCCTGCCGCCGCTCGAATGGATTCAGGCCGCGCTGACAAAGAACATCACCGTTCTTTCCGTCACACCCAAAATCGCCGATCAATCCTGCAAACTTGTGGCCGCGGGTTTGGATGCGACTGGGCTCGCCAATCCAATGATTGTCGCGGCTGCGCGCATTCACCGGCTTACCTTGGTCACGCGCGACCAAAAAATCATCCGTTGGGGCGGCGTTCCGGTTTTGATTTACTGAAATGTTTAAGCTCCTCAAGACCGATTCGCACACCAAAGCGCGTCTCGGAAAACTGACCACCGCGCACGGCGTCATCGAGACGCCGGTGTTCATGCCCGTCGGCACGCAGGCCAGCGTGAAGGCGCTCGACCCGCGCGAACTCCACGAGATGGGCACACAGATCATTCTCGGCAATACTTATCATCTGAATATCCGCCCCGGCCTCGGCATCATCCGCGCCGCCGGCGGCCTGCATAAATTCATGAATTGGGATTTGCCAATTCTCACCGACAGCGGCGGCTTCCAGGTTTTCAGTCTCGCTAAAATTCGCAAGGTGAAAGAACACGGCGTCGAATTTCGTTCGCACTTCGACGGCTCGCTGTTGTTCATCGGCCCGAAGGAATCCATGGAAATCCAGCGCGTGCTTGGCTCGGACATCGCGATGGTTTTCGACGAATGCCCGCCGCACGACGCGCCCGCGAAGGAGCAGCGCCTCGCCGTCGAACGCACCATCCGCTGGGCGCGCGAATGTCGCGAACAGCCGCGCGCCGACGGTCAGAAAGTTTTCGGCATCGTGCAGGGCGGCAGCGACGCCGCGTTGCGCGAGCAATGCGCCAAGGCGCTTGTGGAAATGGAATTTGACGGCTACGCCATCGGCGGCGTGAGCGTCGGCGAACCCGAACCGGAGATGATGCGCGCCATCGAGCTGGCCGAGCCGCATCTGCCCGCGCACAAGGCGCGTTACGCGATGGGCCTCGGCACGCCCGCGCAGATGGTCGAGCTGATCGCGCGCGGCGTGGACATGTTCGACTGCGTGCTGCCCACGCGCATCGCGCGCACCGGCACGGCGGTCACGCACACCGGCGCGTTCGGCCTCAAGGGCGCGGCTTACAAAACGGATTTCGGCCCGATCGAGGAAGGCTGCGAATGTTACGCGTGCCGCACGTTCACGCGCGCGTATCTGCGCCACCTGCTGCGCGCGAATGAAATTCTCGGCCTGCGCATGGTGAGCGTCCACAACTCGCATCTGTATCTGAAAGTGATGACCGAAGTGCGCGCGGCCATCGCGGCGGGGACGTTCGCGGATTACTACCGCACCTTCATCGCCAGCTACAAACCGTCGCAAAAAATCCTGGCCGCACGCAAGGCGGCGAGTGATGAACGGTGAAACCGCGCTGGACACAAACTAGAACGAAAATTAAATTGCAGTCAATGCACTGATGCGTGACGACTTTAAAGAAAAGATAAAGCAAACCCTCGCGCAGAGAGTTAACGCGCATTGTTCTAATCCTTCTTGCCGCGCCCATACCAGTGCTCCTCAAAAAAATCCAGCAAAGGCTATCAATATTGGAGTTGCAGCTCACATATCGGCTGCGGCTCAAGGAGGACCTCGTTTTGATGAAACAATGACTGAACAACAGCGATCTTCTGTTGAAAATGGTATTTGGCTTTGTCAGAACTGCGCAAAGTTAGTCGATAATGACACCTTGCGCTTCTCGTCGCTTACCCTTCGCAAATGGAAAGCCGATGCTGAACTAGAAGCTGCTGAACGGCTCGGCAAAACTTTTTCCTCTTTTGGACATTCGACGATCAAAGCGGAGAAGCAAGTGAAACGGGATCTCAAATTACGAGATAAAATGCAGAAGGATTTCTTAAAATCCATTGAGGAATGCCGAACATTAAAGCGGCCTCAGCGGCCATATTCAAAGTTTGCCCATTCTGAAGCCATTATACGAGATATTGAGGACAAACTATATCCAGAGATTGACTCTACTCATCGACCTTCTGGTTGGTTCAAAGTTGAGTTATATGATTTTTACTATAACGGTCTTTTAGTCATCGTTTGGCTTTCGCGTGGAGTAATAGACAATAAGGGTCGTTGGGCAATCATTGAACACAAGGCGCTTTTCGACACGACAAAATTTAGAGAAGTAAAAATTTGGCAACTTGGCAAAATTCCATGGCGCAACATTCGTGTTTACGATCTTGAAGGTGACCAATATTACAACTTTCCCCACATCTGGTGTTCCTTCACAAACGGTTATGGGCCTTACGAAGGTATGACGTTTGCAATTTTAGGGGATGATTACGACTGGCCTCTTGGCGATTCGAAACGAATTTCCCCGGAAGATGTAATCAATCACTGAAACTGTCCTTTTTCCTTCGGCTAAAAAATTTGCCCTGCGCTTTTGTCTGTGGCACTGTGCAGCCATGAACTCTTTACTGGAGCGCATCTGCCGCCGCCAGTCCGCGATGGATTGTTCGAGGTTAAACCTATTTTTATGAATCAACGGTTGCGGTTTGGGTGCGGGCGGCTTTTTCCAATCCGTGACCGACACTGCCAAGAAAAGCCATCACGATCCATTCCGATCCAAAAACAAACAGTGGGAGCAAAAGGCTTCGGGGGTGCAGTCCGCCCGGTGGATAATGGAACATGCCAAATCGTATCCAAAGCAGGCAGCCCCCATAGCACACAATGCCAATGGCTCTCCTAATAATACTAGGTTAAGTCTCATGCCGTGTTATCAAAGTGTGTTTTGCACCACGGGC
>ODAK010005297.1_pt1 | contig 13104 bp, 4 predicted proteins | sample 1539591 | NCBI WGS metagenome assembly ODAK01 (sample SAMEA3539303, study PRJEB22396) | soil metagenome | biome: tundra; feature: field; material: soil | place: USA | collected 2010-05 | depth 0.15 m | reverse complement strand
GCCGCGAGTAGCCGCCCGAGGACGTGTAGGTGTGTTCGGCATAGAGCAGCAGATCTCGCCACAAACGGCGGAGGCTCTCGAGCGGCGGCGCCCATTCGGGCTTCTGCATGGCGGCGAACGAGGAGAGTTTCTCCACCGACAGGGCGCGGCTTTCGGTCGCCCGGTAGAGAGCGGCGTATTGCGCATCCGTACCGATGCCGTCTTCCCAGTAGGGTCCAAAATCGCCGCGAACGGTTTCCAGCTGATCTCCGAACCTCTTCCCGATGGTCTCGAAATAATCGCGGAAGGTGGCTAGTTGCAGTCGCGGCCAGGCGTATTTGGCGTTCCAGGCGCGCACGAACTCCCCCTCGCCGGGGATCAAATCGGTGTTCTCCAGCTGGCTTCCGAACATCAGAACCGTGTCGGGCCGGTAGCCTGGCGCCTCGAAGGTCTGAAGAAAGGTGGGCAGGCCGTCACGGCACCCTGCCTCGTGCGGCGGCAGGCCGCAGACGAACCACAGCTGGGAATACTGGCGCGTGTACGCCATCAGCACCTTGGCGCCGTCCGGACCCTGCCACCAGAAGGGCGAACGGGTCTGCCACCGGCCGTAGAGCGGCTGCGGACCCCGGTCGTCGTTGGCGCCCGCGGCAAAGTACTTGATGCCGGCGGCGGCCAACACGGACGCGTAGCTCCAGGGATAGGCGGGCACATCGGTAATATTGGCGTAGTCGCTTGGGGAGCCCGCCGCGCGATTGAGCGCGCGGCCGGCGTAGGTGGAGCGGATCAGCGTCTCGGTGCCGGCGCCGCCCATCATGAGATTCGCATACTGCGCGGGGATGGAAATGCGGCCCGCGCGCACCGCTGCCAGGAACTCCTTTTGCGCCGCCGGAGAGCGCGTGCGCAGGTACTGTTCCACCAGCCAGACTCCATCCAGCGAAAAGCGCATCTCGCCATCGTGGCGCATTTCTTCCAGCAGGCGGTCCAGGTTGCGGTTCTGCAATTCTTCGATCTTCGGTTGGTAGTCGGTGAAGCCGATATCCAGGTGATTGTGCGGCACCAGGTAGACGGTGAACTTGCGTTTGGGAGCGATCCGCTCAGCGCGCGCGAAGCTGCGGCCATCGAGCAGCAGCGTGACGCGGGCTTCGGAGCCGGCGGAGAACTCCGGGACCTGGAACTGGAACCGTTGCTGGCCGAAGCGCGCGGGAGCCAGGTCGGCACGATACTCCGCGCCGGCGAGCGTCAGCGTGAGAGTCCCGTGAGTGACAGGCCCTGTGGCGATGGTGGCGGTAATCAGCTCGCGCAGGGCGCCGTTCTCTTTGACGAAAAGGTAGGCCGGTTCGACGGAAATCTCCGGATCCGCGTCCGCCGGGCCGGTGCGCAGCAGCGCCAGGGCATCCCAACCGATCTGCGAATCGCCGTTTTCGTCGGGCGCGTCGTCCACGGCGGTGATGCGCAGTTCGTTGTCGCCCTGCCGCAACGCGCCCGCCGGGATGGGGATGCGCTCTCTGGCTTCGGCGCAGATGGGCGAATCGGCGCGTCCCTCGGCGTGATAGCTCAGACGGCGGTCGATGTACGCCGTGCCGCGCGCGCCGTTCAGTTCGATCTCCAAATGGGGCACGCGGGGATTGCCGGCCATAATGGCGAGATCCAATACATACGATCCGCTGGCAGCCGTCTCCATGCGGAACCGGATGGTGCGCGCGTGCGACTGCGGGGCGGAGTGGGCGTTGAGGGTGCCCGATTGCGAAGCCGGCCAGCGGCTGGCGGCATCCGGCGCGCCGGCATCCACCACCACCGGCTCATTGCCCACGCGCCCGGTGAACTCCGCCGAGGTGTGGTCGAACGTCCCGATGCGCCAGATGGTCTGCTGACTCCACAGCGGCGAACCCGCCCCGGCGGCCGCCAGCAGCGCGAGGCTGCTCATAAACGAATATCGGATGTTCATTTCATGAATCATTCTACGCCTGTGCGGCGGCGTCAGGCCGCCCGGCGCCGGCGCCGATCCACGCGCCTCAGAAGCCTCTGCCGGTCAATTCCCGACGGCCGGCGAAATCATGGTCCGGGATCATTACGGCAATCCACGGTGCGCCGGCGGATGCCGCCTTGGCATTCCATACGATGGTCCGCGGTACGCCGGGTTTGAGATCCACCGACTGCTCCGCGTCGCGCAGGTCGAGATTGTCCGTTCGCAACGCAAAAGTATGTTGGCCGGCGCCGGATACGGTGAGCCGGATTGTCACCTCGCCGGTGGCCGTCGCGCCGGACGTCATTTTCAGGTCGAGGTTTTTTTCCGCCGTGAGATTCAGCGAATAGGATTCTCCCGGCAGCACCCTGAGGAGACGTCCCAGGCCGCCGGTCTTCACCTCGTAGTCTCCTTCGGCGAGCGACGTGCGGAAAGCCCCGGTCCCGGGATTGGCGGCAACCTGCGTCAGCTTGCCGGAGGAGATCTCGCGAAATTGTACCGGCTGCGCCGGCGCCGCTTTGATTGTTCCGCTCACTTGCGCCGGTCCGGCGAGATCGCGCATCAGCCAGATCCAGCGGCCCACGGGATGCACCCAGACTTCCTTCCAGTTATGACAGTTTTCGGTGGGCCAATACGGTGCGTCGGCATTGCGATGGCTCTGAATGCCCACCGGAAGCGAGCCGACAATATCTCCCGACATGGCGGTGTATTGGGGCGCGTAATCGTACCCTTCGCCCCACATCAGGCTCTCCACGAACGGGTTGCGCCCCACCACCCACTGCATGTTGCGCTCCGCCAGGCCGGCCAGTTCCAGACTGCCGCGAAGGTGCGACGCCGCGGCGATGGCTTTATCCGATGCCAGCATGGTGCCGTTGTTGCCGCGAAATTCGAACCACACCGGGAACAGCCGCACGAAATAGTGGTCGCCAACCTTCACTCCGTTGAGCACCTGTTCGCGAAACGCGTCGCGGGTTGCGCCCTGTCCGCCGCGCTCCGGCTGCTGCAGGTACTCGTCGTCTTTGAAGACCGAGTTGGCCAGCATGCCGTACGGTTCGGTAAACTTCGCCATGGCCTTGTGGAAGTATTCGGAGTAGAGCGTCACGGCCGAATACCACTTCATCCAATCCGCATGGTCCGGATATAACTCACACAGGCGGACCAGCGCGACGATGGGCGCCGATTCGTGGCTCGGGTGCGAGTAGCGCAGCACGCGCGACTTATCCGGGCCGGTGTACAGGAAGCCCGCCAGGGGGTAGTCCAAGCCGCCGAGAAAACTGCGCTGTTGGGAATCGGTGATGGTGCGGGCGAGAGCGAACGCCTTGTCGGCGTACTTGCGGTCGCCGGTGGTTTGCGCCAGTTCCAGCGCGGCGATGATGGCGTGTCCGGCCATCTCCACCGGACTGCCGCCCCGTTGTCCGCCGCCCGTGGCAGCCATGGCAGCCATGGCAAAGCCCCAGTCCTCTTCCGCCTGCTTCAGGCTGTAGCCCGCGAGAATGGGATCCGACGTCTTCAGCACGCGAGCCGCAATGGCCTCGGTTGCCGCGGCCGAGATGTTCGATCCCGGATTGTTGCCGGCCTGAGCGGCCATGTCGTCGAGGTTGCCGATAATGCCGTCGGTCCAGCGGTCCAGTTGGGAGAAACCGGGACGCGCGCCGTCGTGGAAGGTGACTTTGAGCAGCCAGTCCAATCCCCATTTGGCCTCTTCGGTGAGGCGTGCCAGCAATGCGGGATCTTCGTTTCGCTGCTGCATGCGCTCGGCGAGGCTGAACATGGCATAGGCGGCTTCGGCGGTGTTGCCCAGCGATTGCGAGAGGTCGCCGGCGTCGTGCCATCCGCCGTTGGCGACGATCTTGCGGTCGCCGTGCACCATGACCCAGTCGCGGTGGCAGATGTCGTGAACCCCGGGAATCGCGTACCCGCAGCGCTCCACGTAAAAGAAGTTGATGGCCTTCCAGAGGCTCGATTTCCAGGTGTCGTCGCCGATGGGGAAGGGCTTGGTAGTCCGGCCGCCGGCGCGCAGGAAGTACGTTCCGGGCTCGCGGAAGCTGGAAAAATCCATCACCTGGAACTTGCCGATTTTGGACTCCACGGTACTCACCTTGCCCGAGAGCGCCGGCAAGTTGGTTTTGGTATTCACCAGTTGAAATGCCGTGGCGTTCAAGTCGCTCGCAATGGCGTTCTTCGGCGCGCCGGTCTGGTATCCGGATTGGCTGAACGAGATTTCGCCGGCGGCCACGTCCCATCCTTCGTAATGATCGGGCTTGACCTTTTCCAGTTCGACGCGGTCGATATCGAATTGCGCCATGCTCGTGGCGCCGGGCTCCATGCCCTGCATGCGATAGGAGAAGTCGATTCCGGTCACTTTGTCGCGCGGCAGGTTGGCAACTTCCCACACCACGTGGTTCCATTCGCGGTTGCGGAGAATGACGTAGTTGATTCCCATCTTGCGGTAGGCATCGGGGACGTGTTCGGCGCCGTCGTTGTTGAACTGCATGATCAGGGAGACCACACGGAACCCCGGCAGGTCGGGATAGACCCACGCCGACACACGGTTCCATTCCGACCAGTCCTCCCCGCGAACCACGCGCCGCGCCGTGGCGGTGCCGTAGTAGCGGCTAGTGGGAACGGGCTTGTCGCCGACGGTGGGACAGCGCAGGCGGAGCGCGGTCTTGCCGCTCTTGACGTGCTCGCTGGTGAGAGCGATCTCGCCTTTAGCCTGGTCGACGTTGAGGAGTTGCCACGTGTCCAGGCTCTCGGCATCGTCCAGCAGCTTCGAGGCCAGAACCGGCTTGGCGAGCCAGCGGGCCTGAATCGACTGCGCGTAGTCCGTCGGCATCGGCATTCGCGGTGGAACCTCCGCGGCCAGCGACAAACCGATAATCGCGGCCAGCGCGGCTTGCATCTTCAGCATGATCTACCTCCGTGCCGCAATCGTCAGCGACTCGCCCTCGAGAGCGGTAATGACAATTCGGCCGCCCTGCAACTTCCACTGTCCGCAGTGGCCGGACACGCGCAGCGTCTCGGGCGGCACGCCCGGCAGGAACGCTTTCGGGTCGATCGCGATCTCCGCGTCCGCCGTGGACATCGTCCGTAGTTCGGAACCCTTCCAGCTGAGCATCACATTGGCCGGATGCTCCGCTGTAAACTCCAGGCCTCCCGACCGGTAATGGCCATCGCCCACAAACAGGGCGTTCGGCGCGCGGTACACGTAGCCGGCGCCAATGGCGTTTGGCGCGCGGACAATCCGGATCTCCCCGCCTTGGCCCCCACCGTCCACATACTCCCGCAGGAAGCGCACCGCCGGCACGATCGGCTTGGCCCGCTCCAGGCCCGGCGCGTGACCGTCGTAGTAGTACATCCCGAAATAGGCTTCGTAAATCTGCGTGGGACGGCCGCGGTCGCCGGCCTTGCCGATGATGTCCCAGTGCCAGTCGGTAAGCACCCACTTGGTCACGCCGCTATAGCCCTTGGCCAGCGCGTAGAGGTAATGCGCCATCTCGCCCACCGCCGAAGTGTGGAAGTCCAGATACCGCCCGTCATTCGTCACCAGACCATTGGTGTAGCCGAACTCCCCCAGCGTGAATGGCTTGTCGGGCCACAGGTGCGCCAGGCGGTCCATGGTGGTGAGGTTGATCATCACGGATTCGTAGGAGAACGGCGATTCGTACACGTGGTGGGTCACAAAATCGAGCTGGCGATTGGCCGGCAGCACCGCCAGGATGGTGTTGTAGCCCACTGAAATGAGGTGATGCGTGTCGTACTTGCGGATGGCTGCAATGTGGCGCGCGATCCACTGGGAAAGCGTCTGGTCCATGGCGTCGCGGAAACCGGAGTACTCGGCGGAGGCGGGCTTCTCGAAGAAGCCCGGAAACGTGCTGGCCGAGCCGCGCAGGTCGCGTTCCCAGGCCTTGGGCCAGAGCGCGCGGAAGGCGGTCAGCGCTTCCGCCGGCGGTTTGTCTTTCTGAAACGCCAGCGCCGGGCTGGGATTGCCATCGAACGTCAGCCCGGCCAGAGCCTCCGGCGCGGGTTCGTTCTGCAGGTCGTAGCCCAGCACCATGGGCTCGTCGGCGTACATCTGCGCAACGCGCTCCGCGTTAGCCACGAAGTCGCGACGCGTGCCCCAATTCAGAATGATGATCAAGTAGATGCCGTACTTGCGCGCGCATTCGCGCACGATTTCCGGCGAATCGTAGAAGCGCGCGGCCGGGCCCAGGCGCATGAAGTTGATTCCCGCCTCGTGCGCTTTGCGGAAATCGTCTTCAAAGACCGTGTCGTCGAACGTGCCCTGCGACCATTCGCCCTGGTCGAGCCCGCGATGATAGTTCACACCCGTCAGGAAGAGCGGCTTGCCGTCGGGAGTCAGCAGGCGTTTGCCGTCGGGGCTGGCATGCACGAAACCCGCCGGCGCCGGAGTGGTGAGGCGGATGCGGGTCGCCATGGCCTTCTGGTGCTCGGCCTGGGCGGCTTTCCACAGGTCGTCGCCGCGCATGCGCCCGAGGGCTGCGCGGAGCGCGCCGGCGAACGCGTCGGACGAGTAGAACGCCGGCGTGTCGATGCCGAAAAGCAGCCAGTTGGATCCAGGGTACTCGGCATAGTGGGTGAGCAGCCCGCACGCCCATCCGCGAGTCCGTCCGTAGCGATCCTTCGCCGCCAGAAGAGGAATGAATTTCGCCGCGCGGCGGGTGAAACCTACCGCCGACCAGCCGGTGTAATGGCCGCGCGCTTCCACACTGGAGACAATGTCCTGGCCCGCCACGGTATCGACGGCTTCGATGCCGTCGAGCGCGTAGGGCTCGTACCGGCTGAACGCGGGCAGCGTCATACTCTGGCGGTGCAGGAAGCCGGACCCGCCAAGCAGAACCAGGTCGCCGCCTGCCTTCAGATAGTCCAGAAGATTGTCACGCGCGGAAGCTGCCAGATGATCGGAGTGGTTCAGGATCAGCGTGTCGAAGCGCGCGGCGTTGAACGCCTCGGGCGAGCTCAGTTCGGCAAGGTGGATGGGGGTGTACGCGAGGGAAGCACTCTCCAGCACACGGAGCGTGGCCTGCATCGCGCTGGGATCGAGACCAGGAAGATCGTCCTGGAAGACCGCGATCCGGTTGGCGCCGGATTGCGCGGTAGCGGCGGCACAAGCCGCCAGGAGGACAACAAAAGTTCGCATCTGGGGCCTGAAGAACGGGGCAGACCGGGACCTGCCCCGTCACTGCTCAGAAGTCTACCCTGGCGCCCAACTGCACCGTGCGGTTGCCGCTCACCGAGGTGACCTGTCCGAACGTGGTAGCGTTCGGGTTCGTCTGAATGCCGCCGAAAGTGTGGCGGTTGAAGGCGTTGAACGTCTCCAGGCGCATTTGGAAACGCGCCCGCTCCTTAAACGCGAAGTTCTTCTGGATGGCGATGTTCTCGGTGCGCCCCCAGAAGCCGCGGATTTGCGCGACGTAGGGAGCCGACGTGCCGAATGTGTAGGGCGCCGGCTGCACGATGTACGGCTTGTTGAGATACTGATTCTGGCTGCTGGGAGCCGTCAGCACCGCCATGTTGAACGTGGAAGAATTAAACGGAATTCCCACGCCCGTGCCCGCGGGATTGGTCAGGGACGCGCGATTGGTGCTCAGATTCGTGCCCGACGCGGCGGCGTTGGCGCCGAAACTCAGCGGAGTCCCGCTGTTGTAGTTGCCGATATACAGAATCTTCCAGCCGCCCACGGCCACATCCAGCCAGCGGTTCATGTCGTGGCCGAACGATTTTCCGCGGCCGAACGGCAGATCGTAGTTGACGCCGACCTTGACCACCTGCGGCTGGTCGTACGAGGAGATGGCCTTCTGCAAGGCCAGGTTGCTGGCCACCATGGGGTTGCCCGTGCCGTTGTAATAGAGGTTCGAGACGTTGGAAATGGCCTTGGAAAAGGTGTAATTCGCAATCCAGCTGAGGCCGTGCGAGAAGCGCTTGTTGAGCTGCACCTGGAGAGCGTTGTAGTTGGAGAAGCCGAGCGGGGCGTTCCAGCCGCCCGCCGTGGCGCCGCCGTAAAGCTGCGGGAAGGGAAGCAGCGTCTGCCAGATGGCAACCGATTGGCCGGTGGAGCCGTAGGGATAGCGCGCACCCATGGCCTGTGCCGCCGCTGGAATAGCCGCCTGGCTGGTCACCGTGTTGCTCAACGTGCTTCCCAGAGCCAGCGCCGAGGGCGGGAGTTGGTTGAGAAGGCCCAAGGCATTGGCCTCCAGAGCGGAGGCCTTGGTGCCCACGTAGCCCACGTCCGCCAAAAGGCCAAAAGGCAGTTCGCGCTGCACGTTGAGGTTCCACGACTGGTTGTACCCCAGGCGCCCGCCGTTGGGGACCCAGGAGAGCGGCCCGCTCTTGCTGTCGGCCTGCGAGGGATTGGGAGAGGTCAGGGTGGTCACACCGGGATAGCCGTTATCCCAGTTGAATGCCGGCATGTTGTTGTTGGGATAATTTACCACGTTGGCCGCGCCCCATCCCCAGCCGTTGTTGGTGGTGGCGCCGGTCGGGTCGCCGAAATAGTCGTTGGGAGCGCGGTCGGCGAAGAAGACGCCGTAACCCGCGCGGATGGTGGATTTCCGGGCGACCTGCCAAGCAAAACCGATGCGCGGGCCGAAATTGTGATAGGTATTGTCCACAAAGCCCGAATGTTGGTTGCAGACGGGGCAGTTGCCCGCGAAGATCAGCGCGCCCGGCAGGCCGGTGGCCGGGTCGGTCGCGGTGGGGCTGAAGCTGAACAGGCGATTGTGCTCCTCGGTCTGCACCGGCGCATAATCCCACCGCATGCCGAGATTCAGCGTGAACGTGGGACTCACTTTGAAATCGTCCTGCACGAATGCCCCCCAGGATTTGTAGATGGCCATGGTGGGAGTCGTGATGGTGATGCTGGCGTTGTTGACGTCTCCCAGCAGGAAACTCGCGAAGGGGTGGCCGGTATACTGTGTGAGACCGGGCAGCCCGGTCTGGTTTACGCTGAAAGTGAAACTGCCGGGATCGGTCTGGCGGTAGTAGTTCAGCTTGTAAACCCGATACTCCACGCCAAACTTCAACGTGTGACGGCCTTTCACCCAGGAAAGCGTGTCCTGCCAGCCGTAAGTGAGGGACTTCACCGAATCGCTCATCTTGTCCTGGCCCAGATTGGTGAGGCTGAAGCGGTCGCCGCCACTCCAGTTGACCTGCGGCGTATTCGTGGTGGGCGTATTCGGCACCAACAAGGGGTTAGGGTCGTTCTGGTGCAGGTTTTGGATCGAATTGGTGACCCGGTTGACGTAGATGCCAAAGTGGTTGAAGACGGTGGGCGTGGCGCTGTGGTCGTCGGCGATACGGATAAAGTAGGTGTTCACCGGCTTGATGATGGCCGAGGTGAACGGCCCGCCGTACTGCAGTGCGGAGTTCCACACGTGAATGCCGGAGGCCGCCGCGTTGTAATAAGGCTGCGAGGTTCGCGCCAGCGATCCCGAGAGGTGGTTGCGGCTGCCGATGTTGTGGTCGGCCTTCACGGACATCTGGGTGTAGTTCTGCCAGGTATCGTACCCGGCAAACGCGTTGTTGGCCAGCAGGAAATCCCCGTTGGGGCCCGGCACGGTGGCAGGGTAATCCTTCGCCATCAGGGCGATCACCCGCTTGGATACGGTCGAGATGCGGCTCGCCGGAATGACATTCCCCGGGAACATGAAGCGCACGGTTTGTCCGTTGACCGTCTGCGTGGTATCCGGATCGTAGATCGCGCCGCGGAGTACGCTGTTGCCGAGCGCGTCCTTACCCACGGACTGCGAGGTGAGGTAATTGCTCATGTCGCCATTCAGCCAGGAAGGCGGCGGCACCATCTGATTGGGTGTGGATGCCCCACCGGTTGAGGTGTGAAAGCGTTCGTAGGCGAAATAGAAGAAGGTCTTGTCCTTGCCGTTGTAGATTTTAGGAATGTAAACCGGGCCGCCGAAAGAGCCGCCTTCGTCGTTCTGCCGGTCACGGGATTTAGGCAAGTTGTAGTAGTTGTTGGAAAAAGACCGCGCGTCCATCGATTCGTTGCGCAGAGCGCCCATGCCGGTGCCGTGGATCTGGTTGGCCCCCGACTTCATCACGAAATTGAAGACCCCGCCCATCGCCCGCCCGTATTCGGCGCTCATCCCGCTGGTCTCGGTCTTGAACTCCTGCACGGCTTCCGGCGAGGGGCTGTCCTGCGAGAGGTCTCCGGAGCGATACCCGGTGGCGGTAGCCCCGTCGATCAGAACCGCCGACCCGAACGACGAGGTGCCGTTCACGTAGGCGCCGCCGGATCCGCCGGAAACTCCCGCACCCAACTGGAAGGCAAAGTTCTGGGGATTGCGACCACCGCTAAAACTAAGCGGCATATCCACCACCTGCCGGTTCTCGATGAACTGTCCGGTGACGGCGCTTTCCGTCTGTAGCGATCCCTGCTGGGCGCTGACCTCAACGGTTTCCTTGGTATCGCCCACCTGCAACACGGCATCGATGCGCACCGTTTCGGAAACCGCAAGCAAGACCTTCGAACGCACCAGTTTCTTGAGCCCGCTGGCTTCAAACGTGACGTCGTAGGTGCCCGAAGGCAGATTAACGACGGTGTACTCACCGGCGCTGGTAGTCGCGGCTTCGTAAATCGCGTTGGTGGCGGTGTTCTTGGCCGCGATTCGCACACCCGGCACGCGGGCGCCGGAACTGTCCGTCAAAATGCCCGTGATGGTTCCGCGGTCGAGTTGAGCCAACCCGATTGCGCATAACAAGAGCCCAATCGCGTAAAGACGATACTTGGTCATGTTTTCTCCTGAAGCTCAGAGCCCTCAGTTTCCCTGGCTGTTCAGGATTCTGGCCTAACCAGAGCCGTAATAAAAGGTTTTCACATGTGTTATCAAGGTGAAAAGTGCGAAGTAACCTGTGATATGGTGTACTTGACTCCGCGTATCGAGCCGTAGCATGGGCAACTTGACGGAAGCCAGGTCGATCGAAGGCCGAATCGATTCCGATGAACGCAGGCTGCTCGCCCAGCGCATCGCCGCCAGTCCGCCGTTCCAAAAAACCGCGCGTCTTCGCTCGCTACTCTTCTACCTCGTGGAAGAAAGCATCCAGGGCCGGGCCTCCCAGCTAACCGAGCAGCGAATCGGGCATTTCCTTTTCGGGAAGTCGGCTGACTACAGCCCCACCGAGGACAGCAGCGTGCGCGCCAACGCCCGCCTGCTTCGCATGCGGCTTCACGAATACTACGACAGCTACGGCCGCGAGGATTCGGTGGTCATCGACCTTCCCAAAGGGAGCTACGCCCCCCTATTCCGCCCATCCGTGCAGGCGCTGGTGCCCGCTGCGGAGCCGCCCGCTTTGCCCCGGCCGGGTTGGCGCAAGGTCGCGCTCCTGGCAGCCGGCGCCGTGTTCTGTGGCGCAGCCGGATACCTCGTGGCGCGGTGGCAACCCTCGACTCCGCCGCCGCCATCCTGGCCGTTGTCGGAGGTCTTCGATCCGCATTCCCAGACGCAGGTGGCGGTTTCGGATATTAACTATGGCCTCTTCTGCCTCCTCAACGGCAGAATCATCGATCTCGAAGAATATCTCAGCACGCGGTATCCCGCCAGCGCCGATCCGGCGGACAGCACCCCGCGCGAATCGCACCTGGCGGCTTACCTGTCCCGCACGCAGTTTGTCTCGTATGCCGACTCGCTGCTGGCCAACCGCCTGATCGCTGCCTTCGGCGGCGCCAATCGAATCTGGCTGCGGTCGGCGCGGGATCTAAAGACCCACGATCTGGCGTACGGCAATTTCATCTTCGTCGGCAGCCCGGCCTCCAATCCCTGGGTCTCGCTTTTCGAAGACCGGTTGAATTTCGTCGAGGTGAAAACCCCCGGCACGCCCGGCAGCATCGTGAACCGGCGCCCGGGTGCCGGCGAGAGAGAGCGCTATTCGGGAATCGGCAACACCGGTTCGAGCGGCGAAGACTATGCCGCCGTGGCCCTTCTGCCTTCCGCCGGCGGCCACGGGAACGTGCTCATCCTGCAAGGTCTGCGACAGGAGGGCACGGAAGCCGCGGGCATGCTGGTCTCTACCGACGAAGGCCGCGCCATGCTGCGCTCCGCCCTGAAAATCCGCGCCGATGGTTCGCCGCGCCGCGTGTTTTTCGAAGCGCTGATCCGCTGTAAAGTTGTGGGCGGTTCGGCGGCCGGCACCGAAATCGTGGCGACACGATTTCTTCGCTGACGGACTTCGCTATAGCTCTAAATCCAATCCTGGAATGTGCCGCCGCGCGCGGTCTGGCGCTGCCGGAAGACCTCTTCGTTCACGTCCACGCCGAGTCCGGGCGCCTCCGGACGCTGGGCGAAACCGCCCTTCACCACCGGTGGATTGCGGGCCAACGCGAGGACCCCGCCCTCGGGGCCGCCCATGGCGGTTTCGCTGGTGAGGAAGTCCATGATCGAAAGGCCCACCTGGATGCACGACATGGTCAGATGAATGCCACCCACGTTGTGCGTGGCCACCGGGATGCGGAACAAAGACGCCGTGGCAGCGATCTTCATAAACGCCGTGATGCCGCCGCAGAAGGCGATGTCGGGATAAATGTAATCCACCGCCTGCTCTTTCAGGAAGGGATAGAAGCCCTGGGGCATTTCGCATTTCTCGCCGGTCAGCAGAGGCACCCGGCATTCGCGCTTGAGGGCTACCCAACTGTCGGAGAACTGCGGCGGCAGAGGATCTTCGAACCACTTGGGCTGGATATCTTCCACGGACCGGGCGATGGCCTTGGCGCTGGCCAGATCGTACTCGTTGTGGCAGTGGACCATGATGTCGTAGTCCAGCCCCAGTTCCTTGCGGACGTTGCCGAAGGAGGTGCGCAGCTTGTTGAGATCCTGAGCCGAGAGGGCCGTGGTGTAACGCCCCATGGGAATCCCCAGGATGGTGTGGGTGTTGATCTTCGTGGCCCGGAAACCGAGCGGGCTGGCGCGGAACTGATCGGCCCAGTCCTTGACCGATTTCGGGTCGAGCATGTTGCGCGGCTCGCTGTTGATGAAAACGGGGACCTGCTCGCGGAATGGGCCGCCCAGCAAGCGGTGTACCGGCAGGTTGAGCAGGCGCCCGGCCAGATCCCACAGGGCCATGTCGATGCCGCTGAGCGCCGGGATGCGGGCCATGTAGGTGTGCATCAGCGTGGACATGCGGTGCCAGTGGTA
>ODAK010005296.1_pt1 | contig 13105 bp, 16 predicted proteins | sample 1539591 | NCBI WGS metagenome assembly ODAK01 (sample SAMEA3539303, study PRJEB22396) | soil metagenome | biome: tundra; feature: field; material: soil | place: USA | collected 2010-05 | depth 0.15 m | reverse complement strand
GGCTGCTGAGTGCTGGGGTCGCAGTGGGCGAGATACGCACCGACGTCGATGCCGAGAATGTGCTGCGGGCGATGAACTGATCCGGCTGGTTGCCAACGACGACCAGTGGTGCGAGCGTCCCCAGACCTGCTGCGACTGCTGATTGACGGCCTCAGGGCCGGCGCGCGGGCCTGACCCTTCCGGATGTGGGCACCGGCGGGGGTTCGATGCGGTGCGGTGCGGCTAGTCCTTCTTGGGCGCGGTGCCGAAGACGTGATCCCAGAACGGCGCGCTGACGCCGTAGCCGCGGTCGTGATTCTGGAAGTGGTGTCGCATGTGCAGCTCACGCAGCCTTCGACCCAGCGTGGTCTTGGGGCGATGATGGTGCACGTGGTAGTGCAGCATGTCGTAGGTCAGATAGCCAGCCAGGAAGGCGGCGCCGAAGGGAAGGAAGGCCGGAGTGCCCAGCACCAGATAGAAGCCGTATACGAAGATCGCCGCCAGCGGGATGCTCACCGAGGGCGGCATGACCAGCCGCATCGGGTCGTTGGGGTGGTCGTGGTGGACGCCGTGGATGATCCAGTGCAGCCGCGCACCGATGCCCTGCTCGGGCTCGAAATGGAACACGATCCGGTGAAGCCAGTACTCGGTCAGGGTCCAGAACAGGTAGCCGCCGATCAGCCACGCCGGTGTCGCCCAGCCGGACCCGCGCACGAATCCCTCCACCAGCAGCACGGTGATCACCGGGCCGAACAAGATCGGCGGAACGCTCGGATGCACCCGTGAGAGCTTGTCGAGCAGATCCGAGTCGAACATGCGCGGCGAGGCGCGCAGCTTGTCGCTGCGGCTCAGGCCGTCCAGATCGTCTGCGGGATGCGTAGCCACTTATTGAAGAATAGCTACCGGACGGCGAATACGGCCGCTGGGATCAGAGCGCCCGGGCGCGTCAGTCGACTTTGGCGCCGTCAGCGGGCATCGCGAGCACGATGTGACTCAGCGACAGGGCGATGTAGTCTCGGTGCTCGACAGCAGAAGATCCGTCGAGGCTGGTCAGCTCGACGTCGGTGAGGGCGAGGAAGGTCCGCTCGGGGGCGTTGAGGTAGTCGGTCAGACGGCTGCGATAGCCGTCGCGGGGGAGACGCAGCAGCCCCGTGATCCGGTGGCGGTCGGTCTCAAGGACGATCCGCTCGTCGTGATGATCCACCCCGGCGACGATAGCGTGACAACGGCGCCTGGGTGACATGCTGAAGTGAGTGAGTCAACTTGAGTCGGCCCGGTGGTGGTATCTCCGACGCGCCCAGAACCGCAAGCCGGCGACCTATCGCTGCCCGCTTTGCGGACAGCTGCTCCCAGCGTTCAGCGAGCACATGCTGATCGCGCCGGAGGGGCACCTTGAACGGCGTCGCCACGCGCACACCGACTGCGTGCTGAAGGCACGCCGGGCGGGCCGGCTGCCGACCAAGGACGAATGGCAGCGAACGCTCCCACGGCCTCCGAGCCGGATTCGCCGGATGCTCGCGCGTGTGCGCGGCGCGGACCGTGGCGCCCGCCGGTAAATCCCGCCGCGAGCGGATAGGGTTGGCGTCGAATGACGCGCGAACTGCGACTGGGACTCAACGTCGGCTATTGGGCCGGCGGACCACCGCCCGGAGCGCAGGTGACGGTGCTGGAGGCTGAGCGGCTGGGCTTTGACTCGTTGTGGACCGCGGAAGCCTACGGGTCCGATGCGCTGATGCCGCTGGCCTGGTGGGGCGCCGCCACCCAGCGGCTGAAGCTCGGCACGGCGATCGTGCAGATCTCGGCGCGCACGCCCGCCGCGACCGCGATGGCGGCGCTGACCCTCGACCACCTCTCCGGTGGCCGGCTGATCCTCGGCCTGGGCGTGTCAGGGCCGCAGGTGGTGGAGGGCTGGTACGGACAGTCGTTTGCCAAGCCGCTGGCGCGTATGCGTGAGTACATCGGGCTGCTGAGGCAGATCTGGGCCCGTAAGGGGCCCGTGACCAGCCCAGGGCCGCATTACCCGCTGCCACTGGTGGACGGAACAGGGTTGGGCAAGCCGCTGAAAGCCAGTATCCGCCCTCTGCGTGAGGAGATTCCGATCTTCCTGGCGGCCGAAGGCCCCAAGAACGTGTCGCTGGCCGGCGAGCTGTGCGACGGCTGGTTGGCGCTGTTCTACTCACCTCAACACGACGACTTCTACCGCCGGGCGCTCGACGAGGGGTTCTCAAGGCCGGGCGCCCGTCATACCAGTCAAGACTTCGAAGTCGCCGCCACGGTGCCGCTGATTGTCACTGACGACATAGAGCGCACGGCCGATGCGTTGCGACCCATGTACGCGCTGTACTTCGGTGGGATGGGCGCCAGGAACGCCAACTTCCACGCCAACGTTGCCATCCGGATGGGCTACGAGGCCGAGGTCGCCAAGATCCAGGAGCTCTACCTCGCCGGACACAAGGACGAGGCGGCCGCGGCGGTGCCGACAAAGCTGTTGGAGCAGTTGACGCTGATTGGGCCGCGGGACAAGATCGCCCACGACCTGGAGGCGTGGCGCGATTCGATCGTGACCACACTCCTGATCGGCGGAGATCCTGCGACGCTGAGGACCGCCGCCGAACTGGTCCTGAGCTGACGCGGACCGGGCTGACGCGGACCGGGCTGACGCGGACCGGGCTGACGCGGACCGGGCTGACGCGGACCGGGCTGAGGCCGACCGGGCTCGGGCTCTCACCTTCGCACGCGGCGCCCCTCAGCCTCAAGGATCTGTGCGGCCTTGAGGCCCAGGCTGAGCCGCTCACGCCCGTCGGATTCATACGGCGACAGGCCTGAGACCTCGTGCACGCGGGCGAGCCGGTAGCCCACCGTGTGACGGTGCAGGCGCATCGCCTCGGCGGTCTCGGTGGTGGAGCCGTGATAAGTGAGGAACGCCTGCAGGGTGGCGAGCAGATCGGTGTCGTGTTTGGCGTCGTACTCCGCCAGGGGAGAGATGGTCCGCGCGCGCAGGTGCGCCAGCTCATCTGGATCCCTGAGCAGCACACCAATCAGCAGCCGGTAGGTCTCCTCCTGGCCGGCGAGCGGCGCGTCGGTCGAGGTTGCGAGCTCGACCAGCAGCTCGGCTTCCCGCAGCGCCTCGTGCAGCACCTCCGGGTCACGGCGCCGGGCCGACAGCGCGACGGTCATCCCGCTTTGGGCCAGGCGCTCGGCGACCGACTCCGCCACGTCCTGGGCACTGGACGGACCGTCGGCTGGGATCAGGCCGGCGACCCGGCCATCTCCCAGATCGGCGAGTAGAGCCCGCCCGTCGGCGTCCAGTTCGGCCTGGGTGGGCGCGCTGGCGCTGGGCCGGACCCGGGCGCAGACCGCGATAGCTCCGCTCCCCAGGTCGTGGCCCAGCCGGCGGGCGTGGGCGAGAAAGGCCGTCCGGTCGGACGGCGCGCCGGTGCACAGGTCTCGCAGTAGGGCGATCGGGGAGGCCTCGGGGCTCCCCGCCTGGCTGTCGGCGATCAGCGAGGTAAACGTGGCCGCGGCCGCCGCGGCCTCCAGCCAGGCTCGTTGCTCGGGCACCTGGCGGTCCGCTCCGGCGACCACCAGCGCTGCCACGATCCCCACCACCTGTTCGCCGATCCGGACGGGGACGGCCTCGGCGATCATCTGCGGGAGCGCCGGCGGGTCGCCACCGATCATCTCCTGCGCGTGCGCCACCACGGCGCCGGCAGCCTCGGGCGTCAGCGAGTCGCGAGCCGAGACAACCGGTTCGCCCAGCGTCGGGATAGCGATCACGACGGGAAGCCCGAGCGCAGCCGAGGCGGCGGCGGCGACGCTGCGAAGATCGTCGCCGGCGACCGCGCCGGATACAAGCGTCAGCGGCGTGGACCGGGGGGCAGATTGCTCCGCCCCCCGGTCCTGCGCTGACTGCTGATTGCTCTCAAGCGCCCGGGCGCGCTGCATGTTCGCTGCGCACGCGGGCTCGAGCCACCTCTTCGCAACTCATGCGGTCGTCGGCGTCGCCGGTTGACCAAGGCCCGGTATCCCGTTGGGGTAGCCAAGCGATGGCACGTCGGACGGATACACCTCGTGTCCGTGCTCGGCCGTATCGCCGATCTCCATGTTCTCGTCGGACATCCGCAGCGGAATGAACAGGCCCACCAGCTTGAGGAGGATGAACGTCATGATTGCCGACCAGGCGATCACGAACAGACCCGCCAGCAGCTGCCATTTCAACAGCGTCCAGTTGCCGTAGATCACTCCCGCTGGGCTGGTGATGTCTCCCTTCTTACCACCGCCGGGACCGAATGCCTCGATCATGTGCGGGTTGGCGAACACGCCCGTTAGCAGACCGCCGGCGAGACCGGCGAAGCCGTGGGTGTAGATCACGCCCAGCGTGTCGTCGACGTTGCGGAAGGGTCGCATGTGACTGAGGTAGTTCAACGAGAAGTACACCAGCGTGGATGCGATCGCTCCGAGCGCTATAGCCCCAAACCCGTTCACGTAGCCGGCCGCCGGGGTGATCGCGACCAGGCCGACGATCATCCCGTTCACGCCGGAGATCAGACCGGGCTTGCGGCCCGTGAGGTAATCCCACGCCACCCACACAAGAAAGGCGATCGCCGTGCACAGGTTGGTGTTGAGCACCGCGGCTGACGCGGCCGCACCGGCGAAGTACGGGTCACCGCCGTTGAAGCCGTTCCAACCGAGCCACAGCAAACCCGCCCCGGTCGCCACCATCAACACGTTGTTCGGGGCGTCGATCTCTCGGTCTCGTTGGAGTCGCGGCCCGATCACCGCCGCAGCGACGAATCCTGTTACGCCGGCCGAGAGGTGGATCACGTAACCACCCGAGAAGTCAATCGCGCCCTTGTGGGCGAACCAACCGCCGCCCCAGAGCAGGAACGCGTCAACCGCGTAGACGAAGGTGATCCAAAGCGCACAGAACGGAATCCACGCTTTGAAGTTCACCCGTCCGAGCACCGATCCGAGCGCGAGGATCGGAGTGATCGCCGCGAACACGAACTGGAAGTAGACGAGAGACGACTCCGGGAACCTGAAGTTCGGAGCCGCGCCACTGATCAGCGGGATGTTCGCTCGTCCCTGCTCTTGCGACTGGGTGAGCACGTTCCCCGGTTTCCCGAGGAAGGTCGAGAAGAACCCGAGCCCATGGCCGATCGGATGGCCGAAGCCCATCTTGAATGCCCACAGCACCCACACGACCAAGACGACCGCGAAGGTGGCGAACACGAGCATCATGCTGTTGATCGACCAGCGTTTCTGCATCACGCCGCCGTACAGCACTACGAGACCTGGCACGCTCATCAGGCCGACCAGCGTCGCGGCGGTCAATTGCCACGCGTTGTCGCCCGAGCTTAGCCAGGAGGGATATGCAGTGAACATCTTTCTCCTTGTTGGAGGGTCAGCCAACCGCCCGCGCGAGGCGACGGGGCTTAGTGCCCAGATTTCCAAGCGAGAGTTTGTTCGCGACTGCGCCGTGACCCCATGGCCTAGCGTCCAGCAAACCGCTAGATGGGTTGGACATAGGGATAAGTCGAACCCGCTATCTGGCGCAAACGGCCGCCGAGTCGCTCCGGGGCGACCCCGGACGCGGACTTAGAAGAGGACCGGCGTGGCGTGGGGCAGGACCAGCGCTGAACTGTGCGCCGAGTCCAGCTGCGAGCGTGTCGTGCCGCTCAGCGCGATCCGCCCGGGGGGCGAGGTCGACTGCGAGCCGACCACGATCAGGTCAGCGTTGCCTTCACCGGGCGCGGCGATCGTCGCCCCCGTCGCAGCGGCCAGCGCCGATGCCGTCTGAACAGCGGCGTCATCGTTATCAGCGGTGACCGAGATCGTGCCGAGGCCGCCTTCGGGGTGCGTCCGTAGCCCCGCCTGCGCCACGGCGACGGCAACCGTGCCTCCCTCCAGCAGGCGCTGGGCGGCGGCCCCGGGCTCCACCCGCCCGGGTGAGGTCCGGTAGTCAGAGCCGAACACGATCACCGAGGCGCCCTCGGCGTCGGCGAGCCTGGCGAGGCCTTCGCCGGTGGAAGGACTTACCACGACGTGCTGGGGCAGCGACTCGTCGCCCAGCCAAATGGCGCCCTGATGCAATCTGTGCTGCGCGTCGTGCTGGCTGATCTCCTCGCGTCGCGGATCGTATTCGTGGGAGTGGCGAACATAGGCCAGCGCCAAGCTCGCGCCGGCTCGGGCGAGCATCTTGGCCAGGGCGAGCCCGTCGTCGTCGTTGGCGGTGCCGTCGTAGGAAACGATGATGGTAATAGCCATGCCGGGCAATCCTGCTCAGAGCATCGGCTCCTGGCATTGGCCACGCGGCCAAGGATCGTGGCCGCAGCTTATCCAGGCGGCGCTGGCGGATCGCCCAGCCTGAGCGAGCTAGTGGCGGTGCCAGCCTGACCGTGTGCGACGATCGCAACGATGATCGAGCTGAGATCAGCGCGCTGATGGCGCTAGCGACGTCACTGGTCGTTGGCCTGTTTCACCTTCATATCCACCTTCAGCATCACTTTCGCGGTCCCCCGATCGATTACGTCGGGCTGGCGGCGGCCTCGGCGGCGAGCTGGTTCGGCTTCCCGGGGCCGGGCGAGCCGATCCTGATCGCCGCGGGCGTGCTCGCCGCCCAGCACAAGCTCGATCTCGCCTCGGTGCTGGTGGTCTCGTGGGCAGCGGCCACGGCCGGCGGCATTGGCGGATGGCTGCTGGGCCTGAAGGCCGGTCGGGCCTTCGTGACCGCGCCGGGGCCACTGCGCCGGCTGCGGATCAGGGCGGTGGATCGGGGAGAGGCCGTGTTCGAACGCTATCCCGTGATCGCGATCATCCTCACGCCGGCATGGGTAGCCGGCATCAACCGCGTTCGCCCGACCGTGTACCTGATCACCAATGCGCTCACCGCGATCGTGTGGGCGGTCGGCATCGGGCTCGGCTCCTACTTCATTGGCCCGTCCGTGGTCGACGCCGTCGACGATCTCGGCACATTTACCGCGGTCGCGCTGGGAACGCTCGTGCTGGCTGGGGTGGCGATCGAGGTTGCCCGGCGCCGCCGCAGTCGGCCGACCGGCAGCCCGACCGGCGGCCCTTAGAGCTGGGTCTGGGCCCAGTCCACCTTCTGCAGCGGCGGAATGGGTGAGCCGATGTCCAGCTGGATGTCGGCGTGGGGGATGAGCGGGATGTCGCGGACACTCTTGGTCCACGGCTTGCCGTTCACGAACGCCGTGATCTTTCCCTTGACTGTCCCCACACTGTCTGCGCTGAGCGGCTGGCGCCATTCGTCGAAGAAGTTGCCCAGGGTGTAGATCCGCTGGGTCGGGGATTCGACGTGGATGATCCCGTCGGGAGCGTGAGTGTGCAGCCAGTAGATGCATTTGCCGCCGGCGGCGACCGGGCCGCGGGGAGTCTGGTACATGGCAGAGCCGGGGATCCCGATGCCCCCAGGGAGCGCGTATTGCTTGCCGTTGAAGAACACGGCCAGGTGGGCGTGGATGTGGTAGGCGAGCTGCTCTGTGGCCCCGCACTGGATCCCGTCCACGTTCGCGGTCCCCGTTGTCGCGGCGGGAGCCAGGGCAGGGCCGGACTCGATCGGCACTCCCTCAAATCCAATCGCTGACTGACCCGGCGTCGTGCCGGTCGGCGAGGTGGAGCTCGGCGGTGCAGTGGTGCTGGAGGCGCTGGTGCTGGGGCTGCTGGCGCTGGTGCCGGTGCTGCTGGCGGTGCTGCTGGAGCTGCTGGAGCTGTTCGAGCTCGAGCCGCAGGCCGCGAGCAGCAGCGAGCAGGCAACGACACCTAGCAGCTTCGCCGGTAGATGAGATCTGATCAAAGTCACGAAGTCACAACCGTACCCGCATGCCCCGCCCCCGCATTGATAAGTTCTCCTTCGATGTCTGGAGAGCCTCAGCTGGCCGGCCTGCCGATGACCACGGCGCTGGAGTTGCCCGGGTTGCGGATCACCGAGAATCTGGGCGTCTGCTACGGCCTGGTCGTAAGAAGCATGGGCTTCACCGGCGGGTTGACCGCGTCGTTCAAGGCGCTGCGCCGCGGGGAGATCTCGGAGTACACGCAGCTGCTGGAGGATTCGCGGCGTCACGCGATCGACCGGATGGTCGACAACGCGCGGCTGCTCGACGCCAACGCGATCGTCGCGGTCCGCTTTGACTCCTCGGAGATCGGACAGCAGTTCACCGAGATCGTGGCCTACGGCACCGCCGTCAAGGTTGCTCCCGTCACCTAAGTGGTCGTCGACCACCAGCGCCTGGCCGATGCGGCTCGGTGACCCGGACCGCGAGCTGTTCTACGAGCAGCTCAAACGCCACGCCGCCGCCGACCGGCTGACAATCGAAGAGCTGGAGCGACGCGTCGCCGCGATCGCCATGGCGCAGACGCGTGAGCAGGCGATCGCGGTGATGGCCGATCTCCCGCCACTGCCAAGTGAGCCGCCCCCGCACCGGACCCGGTGGCGGCGCGGGCACGGAGACGCCGACGCCCCCGCCGCCGACTGGCAGCCGACGAGTGAGCGCTTTCGCGATCCCCGCACCAATGCGGTGATGCGCGTCTGGGAGGACGCTTCAGGCGGGCGCCACTACGTCGCCGACGATCAGGACTAAGCCCGCTCGCGCGCGCCGAAACACATGGCTCTCCGTGTCTGGGAACAGCCCAGCGGCCTGACGGACGGCGCGCCGGGAGCAGCGAGAACGCGATACTGAAGCCCGGTGTCAGACGTCACGCTCACCACGGCCGAGCCCCAGGACTCTCCCAAGCGCACGCCGGTGCCGCGGTCGGCATGGACCCGGCTGGCCGCCTGCACCGCGGCGGCGGCGCTGCTGCAGCTGGATGGGACGCTGATCACAGTCGCGCTCCCCTCGGTGGCTCACGGACTAGGGGTCAAGAGCGCATCGACCTCGATCGTGCTCGCCGCCTACTTCGTCGCCTACGCGCTGCTGCTGCTCCCGGGCGGCGAGCTCGTCGACCGCTTCGGGGCTCGCCGGCTGGCCCTGGTTGGACTTGGTCTGTTCGCGGTCGGTGCGGCCGCCGGGGCGGTCGCCTCGAGCCTCAGCGTGCTGATCGCCACACGAGTGCTACAGGGAGCCGGCGCCGGGCTGGTGAGCCCAGCGGCGCTGGCCGGCGCGGTCAGCGGCTTTCCTCCCGAGCGGCGCGGAAGTGCGCTGGGGATCTGGGGCGCCAGCGCCGGCGTTTCGAATCTCGCCGGACCGCTGCTCGGCGGCCTGCTGACCGTGACGCTGGGTTGGCGCGCGGACTGGTGGGCTCTGGTCCCGCTCGCGCTGGCGGCGGCGGTGGCGATCATGCGCCTGCTGCCCGCGGTCGTGCACAGCGGCAGTGCCTCCGCTGCCCACCCGGGACTCAACCGCGTGGTACTGGCGGCCACGCTGATCGCCGCGCTGACGTTCGCGATCATGATCGGATCCTTCTATATCGCCGAGCAGTATCTCCAGCGCGCGGCGGGATTCTCGGCCTTGGGCGCATCCGGCGCACTGATCCTGGTCGCGCTGCTGGTCGGCGCCGCAGCGCCGCTCGCGGGCCGGCTGGCCGACCAGCGCGGCGAGCGACTGCCGGCGTTACTGGGATTCCTCGCCGCTGGCGTCGGCCTGGTCATCCTGGGCATCCCGGGGGTCACGCTCGACGGCCTGGTCACGATCCTGCCGCTGATACCGGTCGGGATCGGCCTGGGCATGCTGTTCGTGCCGACCTCACGCGCCGCCCTGAACGCCACCCCGCTGGCCTCGCACGGGCGGACGTCGGCCGTGCTGTCGGTCGGCCGGCTGCTGGGGGCGGGGATTGGGGCGGGGCTGGCCGGTCTGGCGATATCGCACGCCATCGATGCGTCCACGGTCCATCACACGCTGCTGGTCGGCGCGGCGCTGTGCTTCGTCGTCGGGATCCCCGCCTGCGTCCTGCTGGGAGCCCGCCAGCGTGCCGCTGACCGCTGATTGCCCACCGCGAAGCACTTAGCTCTTCCACTGAGTTGCGGCGGCAATCGACCGCCGACCGGCCCATGGCCTGCAATGCGCTCAGTCGCGGCTGCAGTCGATCAGCAGCTTGGCCACTTGCTCCGGCGCGTCCCACATCGGGATATGCCCGCAACGTCCGAGCTCGCGGCTCTTGACCGTGCTCGGCAGCCATGTCGGGCGCCTAACCACGCGGTCATGCTCAGGCCAGACGAGCGTCACGGGCACCCGGATACGCTCCAGCGCCTCAAACCGTCCTGCTCGCATCGCATCGTTGACGGCTCTGAACCCCGGTGCCGTGGCATAGGAGCGGACCAGATGGGCGGCGGCCTGCGGCGGAACCCGGGCCGGATATGCGACCGCCCCGGTGAGCAGCAGCCGCCGCCCAAGCCCAGTGCGTGCCACGGGCGCGATCAGCGGCAGGCCGGCCCGTGCCAGTCGGCGGGCGATCCCGCGCTTGGGCAGCAGCGGCGCCGGCCATAGGCCAGCGGGAGCGATTGCGGTCGCCGACCGCGCCTGGCCCAGCAGGGCGAGCTCCAGCGCGACCCAGCCGCCGAGTGAATTGCCGGCGACATGCGGGCGCGTGACGCCCGTCGACGTCAGGAACGAAGCCACCGCTTTTGCCAGCGTGCGCGGGGTGGGCGTCTCGGGCACCGGCGCGGACTCGCCGAAGCCCGGCAGGTCGACCGCCAGCACCTCGCGACGCTCGGCAAGCGCCTCCAGCACCGGATCCCAGACTCGACGATCAGCCCCGAGGGGGTGCAACAAGACCAGCACTGGGCCCTGGCCGAGCCTGTCGTGCGCGAGCGCCACCGAGAAAGATCAGCGTTCCAGCGCCGCCGCGAGCCGACCCGGAGCGGCGATCAGGCCGATGCCGTAGGCGACGCGAAAGCCAAGGACTGCCACGGTGGCGACGCGGGCGCGTGACGCGGGCTACTCGTGGCGCGCCAGTGAGTCGCCGATCAGCCAGATCGTCGGCAGCCACAGCCCGACGAAGATCGCGCGCCGTTCGGCGTTGCCGCGCTCGTCCTGATAAACCGTTTTGGCCCTGATCCACAGACCGATGCACATCGCTATCGAGCCCATCGAAGCGATCTCCATCTGCCACGATCGCAGACCTGTCTGGTGAAGGCGCTTGGTCAGCATCGCAACGATCCTAGCGACACCGGATGGACCGGCCGGGACGCTGATCGGGCCCCGAATGCCCGGCTAAGCTCCCGGGTAGCATCGCTGACGTGCCCCGACGACCCAAGGCGACCAGCCGCTGGCTGACCGCCGCCACCTGGCCGGTCGGCGTGGTGCTCACCTCCTGGGATTACATGTGGCGCTCCACGCCCCTGCACCGCCGACGGTCACCTGATTGCGCGCTGGCCGACCAAGGTCACGCCGGGGACCCGCAGATCGTCGCCGCGATCGAGTCCGCGCTTCCGGACTGAGCGCCGCGCTCAGCGCTGTGGGAGTGAGGGCGGCGCGCTGCGGTAGGTCGGCGGCGTCCGCGACAGGCGGATCGGATTGCGGGTCAGGCTGACGGTGCCACCATCGTCCTTGGCCAGCGAGACGATCGGCTCGAGCCCCAGCGACTGTGCCAGGCCGAACGCCGCGCCCACGTCGTTGACCACGCCCGCCGGAACCCGGACCGCGGTCAGCTCCCGCGCCCAATCGGCGGCGGGCCGGTCGCTAAGCCGGACCTCCAGGTCCGCGCGCAGCTGCGCGCGGTTGGCCACCCGGTCGGAGTTGTGCGCGTAGCGCCCGTCGGCGGCCAGAGCGCCGAGGCCCAGGACCTCGCACAGCGCCGCGAACTGGCGATCGTTTCCCACTGCGACCACCAGCTCACCCTCGCGCGTGGCCAGTAGCTCGTACGGCGCGATGCTGGGATGCGAGTTGCCCAGCCGGCCGGGAACCGCCCCGGCAATCGTGAACGCCGAGCCCTGGTTGACCAGCGCGGCGAGCAGCGCCGAGAACAGGTCGACATCGACACGCTGGCCTTCTCCGGTGGCGTCGCGGTGGCGCAGCGCGGCGAGGATCCCCACGGTCGCGAACAACCCCGCCAGGACGTCCACCAGCGCGACGCCCACCTTCTGCGGCTCGCCGTCAGCCGGACCGGTGATGCTCATCAGGCCACCGAGCGCCTGGATCAGCAGGTCATAGCCGGGAAGCTGCGCTCCCGAGCCGCTGCCAAAGCCGGTGATCGAGCAGTAGATCAGCGACGGATCCTCGCTGCACAGCTGCTCGTACCCCAGGCCGAGGCGCTCCATCACCCCGGGCCGGAAGTTCTCGAGGACCACGTCAGACGCGCGCGCAAGGGCCAGCGCCCGGTGGCGATCCGGATCGGTGCTGAGGTCGAGTACGACGCTGCGCTTGTTGCGGTTGACCGACTGGAAGTAGGTCGCCTCGCCGGCGGCGTCGTAGGGCGGACCCCAGCTGCGCGTCTCGTCGCCGGTGCCGGGCCGCTCGACCTTGGTGACCGTGGCGCCGAGATCCGCCAGCATCATGGTGGCAAACGGCCCCGCCAATACGCGGGAGAAGTCGAGGATCTTGACATCGCCCAAAGCGCTGAGAGTGCTCATCTGCGTCACAGCTTGCATCATCCACCGGATCGCAGACGTCCGCGAGAACCCAGGCCATGGCTGTATCCTCCGGGGAAGCAGGAGCCGCGGTGAGCACCAGATTCGTACACACCTGTATCCGCGTACGCGACGTCGACGCGTCGATCGCCTTCTACGGACTGCTCGGCTTCGAGTTGCGCGGGCGGCTGAACTTCGAGTCGGCCTACAACGCCTACCTCGGTCTGCCAGGTGACGGGGACACCCTGGAGCTGACCGTCAACGTCGGCCGTGAGGAGCCCTACGAGCTCGGCGACGGCTACAACCACATGGCGCTGGTGATCGACGACCTGGATCCGCTGCTGGCGTCGCTGGCTGAGCACGGCGTGGAACCGGAGCGCGCGCCCTATGGTCCCGGCGGGCGCGATGAATACCGGATCTGCTTTGTTGCCGATCCCGATGGCTATCGGATCGAGTTGATCGATCGCGCTTTCCCCACGCCTCAGGATCCACCGCATCCGTCGCTGAGCGCCTGAGCAAATCAGGGCGCGGCGTAGCCGAGCACGCAGCGTTTGCCGCCGGGCGCGTCGGCTACGCGTTGGCAACCCCCACGAACATCGCGACGGG
>ODAK010005295.1_pt1 | contig 13106 bp, 16 predicted proteins | sample 1539591 | NCBI WGS metagenome assembly ODAK01 (sample SAMEA3539303, study PRJEB22396) | soil metagenome | biome: tundra; feature: field; material: soil | place: USA | collected 2010-05 | depth 0.15 m | reverse complement strand
CTAGGGACACTGGCAGGTGGCACTTTCAGCAGTGCAATGGCAATCAACGATTTTGGTGCAGTTGCCGGTACTGCTGATGGACCCTTCACGATAATCTCCCCGTATTCTCCTTACCCTCCGAATCAAGAATGTAGTGATCTCACTCAGCCCTTCGTTTGGACACCGAAGAAAGGTATGCAGGGCCTGGGTACGCTCGGGCCGTATCCCACATATATAGAGGGCATAAACTGGTGCGAATTTGGGTACTATGGCACCGGCATCAATGCTCTTGGTCAGGTAGTTGGATACACCACAGTTTTATCAGTCCAGTATCAGTTTGGTCTCCTTTGGACAAGTGCTGGCGGCATGACTTTATTTGGCGACTTTCCACCCACCTCCTACAACGCGATTAGCAATACCGGTCAGATAGTTGGCCAATATCCCTGGACCGGCCTTTTAAACTTCGAAGAGGGTTTGGCCCTCAATCATGCGACGTCGTGGAAGAGTGGCGTTGCGACTGATCTGGGAACGTTAGGCGGAGAGGGTGGGGGGTATTATGCTAGTTCGGCAAACGGGGTTAACGACCTAGGGCAGGTTGTCGGCTGGTCCAACACAACCCCAGTACCAGGCTTGTGCTATTTTGTGGGGTCATGCTCAGAAACTTGCTACTACTGGTCGCCTACGCATGCGGTCCTGTGGACGGCAAGTGGAGAAATATCCGATTTGGGGGCTCTCCCGGGTGATACATTCAGCACCGCGTCAAACATAAATTTCTTCGGACAGGTTATCGGCTCTTCGGGAGATACGGCTACTTGCGATTATGGGTTTTCGCCCTACGAAGTGATTGGCCGTCCTTTCATCTGGTCCAAGCGCAGCGGAATGCAAGATCTAAACACTCTGATTTCTGCCCATTCTGGTTGGGTGCTTAACTCGGCAACTGGAATCAACTTCTGGGGCCAAATCGTAGGATCGGGCACGCGACATGGAAAGCCGCACGGGTTCCTGCTGACACCGAAGTTTTTCTAAAATTTGTGCGGTCTTCAGCGTGTCGCCGAACACCAGATCGCCTGTACTGTTGGCGAAGTCTGCGAGAACGAGTGTGCGGTGCTGCCGAACGCGCAACGCTGCCAGCGGGGCTCCAGTGATGAAAGCGGGGCATCCCAGACGATTGTGGGCCTGAAATTCTCAATGAGTGTAAACGATGATTACAGCATTTATCGCACTCTCGCCTTCCAGCGTGGAGCAAAAGAGGGTAATGTCGGGGCTGTCTTTCATTTTACTTCTTCGACAGTCTGCGCCTGCTGGCGCGCGACTTCCGCGTCCCTTATTGCGACAACGCGCCGATCGTCAAGCAGGGCCTTGAGCGCGGAGGCTGGTACTATCATTGCTATTCCACTGTTTCCGGGCTTGCTCGCGAGCGGAGTCTCCAGCACGAGGTTGTTCTGCTCACCCTCACCGTATCCGCCGCTGACCACCCCGAGCAGGCGGTAACCCGCCCCAACTCTAAAAGAACCGCCCCGCATGCCGCCCAGATCGACAAACACCGGCGATCCGCTGTTGCCGTGAAACGCGTGGACCTCTCCCAAGTAAACCTTCCCGTTCTTTCCAGTAGTCGTCCGAAGGTCTTCGTCCGGCATCATCGCCACGATCCCCTCCCTGAGAATCGGCTGCATCTGCTTCAGGCCCGGAACTTGGTAGAAGAATCCGCTGAAAACCAACTTGTTTCCCTCCGAGATCGACTCCTTCTTAACAACGTCCTCCGTCGCAAGAATGGAGTCAGGGATACCGAGGTAGTCGACCACATCATGGTCGGGTGCCATTGGGACCAAGGCCAAGTCCACGGAGTCATCTGACGGCAGTATCCACGGCAAATTCCCCACGAAGGTAAACTCCTGCGAGGAGCCATTCTTCAGATTCACGCGGATGGCCACGGACCGAACCTGCATGGGATTGTTTTCGTTGTCCCAGCACATCGCCACATGCCGATTGGTGACAAGATATCCGAACGACCTGTTGGCGGGCAGTCGGCTGTCCGCAACGTTGAGAAAGAAGCCGGTGCCCTGCGCTCGAACCTGGATATTGCCGCTGAGGCAGCCCAGAGTGAGGAAGGCGACCGTCTTTCTCATTTGCCTCTCGGGGGGTTCAGGGACACTTGAGGTTGTCTGCGCAAGAGGCGTGGCCGGAGCGTTCTGCGCAGTCATCCAAGCCGGGATCAAAGCGAAAATCAACGAAGCACAAACAACACGTGGCGCGTTCATAGTTCCGCCCCTCTCTACAGATGAACGGGTGGACGTTCCCAGCTTGCAGAAAATAGGTTGGCTAACTACCCGCCCCGGCTCGTTCTTCCAAGGACACTAACACAGCGAGTGGGCGAATACAAGGCGAACAAATATAAAATGTTCGAGGACACTGGACTATAGCGGGGCTGTGATCGCAAAAGTGGGGCGTCCCTGAGACGTAATCACTGGCATTGCGGCTGGCGCTAGTCCTTCCTCACGCAATTCTGCTATAGTGCCGCGCATGGCGGATTTGGACGATCTGCAAGAGTTTACAACCTTCACTAACGTCAAAGACGCGGGCAAGGTTTACCTGAACGCTGGAACGCTCCACTGCCCAAAGTGTGGAGATTCTCGCCGTGTGCACATGACTGTCTTTTTGAAGCCAAATCCCGGTGCTTCTGATCCACCGATGTTGACTATGCTGAAATGTGTCCAATGCGACACTAGTTTCACGGCGGTGCTTTACCAAGGTCCAGAGGGAAAAAGCTTGGCGGTATTGCCATCGACCTATGGCGGCCTTACGACACCACACACTCCCGCTGGCGTGGCCTACTATCTAGATCAAGCTCAAAGAGCCAAGGCAGTAGGCGCAAACTCTGCAGCTGTAACCATGTTCCGGGGAGCGCTAGAGCACCTGCTTTTCGACCAAGGATTCAAGAATGGAATGTGTGGCAAGAAACTGTCCGACCTTGAAGCAGCCGTAAAAGCAGGTACAGCACCGAAGTGGGCGCAAGAGCTTGAAGGCGAGTTTCTGCAGGTGATGAAGCAGCTAGGCGATGGTGCGATACACCCAAACGATGGCAATGTGGGCAATCAAAAAGTCTTAGATGGCGGCCTGATAGCAAAGCTTACGCACACTTTTCAGATGCTGCTGTTCGTGATCTACGAGCTGCCGTATGAGAAGCAAAAGCGGCTTGACGGTCTCAAGGCTGGCATCATAAAGAAGTAGCTTTGCGGGCGTAATCTACGCGCGCCGTCTGGGCCGCGCTCCTGCGACCGGTGGGGGGGTCGCCTGACGGAAAGGAAGAAAGGGGCCCATCCGGCTATGCCGGACAGGCCCGGAGCGCTCATGTTTTTTACCAAGTAAGCTGTCTGGTTATGAACTCGCGCGCGATCTCCTTGGCTTGAAGAAAATTCTTTCGCGCTTCATCCGTTGACATTCCCAACCGTTCAAGTGTTGCCACTTGCTCCGGCTCTTGCTCATCTGCAATCTTATCTAGTGCGGCAAGCTGACCGGCAAGGTAATTCTTCCTTACCCCATCGAGCAGAGCCTTCTGGATATCTTCTATCGCCTTCATGAACTCGTCTGTCATTGGATCACCGCCTCGTTCTCCTGAAGTGGCTCCAAGCGCAATCCGATAAAGTGACCATCACCGGAGTAATCGAAATCCGCCCAGACGATGTACTTGCCGCGGCTCACCTTGGCGATGGAATTTACGAACGGATTGATGTTGGCCAACCCGGCCAGCATCTCATCGGTAATTTCAAGATCGCCTAGGTACTCGCCCACAGGAAAGCCGGGCTCTGGCTCTGCGCTCATGCCGTTTTCGTCATGCCAGCGGCGGAACTTTTCTAGGACTTGCTCGCGCACCTCGCGCGAAAGTGGGTGTGGCTTCAAATCGGACAACTTTAGGCGGACTATCGCCCCGCCCGCGTTCGTGCGGGGTTGATACTTATTGGGTTTGGTGCTCACTGGTTTTCTCCATAGCTGTGGGATCATCCGCGCATAGCGCGGATGGCCATCGACCATGGAACGGGCCTCGCCTTGCGGGTTTTGCCGCGCTCTCAGGTCGAAAGCGCGGGCGTGGATGCTGCGACGTGCATTGACTCTCCCTCTGAAAAGTTGACCACATTTTACCACGCTCGAACGATGTTGGCGATCCGCGCCGACTTCAGGCAGCAATTGACTACTTGAAACGTCACAACAAATTTCTCTCCTAATGAAACCCAATCGGGCTTCTCTCTCGTGCGCTCTGCGTTCGAGAACGCCATTTAAGACGATTGCGAATACCTGAGACCCCGGCGGAATAACTTTAAGCAGGTTTGGAACCCAAAATTATAGCCATTTCTCAGCTTGGTAGTGTTGGCCGGGGGAGTATCTCATCCGGTTCTAATATCCATTAAATCCATAACTTACGGGGAATTAGTTTGGTCATCAACTTGCTTACCGGAAGAAGCCCTTGCGCCTGATCTCTGCGGAGCTAATCTGAGATCAGCCCGTAGGAGAAGAGGCCCGCAATTCCGACCGTAAGCCGCAATCGCCAAGGCTCACTTGAGTCGCGGCCTTCGTGGTAAGCATTGCGCAGAGATCGGAGAAGACGCAGGAATCCGTTCCGAAGCGGCTTGCAGTGCGTACCGTTCAAGACGTGAGCGCACACCGCATTTTCATTGCTCGTTTCCGCTGTTCCCGATCTGCGGTCACTCCTGCGTTTCGCTGCTGAGACCGCCCAAAAACGTATTTCAGAACGATCCCGTAACTCGCTGAAAACTAGGCAAGGCAAATCACAGCAATTGTGCGCCCGGAATCGAACGATTGCGGGCTACAGAAAGGACTAACCCGATGAAAGTTTGTCTGTACGGACGAGTGAGTACCAGCAAGCAGGATAATGAAAACCAACTGGCCCAGCTTCGCCAGTTCGCGGCTTCTCAAGGCTGGACAATTGTGCAGGAGTACTGCGACGAGGTTACCGGCAGCACCAGCAATCGGCCTGCATTTAAGGCTATGTTCTTAGCGGCATCGCAACGACAGTTTGATTGTGTTCTGTTCTGGGCGTTAGATAGGCTGAGCCGTGAGGGCGCGCTCGAAACCCTACAACACTTACAGAAGCTCACTGGCTACGGTGTGGCGTGGCGTTCGTTCACAGAGCAATACCTCGATTCAACTGGCATCTTCCGCGATGCGGTGATTTCGATTCTGGCCGTCGTTGCCAAGCAGGAACGAGTCAGACGGTCAGAGCGTACTAAAGCGGGATTGGAGCGTGCAAGGTCGAAAGGTAAGAAGTTAGGCCGCCGTCGTGTTGTGGTAGACCGTGAGCGGATCGCCCATCTGAGATCAGCGGGTCTGTCATGGGACATGATTAGCGCGCAGACCGGCATTACACGTTCCGTATGTCAACGGGCTGCCATGCAATAAATGAAAAGGGGGAATTACCCACCTTAAAGTAACTCCCCCCGAGCACTACACCCAGTAGTACGTTACAGATTTGCCCTTGGCTATGATGTAAGCCCCACATATGGACCAGCACCAAAGGCCCGATCCGCGCGGTTAGGAGTCGCCGATCCGAGGCAACTCAAATTGGAGGTTGGAACTGCGCCAAAGCTTGTTGTGTGCTGCTAACTCCGTTGCTGGAGTTGAAAGTCGCCGGGCTGGGCACGCCTTCAGGCACATTCTTCACCAAGCTATCGTTGTTCGCCCATGCACTGAAGTTGGCACTTGTTCCTGAATTTTCTGTGACTGGATCGGCAATCACACTGTAATATTCGCCCCACTGGTTACTCGGCATTTCTTCTTACCTGCTTTCTTAAGTTAAGAGGCGGGCTGTTTCACCCGCCTCTTTTCAGCTTTGCCACATGGCACAACGTGGTATGCGCGCTGAACATTAAGCTTCGGCGACGATCCGATCCAGCACAAATGCTTCCAGCGCTGCGCCCAAGCTTACAAATCTTTCCTCAAGTTTATCGTCGATAACGTTGAACTGTGCACGAAGTGGGGACAACATTTTCAGAATTGCCACCTTCCGAAGCGGTCGCCGCTTTTCCAGTCCATCAAGGCGCTTCGTAACAAGTCGCTCCGCTCGAATCGGAACTAACTCACGGGATATTTGGCTGCTAAGAAGGGCAGTAAGTCGGGCGTTAAGTTCTTCCGCGCGCTTCCCACTCGCTAAAGACTTGGCTAGCGCCGTGGGTGCTGCTTCGCGCACGGTGATCTTGCGAATTTCTTGCGGTGACAAATCACAGGCTGCACCAATAAGCGCTTCAGTCTCCAAGCGCTCGCAAAGAGCATCCGCAGCACCGCCGTTGGATTCAAGTTCTGCTAAAGGATCATCAACCACGGGAATTGCTGGTATGGATGCACGCGCGGCCTTCAACGTTTGTCGCGTCGGGCAGTCGAGCAGCCCGGCCATAAGTTCAACTTCTGGGTCGTAATTCGTCATTTTCTTTCTTCTCCTAAGAGCTTCAGTTCTGTTTCATTGGTTCCGAAAGCTGCGAGACCAAAGCGGGAAAAGTGCCCGGCTCCGGTGTGCCCACGTAACGCCCGCCAATGTTCGGTGCACCACATCTAAAACATTTCGTGTCGCCACATGTTTCCAAATACTGCTCCACGATCTGATCCAAATGGTCAACTTGCAGCTGCCCGGCTGAGTTCTGTTTCTCGTCTTGCTCTGCGCGTTTAGCTTCATGGCGTTGCGCAGATTGCAACGACCGCACCGCAGCGGATAACGCCGAAACCTGCGAGCGCACATCGCCGTTGATAGAAGCCGTTGCCCATACTTCGTCAGCACGAGCAAGCCAGCGTTCAAGCTGATCGCTTGTGGTTTCGCCGTTGCCATTCGGAACAGGAGCGAGACAATTTTTCTTGTGGCGCGACAGCGCGTATTTGCTAACGTTGAATTGCGCCGCAACGTCTCGCTGAAACAACCCGGCTTCTACGGCTGCATTGATCGCGGCTGCTTCTGAGTGCGAACAGATGCTGCATTTCGCGCGGCTCATGGTTGCGCCCCCTGCTGATCACCTTGCGCAAGATACCGCCGCACTTCGGACAATCGAACCTTCATGTGGCCGCGCGGTGACGGTCTCCACACGTGGATTTGTTTTTCGTCGACCAATCGGCGGACGTGGCTGTAGCTTGGTGATCCGATGGCCAGCCGAAACTCCGAGAGCGAGATCAGCGGATCGCTGAACAGTTCAGACTTGACGGCAAGAGTGCGGCTAATGGTCGCCGCTAACGGTGAGCGTGGGCGACCGGGCGCTCTTGAAGATGAAACGAGCGGGTTAGTGCTGGGTTCTGGCATAAGTTGCACTGTGGCGACAATGGCCACAACTGTGGTTAGTTAACCACAGGTAAGAAGCCAATGCAAGACTTTTCTTATCTTCCGGGGTTGGAGTTAGTAAGTCTGCCGGTCTGAATGCCAACGTCACATGGGCCATTTAGCGGCCCCGGACATAGACGTGGCGGTAGCATTGAGTTACATTCCCATAACATTCCCGTAACATTCTAACTCATTTATAATCTACTAAGTAACATATGTAACATCATACATATACATATACATAAGGATGTACTTATCCCCCTTACGGGGGGTATAGGGGGCATAGGGGGGTGTATATAGAAAGTGTTTGTAAATGTCGTTTTTACCGTAACGGACGTTACGCACGCGCCTAACTCTGCTAAGGTCAACGGGTTACACCGTTTCATCATCGAAAAACGCCTTTGCTACCGTAACGTTACAAGGTCTGACTTGCGACACAACTCAGGGGGTAGGGGTATTACGGGGGGGCAAGGCCCGACGGTCTTGCGCGACCCAAGGCCCTGCCCTATCCGGATCAATTCCTGCACTACCGTGAGGCAGAGCGCTTCCCCCTGGACCGGAGAGAAGCAGTCTGACGCACTGGAAGCGCGCCCACGTTTGACGTTGCCCGGCCAAAGCGCAACAATTGAGGGGTTGCATGACCAAAGCGAAACCAAAGCCGCAACCGCAGTCGCAAGGGGAACTACTCGACTGCGATCCTGACCCGCTTGCCGACATCTTCTCGGAGTTGCAGGACGAACAGCAGTTGCGGGCGCAGCAGAATCCCTTGCGCCGTGATCCGGTCATCGCTGCCCGCGTCGAAGCCGTTCGCACGGCCTACGACACGAAACGTGCCGAGATTGCAGCCGAGCAGGAAGGGCGAGCCGAAGTTGTGCCACCGATGATCTGGAAGGGTCACGTCTACGAACTGGCGCAGCATATCGAAACGATTTACAAGGCCGGGCACCTTGTAGCGAACAGCCTGACCCATGCCTTCGAGCAAGCCTGCAAGCATTACGTCCAACTGAACGGCGAGCCCATCAGTGCTAGGTCACTTGACCAAAGCCTACGCCAGAAGCGGGAAGCGGAGCGGGGTAAGAAGTAGCCCGAAAGAATCCAATATTGTCCCAATATGCGCTGAGGCGGGAATCTGTTTTCCTATCCTTGCCATGCGTGTCTATCCCAAGCAGCGAGTTGATCCGGTCTTAGTGACGCCGGAAGTTGCCGCCCAACTTCTCAGCGTTGATTCCAAAACCATTGATCGGCTGATCCAGCAAGGCGATCTGCCCACGAAACCCGTAGGCGCTGATCTTCTGATCCCGTATCGGTCGCTGCTGGTTTTCGCGGGTGTAGCGCGCTGGAGATTTCAGGAGATTATCGAGTCGTAAGAAACGCACGGGCCGCGCCCCTCGAAGGTCAGCAGCCCGCGCTTGGAGACAACATGCAAGAAGACTATAGCGCTAAGACGTTCGCTCCGCAACAGGAACCGCTTTCGAGCACCGTGCGAACCTTCGCCAGCGCTGCGGAAGCGGCGCACTGGTACGTCAGCCAAGGGTTTTGGGTGGTCCCGGTCCCGCACGCAAGAAAATGGCCGGTAAAGAAAGAATGGCAGAAACTGCGGATCACAGCCGCTGACGTGCCCGCCCACTTCAATGGGAAAGCGCAAAACATCGGGGCGCTCTGGGGTGACGCCAGCGGCTCAGTCGATGTTGACCTGGACGCCAGCGAAGCTATTGCGCTCGCATCGTCTTTCCTGCCTGACACGGCAATGATCTTCGGACACGCGAGCAAGCCCCGCTCCCATCACATTTTTCGGGTCAGCCCCATTCCCCGGCGGCTACTGTTCAAAGACCCGTTGACCAAGGGCGTGTTATTGGAGTTGCGCGGGGTCACGAAAAAAGACACGGTTGGATTTCATAGCGTGATGCCCTGCTCAACCCACGAGAAAACCGGGGAAGCCATCGCCTTCGAGCCCGGTCACGACTCCACGCCCACGAGTGTGCCAAACGCTGATCTCGTCCGCGCCGTTCACAAGATTGCTGCGGGTTCCGCGTTGGTTCGTCATTGGCCCGCTCATGGCCGCCACGATACGATGCTCGCCTTGGCCGGTGCCCTGGCCCGCGCGCAATGGTCACGGGAAGTGGCTCGGACGTTTTGCCACACGGTCTATGAGGCAGTGCCCACGCATGACCCGAACGCCCTGGCCCGCGTCGATTCGGAAGTGAACGATTCATTCGACAAAGTAGAAGCGGGAGAACCGGCAACGGGCTTTCCTTCCCTGACTGAGCACATTGACGCGAAAGTGGTCAAAGCGGCTTTCGCATGGCTGGGGCTGAAACCAGCCCAAAGCGCGACAGCCGGTGAAGAGTGGCGCGAAGAACTGATCGTGAATGAAGGCGGGCAACCGAAAGCACTACTCGCCAACGCGGTTCTGATGCTGCGCCATCACCCGGAGTTTGCCGGTGTGCTGGCCTTCAACGAGTTTTCGCTTTACGCCACGACCGTGCGGCCTGCACCCTGGCCGCAATCCGTTGCCGGTAAAGTTTGGACCGACGACGATGATTCCCGCGCGGCATGTTGGCTGCAGCAGCAAGACATCGCGGTCAGTTCCAAGGTAGCGGCGGAAGCCGTCCAGGTTATCGCGCACGAGCACCCATTTCACCCGATCAAAGGCTATCTCGAAGGGTTGGTCTGGGATCAGCAACCTCGCATTGACACTTGGCTACATGACTACCTAGGCGCTGAAGACTCCGCGCTCAATGGGGCCATGGGTCCGAAGTGGCTGATTTCCGCCTGCGCGAGAATCATGTGCCCTGGGTGCCAAGCGGATTACACGCTACTGCTCGAAGGACAACAGGGCCTTGGGAAGAGTTCCGCGCTTCGCGTTCTTGCAGGGGCCGAATATTTTACCGATCACTTGTCTGATTTGGGCAGCAAAGATAGCCGTCTTGAACTTCATGGCCGCTGGATCATCGAAATGTCGGAGTTCACGAGCCGCCGTTCCGAACTGGAGCGAAAAGGTTTCCTGACCGCGTGCGCTGACAACTTCCGCGCCCCTTATGAGCGGCGGACGAAATGGGTGCCAAGGTCATGCGTCTTTGCCGCTACGACGAATGACGCCACGCCCCTGACAGACGAAAGCGGCGGACGGCGCTACTGGATTGTGACCTGCGGCAAGATCAACATTGAAAAGCTGAAAGCTGACCGCGACCAGCTTTGGGCGGAAGCCTTCACCCGCTATCTGGCAGGTGAACCATGGCATGATCACTTCCCAGAATTTCGGGAGGCGCTCGCCGTGGAGCAGGAAGAACGCTATCAGGGTGGACCATTCGACGAGGCGATCCTGACCTGGCTGGAGAATCCCGAGCCGCGCCAATTTGACAGCCACGCCGACCGTACCAGTTTGACATTCGACTCCGCAGTCGGACGCGTGACGATCAACGATGTTCTGATCCATGCGGTCGGGAAGGCGCAACACGCGATCTCGCGCAACGACCAACTGACCGCCCGTGCTTGCCTGGTTCATGCGGGCTGGCGACGGGAGAAGCTCAGCAGGATACCAGGAACGAAGAACCGCGTTGCGCGCTTCTACGTAAAGGAGCCCTCATGTCGCTAATTCCCGTCGAACAGTTGAGGGCTGCGCGCGAACGCTACGAGCACCAGCAAGCCGCCGCACGTGCCGAGCAAGTGGCGGCTGATAAGGCGGTCTATGAGTGCCAGCAAGCGGAACTCGTGGAACGCGTGTCTGTTCCCGTTCCAACTGAAAAGCGACCATTTGTTTACGTGCCGCGAAGCGCTGCGCAACTGGAAGCCCGCATTCGGCAGGGTAGACGCGACAGCAGAAGGCGGCAACGGACCAAGTACTAAGGAGAAAAAATGACCGAAGAAGAAAAAGTTCTGGAAGTGATTCACGCTCTCGACGGGATAAGCCCTGAATTGATGGCAGAGGCGTGCAAGGCATTTCGGTTTGCATTTTCAGAAATGGAGTTTGGACGCCCCGGCGAATGGCGGAGAACGGGCGCTGAAGAATTCCAGCGGAAGCTTGAAGCCCTACTAGGCAACGAAGAAACCGAAAAAATCATTCAAGAGACGTATGCACAACGGAAGGAAGATCAAAAACGATGGGCGGCAGACCATGATGGGCCTTGCCATCACTGGTATGACTGCGAGAGCCCAAGATGTCCAAACTACGAACGCAGCCGAGAGGCTGAAGAGTATGAACGCCAGCACCCCGGAGAGAACGTCCATGGCCGCTGACCGAAAAGTTAGAGACGTGCTGCGAAAAATCGACGGAGAAATTGACGAGTTGCTGCTCCGCGCTCGCTATGGCGAATTTGACGGCGTATCACCCGCACGGGAACTGGAAAAGTTGGTTGGTGCGGAAATGGCCCAAGGTTTTCTACAAGACGAGATTGACGATGCGGCGAAACGGCGACGAATGACGCTTCGGGCGCTGATCTCGCAGGAAAGAACTCGGGAACACTTGAACCGGAAATGACACTGGAAATTCACGACTGAATCGCGAATGTCATCAGTTATCCCCAACCCGATACCGACACCGGAAGCAAACGGGTGTACACTTTCGGTCGGAATCAACGGGTCAAAGATTGGAGGATCTTTGACTCGGAAACGTTATCAGCGTGGTGCGTTGCGCAGAGAAGGCCATTTATGGATTCTGCGCTGGCGTGAGGATGTACTCAATGAAACGGGCGCGGTTGTAAGGGTCGAGCGTAGGGCGCGGGTTGGCACTACGCGAGATTTGCCAACCAAAGCCTTAGCAAGGCGCGTTGCCGATGGGATGGTCGAACATGTCAACGCGTTGGATTATCGACCTGGAAAGATCGTCACCATGAAACAGTTCGCGGAAATCTACGCGCGGGATGCAGCACCGAACTTTACACCGTCGGCAAGGCTGACCGTGGAGTCGGTCTCGCGGACCCTGATCGTTCCGACTCTCGGCAAGTACCAACTAGCTGAGATTACGGGCTGTGTTCCACAGCAGATGATTAACGCCTTACATCAACGCGGCATGGCGCAAAAAACGATCAGGAATGCACTTTCACAACTCAGTGCCATGTTGAAAACGGCACGGGGCTGGCGCTATGTCGCAGCGCAGCTCGATTGGGAAACTCTTTTCATCCCGCCTGCGGATGTCGAAAAAGAAGTACGCTGTTTTACTGCCGACGAAGCGCAACGCATTATCGACGCAACGCCCGAGCCCTTCAACGTCTGTTTCTCCTTGATGGCGTATTTAGGAATACGCGCTGGCGAGGCGTTCGGACTGACTTGGGCTAACGTAGATTTCACGAATGCCATTCTCTGCATTCGGCAGAGCGCCTGGTGCGGACAGATCAAGACGGTGAAGGCGAAGGCCAGCCGCCGTGATCTTCCGATTCCTGAAGCGCTACTAACCATGCTAGCGGACTACCGCGAACGATGGCAGCTGAACGCGGCGGGTCTGCTCTTTGCGGATGAAAACGGCGTGGCATTCCTTGCAGATTTCGTGCGACGGAAAGTGCTGCATCCGATTCGTGAGCGACTGGGCATTCCCAGAGGCGCGTTCCATGCCTTCCGGCACGGACATGCGACAACCATGTTCAGCCAAGGCGCAAATCCGAAAGTGGTACAGGATTCGATGGGCCATGCCGACATCAAGACCACGATGCGGTACACTCACGCAATCTCAAACGATCGCAGAGAAGCAGTGGAACGCGCGACACAAGTCTTCTTGCGGCGAAGTGCGGCGAATTCCATGGTAATTCACTGAAATTCTGCGAAAAACGATGGGATTGAAACCCACAAATGGCGGTGCGGCTCCGCCCAACTCACTGTCGCGCAA
>ODAK010005291.1_pt1 | contig 13117 bp, 17 predicted proteins | sample 1539591 | NCBI WGS metagenome assembly ODAK01 (sample SAMEA3539303, study PRJEB22396) | soil metagenome | biome: tundra; feature: field; material: soil | place: USA | collected 2010-05 | depth 0.15 m | reverse complement strand
GGCGACCACCGAGATCTACTCTCTTTCCCTACACGACGCTCTTCCGATCTTTGGAAGATTTACATTTGCTAAACAATGTTTTATCTTTCTCAATTTTACAATTAGAGCAAATTTTCGTTTGTAAAATATCACTCATTTCCTGCTCCCAAAGTCATTATTCAATTTTGTCATAAATGGAACGATATTGAAAAGAAGCTTCTCATTATCATAAGGCTTGCTAATCCATCCTTTTAACCCATCTCTAATGTCTTTGGCAATATTGTCTTTAATCGTATCTTGATAGCTTTTAGGATTTTGATGACTTCGTTCATTGGGATAGTTCCAGCGAGGATTTGCTGGTTCTTGTTCGAGAATGGCCGTAATATAGGTATTCCCATCTTGCTCAAAGATTTTCTTCTCTCCAGATCGCAAGAAAGCGCACTCAAAACACATATAAGATTTACACTCTAATGTATCTTCGGAATTTATATTGACGGGCAGCCCACAATCATAGCAGAAACTCATTTTGATTCTCTCGCCGATCATATTGTCACCTTTTGAAAAGCTTTTGCCATATTACGAATTTGATTTGTCAATTCTTCTACATTCATATTCATGAATGTGATTTCTTTATGGCTTCTATGCGTTGGGCAATTCCAATTAATAGGATGTGGTGCCGAATCTTCCAATCTGACACGAGTCAATCCGTTAACAGTTTCAGTTAACAATCCATTCTTTTCGATATGTGCACGACAAACAAACTTCTTGGCTCCCCAGGGATTATTATTCAAATCATCGCAAATTTCTAAGACCGCACCGCAAATATAACATGCAAAGTATTTCATTTGACCTTCTTCTTCAATTTAAGTGTTTTCTTAACCCTCTTTGCTTTCTTAACTCTTTTCTTTTTTGGAGGAGGATCTTTGATGATTTTTTCACCCGTTAAAACATAAGCCGCAAACAACCCTACCGCAATAGCGTCCGCCTTGTCTTCATTCTCAACAATAGATTTGCCCTTCTTTCCATATTCATATGGAAAATTAATGCCTAAATGCTTGGCGACTAACTCTGGCATATCACTTTTATCAGGAAACTTCTTGGTCATTTTAAGTCCGTGTCGAATTGCAAGAACATTGAACATTTGGGGTCCCTTCCCCAAATAATCTAGGGCTAGTAAGCCGGACATACGATTGAAAACTGCCAATGTTATAACGGTCAGCGCCGAAGATCTTTTTGGGAGATACATAATGATCTCCTCAATTGCAATATGATCCGGCTTAACATCTTCGATGATCTTTTTGACCTTATTGCGTGTATCCGCCAATCGTTCTAAAATTGTCCCTTCTTTAATGGGTTTCAAATAATCTACGGAGATAAGGGTTTTTTCCTTGGTTGCTTTATCAACGGTCAAAACGGCAAATCCTATTGTGGTGCTGGAAATATCAAAGCTTAGAATCTTCATATCTCTTTATATATCGGGGGTTTTAGAAATGAGAAAGGGGCCGAAGCCCCTTTCTCAATATCAAATTACGTTAATTATGCTGCATCTTGATGTGGAGGAAAAAGATCATCAACATTCTCTTCTTCGCCAGCAGCCTCGAATGATGGGACATCATTTTTTTGAGCTCTCGTTGAGGTTTTTGCTCCATCTTTTTCTTTTTGAACGGGAATTTCTAATTCTCCACCATTTAACTCTTTATCAAGATACTTTTTGGCTAATTCAAAGGTCAAAGGCTCTGTCTTTTTTACCAGATAAGCTATGTTAAAATCATCGCGCAGCTTTTGTTCAGCTGGCGTTAAGGCCTTATGTGGAATTGGCTGAACATTGTAATATTCCGTAGCTGCCTTACCTCTTTTAATTGAACTCTTGTCAACAATAATATCAAAGTCATAAAGAAGCGGAGATCCCCAGATATCAGACTGTGCATATCCACGAACCTTTGAGAATATTCCGTAAGGAACATCTAGGACTTTGATTTTCCCAGTCTTACGCTCGAGAACGCCATAAAGCCATCGAGTAGAAGGTTTGTGTCCTAGTGCACATAATGCACACGCCCCGTTTTCCATTGAACACGAAATCTTCTTACCAAAACCACTTTCGCCCTTGGCCTTTACTCCTTTATGCGTCACATATTGATAAGGACTGGTAAGAAGACGAAGCTTATTACTACCATTTTCTAGTCTTAACCAAAGGTCTTTGGTATCTTCTTTTTCTTTACCGCTGTTATTCCCAAAATTAAGGTCATCATTATATGATACTTCACCATGTTTATTACTCATTTTACTCTCCATTTGCCCATAAGGGCCCTTTGTTATTTGATCATGCCACCAAGGCAATTTTCAGTTGAATCGAACTAATCTGGTTCTCATGTGTTCAGGCGCCCGTGAAAAACGAACACTGACTCCTGAATTTCTTATGCGATTAAGCACTTTATTTAAAGCGACCCGAAGGGCACTCGCTGACCCTGGCCAATTGGCTGGAACATTCATATTGTTCATAAGCGTTTCATTCAATTGGGTCATGGTCGTTGTCAAAGGGGTTACTCTTCGTTTCATTATCATTTTGACGCCGTGAAAAATAGCGTCTGATATTTGTTTATTCTCATTATTGTTCTTGCTTCTTGATACCATTTTATTGCCTACTTTCTTGCTTTATTTACACACATCAGCTTTTGATAATCCAAGTTTATCAGTTAACCAAAAAATTCCCGTCAAAAACGAAGAAGATACCATAGCGGCGCCTACTATGGGAGCCATTGCTATAAACACAATTAATTCAGTGATTTCTTGTCTTATATCATATTTCATATATCTCCTTATTTTGCTCGAAAAACGAGATTCTGAATTACCACAACTCTAACCCAGGGGACATAGATTTCCACGAAGTTTTTCTTATCCTCTTTGGCGATAAGTTCTGAGAAGTGGGCTTTTACTTCTTCTTCGGAAGAACCGGTAAAGAAACCCTTAGCTTGAATACAGGAAACATTCTTCATATCAGGTAATTCAATGGATATGAAAAGTCTTACCATCTCATTTTCATCTTCAATTACGAGTAGGTGAGATGGTTTATTACTAATTGCACTTCCATCAGGGACCCGATAAGAAGGGGTTAAGACTACATCTTTTTCGCTCATATTGATATCCTAATCATTTGTAATTGCTTGTCAAGGGTTCGGAATTGATTTTTATTCATCGTCGCCATCGTCGCTATCTGCTTTAATATCGTCGAAGTTTTTGACGTCTTTAGCTAAATGAATTCCTTCGGCGGAGACGACAAGGTCAAGTTCCGCGATACTTTCAGATTCACTAGAAAGATGATTCTTCTTAACTTTGGCCCGTGAAAGGATTCCATATTTATATTGTTGCCCTTGTTTAACGTGAGTCAAATCCTTTTTACGGGTCAATTGAATGATAATTGATGATAGATAATAGATTTCAGCTCCGCCCTTTTCAGTTTGACCAGGACTTCCAATATTACTATAGGTTTGATTAACAACTAAGATTGAAATTGTATGTTGTCCCGTTATTTTATCCATATGCTTATTAATAAGCTTGTTGAATTTCCTAACCGCAAATGAGTTCTCTTTGGCTGACACTCCAGGTTGCTTTGAATAATCCTCACCGTCCTCCTCATCGTCTTCGGTAGAATTAAGAGAAGCTCCGACACTATCCCAAACAATTAGAACCTTAATGTTAGGATTCATTTCTTTAGCAGCATTAACAAAATGCGCTACGGCACGTGCACCATCAATAATCTTGTTGGTATTAACAACAAGAAGGCTATCAGACTTTCCACCAATTTTTTCGTCAAAACGCTTACGAGAAAACTTGCGTTCGCTATCCCAAAGAATAACAAGAACGCCCTGATCTTGTGCATCTTTCATGAATCCTTGCGCATGAGTTGATTTTCCAGAATCTGGCTTACCAGATATTTCTACCATTCTTCCAAATGGGAGACCTTTAAGACCAGTTAATTGCTGCCAATGATTACCATTTGTCCAAACAATGTAATCTTCGTCTTTATCAGATTGAACAATTGTTTTGCCCGTTGAAAGCTGAGTTGCAAGTCCTTTTTCTGTTTTAGAATAGCTTTCCTGGGCTTTTTTTACCAGCCTATCAATATCAATATTCATTGCAATTGGTTTTTTGGTCGTTGGTTTCACCGTCATTATTTCTTGTGCCATCTTCTTTTTCCTTTATTATGTCTTGTTTTCTATCTCCATCAATGATATTCTGTTTTGCCGAATAAGGCCTCAAATTAGATAATGCCCAGCAATCCATAAATTCTTGGCAATCCATTGTTTCATAATGGAAACAAGATTGTGGTATTATGTGGTCAATATGCCATTTGAATGTTGTCGGATCATTATCATCCCAATTCTTGATACTATATCTTCCCCAATTTTCCCAATTCATCCAGGGTTCAAATTTGGCCTCGAGATGAATTTTTAGCTCTTCGATTGTATAAGGCAGAAAATCTAAGCACGAACCATTTTTATCTCCGCGTAAAACCTGATAGATTAGATTTGATACTCGTTTACGAAGTTTATATGCAATATCTGTCTTATTACGGTTTCTCGTATATTCATTATGTTGAGCAATAATTGCTGTCTTATTATCTTCGTAGTATTCTTTCTTCTGTTCTAAGATCGTATCTTTGTTTTCAGAGTAAAAAATATGACTTCGTTCTAATATCTTGTCCTTATTTCTTTGATATCCTGCAGCTCGTTGTGCTTTTATCTTTTCACCGTTTTGTTTTCGATACTCTCTTGCGTATTCTTGAGAATACACTTTATTGGTAATATGATAAGCCGCTTTAATTTGTTTTGCACATTCTCTGCACTCAGTGCGTAATATTCCCCTTTTTCTATCTCTAAATGGAAAATCGCTTTCATTTTTATCCATTTCACACTTAGAACACTTTCTGGTTCTTATTACCTCTTCATCCATTACTCACTCCAAATTATTCTTGCCAGATCTTTCCCTTGGCTAAGTTGCGGAAATAGATGTGTCCATCCTTGAGCGAATTAAGAATAAAACCCCATTTTTTTAGGGCTGCTTCCTGCTTGGCGCACTCCGTCTTCGCATTGACTATATCAGGATGTTTCGCCACATAATTGGTAATCATATTTTCCGTAATTTTTTTATCTTGTCCCGCTTCTTTGCACTCAAAATATTTTTCACCTTCGACACGCACGATCTCATTTTTGGCTTGTTTTGAGCTTAACTCTACCTCTTCAATTAAGAAAGAAAGCTTCATCTGGGCGGTCAAAAAAAGCGCTGCCGTTCGATCGGCCTTCGCAGAATCATACGTCTCGCGACTCGCGGCAGAAATCTCGTTAAAACACTGCTCAATAACTGCTTCGGTATCTGAATGATCAATCATATTGTCTTTCTACTTTCTTACTTATATCTTGTGGATCTCTTCTTTGTTTTCGCTTATAAGCTTGTAATATATACTACCAAACATCAACATTTGAATATTAACGGTCTCTTTTTCTGCTTGGCTTAATGGAGTGCCTTCGTTAAAAACGAAAACGCGTTCAGGATGGCGACGTCTATTTGGATTAAGATTTGGGTTTATCATCAGCGGCTTTCATTTCAGCTAACTTATCATCTATCTTCTTATTCATCTCAGCTAATTTAGCATCAATTAGCTTATAGCCCTTTCTAAGGTGTTGATTTTGCATCAATGACATTAGAAAAAGATAGACCTCCATTGAACTCATTTTACTATGTGGTGGAATGAGGTAGATAATTAAACCTTCTTCATCGGTTTCAAACAATCCTTGGAATAAATCCTTTCCACGCATTGATGGAGGATTATCATATGATTGGCATATTTTCTCGAACATAGAATATTCGTCATTAGTCATTTCAACTTTTTTATTGTCTATGATCTTAATCACGTTTCACCTATTTCAACTCCGCAAAATGCATTTTTAATCGCAAACCCTACCTGCCACTCATCTCCCAAATCTTTTTTGACGATAATCAAATTACCATCTATTTTTTGTTCATCGGCATATTCTTTCAGCAATGACATTTGCACTTCCATAAATCGCTCAAAATGCATTTTCTTTGTTCGGAGCGAGATAAATAAAAGTTTATCGCACAACTCTCCATCATTAACGATAGTTCCATCACCTTCATTTGGAGACCAAACCTGACACGTTGGTGGCAACGGATGATAAGGATCGCAAATATTAATCAGCTCACCATATTCTTCGAAATTAAGCATATAGAAAACGAATGGAAAATTGTATGGAATGGTAATCTCATAGATCTTTCTTTTCATGAGGTTTCCTTTATCGACGAATTAATCCACTACTACCGCCTTGCATTTGTCGTGAGGCTCTGGCGGATTTAGATTGTAAAGCCTGTAATCTTGCCAAATCTTTCGCATTGTAATCAGATCCTGCCTGCTGGTTATTACTTTTTCCACCATTTACAAACTGTTCTACGACACTTGGTAGTTCGTCTTCATAATCATTGCCATTATCTAAGGCAGAAGAAATGTTTGGAACGCCACTATTCAGCATCGATTCCATCTCTTCAATCGCCTCTGGTGATGCTTGTGCCAACGATTCCATACTCATTTCTCCGCCACCACCTCCGCCACCGGCATTGCTTCTCTTAATCTTCTTAACCATCTCCTTGAAATGATCTTGATTATTGAGGGGTTTAACATGAGCACGATCTAAGAAAGATTGAGTTTTTTCTGGATCTTGAATTGAGTCTCCTTGAACCTGAACGATTGACCCTTCGTGATCTACGCCCATAACCTCTTCACTATATTTTGGAGGAGGTCCTTTATGATTTTTGGGGGCTGGTCTGCTGACAATTTTCTCTTGTGCAGCAACCAATTCTTTTTTGGTCTCTTCTAATTCCAATTGTAGTTTGAAATATTCCTCGCTATTCTTGGAGACAAGTTCGTAGTTAGCATTCAGAAATTCAAAAGCATCAGCTTCGAAATCCTGAGAAACTGCTTCGGACATTACTTCGCGAAGAGAATTAAGGACTTTTTGTAGAGCTTCGGCTACTATTGGATTACCGCAGAAGGGACAGCTATTCTTAGCAATAGCGTGGGCGAAACGGCTACTAATTTCTTCTTCACAAGACATACATTTCATTGTTCTACCACCTTCATCATTTTGATTGCACACATTGAAAGAAATCGGCTCCAACAAACCTCTTTATAAAGAAGAAGCTCATTGATAGATTTCGCCTGATCATAGCCGCAATATTTCTCTTCTCTTTTAAGAGATGATTGCACCATTCTACCTATAACTGGAATTGAAATAGAACAAACCCTCTTAAGCATTCTTGCCCCTTTTAACTCTTCGATTTAGTGGTCGTTTTTCGCCGCGGCGAGGCTTTTTGACTTCCTCTACCGGTTTAACTGGCTCGGCTGGTGCAACAATTTCTTTTGTCGTCTCATCCTCGTAATGAGCAATTACGGTAAAATCTGGATCTGCCGTAGCTTCGGCAAAAACTTCTTTCCATTCCTGGAGATCGGCTGGTGATGGAAATGGTTTCTTAATAGAGGCCACAATTTTGGTTAAATACTGAACTACCTGCCCTGCACGAAAACTAATAACTGAAATAATTCCGCGGTAAAACCCCTGATAATCTGTCATTGGTACGTCCTTTCACTTCCTCTATATCACGCCTCAATTATTTTCATTTGGTCGGATGATTTATTTTTGATGGCGCGCCCTGCAAGCCCCGTCGAAAATATTCTGTTTTGCTGAATAGGGGCGCAAATTTGATAATGCCCAGCATTTTTGGAAGTTATCATCAGTCATTGACATAAAAGGAAGATCCGATTGCGGAATGATATGATCTAAATTCCATTTCCAAGTTAATTGATCTTCATCGTTCCATCCATCAACATTATAAACACCACGATTATCCCAATTCATCCAAGATTCAAACTGCTTTTCAATATGCATCTTAAGTTCTTCTATAGTGTAGCTTAAATATTGTAAACAACTCCCCTTTTGTTTTGATGACTTCTTAGTTTTAAGGGCCTTACCAATTGCAGTAGAAAGATAGGTTCGTAGTTTTTTCTCAATATCATTTTTTCTACGTTTACGGGCATGTTCGTTAATTTCATTTTTATGAGTTTGTCGATATTGTTCTGCCTGCTCTTTAATCTCGTCCTTATGTAGTTCATAATACTCGGCATTATATACACGAATTTTTTCCTGATTGTCTTCATAGTAAATATGATCTCGTTCTTTGATAAATTCCATATTATCAATACGATATAGCGCTTTTCGTTCTTTTATCTCTGCCTTATTTTTGGCACAATATTCCTTATCATAAATTGCGTGACAAGGCCTACATTTCGACTGTTTTGCACTAAAACAATCATTCGTCTTTTTCAAACCACAAACACTGCAGATTTTCATATGTTTAGTCCCAGTCATTATTTTCATCCCATCCATCAGGAAAATCAATAGCGCCCTCCAAAATCAAATCTTCTTCAATCTCTTCGAATAATGAAGTGGTATTATTTGATGATATATTGCTATTTGTTTCCTCTTTAGATCTTTTCAAACTAACTCTTTTAGCTTTCAATTCAGATGGTTTTTGTGGAATTGGCAAAGCATTATATAGCTTATCTAAGATAATACCAGTATTATCTTCATATAAGTTAGAGCTTCCAGAGAAATGAATAGCGACACCGATTTCAAACTTAACCTTATCCCCACAAATTTCCTTAATGCGATCTTGAAGCATTTCCCAACGATCTGGAAAAATAGTCACCCCACACTGGGTGCCAAAAATATCTTCAATTGAAATTTTAGCCATTGCTTGTCCCTGATATCGACTGCCTTCTTTCTTAACTCGAAACTCAAAAAGATCTCTAACAACGCCCTTGATAGATCGATGATTGGTTTTATCTTGAGCTCTCTTTACTTTTTCTAGAGTAGTAAAATCTCCATCCTTGAAAAAAGATCCATAGGCATCTTTAATACCACAAACAAAGGCATCTCCCAAATAAAACTGTTCTAGGGCATAAATCTGAGGAACCTCCCACTTAAACTCATTAGTAGGCCACGGATAAATAAATTGCTCATTGGTAGTATTATGCTTTTTTGACCAGGATTGAAGTTTTTTGCGATAATCCGAACAATATAGAAAAATTAGTTGTCTAGAAATCCCAGAGAAATCTAGGCATCCACAGGAGGCTAAAGCTTGAATAGTATTAGATCTGACATTCTTTGAATCCACTCTAGACATGAAATCTTGGAAATCTTTAAATGGGCGTTTGATAATAATATCACTTACCGCTTCCTCACTGACAAATTTAAGAGCATCCAGCCCAGTAATTAAGCAATTATCTTTCATTGTATAATGTAATTGTGATTTATTGATATCTGGTGCAATAATCTTAATCTTATGAGCCTTAATTTCATTTTTGATCTTAGTAATATTGACTTTTGCCATCGGTGTATTTGAGCTTACCTCAAACATCAAATTAGCTAAGAGGAATTCGGCTGGAAAATGAGCTTTAAGAAAAGCAGTATTATAACTAATCATTGAATAAGTAATACTGTGTGCTTTATTAAATGTATATCCTGCGAACTTTTTAATCTCATTATTCCAGATAGCGCTCGCCATCTCATTGGTAAGCCCTTTATTCTTCATTGCCCCTTCGATAAACTCTTCGCCCAGCTTCTTTTCTTTATCAGGATTCTTACCCTTCTCCTTAATCATTTTACGAATACGATCAGCTTCATTCAAATCCCATCCGGCTACATCTGAACCGAGACGAAGGATAGATTCATCGTAGAGTCCATAGCCATAGGTTTTCTCGAAGGCTCCTTTAAGAATAGGATGGAGAAGATTGCTTTCTCGTTTCCCTTCGCGTGTCTCAATAAACTCTTTTCGAATATTAGCGGCTGCCGGGCGAGCCAAGGTGGTAATAATAGACAAATCGTCGATATTTTTAGGCTTAATCTTCTTACACAAATCAATGGTGCCACCAGAAGTCCCAAATTGGAAGACGCCATAAGTATCACCTTTAGTAATCAGATTATAAGTCTTCTCGTCATAGAAATCATAGAAGTCATAATCGACAACTGGTGGCGTTTTTCCATTAGCTTCAATTAGGGCATTGGTATTAGCGATAATGTCTAAGGTAGATAATCCGAGAAGATCCATTTTTACAAGACCATTTTCTTCGGTCGTATTCTTCTCATATTCAACGGAAAGAACGCCATCTTTATCACGGCGAAGCGGAACCAATCCTACCAACGGTCGCTTTCCTATGACAATGGCCGCTGCGTGAGTCGAGAGATTTCGGAACTTACCTAGAATAGCATCGTTTTGTGTCAGTTTAGGATATCTCTTTGCATATTCTGCATAAAGAGAAATCTTATCTAGCTCCTTCTTAGATTTGATTTCCGCAGGAATGACATCGGCGATATTATTGCCAATCTTAACCGCCTCCTCTTTTGATCCGCCTAATTCGTGACAACGAGAAATATCTCTAACATAGACCTTTGGAGTAATGGTATTGAAATTGGAGATGTGAGCAACATAATCCTCACCATATTTCTTGATGATGTAATCAACAACCTTATAACGATCTTTGGCTCCAAAATCGAGATCATAATCTGGCGGGCTCAATTTTCCCTTTGCCTGAAAACGCTCAAAGATAAGTCCATATTTAATAGGGTCAGCTTGATGAATGCCGAGAAGAAAACCAATAAGAGAGCCTGCGCCCGATCCACGCCCACACCCGACTGGTACTACATTATTTCTCGCCCAATTGACATAATCTCCAACAATCAACATATAGGAACTAAAGCCCTGAAAATCGAGAACTGACAATTCAGTTTCTATTCTCTTGATATACTCTTCCTGCTGTTCAGAACGTAATCTCCCTTTATATCGCTCATATCCCTGATATGACTTAAATCTCAAATAAGCAGAATCCTCGGCTAACTTTTTAATCTCATCGTTTTGAACCGCAAACCAGGATTGAAACTCAATATAATCTGCTTCGTCTTTAATTGGAAAAAGTGGTAATTCTTTGCCAGATGGATTGGAATATTTTGGATTAATCCAATCTGGAAATTCACATCTGTCAGCAAAGAAGAGTGAGTTAGCACAAAGCTCATTAGCGAAATCTCCATAATTACGCTCGAAGAATGATTTAACTTCATCGCCAGATTTCATGTAGAAATCGGGACTATCATATTTCAATCGGAAATTGGAGTAAATCGGCTGATGGCTTCCAATAGCAAGCGTCGTATCGTGAACTTCATGATCTTCCTGTTTAACGTAGTGTGCGTTGGTCGTTGCAACGACCCGAATATTGAACTTCTTTCCCAATCTAATTAGATGGGTATTAATGAAAACCTGTTCAACGCTTTCGCTATAAAACGAAGAATTGCGCTTAAGTGTATTTGCCTGAACCTCTAACCCTAGATCCTCACCAAAAATACTTTGGAGCCTTTTAATTTGAGCCTCGGCCTCATCTACCTTTTTGTTCATAAGCAATTGGGAAATGATACCATTAGAACACGCGGTAAGACAAATAATACCTTCGTGATATTTCTCTAGCAATTTCCAATCGATTAATGGATAGACGCGTTTAGCAAAAATAGCCCGATTATCAAAACCCTCTTTATTGAGGGTTAAAAGATTGCGATAACCAATAGCGTTGCGTGCCAACAAAATGATATGACGAAACCGTTCATCTTTTTTGGAGACATCGTTAAGGAAATACATCTCACATCCGGCAATCAATTTAACGCCAGTTTCTCGAGAATATTTGAGACCTTCCCACATACCACTTAATGAGCCATGATCTGTAATTGCTATTGCCGGTTGTTCTAATTCTTTGGCTCGATAAAACAAATCCTTTACTGAGATGAGTGAATCTAAAATGGAATATGATGTATGATTGTGTAATGATGAAAATGGCGTCATGAAATACCTTTCTTACTTGCATTTTAACGCGTACCATGTCAAGCCTAAAGCTACGGGCGTCCCGTCAATCTTAATTGGATAAGATTGTGCATAATTGTTAGGTAATGCTGATTTTGCTCATATTACTTAGGCTATGAGCTACCTTTGAAAAATACAAACCGCAAATCTTCTTCAGTGATCCCAGAGGGTCGGGTCAATATATCTATCTCTCTAAATCGTTCCCTCCAAAATATTTTATTAAGCGACTTCTTTGTCAATAAAGTCCGCAAATCATCGTAATTGATTTTCTTCTTCCTATAAAGAAGGTGTGCAATCAATCTAACGTCGTCCCAATTATTCTGCAATAGCTGGGACAATTCTTTCAGAATGCGCTTTTTAAAAAGAGAACGAGGTTTGCCTGGTAAAGCTAGGTTATTCTTTTTGATTAGGGTGCTAGCATTTAGAATGTCTGGGCTCGATCCCTCCCTGAGCAAAATAGGGAAATTATCGCTTCCACAGAGTGATTTGTTTAATATCTTCTCACATACTAATCCTGCATAGCTAATATTAATTTCTGATATAATGAAATAGTTGAGTATTTCAGGATCAATAATATTTTGATGTTCAATAATATTGTAATGAGTATAACCCTCAGCCCTATGTTCAGTAAGAGAAATAGTAACCATTGGAACTGACATATAGTGGAGGAGGGCACAAATTGTATGACCGGCCTCATGAAAACTCGTAAATATTAACTCATGATTTTGAGAAAGTTTTTTAAGAATATCTTCTTGGGTCAAATTGCTCATATAACCGCCTAATCTAATTTAATATGTCTTATTTTTGAAACGCCATCAAGAAGATTTTGTTTAGCTGATAGTGGGCGTAGATTAGAAAGAGCCCAACATTTCTTAAAATTGTCATCCTCCATAGATATGTAAAGAAGATCAGACTGCGGAATAATATGATCTAGTTGCCAAGACCAGGTTAATGAATTATTATCATCCCAGGTTTTCTTTATATATTTCCCCCAATTTTCCCACGTCATCCAAAATTCAAATTTAGATTCGATATGATTTTTTAACTCTTCAAAGGAATACGCAATATATTTTACAATTGAACGACCATTTTTATTTCCTTTAAGTGCTTGCCATATTATTTTTGATATATTGCTTCGTAATTTATATGCAGGATCATTTTTTCTACG
>ODAK010005290.1_pt1 | contig 13118 bp, 6 predicted proteins | sample 1539591 | NCBI WGS metagenome assembly ODAK01 (sample SAMEA3539303, study PRJEB22396) | soil metagenome | biome: tundra; feature: field; material: soil | place: USA | collected 2010-05 | depth 0.15 m | reverse complement strand
CGCACGGATGCGGACTTGCGCCGCGTTGCCGCGCTACGGTCCCGCAGCGGGCCCGGCCCTGGCAAGATGGCGGGCGTGGGCGCGCTGATGCTGCTGGACGCTGCCTCGCTGTATTACCGGGCGTTCTACGGCGTGCCAGAGGAGATGACGGCGCCTGACGGCACCCCGGTCAACGCGGTGCGCGGACTGCTCGACATGATCACCCGGCTCGTCCGGGCCCGTCGTCCGGCGGCGCTGATCGCCTGCATGGACGCGGACTGGCGGCCAGCCTTCCGGGTCGCCGCGGTCCCTTCTTATAAGGCTCATCGCGCCAATCCCGACGGCAGCGAGCTGGCGCCGGACACGCTGACGGCTCAGGTGCCGGTGATCGAGGAGGTGCTCGCGGCGGCCGGAGTCGCCATGGCGGCCGCCCCGGGCTATGAGGCCGACGACGTCATCGGGACGCTCGCGACCGGCCGGGACGGCCCGGTGGAGGTCGTCACCGGGGACCGGGACCTGTTCCAGCTGGTGAACGACGCCGATCAGGTCCGGGTGGTTTACACCGCGCGCGGGCTCGCCCGGCTTGAGATCCTCGACGAGGCAGCGGTCACCGCCAAGTACCAGATTCCCGGCCGGGCCTATGCGGCATTCGCGTTGCTGCGCGGCGATCCGAGTGACGGACTGCCCGGCGTGCCAGGGGTGGGGGAGAAGACAGCCGCGGCGCTGGTGCGGGTATTCGGGACCGCCGATGCGATACTCACCGCGCTGGATGCGGGCCACGGCGGCTTTCCGATGGGCAGCCGAGCCAAGCTGGCAGGCGCCCGTGACTACCTGGAAGCCGCGCTGCCAGTGGTGCGCGTCGCGACCGATGTCCCGCTGCCTCCGGTGGACGGGCGGCTGCCGACCGGGCCTGCCGATCCGGTCCGGCTTGCCGAACTTGACCAGCGCTGGGATCTGGGCTCCTCACTGGGCCGGATGTGCGCGGCCCTGGCCGCCCGGCCGGACTGAGCAGCTGGTCCCGGTCCGCGCTCGCCGCCCCGGCCGGCCTGAGACCTACTGCACCTGCAAGGCGACCAGGCAGGTGTCGTCCTGGGCTTCCGCTGAGCCGAGGGACCGGAGGGCCGCGGCGGTGACCTGCTCGGGGTCGGTGCTCCCGCGAATCGCCGCGACCAGGGCGGCTAGCCCGTCGTCGAGTGAGGCGGACCTGCGCTCGATCAGGCCGTCGCTGTAGAGCAGCAGCAGGTCTCCGGCGGCGAGGGCCAGCGTCGCGGTCTCATACCCGGCCTGGCCCGCGCCCAGCAAGATGCCGTCCGGCGGGTGAAGCGGCACCGCCCGGCATCCCCGGATCAGGATCGGCGGCGGGTGCCCCGCCTGGGCCCAGGTCAGCACCCGGCTGGCCGGGTCGAAATAGCCGGCGATGACAGAGGCCGTGTGCTCGGGCCCGACGTGGCGGACCAGGTCGTTAAGCCAGCCCACCAGGCGGGCCGGCGGCAGGCCGGTAATGGCCAGTCCGGCCAGGGCACCGCGCAGCCTGGCCATTCCCGCCGCCGCGGCAAGGCCATGGCCGGCGACGTCACCGATGGCGATGAGTACCTGGCCGCCTGGCATTTCCGCGGTGATATACCAGTCGCCGCCTACCCTGCTGGCAGACGCGGGCAGGTACCTGACCACTGCCGCCAGCCCGGGCAGCTCGAACGGCTGATCATGCAGCGGGAGGATGGCTCGCTGCAGCTCGAGCACGACATGGCGCTCGGCGGCGAGCTCAGCGGCAAGCCTGGCCGCAACGGCGCGCTCAGGCGGTCCGGCGGCCCGCGCGACGGTGCCCGGCAGCGACGTTGGGGCTGCCGGCGCGCGGCCTGGCGCGCGGGTGGCCGGACGGGGCGCGCGGGTAGCAGCGCCCGCCGCGGCCGCGACCGTACGCGCGCTCCCGCCGCGCCCGTTCGCGGCGCGCGGCTCGGTGCCCGTCGCTTCCTGGCGGCGAGGCGGAACTTCGATAGTCTCAGAAGTCGTCATGATTCACATCTGGTGAGGCGTCGTGTACCTAGCGTGAGGCATGTGGGGCGCCGCTGTCTAGATGCGGACACAATTCCCCAGAGTGAGATGATGCGCAGAACGAAAGACGATCAGCGCGCGTGCGCAGTCAATGATGACTGGAGAGGGCAATGAACGATGACCGGGCGGGCACCGACCTTCAGCCCGCAGACCGGCTGGCGCGGGCCGCCGCGGCGGCCCGGCAGGCGGGCCTGTCGGCACTGCTGCTGACCCCTGGCCCGGACCTGCGCTACGTGACCGGCTACGACGCGCTCCAGACGGAACGGCTCACCTGCCTGGCGCTGCCGGCTGACGGGACCGGCGACCCGGTCCTGGTCGTCCCGCGGCTGGAACTGCCGGCCGCGCAAGCATCCCCGGCCGGCCGGATCGGGCTGGAGATCGCCGCCTGGGATGAGACGGATGATCCCTATGCCCTGACCGCCGGGCGCCTCGGCGCGCAACGGCAGGTAGGCCTCTGCGACCAGATGTGGGCCCTGATGGTGCTGCGGCTGCGGGACGCGCTGCCCGGCGCCCAGCTGGCGCTGGCCAGCCAGGCGATGCGCGGCCTGCGGGCCCGCAAGACCCCCGCGGAGGTGGCCGCCTTGCGGGCGGCAGGCGAGGCGATCGACCGGGTACATGCCCAGGTTCCCGGCTGGCTGCGGCCGGGCCGTACCGAACGCGAAGTGGCCGCCGACATCGCGAAGGCGATCATCGCGCAGGGCCATGCGCGGGTCGACTTCACGATCGTCGGCTCCGGGCCGAACGCGGCGAGCCCGCATCACGACGCCTCCGACCGGGTCCTGGCGCGCGGCGACGCGGTGGTCGTGGACATCGGCGGGACGATGCCCACCGGGTACTGCTCGGACTGCACCAGGACCTACGTGATCGGCGCGCCGCCGCCCGAGCTCGCCACCTATTACCAGGTACTGAAGGACGCACAAGACGCTGCGTGCGCCGCCGTCCGGCCCGGTGTGACCGCTGAGGAGGTGGACACGGCGGCCCGCGGGCCGATCACGGCCGCTGGCTACGGGGAGCACTTCGTGCACCGCACCGGTCATGGCATCGGACTGGAGGTACACGAGCACCCGTACATCGTCCAGGGAAATCCCGAGCCACTGCAGGCGGGCAACGCCTTCTCCGTCGAGCCTGGCATCTACCCTGGCCCGCACGGCGCCAGGATCGAGGACATCGTGGTCTGCACCGAGGACGGCTGCGAGCGCCTCAACAACGCCCCCCGCGAGCTCGTGGTCGTGGGCTGACGGTGGGCCTGGCCGAGCGCGAGTACCGCGACGAGGAGACCAGGGCCCTGTTCGAGCGGGCCGCTGAACTGGCCGAGACCGAGCTGAGGCCGGCCGCCGACACGGCAGAACGCGACGCCGCGTTCCCTCGCGAGGCGTTCCGGATGCTCGGCGCCGCGGGCCTGCTCAGCCTGCCCTACCCGCCGCGGCTCGGCGGCGGCGGCCAGCCGTACGAGACCTACCTGCAGGTCGTCGAGGAGCTGGCCGGAGCGTGGCTGGCGGTCGGGCTCGGGGTGAGCGTGCACACGCTCAGCTGTTTCCCGCTGGTCACCGTCGGCACGCCGCAGCAGCAGGAGCGCTGGCTGCCTGCGATGCTCGGCGGCGAACTGCTCGGTGCCTACTGCCTGTCGGAGCCGGCCAGCGGCTCGGACGCGGCCGCGCTGCGCACCAGCGCCTGCAAGGCCGGCCCTGATTACCTTCTTAACGGGGTCAAGGCGTGGATCTCGCACGCCGGGCAGGCCGACTTCTACACCTTGTTCGCGCGCACGTCCGGCAGCCACGAGGGGCCCGGCCGCACCCGCGGGATCAGCTGCCTGCACGTGCCCGCGCAGACGCCAGGGGTGCTGGCCGCGGCCGCCGAGCACAAGATGGGCATGCGCGCATCGGTCACCGCACAGATGATCTTCGACGGCGCCCGGGTGCCGGCTAGCCACCTGATCGGCGCGGAGGGCAGCGGGTTCGCCATCGCGCTGGCGGCCCTGGACGCCGGGCGGCTCGGCATCGCGGCCTGCGCGACCGGGCTCGCGCAGGCCGCGCTGTCCGCAGCGGTGGCCTACGCCAGGCAGCGGCGCCAGTTCGGGCGGCCGATCGCCGACTTTCAGGGCCTGTCATTCCTGCTCGCCGACATGGCCACCGCGGTCGCCGCGGCCCGGGCCCTCTACCTGTCCGCGGCCCGGCGCAAGGACGCAGGCCGGCCTTACGGCCCGCAGGCCGCGATGGCCAAGCTGTTCGCCAGCGATGCCGCGATGCGGGTCACCACCGACGCCGTGCAGGTCCTCGGCGGCTACGGGTACGTCGAGGACTTCCCGGCCGAGCGGTACATGCGCGAGGCGAAGGCACTGCAGATCGTCGAGGGCACCAACCAGATCCAGCGGCTGGTGATCGGCAGGTCCCTCACGACGAGCTGAACAGCACCTGCGGGCTGTCGACCTGCTGGAGCTTGCCGTCGCGCAGGACGCACACCCCGCCGCCCTAGCGTCATCGCCTCCACCTGGTCGTGGGTGACATAGACCGTCGTCACGCCCAGCCGCGCGTGCGGCTGGGACAGCGAGCGCCGCCTGAGGCTGCCAGGCGGCGCGGCTGCCCCGCACCGCCTCTTGGCCGGAGCGTAGCCGTCCGGGCCAAAGCAGCTAAGCGCGGCAACCCGGCTGTTATCCGAGCGTAAAGGCCGATACCAAGCCGTTACAACGGAAGGAACGGCGGCGGGTCGCCGGTACGGTGGCCCCATGGAGGAGATCAACCGCAGGATCATCTCGCTGCTGGCGCGCGAGGGCAGGATGAGCTTCACCGAGCTGGCGAAGCTGACCGGGCTATCGGTGTCAGCGGCGCAGCAGCGGGTGCGCCGCCTGGAGGAGCGCGGGGTGATCAGGGGATATGCGGCACTGATCGACCCTGATCACGCCGGGCTGCCCCTCACCGCGTTCATCTCCATCAAGCCTTTCGACGCAGCAGCGGCTGATGACGCGCCCGAACGGCTCGCGCACCTGCCCGCGATTGAGGCCTGCCACAGCGTGGCGGGGGAGGAGAACTACATACTCAAGGTGCGAGTAGCGTCACCCGCCGCGCTGGAGGATCTGCTGCAGAAGATCCGCGCGGCGGCGAACGTGTCGACCAGGACCACCATTGTCCTGAGTACGCCGTTCGAGAACCGCGCGCCGGACATCTGACCGTCACTGGTAAGGACCGGCAGGTGCTAGGAAGCCACCGCCAGCACGCGCAAGTGATCGCCGGCGCCGATTCCCGCACCGCTCGGGACAATCGCGATGGTGGCGTGATAGCGGCTGGCGGCCGCGCAGATCTCGCTGGTCCGGACCGCAACGATCGTGGCGCCGCTGATGAGGGCGTGATCGAGGAGCGCAGTGTAGGCACGGCCGTCACCAGCTGGCGGCGCGGCCAGGATCACGTCGCGTCCGCCCATCCGCGTCTTGGCCGCCAGCTTCGATAGCTGGCCGGCCAGCTCCTGCTGGGTGACGGGAACCGGCGCCAGCATCCCGTCGGGCCTGCGCGCGTACGGCAACAGCGCCAGGTCGTGCGGCTTGGCCTCGACCGGCGCGAGCACGCCGATTCCGAGCAGCTTGTCAAACCGGCTGGCACCGGCCGCCTCACCGAACGAGATCACCTGGCGGACCCAGGAACGGTCGGCCGCCGCCTGCGCGGCTGCCGCCAGCGCAGGCCCGGTCAGGAGCATGCGGGCGCCGCAGTCGGCTAGCTGGCAGGCGATGTCCGGCACGCTGAGTGCGGAGCCGACCGGGGACGGTACGCCGCCCGCCGCGCGTACCGCGTAGGTGGCGATCGCGTAGCAGGCTGCATCGGGCAGGTAGATCCCGACGACGTCCCCTGGCTGCAGTCCGCGGCCGGCCAGCCCGGCGGCCGCTGCCTGGACCGTGACGGCGAGATCACCGTAGCTGCAGGCCTGATCAGCGCTGCCGCAGACGAGGGCAGGGTGATCGGCGCGCGCTCGTGCCGTCCCGAGCAGGCGCTGGGTGACAGTGACCTCGCCCGCCTCCAGATCGGGGACCGTCATGAGCTGGCTACCTCCCGTTCGGCCCGGTCCGGGCTCCCTGACAGCTGAGGCTAGAGACGCGGCGGCGACTGGCGCATCGTCAGGACTATGTACCCGGGTATGTAGGAGCCGGCCGGTATGCAGGGCCCGGGTACCGGCCAGGGATGCGCTGCCGCCGGCCCCCGGGCCGCAGAACGCAGCGGGCCCGGGAACTACCGCCCGGGCCCGCACGCGACGGTCCCGGGTCCTGGCCGGCCATCCCCCTCCTGGTGGCCGGAACTGCCCGGGTGTCACATCGCGACGCTGATGACGTTAGGCAGGTTGCCGCCTGCGCACATGCGCCGAACGAACCATTGCGATGTGCATTAGCGCCCGCGGCCGGATATGTACGTCGGCACGCAGAATCCGCTGCCAGGCGGGGACCGGGCGGTCAGCTCAGGCCAGCGGCTGTCGCTCGGCTACCCACGCCGCGACCTGCGCCCGCGACCGCAGCCCTAGCTTGGTGAAGATGTTGGCCACGTGCCGCGCCGCGGTCGCCGGGCTGATGACCAGCTCATCGGCGATGCCGCGGTTGGTCAGGCCGCGCGCGATCAGGATGGCTATCTCGCGCTCCCTGGCGGTCAGCGCCGTCGGGGCCAGCGCCGGCCCCAGTGCGGCGCCGTCACCAGCCTGGACCGGGCGCGGCTCGCCGGGCGCTGCGGCGGCGCCGTTCCCGGCCAGGCCGGCGCGGCCGCCGCCGGTCGCATACCTGACTGCCTCATCCGCGCGCATCGCGCTGCCTTCGGCGAGGAGATCGGCGACCACGGTCTCGCCCAGGCTGCGGCGGGCCGAGTCGAGAAGCTGGTCCGCCAGCGCCCTGGCCGACGGGGAGGGGCCATGGCCGACCGCGTCGAGGAGTGCCAGCGCGGCGCCGGCCAGCCGGACTGCCCTGCCCGGTTCGTCTCGGGCGGCGGCCAGCATGGTGGCAGCCTGGATGCCGCGCGCGATGGCCAGCCGCTGCCCGGTGGCGAGGCCGAGCCGCAGGCTCTCGGCCAGGCTGGCAGCGGCAAGGTCCAGGTTCCGCTGGGAGAGCCCCACCCAGGTGAGGCCGGCCAGGCACCGGGCGATCTCCGGCCGTGCGCCGATCTCGCGGTAGAGCGCGAGGGCGGCGGCAAAATGGCCAGCCGCGCCGCCGTTGTCGCCGCGCGCCCTGGCCAGCCCGCCGAAGCCATACAGGGTCTGCGCCACCCCCCAGCCATTGTTGTCGCGCAGCACGTCCAGGGCCAGTTCGTAGGCTCGCTGCGCGTCGTTCAGCCTGCCCTTGCGCGCGAGCACGGCAGCCCGTGCCGCGAGCGAGAGGCCTTCCTCCCAGTCGTCGCCGTCGGCGGCCGCAGCGGCGACCGCCGCATCCGCCGCGGCCAGGGCCTCGTCCTGACGCCCGGCGCGGAGGCTGACGACCGCAAGCACCCGCAGGGCGCCCGCCGCGCCCTGGCCGCCGGCCGCCCGGCACAGGTCCAGGCCAGCCTGTGCTGACTCGCCCGCCGCCGCGTAGTCCTGCTGCTCGAAGGCGAGCTCCGCGCGGAGCATCAGGGCGCGGGCCCGGATGCCGGCCGGGACCGGGCATTCCAGCACGAGGAACCTATCGAACCAGGAGGTGCCTTCGCTCACGTCCCCGTAGGCGATCCAGGGCCCCCGCAAGGCCGAGCAGAGCCGCAGGCCCCCGGCTGCGTCGCCGTGCTCCAGGCACAGGCCCAGGGCGGCGCGGAAGTTGGCCCGCTCGGCATCGATCCGGCGGTACATCGCGACCCGCGCCGGCCACGGCGGGTCGCCCCGCAGGAACGCCCTGGCGACGGCTGACTCGACCAGGCGCAGCATGTAATCGCGGTGCAGCAGCCGGATCGCGGCCTCCTCGCCGGAGGCGGCCAGGCGGCCGGCGGCATATTCCCTGATGGTGTCCAGCAGCCGGTACCTGGCGTCACCGTCCAGCTCCGCGTCCAGCGTCACCAGCGACTTGTCGATCAGCGCTGCCAGCAGGTCCAGCACCTGGCCGGCGCCAATCGCGCCGTCGGCGCAGATCTGCTCGGCCATCTCAAGGTTCCAGCCGGCGAATACCGACAGCCGGCGCAGCAAGATCTGCTCTGGCTCGGTGAGCAGCTCGTAGCTCCAGTCCACGGCTGCCCGCAGGGTCTGCTGGCGCGGCGGCGCAGTCCGGTCGCCTGAGGCCAGCAGCCGGAACCTGTCGTCAAGCCGGGTGGCGATCTGCTCGATGGAAAGCGCGCGTACCCGCGCGGCCGCCAGCTCGATCGCCAGCGGCATGCCATCCAGCGTCCGGCACAGGCTGGCGACCGCGCCGGAGTTGCCGGCAGCGAGCGTGAACCCGGGGCGGGCCGCCGTGGCCCGCTCGACGAACAGCCGGATCGCCTCGTGCCGCGTCATGTCACCGGTCACCAGTGCGTCCGGCACGGCAAGCGGGGGCACTCGCCAGACTGTCTCGCCGCGCACCCGCAGCGGCTCGCGGCTCGTAGCGATCAGGCGCAGCCCGGGACAGCCGGCCAGAAGCTGCTGGACCAGCGCCGCGCAAGCGCCGACGACGTGCTCGCAGGTATCCAGGATGAGCAGCAGCCGGCGCGGCCTGAGCGCGTCGAGGAGGGTCTCCGCCAGCGGGCGGCCGGTTTCTTCCCTGATCCCGAGCGCCGCGGCGACCCGGCCGCGCACCAGAGCCGGGTCCGCGGTGTCAGCAAGCTCGACAAGCCAGGCGCCGTCGGCAAAGTCCGGGATTGTCTCGAGCGCCAGCCGGAGCGCCAGCCGGGTCTTGCCGATGCCGCCGGGCCCGCAGAGGGTCAGTGCGCGGACATCGCTGAGCAGCAAGGCAAGCTCTGCCAGGTCCCGTTCACGGCCTACGAAGCTGTTCGGTTCGGCTGGGAGGTTGCCAAGGGTGGCTGTGATCTCAGGGGTCATGGGCCCTCAGGGGTCATGGGCCTTCAGGGTGGTCGCCGTCATGTCCAGTGTCCCACCAGATGTCCGTTCACGACGGCGAACTTCCGGACCGGCCCGGACGCCTGCCCGCTGGTGGCGACCCGCTAACGGCACCGACCTGCGCAGTCCTAGCCATCGATGATCACTGCGGCAGGCTCACTGTACCTGAGCCTGCCGAAATAGGCGACCTTGGCCAGCGCCCACCAGTGCTGGCCAGGGCGCGCGGTGGCCGGCGCGTGCACGGGGAAGGTCAGCGTCAGGTTCTCGCCGGGCCCGGCACTGAAGCCGCGCGTCCACGACCGGACCGCCGTCCAGCTGCCGAATGGCGACACGAGCTGGGCCTCGCCGCGGATCTGCGAGGCTGTGCCATTGAGCACCGCGACGGCGAGCTCGGCGCGGCCCGACGGGCGCACGAGGAGGTCATGGGTCAGCAGCTGCACCGCCACCTCAGCTGCTCCGGCCTCCTGGTCGGCAAGGTAACGGGGGAGCAGCTCGTCGAGCGGCAGGTCGAGCGGGGGCGGCGGGGGCTCGCCGACGGTGATGAGCACCGCGTCCTCGATGAGCTGGCCAGCCGGATCGCCAAGCTGCGCCGCGATGAAGTAACGGCCGGGCCCGGCCCCGGGCAGCGCCCGGACGGCCAGGTCCCAGCCGGCATAGCCGCGGGCGGGCAGGTCGAATCCGAGCGGCCCGGCCGGCTCTACCGCAAGCTGAGCAGGTACCGCCAGCCGGACCGTGCCGGCGGCCGGCGCGGTGCCGCAGGCCACGGTCAGCCGAAGCGGCGCAGGCTCGCCGCTGCGGGCCCCGGCCGCACCGGAGCGGCCTGCCGTCCTGCCTGGGTCCAGCGCGGTCCTGCCCGGGGACAGGTGCACCGTCACCGGCAGGTTCCCGGCCGGGGCGGGACCCTTGCCGTGCAGCCAGTACCTGGTGAAGACCGGCTGCGCGAGCTCACCAGGCAGCTCGGCGGGCGAAGGCCGCGCTACCGCCGCGGCGCCGCGGCCGGCCGGGCCCGGCATCGAGAGGGCAGCAGGCCCGGCGCCAGGCATCAGCCCGGCGGGCAGCACCGACAGCGTGACCATGCCGCAGGACGGCAGCTCGGCTTCGGCGGCGCCGTCCCGGGCGGCCAGCGGCGGCCCGGCGCGGTCCTCGAGCAGGCCGGCGACACTCGCGGCCTTCACCCCGCCCAGCAGCCTGACCTGCGCCCGGACCGGGGCGCCGGATCCGGAGACATCGCGCAGGCGCACCGTGATCCCGTCGGCGGCCCGAGGCTGACCTGACGGGGCCAGCGGGTTACCGCGCGGCTTGAGAGCCGAGATCAGCGCGGTAGCCGGCACCGCTTCGGCCAGGCTGACGGTGGCGGGCAGCGGGCCGCCGTGGCTGCCGGGCGCCACCGTCAGCAGGTCCCTGTTGTAGTCCTGCCCGGCCAGCGGGAACCCGGCGGTGCGCCAGTCACCGGCGCCGGTGGCGAGCGCGTACTCGAACGTGTGGCTCCAGTGCTGGAAGGCGAAACTGCTGCCGTCCGGCACTGTGCGCCGGTCGCCGTCGATCCAGACGCCGCACGGCCAGGCGCTGCACGCCCGCATCAGCGAGATGTACAGCACGCCGTCCGGGGTGACCAGGCTGCCCGGCGTGCCGCGGTTGAGCAGCGCGACGCTGTAGGGCGCCAGCTCGGGGTCGGGAGCCGCGGCCCGTTCCGCCGCCGCTGGTACCTCGATGACGGCGTCGGCGAGGTCACTGCCGAGCGCCGCGATCGCCGCGCCGAGGTTGTCAGCCGCCACGATGAGCACCGGCAGGTCAGCCGGCCCGCGCAGGTCGGCTCCGGGGGCGAAGGCCGCCGCGCGGCCCCGCGCGGCCGGTACCCAGACCCTGGCAGCCCCCGTCGCGGCCAGCTGGGCCGCCAGGTCGGCGGCCGCGGCGGGGCCGGCGGCCGCGAGCACCTGCCCGGTGACGCGGTTCTGCGCGGGGCTGCCCAGGCAGATCCGGAAGTCCGGCAGGTTGGAGTCGACGTCGATCGAGCCATAGCGAGGGCCGTCCGGCTGCGAGCAGGTCGCCGTCACCCCGGCCCGGGCGAGAGCCACCAGGAGATCCCGGACCGGCTCCCGGTAATCGTTATTGATGGCTGGCGAAATGACCTCGGCGACCCCGACCGCATGCATCCTGCGCCCGCCCGCGGCGCCGGTCAGCGCGACGCGCGCCGTGGATCCTACGCCGAACCATTCGTGGGCCGGATTGTCGAGCGTGAACCAGTGCTGATCGACGTCGGTGTCGGGGGCGCCGGGGGACCGGCCGATCACGGCCGTGGCCGCCTGGTAGACCGGCAGGCCACCGGGGACGAGAGCCGGGAATCTGACCCGCAGCAGCCGGTCCTGGCCGATGGAGCCGTCCGCGTGGGTGCGGAACTCAACCCGTTCCGCGCCATCCCAGAGCAGGGTCTCCTGGGTAATCCGGAGGTCACCGATGGCGAGCTCGGCGACCAGCCGCGACCCGATCGGGCAGCGCTCGGCCCGCAGCGTGGCCGGCTGGCCCGCCGAGCCCGGTCCCGTTCCGGGTCCCTTGGTGCTGAGCAGCCACGGGCCCTCGCCCCAGCGCGGATGCTGGCTGTATTCATCCTGGAGGACGAGCTCGTTGCCCGGTCCGGCGAGCAGCTGGGTCCCCGACCGCTTGTCGGTGATCTGGGTCAGCGTGCCGCCGCGAGCCGGGTCGGCCGCCACGGCGAACGTCGCGTTCTCGATGGCGGCACCGTCAGCTCGCGTCCAGCCCGCCGCTGCCGTGGCGGTGGCCGGGCCGGTGACCGGGCGGGCCCAGTAGGTGCGGTAGCCGAGGGCCGGCACGTCCAGGGCGCGGAACGTCAGTGTCACCGCCGCCAGCGTGCCGTCGTCCCGTAGCCGGGCGCCCTCGGCGAGGCACGGCACCGCGGCGCCAGCGTCGTCCCGCAGCTCGGCCGTGGCCGCCCCGGGCTCATCCAGATCCAGCGTGATGCGGGCCAGGCCCGACCTCGGGCTGGACAGCGTGTTGAACACGACGACCGGACGGGCGCCGGCTGGCCCGGTGGTGTCCGCGAGGGCCGCCAGGTACCGGGCGGCCCGGCCGCGGGCCTGGTCGCCGCGCTCGTAGGCCTCCCGCCAGCCAGCCAGCAGGTCCAGGTAGACCTGGTCCGCCTCGGTCCCGGTGATCGCGTCATGATGCGCGCCGAACACCAGCAGCCGCCATGCCTTGTCGAGGGACTCCGCCGGGTAGTCCGCGCCGGCCAGCCAGGCAAGCGTCGCCAGGCGCTCACCGTCCTCGGCAGCGATCTCGGCGGCGCGCTGCGCCTGCTTGGTGTCGATGTAGGAGACATCCTTGCCGGGGTAGACCGGGTTCATGTCCCTGGTCTGCGGGGTGATCCAGACGTCACGCTGCGCCGCGTCCGTGCGCACGGCCGCGAAGAACTCCGACGGCACCGCGGTCACGAACCGCGGCCAGACGTAGCGGGAGTTCCAGTCCCGGTGAATCGCCGTGGCCCAGCGCGACGGGATGACATGGTCGGCACCCACCGGCAGCAGCACGTTACGGGTGGCCGCCACCGGCGAAAGCTGGCTGAACTGCTCACGGGCCGCCTGCTCGGCAGCCGCCAGGCTGGCCGCCTGGTGGGTGACCCAGCCAGCGCCGTAATGGTTGGGCATGTAGCTGGTCAGCAGGCCGGTACCATCCGGCGACAGCCATTCGAACTCCGAGGCGAACTGCATCCGGCGGTTGTCGCCGACGGTCCGGTTCGGCCCCCACTGATGGAACGGCCCCCTGGCCCAGGCCGACTCGGCCAGCCCGGCGGCGGCCATCAGGCCCGGGTAGCCGGGATCATGACCGAACGCGTCCAGCATCCAGGCCGCGCTCGGGTCGGCGCCGAGCATCTCCCGCTGGTAGCCAAGGCCGTGGACCGCGTTGCGGATCGTCGACTCGGCGCTGGTCAGATTGGTGTTTGGCTCGTTGTAATTGCCGCCGACGATCTCGATCCGGCCCGCCGAGATGAAGTCGAGCAGATCCGCCCGGTCCTCGGGGTGCGCGTCGAAATGAGGCTTCAGGTAGTCGATCTCGGCCAGCACGAACTTGTAGTCGGGGTCGTGCCTGGCCGCCTCCAGGTGCAGCCGGACCAGCTCGAA
>ODAK010005289.1_pt1 | contig 13119 bp, 14 predicted proteins | sample 1539591 | NCBI WGS metagenome assembly ODAK01 (sample SAMEA3539303, study PRJEB22396) | soil metagenome | biome: tundra; feature: field; material: soil | place: USA | collected 2010-05 | depth 0.15 m | reverse complement strand
ACGTCGATGCCCGAGATAACCCCGTGGAACCACGTGACCGCGAAGGTGATGAGCGCGAGCCGGTGGACGCCCAACCAGTGCCGGGCGCCCCGGCGTCCCGCGAATCGAGCGGTCAGCGAGATCGCGGCCATGAGGTACAGGGCCGTGACCCCGAGACCCACGCCAAGGGTCCGGTAGTGGGACATGCCGGGCACGAGCGCCCCGGCCCAGCCCACGCCTGCGTAGTGGTCGGTGGCGAGGAAGACGAGGTGCGCGACGACGAGTCCGACGGTCGACACGGCGAGGATCGCGTGCGTGCGCAGCCTCGACTCGGCGTGCCCAAGTCGCAGCTTGAAGCGCCACGGGTGGCGCATCCAGAGCCCGAGGGCGACGAGAGCGGTCAGGGAGAGGTAGGCAGCGATGCCGAGTGCGCGCGCGCTGATCCAGGGGAAGTTCCGGCTGTGAATCGTGGAGCCCACGGCGAGTGCAGTGGTCACTCCGGCGCAGAGCGGAAGGACGAAGGCGACGATCGCGACGGTCGTCGCGTGGGCGCCCGCTGCGACGCGCTCGCCTGCGCCGCGCGTCATGGCTTCCTCCATTGCACGTAGGGCTCCATCGCAGCGCTCATCGAGCACCGTCGGTCCTGGTCGACCCAGAGGGCCGCGATCGCCCGATGCTTCGCGAGCGTCGCGATCTGGGCGCGCCCAGCGATGAAGAGCGCCTTGCTCCAGACCTCGGCCCGTGCCGGGTCCTTCCCGACCACGGTTACCGACATCAGGCCCTGCCCGCCGGGGAGCCCGGTCCGCGGATCGATGAGGTGGTGCACACGCTGACCACTCGTGACCCACCTTCGCAGGCGGATCGACGACGTCACCGCCGCGCGGTCCGTGAGCTCGAGTGTCGCGATTGGCTCACGAGGTGCGTACGGATCCTCGATGCCGACTGACCAGGGCGTGCCGTCTGCCATCCGACCGGCACAGAAGCAGTCGCCACCCGCATCGATGAGGTAGCTGGGTGATGCCGTGGCGAGCACCTCGCCTGCCCATCTGACCGCAAGGCCCTTGCCGATCCCTCCGAGATCGATCGGCAAGGGCCCGATCTCGACCATGCGCGCGGCCTCTCGGAATCGAGGTCGCCATGGCTCGAGCGCCTTGGTCCGCGGCGGCATTGAGGTGTCGACCACGAGCTCTCCTTCGCCGAAGGGCAGGGTCCGGTCGTAGCCGAGCGCAACGAGCTGGCGGAGGATGCGTGGGTCGAATCGACCGTGTGTCTCGTCGTAGGCGCGCTTTGCCTCCTCGATCGCGTGGTACAGGTGGTCGGGAACGTGATGCCAGCGGTCTGGGGACCGGTTCGCCTGCATCAGGTTGCTCGTCGCATCGAATCGTGTGCAGGTGCGGTCGACCGCTGCGAAGAGGTCGAGCGCACCTGCACACGCCTGTTCGATCGCCGGGTCGGACGTGCCCGGGGCCGGGACTCGAATCGTGACGCGTGTCGCCATCGACCTTCCGACTGCGACGTGGTCGTCGAGCGTCGCGTCCTTGGTGAGAACGTCAAGGGATGACAACGGACGCCCCCGTCGTGGCCACGACCGGCGGCGCGGAAACGGCCGGGATCGAGATGGACGGGATCGAGCCGAGCGAAGGCAGGCTCTGCAGCTGGGAGCTCGAGCCAACTGAGCCGCCGCCGTCTCCTCCTGAGGCCCCCTGCACGAGGCGGGCTTGCTCGATCGCCAGTGCGGCGATCACGCGTTGGTCCGCGGCCAGGGTCTTGGAGACCTGTGCGAGCGCCCGGGCCGTCGAAGATGGCGGTCCGGTCGCGATCGACGCGGCTGAGACGGACGCGGTGTGGGTGGACACGCCCTGTACGAAGCGGTCGGCTGCCCCGAGGGTCACGATGACCGCCGAGATCGCCGCAATCTGGGGCAGGAGCCGCCTTCGGGCCCGCCCGCGCCCGAGCGCTCGGCGCGCCTTGGCCCTGCCCTCGGCGACGCGGTCGCGTGCCGCGAGCAGGTCGTCTGGCAGCGGCGTCGCGTCGCCATGTTCATTGCGTGGATCAGGTCGTTGGGTCATGGGGTCCTCACTTTTCGCTAGTTGTCGTGGTGTTGCCCGCTGGGGGGCTGGCCGCCAGTCGCGGCTTGCTTGCTGAGCGCGGCGGCCTCTTTTTGGAGCGCGGCGCTCTCGGCAGCGAGCGCGCTCGCGCGGGAGGTGAGCTGGGCGACCTCCCCGTTGATCTGCAGCTGCTCAGCAGCGAGCTGCGAGCGCTCCGCAGCGACCGCAGCCTGGGCGCTCGTGAGCGATGCGAACGAAGGGACGAGGACATTGGCCGTCTCGTCTCGGGCGTGGCGGATGGCAACGGTCAGCTTGCTCGCCGAGTCGACCAGCGATCGAAGGGCCAGCTGCTCTTCGCTCGGACTGGACGCGTGCCTCGACGACCTCGCGGGGTGATGTGGGGCCGCGCTCGCAGGTCCGGTGAGATCGAGCGCGATGCCCGCTCCCACCACACAGACCCCGAGGGCGAGTACAGAGACCACTCGATCGATCCGCATCATGTCCCACCTCGTCGCTCATGTCGTCGTGACTTCGTTTCCAGTCTGCTGGCGCGCGATAACACGATCGTGAGACAGGCATGAGTTTGTTCTCACGACGAACGTTGGCGAACTCGATGACCATCGCTTGCCGCACCACCGTCAGCGAGCGCCGTCGCACGCTCGCGGATCGCACGCCAGCAACCTCGTCGCACGGCTGTACTAAGGGAGCGACTCCCGCTCGAGGATCGCCACGTAGGGCTCGCTCAGCTGGTCGCCGACGATGCGCACGAGGCGCCATCCCGTCCCTCGAACGATCCCTCGCAGCTCAGCGCGCGACACGAACAGCCAGTTGATCCACGGGCCGGTCACGTCTTGGTACCGGATCCGAAGTCGCGTGTGCCCTGGCGAAAGCCCGAGCTCCTTGTTCTGCTGGTAGTAGCCGCGATCGGTGATCGGCGCGCCGCCGCCGTAGGCGCTCGTGCTCTCGGCGAGGACGCGGGTCCCGGGTGCCGCATGGGCCGCCCACCTCGTGAGCAGCAGCCTCGCGCGCTCCGGCGTGCCGAAGATCCCGAAGTTGTTGCCGAACAGGATGACCGTGCCGAAGTCGCCGATGTCTCGATGGAAGCCAACTGCCGTGGCGCACCGGGTGTCTCGGAGCCCGAAGATGCCCGCCGCACGCACCGCGAGCGGGGAGGCGTCGAAGCCCACGACCTCGAAGCCGTGCTCTTGGAGGACGACCGACACGCGGCCGGCGCCACAGCCGACGTCGGCGACGCGGCCGCGGATGTAGCGAAGCGCGCGCCGCTCGGCCGGCGGCCACTCGTCGAACGGCGCGACGTACGCCGCCGGGCCGGCACCCTCTTCCATGTAGCCGTCGTCGCGCTGGATCGTCTCGGGGATCGTCCCTCCGCGCACCCAGTCCATGAGCGCGGTCCCGAATGCGTCGGCCACAGTGAAGAACGTAGAGGACCCGTCGCAACTGCGGCGGCGTCGTGCAAACAAGGGACGGTCCCAGCGGCCCCCAGGCGCCGCAACCGAGGAGGCGGCAGGCGACGTCCCTACTGGCCGACGCGGCCGTCGATCCGCTCTCGGATGAGGTCGGCATGACCGGCGTGCCGGGCGTACTCCTCGATCATGTGCACGAGCACCTCTCGAAGGCTGATGAGGTTCCCGTCGCGAAAGGTGCCGCGCACCGAGAGGGCCGGAGCGTCCTCAACGAACTGCTCCGCGAAGCGGACTTCCTCGTGCCAACGATCCCACGCCTCACTCACCACCGACGGGTCCGCGATCGCGTCGGTGAAGGTAGCGTCTCGGTCGTACAGCTTCGGCACGTCCTCGCCCGAGAGGACGGTGCGAAACCAGAATCGCTCGACGTCAGCGAGATGTCGCACGAGCCCGAGGAGCGAGAGGTCCGACGGCGGCACGGACTGGCGGGCCATGCCTTCGGCATCGAGCCCGGAGCACTTGAGCTCGATCGTGAGTCGGTAGTCGCGCAAGTAGGCAAGGAGCGTGGATCGTTCGTCCTCGAAGCGTCCCTCGGCCCGCGGATCGTCCTCGGGCGCGACGAACATGTCGGACCAACCGAATGTGCGTGTGATGCCTGCGTCACTCATGTCACTCCTCTGCTGGCAGCGCTCGATCGGACATCGTTGCAGGAGGCACTGACGACGTCGATCTCGCGGCGCCCCTCGTGGCTCAACGACGCGATGTCCAGCTGCTCACCTCGGCCCGAGAACGCGCGTCGGGGCTCGGGCTTCGAGTCGCAGGCGGCTCTCATCGACGTAGCTGCAAGCGATTGTGTGGCGCGAAGCCGGCGGTGACGCCCGCGGCGACCCCGTGTGCAGCGGCGGTGATCGCGCGGCTCGGAGTACTGTCGGGGCATGACGGCTATCAGCGCGAACGGCATCACGATCGAGTACGAGACCTTCGGAGACCCTGGCTCACCGCCCGTGCTCCTGATCATGGGTTTCGGCGCCCAGCTCACGATGTGGGATTCGAGGTTCTGCCAAGCTTTGGCCGACGCGGGCTACTTCGTCATCCGCTACGACAACCGCGACGTCGGCCTCTCTACGACCTTCGAGGACGCCACGGAGTCGCCCGCCTACACGCTGAGCGACATGGCAGCTGATGGAGCGGGCCTGCTCGACGCGCTCGGCATCGTGACGGCACACATTGTCGGCGCGTCGATGGGGGGCATGATCGCCCAGACGTTCGCGATCGAGCACCCCGAGAGGACTCGCACGCTGGTCTCGATCATGTCGACGACGGGGAACCAGACGGTCGGCCAGCCGATGCCCGACGCGCTGGCGGCGCTGCTCGCGCCGCCGCCGACGTCGCGTGATGGCGCGATCGAGGCAGGGCTCAAGGCGTGGCGGGTCATTGGCTCTCCGGGGTACACGTTCGACGAGGACGCGGTCAGGGAGCGTGCCGGTGCGAGCTATGACCGGTCCTTCAACCCGGAAGGGGCCGCACGCCAGCTCGCCGCGATCATGTCCCAGCCGGATCGGACCGCCGCCCTGGGCAAGGTGAAGGTGCCCACGCTCGTGATCCACGGCGAGGCAGATCCGCTCGTGACGCCCTCGGGCGGCGAGGCGACCGCGGCAGCGATCCCTGGGGCGAAGCTGAAGATGGTCCCCGGCATGGGCCACGACCTTCCGCCTGATCTCCAAGACGAGTTCGTGCGAGACATGTCGGCGCTCTTCCAGAAGGCGTAGGTCCCAGCGCCGGTCAACGCGATGCAGCGCGAGGTCCAGGCCACGACCTGGCCGTCTCGCGCGTGAGCTCCTAGGACAGATGCGCGGACACCATGTTCGCGTAGAGGTCCCTGAGGAGTGCGATCTCCGCGGCGTGGTGGATGAACTCGTCGAGCACGTGAAGCATGAGGTCGACCGCGCCTGCCTCGCTGAACGGCCCGAACTGCGGGCCGATGGGGCTCCAGAGCCGCTCCTCGGGAAGGGTGGTCATCCCGTCACGCCACCGCCTGCAGTTCCGATCCAGGTACGCAAGCGCTTGTGTCGCGTGCACGGGGACTGCTGGATCGCTGTCGATGGGCGAACCACCATCGCACAGCCAGTTTGCGAAGCCTCCGAGCACGGGGCCACCGACGTGGCACGTTCTCCACGCGATCGTCGTGAGCGGTGGAGCGTCAGTAGGCGCGTCCCCGCCGTCGAGTGCCCAGACTCCTGGTGATGCCTCCCTGATCGACCAGCACCCAGGGGCAGGCTCCCAGAGGTATTCCGCATCCGACATGCCCCGCATGCGCTCGAGACATCGAGCCGAGGCGAAGTCGAACACGTCGACCAAGGACGTCACGACCTGACTCATCGCTTGAGCGTATCCAGCAGTACTGACATCAGCGCGAGTCACTGGACATGCAGGTAGTGTCTCGCAGCTGCTGGTGGAGTGGCGCAACGCGCACCTATCTTCGCGTTCATGCGACGGATCTCACTCGAACAGGCGAGTGACGCAGTCGAGCGCTCTTGGTCGATCGAGACCTGTGATCCGGTGGACGCGGCGGACTGGTCGCTGAACAGTCCAGCACGGGGGCAATGCGGCTCGACGGCCCTGGTCTTGAACGACCACTTCGGCAGTGAGCTCATGGTGGCTGAGGTTCTTTCGCCCCGATCACTCACGTCAGGGTTTCCACTATTGGAATCGCCTCCCAGGCGGGCACGAGGTCGATCTGTCCAGGCATCAGTTCTCAGTTGACGAGGTCGTGCAGACCGCTCGGACCGTGGTTCGACCTACGGGGCCACTTAAGCGGAGTGCCGTTCAGTACGACCTCTTGCGAGATCGTGTGTTCGAGGTGCTCGGTCTGACTCTGCCAAGAAGGTCCGCCTAGATGTCGTCCTAGGCGTCAGATACTCCTCGTGCGAACTCGCGGCACATGAGTTCGCACGCCGGAACCGGACTGGACGTGAGGTTCGAGTCCCCCGTCTCCAGCCAAGTGAGCTGCATACCAGCCCGTTGCCCCGAAGAGATGATCGACTCATCGTGCCATCTACGCCTGCTTGGCCGCGGTGACGCTATTCGGGCGAGTGGCAGACGGCCTCGACGTTGTTGCCATCGGGGTCACGCACAAACGCCCCGTAGTAGTTGGGGTGGTACTCGGGCCAGACCCTGGGTTCATGCAGCACCTCAGCGCCTGAAGCGATCGCGGCCTCGAAGAACGCTTGCACGGCTCTGCGATCCGGCGCGGAAAAGGCGACGTGCGATTCGCGGAAACCGGCCCCGGTCGCCTGCGGGCCGATCCAGAAGTCGGGCATCGGCGCTATGCCGAATCCCACGGCGTCCGCGAAGTCCATTACCCTCGATCCACCGAGCGGAAGGAGCACGGCGTCGTAGAAGGCAGCGCTTACCTCGACGTTGGCGCACTGAAGTGCAATGTGGTCGATCATGAGAACATTCTTGCCCACCGGCGCGCGAGGTCTCCTCCTGGGGGGTCGCTTGCGCTGGGCGACGCGTCGTGCTTCTCGGGGTTGAGGTGGCGTGTCCATCGCGACCATCATCGGTGGCACGCGACTGCGGGCCCACGTGCATGCTCGTCCAAGTGCTAGAGCAGCGACGACATTCCGAGACTCGAGCCCTGCGGCATCTTGCTGAACATCGGTCAAGGGTCGAGAAAGCCGATCGACTGACCGGTTCGGGCGGCCTGGAGGTCCCGCGAGCTTTGGGGTTCAGCTAAAAACCCATTGCCGGCGACCCTCTGCGGCAAGGAGTCGACCGAACTGGAGTCCGGGAAAGTGGGAGGCCGCCACCGGGATATCCGAACCTTCGAGCTCCCTCGCCAGAGCCTCACGCGACCGCTGCGCTAGCTGCTTGTCGACGTCGCTGACCGATTCCCAGTCATCGCTGAGGAGCTCGGCCGGGCAATGCACGACGTCACCCAGGAGCATCGCCCGCTCAGTTCCGGACGACAGGACGATGACCGAGCTGCCTGGGGTGTGCCCAGGGGCAGTTCGGACGTCCATGCCCGCAAGGATCCTCTCGTCTCGGCTCCAGGTCTCGAGGCGGTCGGCGACAGGTGGGAGCAGTTCGGACGCGGGCCGGCCGCCCATCAGCGAGACGCCCAGGCTGTCGTCGTAGGGCATGGACCCCATGAAGAACTCCCAGTCCGCCTCGTGGCAGCGGTAGGTGGCGTTCTCGAACAAGCGGTGCTCGCCATCGGTCGTCCAGCCGAGGTGATCGAAATGGAGGTGCGTGAGGACGACATCGGTCACCTCTGAGGGGTGGACGCCCATGGCGATCAGGTTGATCATGAAGGACCCAGTCCGCGCCGCATCACTGTGTGGACCAATGCCCGTGTCGACGAGCGCGATCCGGTCCCCGCTGCGCACGAGGAACCCGCCCATCTCGAAGGACAACATGCCGTTCTCGTCAAGGAACTGGGAGTGCTGGAGCCAGTCCTGATCTGTCTTGTTGAACATGAGAGTCGGAGGCGCCAGGAGGCTTCCATCCGACACTCCTTCGATTGTCATGTCCCCGAGCCGCATGCCGAAACGACGATAGTCCGAGCCGCTGCGAATCTGAGCGACAGATGGCCCTCGCCGGTGTCGACTAATCGTGACACCGGCGAGGACCCTCTGGCCTGCTGGATCTAGTGGTCGGCCGCCTACGAAGGGGACGTGCAGGCTGCGTTGATCAGGGAGCTAACGGTGACGAGTGCGGACTCGAACTTCTCGACTCCGGCGATTCGGTGGGCAATGACGTGAGCCAACCTTGTCTTGTGCGCTGCCACGGCAGCCCCTTCTCTCGCTTCAGCCTTAGGCAGGTAGGCATTGATCCACGTCTCAGCCTTCGTGATGCGAGCAAGATCCTTCGATGCGTTGGCGCACTTGAAGCTCGCGGGAAGCTTTCCAGCCTTGGCAATGGCCTCGATCCTCGCAACCTCGGACTTCCAGTGGTTGTGGTGTCCGCTGCCCGACGCGCCTGCAACTCCGGCGCCGGTACCGACGAGGGCAACAACGGCAATTCCAGCCGCAATGTTCCGTGCGTTCATCATCTAGGTCTCCTTGTGGTGGGTTCAGTCATCTCTGGCTGTGCATCGTTTCACACTAAGCCACTAGAAATAGGTCGGCTTCGTCAACTCGTTCGCCTGGAGGGCACCATCAGCAGCGCCGGCGAGCGCCTTACACGGACGTCGCTTCCCGGAATCGAGGGTTGTCGATGCGGAGTTGGCTCGGCCTGAAATTCGTTCCGCGCCATGCGCCCAACGCGGACGGGCAACCTTCCGGCGGATGATTTCGATGCCCGCGTCGGCATGACGGAGCGCGCGACATCGCTCATTCCTGAAACTCGTCTGCGACTCCGAGGTCGAAATTGTGGTCCTCAGCAATCGCCCAATCAAGGTCAGTCAGCGCCGACCTGACTTGGTTGGACTGTCTGGTCGAGAACCAGAACATCTGTTCTGGCCCAGGTGTCCTTGGGATCACGCTGATACGAGTCGAAAGAAAGCCTGGTCCGATCCGCACGGCTCGTACGTCCTCTCGGCGTACGTTGACATCGAAACCCAGTCCCCATAGCCGAAAGTGGTCTCGACTTACCTCCTGGTGACCGCCGAATGGGGCGCCGACACCTCCTATGAACCGGCGGAAGTGAATGCCGCCACGGAACGATGCGGTGCGACTTGCCTTGCCTTCATGTTCGACGTGAAGAGATTCGTCGACCACGATGCGACGCTATCCGGCTTGCCGCTTCGTGCCCGGCGGGCCAGGGGATGCCGGATACGCACATTGCTCGGTACTCGCCGAGAGATCAAGACAGAGGAGTCCATTGCTCATGCGTGGAGTCCCGCATGCGCGTGAGGTCCTTAGGTCCTCTGACCTCTTGGCAATCTGCGTGGAGACCTCACTGCCACGGATCGCCGGGCAGGCTCAAGGCCAAGAGGCCGTGAGTCTCCTAGAGCAGCTTCTTCAGGGCACTTGCGAAGACACCAGACAGGAACGCCCCGTACGTGGCGCTGACGTGGAACTGATCGAAGAACACGGCGGAGTTGCCGACGACCGGCGAGCACGTCGACGTACAGAGCCACTGCTCGGCGTTGATGTACGGCACGTTCTGGGACGTGGCAGCCGCCCGTTCCGCCGCGAAGTGCTGATCCGTCTTCGGACTGGGGTTGCCCACTGAGCACTTCTGGACGTTCGACTGGTTGGCGGCCAGGCAGTTGGCGATGTTGCTCGAGAAGATCGAGATGTCGCCGATGACCGCGACCCGGGTCGTGCTCGAGCGCAGGTTCTTGATCGTCTTGATCTCGCCGGCCTTCCACGCCGCGTCGGAGATCTCTTTGTTGCTGTAGTTCCGGTTGCCCGACGTGCGGTCCGCGAGCAGCACGAGCCTTGGATCCAGTGCATGGATCATGCCTGCGAACTTTGTGCGATACGTGCCGCACTGGACGTTGGGGCTGCGGGTGAGCGGGTTCCAGACCTTGACGTTCGCGGTGGGGCAGAAGGGGCACCACAAGAGGATGAGACGCTCGTGGGCAGCGCTGACGGTGGGGATGAGCGCAGACAGCCACATGGCAGCGTGCGAGTCCCCGTACAGGATCACGGACTTCGAGGACTGCATGTCTGCGAAGACGCACTGCGTTGTGGTCACGCAGCCGTAGGGTCCGGTCGAGGGGTAGTAGTGGCTGAAGCTTCTTGACCGAGGCTCCCCAAGGACGGGTCCAGGTTGGCAGGCAGGGTCCTTATGAGGTGCGACTTTGCGACCAGCGAGGCGATCTCGTGGGCTGTGCCTGGCGCGGGGAAGGAGTTGGACGCCGACGACGCTCCCGAGCTGCCAAGAACCGAGGCACCCGCGAGAGCGAGGACGGCAACACTCCGCCCATTCAGCATTCGGCCGATCCGCAGGGACCTTTCGACACGCACCTGGACTCCTCTGACCGCGATTTGCTGAGGCCATGGTACGGCATGGATGACCATTTCGGCCCAGCAGCGCCACGGTTCGTCAGCGCTCGAGACTGTCGTGGACGATGACGGGGCATGCCCTGAAGCATCATCGACCTCTCTTGGGATCGCTGATGCGAGTTACTGATGACGTGAGCAAGCCGCACGCAGGGCGTAGGCAGAACTCGTACGCCCGACACGAAGACGTGTCTCGGTCTGACGAGCCGTTGATGGCGACAGCTCTAGCTGCGGCGATCAGTCGACAAGGGGGCGAATCTACTTGATTGCCTCGATCCCCTGGGAGGCTCGCTCGATCGTTCTGGGGACTCGGCTATGCAACTGAGGGCGCGTCGTCGTCGCTGGCGTTCGCGTTCGGCGATCTCGGTGCAGCAGACGTCGTCTCCTTCACGACAGTGGCAAATCGTCGCTCCCGAAGGGTCATGGAGCGCATCGGCATGGTGAGGGATCCCAAGGATGACTTTGAGCACCCGGGGGTCCCCGACGGAAACCGCCTGCGAGCGCACGTGCTCTATTGGTTGAGCAGAGGCGCCTGGGAGTCACGTGACTCAGGAGGCCCGGTCGAGGGGACCCACTCGTCGTAAGCGCCGACTCGGCTGCGCTCACCATTGAGCTCGATGGCGGCAGTCAAAGATCCTGTCGATCCATCACGCTCCGATATCGTCCGTTCGGCCGTATCTCGGTGTGGCGCGTCGAAGGGAGACAGCGGTGAGTAGCGACGATCGACGCCTGTTCCTCGGACGTATCTACACCTTCCGCGCGAGTGACCAGGCCGTGCACTCGACAGCACGGCTTGCGATCTTCACCGACGCGGTCCTCGCGATTGCCGCCACGGTGCTCGTGCTTGACCTCCATGTCGTTGCAGACCAACACGGGAACGGATTGGCTCATCAGATCAATGAGCAGCGAGCGACCCTGGCGAGCGTCTTTCTCGGCTTCCTCTGGATCACAGGGACGTGGATCCTCTCGCATCGGTCACTGCGCCAGCTGCGTGGCGTCGACCACTACATGACGCTGCTCGTTGTTGCGGGGGCACTGACGATCACCTTGATCCCCTTTGCGACGCTCCTTCTCGGAGTCGGCTATGGCCACGCTGACTTCTGGGTCGGGGTAGAGGCGGTGAGCATCGTGATCCTCCTTGGTGCAGCGCTGTCGGCGATCGGCACCGATTACGCACACCGGCGAGGCCTCTTGATGACCGCGTCGGATCCCGCCCAGCGGCGAGCGGCACTCACGATCTGGTACGTCGTGCTGGGACTCGTCGTACTTGCGGTCGTGACTGCCCCATTCGCCCCATGGTTCGCCCTTGCGTGCGTCGTCGTCACGAGGATCAGCGCACTCCTGCCGCTCGGCTCCGATCGCGCCGGCCTCCCAGGTGACCTCGGCCCTTCACCACAGTGACCTCGGGCGAACGCGTGCAAGCCGCGGGCCTCGGACCGTCTGACTGACGTGACGGACCGCCTCGAGCGCCGACTCGCCGCCGTTGTCTTCACGGACATGGTTGGGTTCACAACCATGCTCGAGTTCGACGAGCTGGCCGGTCGCGAGAAGCGCGAACTGTACGTCGACGTGATCGCTCGCTTTCACGATCAGTACGGCGGGACTGTCATAAAGAACCTCGGGGACGGGACCATGAGCACGTTCACGAGCGTCTTGGACGCAACGAACGCCGCCGTCGGGATCCAGCGCGAGCTCCTTGCACGTGAGGTCTCGATCCGGATCGGCATCCACGTCGGCGAGGTCACGGCCGAAGACGGTGACGTCGTCGGGGAGGCGGTGAACATTGCGTCGAGGATCGAGTCCTTCTCGGTCCCCGGTGGCGTGCTGCTGTCGGACGCCGCCTATGACCAGCTGCGCAACAGGCCCGAGGTCAAGGTGATCTCGATGGGCCGATACCGCCTCAAGAACGTGAGGCGACCCTTCGAGCTCTTCGCGGTCGCGGCAGATGGGATCGTCGTGCCGATCGCGGGGTCACTCGCGGGAAAGGGGGAGGTGTATTCAAGCCTCCCGAGCAACCTGCCGACCCCAGGAACGCCGCTGCTCGGCCGTGCCGCGGTGCTCAGTGAGCTCCATGCGGTGGCACGCGCCCATCGACTGGTCACGATCACGGGCCCAGGTGGTGTTGGCAAGACTCGGCTCGCCATCGAACTTGGCCGGCAGCTGATGCCAGACCATCCTGACGGTGTCGCTTTCGCGTCGATGGCCGATGTGGTCCGCGACGAGGAGTTCCTCCCTGCGCTCGCTGCCGCGCTCGACGTGAAGGAGGCCGAGGATCGATCCCTCGGCGAGGGCATTGTCGCGCTCATCACCGATACGCGCGCGGTACTCGTGCTCGACAACCTCGAGAACGTGGTCGGCGCAGCCCCCGAGGTGGCCACGCTGCTCGTGCGATGCCCAGGACTCACGGTCATCGCCACAAGTCGGACGCCGTTGCGGCTGGCAGCCGAGCAGGAGTTTCCGCTCGCGACCCTGGACGTACCTGCTGACTCGACTCGCGACGTGGCACAGCTGCTCGACCATTCGGGGATCGCCCTCTTTGTCGATCGGGCCTCTGCCGTGAAGCCAGGATTCGAGCTGACGACCCAGAACGCGGCAGCCGTCGTCGGCATCTGTCGGCGGCTCGATGGGCTGCCTCTCGCGCTCGAGCTCGCCGCGCCCCGGCTCCGCCTCTTGTCGCCAGAGACCCTCTACGACCGCCTCGCCCGCACCCTC
>ODAK010005288.1_pt1 | contig 13120 bp, 10 predicted proteins | sample 1539591 | NCBI WGS metagenome assembly ODAK01 (sample SAMEA3539303, study PRJEB22396) | soil metagenome | biome: tundra; feature: field; material: soil | place: USA | collected 2010-05 | depth 0.15 m | reverse complement strand
CGGGCGCGCCCGCCACGACGCCGAGGCGGCCGTCGCGGCGTTCACCACCCTGCTGCGCGACGCGGTCGAGATCGACGCGATCCGCGCCGATCTGCTGGACGCCGTCAACCGTGCCGACCGGCCGACGCACGCGTCGGTCTGGATCAAGTCATAAGGGGCGCGGCGGCACCAGGCCCGATTCGCGGCGCTGAACGTGGCTAATCGAGCCGGAAGATCTGCTCGAGCGCCGGGGGCCCGCCGTCCGGGACTCGCTCCTCGAGCAGCTCCGCCATTGCGTTCTGCCAACGGCCGTTGACCTCCTGAGCCTCGAGGAAGGCCGCGGCGGAGTCGAGATCTTCGGCTTCGAAGTGGCCGAAGACGCTGTTGCCGGAGCGGAAGATCGTGTAGTTGCGGATGCCGGCTGAGCGCAGCGCGTCGAGCATCTCCGGCCAGACGTTCCGGTGGGCCGAGACGTATTCGTCGATCTTGTCGGGGCGGACATGGAGGACAAAGCCGGTTCGTTGGGTCATGGGAGCTCCTGGGCTGCGACGAGGACGACGAGGGTGCGCGGGCCATGGACGCCTTCGACTCTGCTCAGCTCGATGTCGGAGGTCGCGGATGGCCCTGAGATGAAGGTGAGCGGACGGCGTTCGCTGCGAACGAGGTCGGCAAGCGCGGCCATCGCTTCGGGGACGAGCTCGACGACCTGCTCCTCGCAGACCACGCAGACGTGCAGATCGGGGACCAGGGTGAGTGCGCGGCGGCCCTCGGTGGGACCCGCGGCCAGGACGATCGTTCCGGTCTCGGCGATCGCGAGCGTGCAGCCGGTGAGGACTCCATCGAGCCCGTCGAGTTCGGCGGGGGTGAGCTCGGCGTCCTCGACGAACTCGATTGCGTCGGAGCGCCACTCCTGCGGGATGCCCGCGGCCACGCAGACGCGCGTGGCGTTGCGAGCTGCGAATGCCGCGGCGATCGCGCTGGCGAGTGTGGCCCTGGGGACGCGCTGAACCTCTGCGCGGTAATCGCCGATTCGCTCGCAGAGCAGGTCGATTCTCGCCGGGCGTTCGCGATCGCCGCGCTGACGGTAGGCGCGCGGGACCGCTGTTGCGACCACGGGCTGAGCGCGCGCGCTGCGGATGCGGGCGAGGATCAGCTCACGTGAGGAGCTCACGGTCTGCGCTCCCACCACTCGCGGAAGCTCTCGCTCGAGAGCGGGCGCAGGTCCCGCGTGGACGTCCAGGCGCCCAGCGGCCCCGGAAGCCGTCTGATCGCTCCGCGTCTGACGAACGGACGCTGCGCGAGTCGCCCGAGCCGCACCGCTCCCGCGAAGCGACGGCGTCCACCGAAGACCCAGGCGGCAGCCTTCATGACGAGTCCCTCGCGCCGCCCGCCGCTCTTTCGTACGGCCTTCGCGCGCAGATGCAGCAGCACGGTCGGGATGTCGATCTTGACCGGGCACACCTCGTAGCAGGCGCCGCAGAGGCTCGAGGCGAAGGGCAGCGACGAAGCGTGCTCGATTCCCCGCAGCTGCGGGGTGAGGATCGCGCCGATCGGACCGGGGTACACCGACCCGTAGGCGTGGCCGCCGGTCCGTGAGTACACGGGACAGACGTTCAGACAGGCGCTGCAGCGAATGCAGTGCAGCGCCTGGCGGCCAACCTCGTCCGCCAGTACCCGTGTGCGGCCGGCGTCCAGGAGGACGACGTGGAACTCCTGCGGTCCATCGCCGGGGGTGATGCCCGTCCACAGCGAGGTGTAGGGGTTCATCCGCTCACCGGTCGAGGAGCGTGGAAGCAGTTGCAGGAAGACCTCGAGGTCCGTGAACGTGGGCACGAGCTTCTCGATGCCGAGGATCGTGACCAGCACGGGCGGCAGCGTGGTGCACATGCGCCCGTTGCCCTCCGACTCGACGACGCAGACGGTCCCGGTCTCTGCAACGGCGAAATTGGCGCCGCTGACGGCCATGCGGGCAGTCAGGAAGCGCTCGCGCAGATACCGACGCGCGACCTCGGCGAGCGCGCGCGGGTCGTCGGAGACAGGCCCCTCGGCGATCGTGCGCCGGAAGAGATCGCGGATCTCGGTGCGGTTGCGGTGAATCGCCGGGACGAGAATGTGCGACGACCAGTCGCCATCGAGCTGCAGGATCAGCTCGGCCAGGTCGGTCTCCAGTGCACGCACGCCGCCCGCGGCGAGCGCGGCGTTCAGGCCAATCTCGTCGGTCGTCAGCGACTTGACCTTCACGAGCTCCGAGACCCCGTGGGAGCGCGCGACCTCGAGCACGAGCGCGTTCGCCGCCGCCGCGTCGGGCGCCCAGTGCACCTGCCCCCCGGCGTCGGTGACCGCCGCCTCGAACTGGACCAGGTACTCGCCCAGGTGCGCGAGGACATCGGCCTTGATTGCACGACCGGCTTCGCGGAGCTGCTCCCAATCCGGAACCTCGGCGACGACGCCGTCGCGCTTCGCGCGGATCGTCGCCGTGGCGTTGCGCATGTTTGCCCGCAGCCGGCGATCCGCCAGCGCATCGTGCGCGGCCGCCGGAAACGCTCGCAGCGACTCGCTCATGCGCGCGTCTGCGCGAGGATCTCGGCGAGGTGCAGCGCGCGCACATCGGCGCCCTCGCGCGAAAGGCGGCCGCCGATCTGCAAGAGACAGGAGCTGTCGACGGCCGTCACGACGCTCGCCCCGGTCGAGGCGATCGCCGCACACTTGTCGATCACCATCGCCGCCGAGGTGTCGGCGTTCTTGATCGCAAAGGTGCCACCGAAGCCGCAGCACTCGCGGGCGTCGGGGAGGTCGACCAGCTCGAGCTGCTCGACTGCGCGCAGCAGCCGCAGCGGGGCGTCGCCGACCGCCGTCACCCGCAGCGAGTGGCAGGTGGGGTGGTAGACCACGCGGTGCGGGAAGAAGGCGCCGACATCGGCGACCCCGAGCTTGTGAACGAGCAGCTCCGAGAGCTCGAACAGCCGCCCGTGCAGCTCGGGATGCAGCTCGCGCATCGTGCCGACGCATGAGGAGGACGGCGACACGATCACCTCGCAGGCATCGAAGACCTCCATGAACCGCGCAGCCAAACGGTCCGCCTCGGCGCGGTAGCCGCTGTTGACGTGCATCTGCCCGCAGCAGGTCTGCGCGGCGGGGAAGGAGACCTCGTGGCCGAGCCGCTCCAGCACGGTCACCGTCGCTCGCCCCACCTCGGGACTGACGGTGTCGCCGATGCAGGTGATGAAGAGGGCGACGCGCACGCGGGCGTCAGCGCGGGTAGGCGAGCGCCACGCCGCCGTCGACGTTGAGGATGTTGCCGGTGCTCTTGCCGGCGCGCCGCGGCGAGCAGAAGAAGAGGATCGCGGCGACGATGTCGGCGGGCAGCACGTTGACCTTCAGGGTCGTGCGCTCGCGGTAGAAGTCCTCGAGCTCGTCGGCCTCGATGCCGTAGGCGCGGGCGCGCTCTTCGCGCCAGGCCGAGTCCCAGATCCGGGACCCCTCGAGCACCGCGTCGGGGTTGACGGTGTTGACCCGGATGCCGTGAGCGCCGAGCTCCTCGGCAAGGCAACGCGCGAGATGCAGCTCGGCGGCTTTGGCGGCCGAATAGGCGGCCGCTCCCTTGCCCGGCGCGAGCGCGTTCTTGGAGCCGATGAAGACGATGCTGCCGCCGCTGCCCTGATCGATCAGCGTCCTGGCGGCCTCTCTGGCGACGATGAAGTAGCCGCGCGCGAGGATGTCGTGGTTGTGGTCCCACATCTGAAGCGTCGTCTCGGTGATCGGCGCGCTCGAGGCGATCCCGGCGTTTGAGATGACCACGTCGACGCCGCCGAAGGCGAGCACGGCGTCGCGGAAGGCGGCGATGACCGACGCCTCGTCGGTCACGTCGGCGGTGACGGCGACGGCCGCGTCGCCGATCGCAGCGGCGTCCTTCGCCGCACCCTCGCCATCGATGTCGGCCACGACGACGCATCCGCCCTCGGCGGCGAAGGCGTGGGCCGCGGCGCTGCCGATGCCGCCCGCGCCGCCCGTGATCAACGCGACGGCTCCCTGAAACTCCCGCGGCGGCGGGGCGAGCGAGAGCTTGTAGAGCTCCAGCGGCCAGTACTCGATCGCGAAGGACTCCTCGTCGCTGAGCGAGACGAAGCCGCCGAGCGCCGAAGCGCCGCGCATGACGGCGATCGCGCGGTGGTAGAGGTCGCGGGACAGTCTTGCCGCCTTCAGCGTGCGCCCGGCGCTGACGAGGCCGACCCCCTCGACCAGCACGACCCGCGGGCTGGGATCGAGCAGCCTGTCGCCCTCGCCGCGGTAGCGCTCGAAGTACTCGTGCTCGCGCGCCTGGAATGCGTGCACCTGCTCGATCACGCGCTCACGCAGGACCGCGGCGTCGTCGCGGTCGGGGTCGAACTCGATCCAGGCTGGACGCCGCTTGGTGTGCACGAGGTGGTCGGGGCAGGCGGCGCCGACCTGCGAGAGCTCCCGCGCGTCGCGCCCGCAGACGAACTCCAGCACCGGCGGCGAGAGGTCGACCTGGAGCACGCGTGGACCGTCGACGCCGAGCGCGCCGCGCAGCGCCGGGAGCACCTCGGCCAGCAACGCCAAACGCCGTTCGTCGTCGATCGGCGCGCGCAGCGGCCCGCCGAACGGCGCGTCGAGACTGCGGTCCCACACGAACGCGGCAGCGCGGTTGATGACGTCGAGGGTGGCGGCGTAGCACTCGGCGGCGGTCGCTCCCCACGTCACCAGACCGTGCTTGGCGAGCAGGACCAGCTTGGCCGCCGGATTCTCCGCGACGGCGTCCGCGACGAGCTTGGAGAGCGCGAAGCCCGGCCGGATGTATTCGATCCAGACCGCATCGCCGCCGAAGCACTCCTCCGCGAGCCGCTCGCCGTCGACGGCCCCGACGATCGCCCCGATCGAATCGGGGTGCGTGTGGTCGACGTGCGGCGCAGGCGCGAAGGCGTGCAGCAGCGTCTCGATCGACGGGCGCGGCATCGCCGGGTCGATCTGGCAGCGGGCGAGGTAGGCCACCATCTCCTCGTCGCTCATCGCCTCGCGCTCACGCAGCGGCAGGATCTCGTCGAGCCGCAGACCGGTGAAGCCGCCGGCTTCGATCGTCGCCAGATCGCTGCCGGATCCCTTGACCCACATGACGGTCGTCTCGCGGCCGGTGTGGTCGGGCTGGCGAACCTTGACCGACGTGTTGCCGCCGCCGAAGTTGACGACCGAGCGGTCGGATGCGAGCAGGTTGGAGCGGTGGACGAGCGCGCCGAGCGCGTCGATGTCGGCGACACGTGCCGAATCCCAGCGGTTTTCGATCGAGTTCGGGGCGGTCAGTGCCATCAGCGGCTAGCTCCAGTTCGAAACGCGGACAACGGTGCCGTCTCGGCGATCGCGTCCGCAGTGTGGGCAAATTGAGTGCGAAATTGACCGATCTCGGCCCGTATTGGCGGAAATGCAATCAGAATAGGTCACGGGGCGATACCCTCGGTGGTCGGCGGGCCCTGCGCCGATCCGTCCGGGGCCACCGATCGAGCCGCTCGCCGCCGCAGCAGAGCTCGCCCGCGCTGCGCAAACGAGGGAAGGTTCGGCACCAGCACGCTGAGGATCAGCAGCGCCCCCGAGACGACCTGGAAGTCGTTGTCGTTGAAGGAATTGCTGAGCAGCAGGACGCTGTGCAGGCCGGCGTAGACAAACGCCGCGAGCGCGACGCCGATGATCGTCCCGCGGCCACCGAAGATCGACACGCCGCCGAGCAGCACGATCGTGATCACCTTCAGCTCGAAGCCGATGCCGATGCTCTCGCCCGCCGAGGAGAGCTCGAAGGTGTAGAGCATGCCGACCAGCGAGCACACCACGCCCGAGAGGACGAACAGCAACATCTTGACTCGCTGCACGCGAATCCCGGCATGCAGCGCAGCCTCTTTGTTGAGCCCGATCGCGTACAGCGAGCGCCCGAACGGCGTGCGGTGCAGCACCACGCCGAAGACGATCGCCAGCACGATGAAGATCGCGACCGAGTAGGACAGGAACGGGATCCCGGGCACGTTGTCGACGCCGACGTTGGTGTAGAACGAGGGGAAGTTCGCGACGGTCAGCGGCCCGAGCACGACGTTCGCGAGCCCGCGGTAGAGCGTCAGCGTGCCGATCGTGACCGCGAGCGACGGCAGCCCCACCTTCGTCACGAGGAAGCCGTTGATCGCGCCCAACACCACGCCGAGGGCGATCACGACGACGAAGATCAGCCCCATCGGCCAGTGGTGGCTCCACAGATACCCGAGCGTCTCACCGGACAGGGCGAGCGTCGAGGCCACCGAGAGGTCGATCTCGCCGACCATGATGATCAGCGTCATCGGCAGCGCCATCAGCGCCAGGTCGCCGATGTTGGTGCAGAGCGTGAAGAGGTTGTAGCTCGACAGGAAGTAGCTGGACGAGTCGACCCCAAGCGCGAACACGACCACCAGCGCGACCACGAGCGCCGCCTCCCAGCTGGCGAAACGCCCCAATCCCGCGCTCAGCGCCGAAAGGCCGCCTGCCCGACCGGCGGCCGCGCTCGATGTGCCGCCGGAGCGGTCTTGGGATCCGGCGCCACCGGCGCCGGCGTCAAGCGTCGTCCGTTCAGGCGCCTGCGGCGGGCCGGCCGGCGGCGGCGGCGTGATCTCGGGTTGGCCGTCAGGCGCCAAGGCGGACCCTCCGTTTGCGCAGGGCGGCGGCCAGGCGAAGCTGGATCCCGCGGTCAAGCGTGATCGCGGCGATCAGCAGCAGGCCGGAGATCGCCTCGGTCCAGATCGACGAGATGCCGATCACGTTGAGCGACGAGTTGATCGTCTGCAGCAGCAGCGCGCCCAGCGCGGCGCCCACCACGCTGCCGCTGCCGCCGAAGATCGCGACTCCGCCGACGACCACCGCGGCGATCACCTGCAGCTCGAGCCCGGTCGCGGCCGTCGACTCGATCGTCGCGTACTGGGCCGCCCAGATCACGCCGGCGACGCCGGACAGCGCGCCGCTGATCACGAAGGCGGTGAAGACGCGCTTGGCGATCGGGATCCCGGCGCGGCGGGCCGCATCCGGGTCGGAGCCGATCGCGTACAGGTCGCGACCGGAGCGGAAGGAGTTGAGGTAATAGGCGGCGATCGCGACGACCACGGCCACGGCCAGGGCGAGATCGGGAATCCCGAGCAGCGTGGCCTGCGGGATGTTCAGGAACGAGTTGGGCTCGGTGCTGGCGAGGACCACGCCGGAGCCGACGATGATCGTGTCCACGCCGCGGATGATGTAGAGCATCGCGAGCGTCACGACCAAGCTCGGCACGCGCCCGATCGCGGTGATCGCACCGGTCACGATCCCGCAGACCAGCCCGACGCCCAGCCCGACGAGGAAGACGAGGACGATCGAGATCCCGGGGTGTGTGCCGAACATGTTGGCCGACACGTAGGCCGATAGCCCGACCACCGAGCCGACCGACAGATCGACGTTGCGGGTGAGGATGACCATCGCCTCGCCAACCGCGACGAGCGCGTAGAGCGTCGTCTGGCTGAGGATGAAGCGAATCTCGCCGCCGCCGACGAAGCGCGACTGGATCAGTGCCGAGATCAGCACCAGCACGCCGAGCACGGCGATGATCCCGAACGTGCGCGCGCGCAGCACGACGTCGACGAGCCGGCGCGCGCTGGTCAGCGCGGCCTCCTCCGGAGGCTGCTCGGCGGTGCTCACGCGGGGCTCACCTCGACTGCCGCTGGGACGCCCGCCTGCCCCGTCGCCGCGGCCATGATCGCCTCCTCCGAGGCGTCCGCGTGCGCCAGCTCGTCGACCAGGCGGCCCTCGCGCATGACGAGGATCCGGTCGGCGACCGCGAGCACCTCGGGCAGCTCGGAGGAGATCATCAGCACCGCGACGCCGCTGCGCGAGAGCTCGACCAGCAGCCGGTGAACCTCCGCCTTGGTTGCGACGTCGATCCCGCGCGTGGGCTCATCGACGATGATCACCGCCGGCTGGCGGCTGAGCCACTTGGCCAGCACGACCTTCTGCTGGTTCCCGCCCGAGAGCGAGGTCGCCGGGTTGGTGATGCGGCTGTATTTCACCTGCAGCCGAGCCGCCCAATCGGAGGCGAACTTCCGCTCGAGCGACCCGACCAGCAGACCGTGTCGAGCCAGCGCTCGCAGCGACGCGAGCGAGACGTTGTCGGCGATCGACATGTCCATCACGAGGCCCTGCTGGCGGCGATCCTCCGGCACCATCGCGACGCCCGCGCGCATCGCGTCGATCGGCAGGCCCTTGTGCAGTCGCCGGTCGCCGACGAACACGCTGCCCGAGTCGTAGTCATCGATGCCGAAGACGGCGCGCGCAACCTCGCTGCGACCGGCGCCGACCAGGCCGGCGAGCGCGACGATCTCGCCCGCGCGCACCTCGAACGAGATGTCATTGAAGATCCCCGCGCGCGAGAGGTCCTGCACGCGCAGGACCGCCGCACCGGGCTCGTGGTGCTCGTGCACCCGCGCGGCGATCTCGCGGCCGACCATCGCGCGCACGAGGTCGCTCGCGGTCAGCCCGCCGACCGCCGCCGAGAGCACGCGCCGCCCGTCGCGCAGCACGGTCACGCGCTGGCAGATCGCGAAGACCTCCTCGAGCCGGTGCGAGATGAAGACCACCGCGACGCCGTGATCGCGCAGACTCTCGACGACGCCGAAAAGCCGGGCGACCTCGGTCGCCGAGAGCGCCGCCGTCGGCTCGTCCATCACCACGACCTTCGCGTCGAATGAGAGCGCCTTGCCGATCTCGACGATCTGCTGCTCGGCGATCGACAGACCGCGGGCCACGCGGTCGGGGTCGAGCGGCACTCCGAGGCGCTCGAACAGGGCACGCGTCTGGCGCTGCATCGAGCGGTGGTCGATCCGCCTGCCGCGGCGCTGCGGCTGGCGGGCGATGAAGACGTTCTCGGCGACGGAGATGTCGGGAAAGAGCGTGGGCTCCTGGAAGATGATCGCGATCCCCACGTCGCGTGCGTCGGCCGGTCCGGTCAGCACGAGCGGGTGCCCGTCGGCGTCAACGAGCGTCCCGCTGTCGGGCGGGTGGACCCCACCGAAGATCTTGACGAGCGTCGACTTGCCGGCTCCGTTCTCGCCGACGACGCCGTGCACCTCACCGCCGTAGAGGTCGATCGAAACGCCCTGGAGGGCATGGACCGCGCCGAACGCCTTGCTGACATCGCGCACGCTGAGAACCGGACGCCGGCCGGCGTCGTGTGCCGAGGAGCGGGCCACCCCGCTTGACGGGGAGTCTGCCGCGGCATCGGCGCGCGGTGCGCGATCGACGCCGTCCGATTCCCCGCCGCCCTCGTCGTTCGGTTGTCCCTGCTCGCTGGCTTCTCGCACGAGGCTCGCAGTCCTGATCGTTGGCGCGGCGCGAGGCCACCGCCCGGTGAGCGTGTGAGCGCACCGCGGCCGGCCGCCGCCGTTGCGCGACCGCCGGGTCGCCGGCAGAGCGCCGGCGACCCGTGGGCCCGTTACTGGTTAGTGGTTAGAAGCTGAACTGACCAACGTTGGCCTTGGTGAAGACGGTCGTCGGCCCGAGCAGGACCGTGTGGCCCGCTCCGACGGTGTACTTGCCGAGCTTACCGGCAACGAACGACTGGCCCGTGGCGTTCGTGATCGTCTTGGACGCCAGGTTGACCGCCGCGTACGCAGCGAGGTAGCCGAGGTTCGCCGGGTTCCAGAGGATGACCTTCGGCGAGGTGCCGTTGAGGATGTACTTCTTCATCTCCAGCGGTGTGCCGAGCCCGGTCACGAACACCTTGCCGATGTCGTGCGCCGCGTCCACAACCTGTGCGGCCGCGAGGATCCCGACCGTGGTCGGCGAGATGATCCCCTTCAACTTCGGGTATTTCTGGAGCAGCCCCTGCGTGACCTGGGTTGCCGTCGTCGGATCGTCGTTGCCGTAGACGGTGGCCACGAGCTGGAGCTTCGGATACTTCTTCAGCTCGGTGTGCATGAAGGCGATCCAGGCGTTCTGGTTTGTCGCCGACGCCGCGGCCGAGACGATCGCGATCTGACCGGAGCCACCGATCTCCTTTGCCATCGCGTCGACCTCGCTCTCGCCGATGTTCGCGGTCGAGGCCTGGTTGATGAACAGCGTCCGGCAGCTCGGGGCGTCAGAGTCGTAGGTGACGACGGTGATGCCCTTCGCCATCGCCGCTTTCAGCGTCGGGCACAGCGCGGTCGGATCGGTTGCCGACACCATCAGTATGTTCGCGCCCTTGGCGATCGCGGCCTGGATCGCCGGCAGCTGCGAGGCTGCCGTGGCGGCGGAGCCGCTGGTCTCCGTTCCGCTTTCACCGAGCGTGCCGAGCGCCGCAAGCGCGCCGCCCGTCTTCACACTGTCAGCCGTCGTGAAGTAGGAGTTGCCGAGGTTCTTCGGGATGACGTAGACCTTCAGGCCCTTCTTCAGCGAGGCCGCGTAGGCCACCCCGCCGACGATTCCGAGGACGCACAGGGCCGCAACGGCCATCACCAGTGTGCGCTTGCTCAAGCGAGACGTCATGACATCTGATCCTTTCGAAGGAATGATCGGTTCCCTGGCTGAACTCAGCGCAGGTCGCTCGGACGCCGCGAGCCTTCGGCGACCGGTTGGCTGCAACGACATGCTGAGTTGGGGACTGTCACGTGGGGACAGCGACCGTTGGCGCTCACTGTGCTCATGGTGAGACCCTCGACCTCATGGCGCGAAGGCGGCGCCCCAACGCGCCACGAACCCGCCAGCGCGCCGCGTCGCATGCGCATCGGCGCACACCGGCGACAGCCGACTGGATGAGGACAACACACCGGCCGCGGCAGAGATCCCAAGGACATCCGCCCCGCCCCAGCCCGCGCTCCTGGGTGGTCCGCCCGCGCCGCTCCTCGCGGTACACGCCCACCACTGCAGCCCAGACCGCCGCCGGGACCTCCCCACCGCCCGACAGCTCCCTCTCCTCATCAACGAACAACTCCACCGCGGCGCTGCGCCGAACCCAGCCCGTGGACTTGCCGGACAAATTCGACCGCTCATTTTGGTGGAGTGCAGTGAGCAAACACGCGCAGCGATCATATCCGAACGTCATCGAGTCGTGCAAATACCTACCACGAGGTTGCCGATTCCCCGTCCTGACAGGCTCTGACGCGTCGTTTGCACGCGGTAACCACTGTTCGACCGCGGCGGACTACACTGTGCGCGCAGATCGGTTCGCAAGCCCACGCTGACCTGATCGAGAGCACGCGGTAACCGCTCCGCGGAGGCCAAATCCCATGACCCAGCCAACGATCGAGCAAGACCTGCCGCAGTCCGGCCCGGAGGCGGCAGACCAGGGTGCGATCCCGGAAGACCGGCGGCGCTCTATCGCCGACCTGCTACTGGCCACCGGCGCGGTGACCGTCTCGCAGGTCGAGTCGCGCTTCGGCGTCTCGGCGATGACGGCGCGACGCGATCTCGGCGAACTCGAGCGTCGTGGTCTGGCCCGCCGCACGCACGGCGGCGCCGTGCTTCCAACCGCCGCCGGGCACGAGGACTCCTTTGATCGGCGCCTGAACGTCGCCAGCGGGGCAAAGCGACTGCTGGCGCGCGCGGCGGTTGAGCTGCTGAATCCGCACGAGACCATCTTCCTCGACTCCTCGACCACCACCTACTTCGTCGCTCGGGAGATCGTGGCCGCCGGGATCGCCGCGACCGTGCTGACCAACAGCCTGCCGATCATGACCCTGCTCGCCAGCGAAGCCGGGCCCAACGTGGAGCTCATCGGAGTGGGCGGCACGCTGCGGACGCTGACCCGATCGTTCGTCGGCGCCGGGGCCACGCGGACGCTCAACGAACACTACGCCGACCGGTTGTTCCTGAGCGTCAAGGGCGTCGTCGACGACGACACCCTCACCGACGCCGACTCGTCGGAGGCCGACGTCAAGCGCACGATGATCGCCCACGCCCGCGAGGCGGTGCTGCTGATCGACGGCTCCAAGCTTGCCGAGCGGGGGCTGATCGCAATCGCGCCGTTGTCGCAGATCGCGGTCGTGCTGGCCGCGGACATCAGCCCCAAGCAAGCGGTGGCGCTCGGCCGCACCGGCACCAGCGTGCGGATCGTCCGCGACGCAGAGACCGGACCCTCAGCGACACCGCCGTAGAGCCCGATCCGCTAGACGCGCACGCCGCCCCGCTCCTCCGCCGTGCGCGCGACGTACCCGGATGCGCGGAAGGCGGCGATCGGGTCGGGCGCAGCGCCCGAGCGCTCCCGTACGTAGCCGCACAGTGGACGCGCGTCGGTCTGATACGCGCGCAGCAGCAACTCATGGCCGCCGAGTATGTCGCCCGCCAGTTGGGCTTCAGCCAGCGCGCGCCGGTCGACGATCAGCGCCTTCGCATAGGCCTCCTGGATGTTGACGACGCTGAGGATCATCGCCTCCACCTTCTCCTCGACGTTGTGCGATTGATCGATCGTCAGGCGCGGCAGCGGGCGGCCACCGAGCACGAGCTCGCAGAACACCAGAAACAGCGCGAAGGGGTTGACCGAACCGACGATCAGGTCGTCGTCGGCGTACTTGCGGTCGTTGAAATGGAAGCCGCCGAGCCGCTGCTGCGCCGCGACCACGGCCACGATCTGCTCAACGTTGGTCCCGTGGGCGTGATGGCCGAAGTCGACGAGCACGCGGGCGCGCTCGCCGAGCCGCTGGCAGATCAGCAGGGCTGAGCCCCAGTCCGGGATGTCGGTGGCGTAGAACGCGGGCTCGAACAGCTTGTACTCGACGAGGAGCTCCTGCTCGGGCGGAAGCGCGGCATACAGCTGGGCCAGGGACTCGACGACGCGTTCGTGCCGCGCGGCCAGGTCATCCTGGCCGGGGTAGTTGGTGCCGTCCGCCAACCACAGCGACTGCGCAGTCGAGCCGAGCTCACGCGCGATCTCGACGCATTCGAGCAGGTGCTCGACCGCCTTGGCCCGGATCCGAGGATCCGGGTTGGCCACCGAGCCGAGCCGGTAGTCGGGGTCCTGAAAGAGGTTGGGGTTGACGGCGCCAAACCGAAGCCCGAGATCGGCGGCGTGGGCGCGCAACCGGCCGAGGTCCTCGACCGCGTCCCATGGGAAGTGCAGCGCGACCGCCGGGGCGCCGCCGGTGAGGCGATGGACCGCGGCGGCGTCGTCGAGGCG
>ODAK010005287.1_pt1 | contig 13122 bp, 6 predicted proteins | sample 1539591 | NCBI WGS metagenome assembly ODAK01 (sample SAMEA3539303, study PRJEB22396) | soil metagenome | biome: tundra; feature: field; material: soil | place: USA | collected 2010-05 | depth 0.15 m | reverse complement strand
GATCGAAACCAATTCACCGGGAACGGGGATGATGCGTTGGCACTCGAAGCCAGCGCTACTCAACAGCTTTTTCCATTCGACAGCGCTGCGCTCTTTGCCTCCGGTAACAGCCAGCATGTTTATGTCGCTCATCAACTGGTGTTCTAGCTCCAGATCCTCATGATCGACGACATCTGGCAGAACAAACTCGATCACCAGGAGGCGACCCTCGTCCGGCAGAACCGACCGGCAGTGACCGAGAATTTCGATTGCCGCCCCATCTTCATATCCGTGAAGCACATGTTTCAGCATGTAAACGCCGGCTCCGGCCGGGACTTCGTTGCGTAGATCGGCGGCCAGCAGCTTACAGCGATCGTCAAGCCCCTCTCTCTCGAATCGCGGGGCTGCGGCATCGATAGCTTCCTGACGGTCGACTAACATGCCGCTCACGTTCGGAAAGGCTTTCAGAATGGCGGCAATCAGCGCGCCTCCCCCTCCGCCAAGGTCGGCAACAGCGTGGTATTTCGAGAAGTCCCACATGCGCGACGGGCATGTACGGGCTGCGGCGCAGAGAACTCGACTGCGAAAATAGCCCATCGCCATCTCAGTTAGGGCTTTGTTCTGTGCAACGGTACCGGCGGCCGCGCGAGACCCAGCCATCTCTCTCTCCTCCAGGGGCCATCATAGACCATCATGAAGCCGATTAGACACAACGGTCGGATAGTCGGCAATCCTGACAATGGCCCCGGAAAGAGGTTGAAGCAGTCTCGGCTGGCTCTGGGCCGCCCGATTCTTCAAGACGCGCGCGCTCGCTGCACGGGCATGTGAACTCGGCAGGATTGAGTCCGACGGACAACGAGCCAAGGCTGCGGGCGAGGTCCGAGGCGGCGACCTGTTGCAAGTGAGGAATGACGGCGGCGCCGTGAAATCGACAGGCTTCGGGGTAGAGTGTAACCACAGAACAGAACGGCATGGTCGAGCGTCCAGTTGGTCCGTTCCTTTGCGGCGAAGGGGGCTACTCTCTGCCGGGCGCCCGTACTCGCCGGGTGCGGGATCAAAACCCGCTCAGTTGGGGGGACCGGGGGCGCTGGGAGCGCCGGGAGCGCTGGGAGCCGTGCCGCCGCCTTTGCCCTTGTCGCCGTTGCCGGTGGGAGTGGGAACCGTGCTGCCTACGCCGCCGGGCAAACGGCCCGTGCCGCCCGGCTGCTGCATCACTTGATACACAGCCTCCTCCACCGCCCGCAAGACGCCACGGAAAACCGAGCCCCGGTCGATGGCTCTGGGTTGCAGCGGCTGGTTCCGGATTACCCGGATGGAGTCGCCGGCGCGCAGGTCGACCGTGTCGCCCGGCGCCGTCTGGTTCCGCACCCCAACCACGCCTTCGTCCACGCTGACGAACGTGGTTCCGTCGGCATCTTCCACCACTACTTCAAAAACCGTGCCGCGAACCGAGATGACGGCGGTGGGGCTCGATACCTGGTTGTAATTCGGGAGACCGTTGAGGTGCTGGATGTAGACTTTGATGTGCCCGATCAACACGTTGAGAATGTCCTGGAGATTGCCCGCGTGCTCCCGGAACATGACCCTCGAATTCGCAAAAACCTCGAACGTGCTGCCGTCGGCGACCTGGAACTGCCCGTAACCGTCCGGTCCGGTAACGACGATCTGCTGGGGTTTGAGGGAATCGCCCGTGGACAAGGCCCGTAGGCCGTTATCGGAGAGGGACGAGAGCTGCCCGTACTGCACGACGACTCTCGCGGTGTGATCCGGAATCGGCTGCTGGGCCAGACACACCGCGGCTGCGGCTGCCGTCAGCAGCATCCGCACGGTCCGCGAGAGCGCACAGAGCCTAGGCATACGAACCTATTCTAGACGTGGGCGTCTGAAAACAGCCAGCCCCTAGGACCCCCAAGTCTAGCACCAAACATGCTCTGCAACCAACGGGCCGAAATTAAATATTCGTAACAAGCCCTTCGGATTCAGCGCCTTTGTAGACGATAAGAGACTTGAAACAGGGTAAAATAGGACTCGGCTGTGTGTCAATGCGCAACAGTTCGCTTGCCGGTGGCTCTCTTCGCGCTGGCGCTGGCAGGGGGATTGGCGCAGGCCCAGTCCCAGCCGGACTGGCGTAAAGTGGGCCCGTCTTCGGCGGAGTTGATGCTCGCGTCGCCGGCCACCGGCCCGGTGGCGCAGGTCTGGTTTTCCCCGCAAGGATCGACGCTTTGGGCGCGGACGCGCTCCGGTATCTATTGGACCGCGGACTTTGAAACATGGTCTCCTGCGCCTGCCGCTTCGACGCCCCCCGCGACCACTCTGGCCACCGCCGTGCGGCCTCCCGAACCGGGCGCCACCTTGGCCTCTGCCACTGCGGGCGGCGCCACGATATTTGCCCTGGGCCGCAACCTCTATCGATCCGAGGATGGCGGGCGTTCGTGGACCAACCTCACGGCTTACCGATCGCAGCCGGTGATCGGCGCGGGCCAGCATAGCGTGGCGGTTTCGCCAGCGGACCCCGGCCAGGTGGTGGTCGCCAACGATTTCGGCGTCTGGCGCTCCATGGACGGCGGGATCACCTGGGCCGGCCTGAACCAGCTCCTGCCGAACCTGCCCGTGCGGCGCATCCTATCCACCCCGTCCGGAGCCGCCGGGACGCGCATCCAGGTCGAGAACTGGCCCGGCGCCTTGGAACTGCCGCCAGGAGGCGCGATTTGGGTCCCCGCGCGGGGCGCTGGACTGGAAACCGAAGACGCCCTGAAGCAACGGCTTTCGGCCGCCCTGGAGATTCCGATTACGGCCGTCGCTACTGCCGGAGAAACGGTTTACGCCGGATCGAGCGACGGGCGCGTCTGGTTCTCCAACGATGGCGGCGCCACTCTACAGCCTTCCCGGTTGCCTGCCGGAGCGATGGGTCCGGTAGAGCGGATTTACGTGGATGCCGCCGAACCGCGCGCCGCGCTGGCGGCGCTCGGCGGCAACGGCGCGCATGTGCTCCGGACCTTCAACGGCGGCAATTTCTGGGACCCCATGGATTCAGACCTTCCCAACGCACCCGCGCACGCGGTGACCGCCGACCTCTCCGCGGGCGCGGTTTACGTGGCCACCGACGCGGGCGTTTTCTCGGCGACGGTCGACCTCCTGACCGCCGGTTCGCCGCAGCACTGGACGGTCCTCTCGGATGGCCTGCCGCCGGCGCCGGCCTTCGACGTGCGGCTGGACCCATCCGCGGTGCAATTGTACGTCGCGCTCGATGGCTACGGGGTGTACGCCACCGCCGCTCCGCACCGCCGGCGCAGCCTCCGCATCATCAACGCAGCCGATTTCAGCACGCGCCCGGCCGCCCCGGGGTCGCTGCTCAGCGTGGTGGGCGCCCGCGTCAACGCGGCTCGCGGCGGCAGCCTGGATTATCCGGTGCTCGGCATGCCCTCCGACGGCGAATCCCAGATTCAAGTTCCCTATGGCGCTTCGGGACCGGCCGTATCGCTGGCGCTCGAGACCAGCGCCGGAAGGGTCAGGGTGGATCTGCAAGTGCAACCTGTCTCACCCGCGATCTTTGTAGGACCCGACGGCGCTCCCATGATCTACGACGCCGATAGCGGTTTGCCGCTGGACGGTCGCAACCCGGCGCGCTCGGGCGGGCGCATCCAGATTTTCGCCACGGGCTTAGGCAGGGTCCAGCCGGACTGGCCCGCCGGCATACCCACGCCTTTGCTGGGCGCCCCGCACGCCGTGACGACGCCGGTCAAGGCTTTCCTCGATGGCGTTTCCGTGCCCGTGACACGGGCGGCCCTTGCGCCCGGCTACATCGGCTTCTACCTCATTGAAGTGCAGTTGCCGGCGATCGCCAATTTCGGCAGCGCCCAACTCCACATCAGCGCCGACGGCCAGGACAGCAACCACGTTCAACTCCTGATCGACCAGTAGGGGTCGGGCATGCCCGACCCGCGGGGCCGAACCCTTTCACCACACCGTCAACTCCACCGCCGCGCCCGATTCGCAGCCGATCTGCTTCGCGGCCGATGCCTGTCCCACCGAAACCTCCACGTAACCCGAGCTGCCCGCAATCGCGAATAGTTCGCCCGGCCCGCACTCCGCGTAGCTGCGCGCCATCACCCCGACCGCGCGCGGGCCCAGCGTCAACGTAAAGTTTCGCTGCTCCAGGTCCGGGAACTCGCTCATGTGGAAGTTCGTCACGACGTTGCCGAAACGGTCGATCCTGAGAATGCGGCCGATCCACGTCCGCTTGCCGGTGCGCTGGGGTTTCTCGAAGACCGGCCGCAAGTAGTCCCTGACGATCTTGCCCATCCGCGAAGGCGGCTCGCCGGCCGCCAGGTGCGCCGCCGCCGGCGCGAAAATATCGCGCCCGTGAAAGGTCCGGCTCACCGGCTGGCGAAAGTACTTCTCGTTCGAAATCAGCCGGATCTTGTGCGTCTCGCGCCCATAGATCATGGCCAGCACGCCGTTGTCGGGCGCCACGAAATATTGCCCGGCGGCCTCCATGAGAATAGGCCGGCGCGACGTTCCCACGCCCGGGTCCACCACCACAATGTGGACCGTCTTCCTGGGAAAGTAGCGGTACGCCTGCGCGATGGCGTAGGCCCCCTCGCCGATCTCGAACGGCTTCACGTCGTGGCTGACGTCCACGATCTGCGCCTGCGGGCAGATGCTCAGAATCACGCCTTTCATGGTCCCCACGTAGTGGTCCGAGAGGCCGAAATCCGTGGTCAGGGTAAGAATCGGTTTCCTCATTGGTAAGATTAAGTATAGGCAAGGATGCTTAGGTTTTGGAGCTGAAAGCCGATAGCTGAAAGCTGTTTTTCATGCAGCGCTTCTATTTCGACCACAATGCCACAACGCCCGTCGCTCCAGAAGTGTTGGAGACCCTGGCGTCGTGTCTCGGTCAAGTGTACGGTAACGCTTCCAGCATCCACCATTTCGGGCAAGGCGCCAAACAGCGCATGGAAGCGGCCCGCCGCCAGCTTGCGTCCCTGATTGGCTGCCAGCCCTCCAGCCTGGTTTTCACCAGCGGCGGCACTGAGGCCGACAACATGGCGGTGCTGGGCGTGGTCCGCGCCGCGCCGGGGGCGGCCAGGCACGCCATCGTGAGCGCCGTCGAGCACCCGGCGGTGCTCGGTCCCTGCGAGCAATTGGAGCGCGAAGGCGTGGAGATAACCCGTCTCCGCGTGAGCCCCGATTGTCTGGTGGACCCGGAGGACGTGCGGCGCGCACTGCGGCCCGAGACCGTGCTGGTCTCCGTCATGCACGCCAACAACGAGCTGGGGACCATTCAGCCGATCGCCGAAATCGCGCGCATCGCGCGCGCGGCTGGCGTGACGCTGCACGTGGACGGCGTCCAGGCGCTGGGCAAGATTCCGGTGGACGTGGAAGCGCTGGGCGTGGACCTCTACAGCATGAGCGCCCACAAGCTCTATGCCCCGAAAGGCGTGGGCGCCCTCTACGTGCGCAAGGGAACCGCTATGGCCCCCATCGCCTTCGGCGGGCATCACGAGCGCGACCGGCGGCCCGGCACCGAGAACGTGCCCGGCATCGCGGCCTTCGGCGCCGCCGCCGAGCTCGCCGCCCGAACCCTCGCCGCCGAATCCGAACGTCTCGCCGCCTTGCGCGACCGCCTGGAAAACGCCATCCTCGAACGCATTCCGCGCGCCGGCGTGAACGGCTCCCGCTCGCGCCGCACGCCCAATACCGCCAACATGCACTTCGACGGAATCGATGGCGAAGCCCTGGTGATCGCGCTCGACCTGCGCGGCTTCGCCGTCTCCACCGGCGCCGCCTGTTCCAGCGGCGCCATCGCGCCTTCCCACGTGCTCGTCAATATGGGCCTGTCCGCGGAAAGGGCGCGCGCCAGCATGCGTTTCTCGCTGGGGCGCTCCAACACGGCCGGCCAGGTTGACGCGCTGGTGGACGCGCTCGCGGGCGCCGTCGAGCATCTGAGGAGGATCGCCGGGCATGCCTGAGCCTCCCATTGCCGTCGCCATGAGCGGCGGGGTGGATAGCTCCACCGTCGCCGCCATGCTGGCGCGCGAAGGCCGCGCCGTCGTCGGCCTCACCATGCAGCTCTGGAACCAGCGCCGGCTGCCGGGCCTTTCGGTGGAAGGCGCAACCGGGCGCTGCTGCTCGCTCGACGACGTGTACGACGCCCGCCGCGTCGCCGAGCAGATCGGTATCCCTTATTACGTGGTCAACTTCGAACGCGAGTTCGAGGAACACGTGATCAAACCGTTCGTGGAAGAGTACCTGGCCGGGCGCACGCCCATTCCGTGTACGCTCTGCAACAACTACATCAAATTCGATCGCTTCCTGGAGATGGCCGATTCGGTAGGCGCCCGCCAGATCGCCACCGGACATTACGCGCGCATCCGCTTCGACCAGGCTTCGGACCGCTGGCAACTGCTGCGCGGCGTGGACCATTCCAAGGACCAGACCTACTTCCTCTTCGGCCTTACCCAGGAGCAATTGGCCCGCACGCTGTTTCCGCTGGGCGGACTTGCCAAGCCCGCAGTGCGCGAGCTGGCCCGCTCGATGGACCTGTCCGTGGCCGCGAAGGGCGATAGCCAGGAGATCTGCTTCGTGCCCAACGGCGACTACGCCGCGTTCCTGGATGCCTACCTGAAGGAGAGCGGCATGGCCCCCCATGCCACGCACGGCGAAATCGTCACCACCGGCGGCCGTAGGCTGGGCGAGCACCAAGGGGTCCACCACTTCACCGTCGGCCAGCGCCGTGGCCTCGGCGTGGCCACTGGTGAGCCGCTCTACGTGATCGCCACCGACCCGCTGACGCAGCGCGTGACCGTGGGCGGCAACGACGAGCTGCTGCGTCCGCGCTTCCATGCCTGCGCCGTGAACTGGGTTTCGATCACCGGCCTGGATGCGCCGGCGCACGCGCAAGTGAAGATCCGCAACAAGCACGCCGCCGCGCCCGCCCTCCTGCGCCCGACTGACAATCCCAGCCGGGTGGAGGTAGTCTTCGAAGAGCCGCAGCGCGCGGTAACCCCCGGCCAGGGCGCGGTCTTCTATGACGGCGACTTGGTGCTAGGCGGCGGCTGGATCGAGTAGCCGTGGGGCGGGCCTCCTGGCCTGCCTTCTTTCCTTGGAGCACGGCCGTGCTCCCGGGCCTGAAAGGAATCGCCTGCCCGCGGCATTCCAAAGTGACAGGGACGGCCGGCGCCTCCTCGAAACCACTCCGCCACATCCGGAGTCTAACCGTTTCGAAGCAACTGAACGGTCCTGCCGCGCGAGGAGCAGGCATGCCACATCGCTTTGTTTGGAAGAACGCCCTGCAAGAAAGTGGGGCGGACCCCCTGGTCCGAGGCCGACGCCCTCGTCGGCCTCCGGTCGAAGGCCGCCCCACCTCCCCGCCAACACCCCAGCACATTTCCGGAGCCCCATATGAAGACCCGCAACGGAGTCAATCCAAGGTCTAGATTCTGGTTCTGCCTATTCGGAGCGCTGCTGTTCATCGCTTCCGTGGAGATAGCGTTTCAAGGCGTACGGGCGGCGGACGACGAGTCCATCGCCGCCACGTATTCGCGCGGCGTCCTCCGCGTGACCATTCCTTACCAACTGCCACGCGCGGGCGCGGGACGGCTGACCGTCGAGGTCCTGGATCCCGAGGATAGGGTCCTGGGGCGCTCGGAACGGAACGTCGAAGCGGGCGATGGAAAGGGCCGATGGCAGGAGGAGATTCAACTGGAGAAACCGCCCACGGTCGAGGACCTGGCGTGGCATCGTGTGCGCTATCGCTTCGCATACACCGGCGCCAAGGACGCGGCGCTCCAGGGCACGGAATCCATCTCGCAGATCCTGCGGATGCCGGTGGTTCACATCCTGAGCCAGCAATCCTATCTGAGCGGCGGGCAAGCGGCGGTGCGGGTGGTGGTCACGGATTCGGCGAACGATCCCATCGTTGGGAGCGGATCGCTACGGATCGAGTTGTCGCCTCCTGGCCAAGCTGCGCGCGTTCTTTTCACGGGGCGCCTCGACCGGCGCGGCTCCGCCGAAGCGCAGTTCCGGTTTCCCGCGGGCCTGGTGGGCAGCTATCCGTTGCGCTACGTCGTGGAAACGCCCATCGGTTCGGCGGAATTCAGCCAGCCGGTGCGGCTGGAGGACAAAGTCTCCATTCTACTCACGACGGAGAAGCCCATCTACCAGCCGGGCCAGACCATCCATGTGCGCGCCCTGGCGCTGGACCGCGCCAATCACGAAGCGGCAGGCGGCCGCAAGCTCACGTTTGAAGTGGAGGATTCGCGCGGCAACAAGGTTCTCAAGAATGTGACCCAAACCGACAAGTTCGGCATCGCCTCAGGGGAATTCGGCCTGGCCGACGAAGTAAACCTGGGGACGTACCACGTCCGCGCGCTGATGGAAGACGTCCAGACGGGAGCGAAGAACTCCGGCGAGCTGGCCCTGAACGTCGAGCGATACGTACTCCCCAAGTTCAAAGTGGCGGTGGATTTTGGCGCGGAAACCAAGGCGAAGCGGGGCTACCGGCCGGGCGACCATGTGACCGGAACCGTGCGCGCCAACTACTTCTTCGGCAAAGCGGTGGACAACGGCGAGGTCACGGTCAAAGCCTCCGGCATGGACGTGGCGATGTTCCAGGCCGGGGCCGCTCAAGGAAAGACGAACGCCGATGGGGCGTACCGTTTCGACATCCAGTTGCCCACCTACTTCGCCGGGCGCCCGCTGAGCCAAGGCGCGGCGCGCGTGCTGGTGGAGGCCACTGTGAAAGACGGCGCCGGGCATTCCGAGACGCGCGGCGAACCCATCACCGTGAGCGAGTCGCCGCTCATCCTCACGGCGGTTCCCGAGGGGGGCACGCTGATACCCGGTCTGGAAAACCAGGTTTACATCCTGGCCGCTTACCCCGACGGATCGCCGGCAATCGCCGACCTTGTGGTACATGCGACAGGGAGCCCCGACCGGAAGGTGGCAACCGACCAGAGCGGCGTCGCCGTAATTCCCCTGCGGGTCAACGCCGGGACCGAGACGCTGCGGATCGATGCAAGCGACAAGGAAGGCAACCGCGCGTCCCGTGACGTGCAACTCGAAGCCCGCAACGGATCGGACCAGATTCTGTTGCGCACGGACCGGGCCGTGTACCGCACCGGAGACCGCATCGAACTGAAGGTTCTTTCGACGAAGCAGCGCGGGACGGCGTACCTGGACGTGATCCGTGAGGGACAAACCGTGTTGACGCGCGACGTGGACATCGTGAATGGCCAGGCGGAGCTCACTCTGACGGCCACCGCGGATCTGGCCGGCGCCCTCGACTTCAACGCCTACCTCTTCGGCAGCGACGCGCGCCCGGTAGCCGATCACCGGCTGGCGTTCGTGCAGCCGGCGGACGAGCTCAAGATCGAGGCCTCGGCGGACGCCGCGGAGTACAGACCCGGCGGAGAAGCGCGCATCCAATTCCGCGTGACGGACGCCAAGGGTCAGGGAGTGCAGGCCGCGCTGGGTCTTCAGGTGGTGGATGAGGCCGTCTTCGCGCTGGCGGAAAAGCAGCCGGGCTTTGCCAAGGTCTTCTTCTACCTCGAACAGGAGGTCATGAAGCCGCGGTATGAGATCCACTCGATCGGCATGCCGGAGATCGTGACCTCGGCCGGGCGCGCCGGACCGCGGGACCAAGCGGCCCGCGCGCTGTTCGCGGCCACGGAACTCGTGAGCGCCAACAAATTCGAAACGGAATTCGGCCGGAGCGCGCCGCGGGCGAAGTACCCCGAGTACTTTGGGCGCTACCGGGCGAAGTTCCAGGTTCAAATGCAGGAATTGGCGAAGACTATCAGCAGCGCGTACGCGCCGGATAGCGGCAGTTACGGCCTGACCGACATAACGGCGAAGATGGCGGCTGCCGCGTCTCCGGAGATGCGGGACGCCTGGGGAACGGAGCTGCATGTGGAATATCGGCAGAATGCGTATTACTCCGTCACCAGCGCGGGCCCGGATAAGCGGTTCGCCACAAGCGACGACCTGGTAGGGTATCTGCAAGTTCAGGGGGGCCGGGCGACCCAAACCGGGAACATCGCCGGCGCGTCGCGTCCGTCGACTGTCGAGCTCAACATCGAGCATGATCGCGGCCCGGTCAACGGGCTGGCGGAAATCGTGGGATCGGTGAGCGACTCCTCTGACGCCGCGATACCGGGGGCTCAGGTGGAGGCGCGCGCGGCCTCGACCGGCGCCAACCGGGTCACGACCACCGGCCCGGACGGCCGATTCGATCTTGCGGCGCTTCCGGCGGGCGACTACGCGGTTCGGGTAGTGGCGCCGGGGTTCAAGATTCTGACGCAACAGCTCACTCTCAAGGCGCGCGACCGTGCGATCTTAACCGTGACCCTGGCTCTCGGCGCCTTAACCATGGAAGTGTCGGTTACCGCCATGGCCACGCCGGTCCGGGCAAATTTCGCCGTTGACGGCATCGCCGCGGGCGTCGGCGGCGGTATTGCCGGCGGCGTCATGGGCGGATTCGGCGGTGGCGGTGGCAGGGGAGGAGCTCTCGGCCCGGCGCCCCCGGCGGGGCCCATGGCTTACATGGCCGCTTACGGCGCCAACACCGCCGTGATCCGCGGGGACATCTCCGCACCGGCCCCGCACGTGCGCTCTTATTTCCCGGAGGCGCTCTACATCAATCCGGAAATCGTCACGGACGGCAACGGGCTCGCCAGCATCGTCATTCCGCTGGCGGATTCCATCACCACGTGGCGCATGGCGATGATAGCTTCCACGCCGCGCGGCGCGCTGGGCGCCGGCGCGTCGAGCATCAAGGTCTTTCAGGATTTCTTCGTGGACCCCGATCTGCCGGTGACGCTGACGCAGGGCGACCAGGTTTCCATCCCGGTGGCCGTCTACAACTACTCGGGCGCGAAGGGCGACGTGAGCCTCCAGTTGCAGACGGACGAATGGTTCTCGCTGGCGGGCGACGTCCCGATGAAGACCCTGGCGGTGGATTCCGGCCGTGTTGGCGCCTCGCAGTTCACCATAGAAGCCAAGCGCATCGGGAAGTTCAAGCTGACGCTGAACGCCCGCATGAACGGCGCGGCCAACCGGGCGGACATCGTCGTACGGGAGATCGAGGTGATCCCCAACGGACGGGAACAGAGCATGGTGTTCAACGGGCGCCTGGATACCGCCGTGCAGCACCAACTGAATTTTCCCGCAGCCTCCATCCCGGACGCGAGCAAGATCTTCGTCAGGCTGTACCCCGGCCCGCTGAGCCAGGTCGTCGAAGGTATGGACAGCATTCTGCGCATGCCGAACGGCTGCTTCGAGCAGACGTCCTCGGCCACCTATCCCAACGTGCTGGCGCTCGATTACATGAAACGCACCGGGAAGCTCACTCCGGAGGTACACGCCAAAGCCGAGGGCTTTATCTCGAACGGCTATCAGCGCCTGCTGACCTATGAGGTTCCCGGCGGCGGGTTCTCCTGGTTCGGCCAGGCGCCCGCCAACAAGATTCTGACCGGCTACGGCCTGATGGAGTTCTACGACATGTCGCAGGTCCACGACGTGGACGCGAAGGTGATCCAGCGAACCCAACAGTGGCTGGCAGGGCAACAGCAGGCGGACGGGAGCTGGCGGCCGGACGCCAACTTCATCAATGAAGGCGCCACGAACCGCTTCAACACCGGCGACGTGCGCATCACCGCTTACCTCGCATGGTCGCTGGAGAACACGGGCTACCAGGGGCCCGCGGTGGAGAAGGCCAAGCGATTCGTCGAGCAACACACGAGCGACAAGATGGACGCCTATACGCTGGCGGTCCTCGCCAACTTCGCGGCCGATGGCAAGGACCGGAATTTCACCGGCCAGGTGATGCAACTCCTGCTGGATGCGCGCACGGAGAAGGACGATCAAGCGTGGTGGGCGGCGGAAGAGACCAGCGTCTATGCGCGGGGCGCGAGCGCCGCTGTGGAGACAACCGGCCTGGCGGTACAGGCGCTGCTCAAGTGGGGCCAGGCCTCGGCCACGGCGGCCAAGGCCCTCAATTACATCGCCGCTAGGAAGGACGCATCCGGAACGTGGGGCACGACGCAGGCCACTATCATGGCGCTGCGAGCGCTGCTGCTATCCACCTCGAAGGGCGCGGCGGACGTTCGCGGGACGGTGGAGATTTCGCTCGACGGCAAGCCGGTGCAAAAGCTGACGCTGACTCCGGAGAACAACGATCTGCTGCATCAGTTCGTCCTGCCGGTGGCCGGCGCGCACGGCGCCAACACCGTCGGAATCCGGTTCGCCGGGAACGGCGGGCTGGCGTATCAGGTGGTGGGGCGCTACTTCGTTCCGTGGAGCGAGCGGCCGGCCAACGAAGCTCTCTCCATCGACGTGGCCTACGACCGCACCCGCATGGCGCAGGACGATATCGCCACGGCCACCGCGACCGTCAGGAACAACCTGACGAAAACCGCGAACATGGTGATGATCGACCTCGGCATTCCTCCGGGATTCGATCTGCTCAGCGAGGACTTGCAGGACTACCGGGAGAAGAGCGCGGGCCGCCGGAGCGGCCGCCTGGAGAAGTTCAGCATGACGGCGACGCAGGCGATTCTGTACTTCAACTCCATTGCGCCGGGCGACACGGTCCGATTGAGCTTCCGTCTGCGCGCCAAGTATCCGATCCGCGCGCAGACGTTCCCGTCGAGAGCGTACGAATACTACGACCCCGATGTGAATTCTGTGGCGCGGCCTGTGCAGTTGGAGGTGGCGAAGAAATAGCTGTTGTGGTTGAGGGCAGGAGGCCGGCCGAGGAGAATCACAAAAACTAAAAATATTTTGCGCCCGTCTTTTCAATAACTTCCAGCCTCCCGCTCCCAGCCCGCCGCATCCCGCCTGCTATCTTGAAATCGAGTAGAGGCTTACGCCCACCGCGTAAGTCGCAACTTTGTTCTTCGTGGCCACGAAGCGTTGCATTGTACGGTGGTACTGGACTCCTGGACCGCCCCTAGAAAGGCATTGCGGCGACCAACACCGACGGGAGACCTTGGAACTGGTTCCATCACACCGTGGGAGCAGGGACACCTGATTCCGCGGTCTTCGAGAGAGCCTGGCATCGCAGGAGTGTTTACGGTACGTGCCTAAATAAGCCTACCCTCTGTCTCTGAAGATGCGGCTCAAACCATTGGCGGCCGGACA
>ODAK010005286.1_pt1 | contig 13123 bp, 12 predicted proteins | sample 1539591 | NCBI WGS metagenome assembly ODAK01 (sample SAMEA3539303, study PRJEB22396) | soil metagenome | biome: tundra; feature: field; material: soil | place: USA | collected 2010-05 | depth 0.15 m | reverse complement strand
TGCGCGACAATGGCGAGCCCGCGGCAGCTCCGCCGCCGTCGAATCTTCCGCCGGTGACGCCTCCAGCAACCGACACGCCGTCTGCCGCTCCGGCCAACCCAGCACCCGCGCCGCAGTAGACTTCTCGAGAGCAAGGCTTCCCTAAAATCCGAAATGGAGCCTCCTGAATGGCTGAATCAGAAAAGCATCTCGACATCGGTGCGATCATCTTCCCTGAGGTCGATCAGGCTGACCTGACCGGCCCATTTGAGGTCCTTTCAAAGCTGCCTAACTCGAACTTTCTTGTGCTGGCTAAAGAGACGACGCCGGTTCGCGACATCAAGGGACTGATCCTCACGCCAAATATGACCTTTGCCGAGGCTCCGCCACTCGACTTGCTAATTGTTCCAGGAGGATGGGGCCAGGAAGCGCTGATGGAGGACGAAGCTTTCCTCGGATTCATTCGGGCTCAGGCCGCCAACGCCCAATACACATTCTCTGTCTGCACCGGTGCCCTCTTATGCGGTGCGGCTGGGCTTCTCCGCGGTGTCAAGGCCACCACACACTGGTCGGCGCTTCACCTGCTCGGGTACTTCGGAGCCATCCCCGTCAACGCTCGCGTTGTCGTGGATGGCAAGCACATCAGCGCCGCGGGTGTCACGGCCGGAATCGACGGCGCGCTGCGACTGGCGTCGATCCTCCGCAATGAGCGCACCGCCAAGGTGATTCAACTCTCCATGGAATATGCCCCTGAACCGCCGTTCAATTGCGGTACTCCACAGTCGGCCCCGCCCGACGTGCTCGAAGCCGCGCTGGCCGTGACCCGGAAGATAACCGAAGCGCGCCTCGCCACGGCACAGCGCATCGCTGCCCGGCTTGGGATCAAGCCCGTCTAACCTCGTTGGACCATATAATCAACGCAAGCCTCAGGCCGACCCCGGACGCAGGCCGTCTGGCCGCAACCTCTCCGCCGACGTATGCTTGGCAGCATGAAAGATTTCTTCATAGCGGACGCCGCAAAGTTTGACAACGCCGAGATCAAAACCTTCTTCGCAGTCTCGTCGCTCTCGGTACGCGACAAGAAAACCGGCGGCGGGCAGTACCTGGCGATGACGCTCACCGACAAAACTGGATCAATCGACGCGAAGATGTGGGACAACATTACCTCAGCAGCCGAGACGTGCGCGGAAGGATCCTACGTCAAGGTGCAAGGGAAGGTTTCGAAGTACCCCCCAAACTCGACAGGAAAATGGCAGATCACCGTTAGCAAGCTGCGCCTGGCCGCGGCCTCCGAGGTCGACACGGCGGACTTCGTTCCCACCACCAGGTTCGACGTCGACGAAATGTGGGCCGAACTCCGCGGCTACGTGGATGCCTTCCAGAATGCAGACCTGCGCCGGCTCGTCCTTGCCTTCCTCGACGACGAGGCCATTGGCGCAGCCTACCGCGCCGCTCCCGCCGCCAAGATGCTGCACCACGCCTGGATCGGAGGCCTGCTGGAGCACGTCGTCACCCTGGTGCGCGTCTGCCGCGCAACCGCGCCCTTCTACCCCGAGGTCGACCCTGACCTGCTGGTCACCGGCGCCATCCTCCACGACATCGGCAAGGTGCGCGAACTGAGCTGGGGAACCACCTTCAGCTACACCCTCGAAGGCCAGATGATTGGACACATCTCCATCGCGCAGGGAATGCTGCGCGAGAAGATCGCCACCCTGCCCGGTTTCCCGGAGAAGCTGCGCGTGCTGGTCGAGCACATGATCCTGAGCCACCACGGCAAGTATGAGTTCGGCTCGCCCAAACTGCCCATGACCCCGGAAGCGATCCTGCTCAGCGCTCTCGACGATGTCGAAGCCAAGATGCAGGCCATGCGCAACGAGTTTGGCCGCGACGCCGCCGCCGGCAAGAGCGGTGCGGAGATGACCGAGTGGGTGCGCAGCATGGAACGCCCGTTGCTGAACTCCAAAGCGTACTTGGACGAGGAGTAGAAGATGAGGAGTAGAAAATGATCCGATTGAAATCCATCGCAGCTCTCATCGTGTGCGTGTTGGCCGCTGGCTCGGCGCGGGTTGGCATCGCGCAGCCATCGCAATCGCCCGCTGCCGGCCGTCCGGTCTTCGACATCACCGCCTACGGAGCGAAGCGCGACGCCAGCGCACCCGCAACCGAAGCCTTCGCGAAGGCGATTGCCGCTGCCAGGGCCGCCGGCGGCGGCACCGTCTATGTGCCCGCCGGACATTACACCTCCGGCCCCATCGAGCTCATCAGCCACCTTCGCCTCGAGTTCGATGCCGGCGCCGTCATTACCTTTCCCGCACAGATGCTGCCCCTCACCAGGGGCCGCCAGCAGGGCGTCGAAACCCTAACGCCCGTCCCTCTGATCGGCGGGCACGATCTCGAAGACGTGCAGGTCGTTGGCCCCGGCACGCTCGTCACCAGCCACGCTGACTGGATCAAACTGCACGGGCGCAAGCAGGCCACAGCCACCGATCTCGGCAGCGCCAACGGCGACAATTGGGAGAAGCTGCTGCTCGATCTTGAAGCGCACAAGGCCATCTCCGACGCCGAGTACACCGCGGCAGCGCAGGAGCTGCGCCCGTCCTTCCTGCGCTTCATGAACTCGAAAGACATCCTGGTCGATGGCCTTCACTTTGAAGGTGCAGCCATGTGGACCATCCACCTGCTCTACACGCAATACGCGGTGGTCCGCAACGTGGTCATTAAAACCTACCCCGGCGTACAAACCGACGGCATCGTCGTCGACTCCAGCCGTTTCGTGCACCTCACCGACGACTACATCGATACCGGCGACGACGGCATCGTCATCAAGAGCGGCAAGGATGCCGACGGCCTGCGCGTCAACCGGCCTACGGAAGACGTCACCATCACCGGCTGCACCGTGCATCACGCGCATGGCGCGGTCACCATCGGCTCGGAAACCTCCGGCGGCGTGCGCAACATCGTCGCCGACAACATCACCGCAGTAGATACCGAAGCCGGCATCCGCATCAAGAGCCGGCGTGGCCGCGGCGGTGTGGTCGGCGATCTTCGCTTCTCCAACTGGACCATGCGCAACGTCGGCACTGCCATCGACGTGACCAACTTCTACATGATGGAAGGCGAAACCAAAGAGTCCCGCGTGACCATGCCAAAGTCCGCCACCACTCCCGCCTTCCAGAATATTGCCATCGACGGCGTCACCATCGACGGCGCCAAGCAGCTCATCGACGTCGACGGCCTCCCCGAAAGCCCCATCGACGGCCTGCGCATTTCGGACGTCATTGGCACCGGAACCCTCGGCGCGCATCTCGTCCACGCCTCCGGCCTGGAACTCCATAACGTGCAACTGAACGTGGCGAAAGGCCCGGCGTTCCTCGTCGAGGACTGCCCCGAAGCCGAGCTCGACCACGTCGCTTCGCGCAAGCTGCCCGCGACTGAACCCGTAGTCCGCATGGAGCGCTCTGCCGGCTCAATCGTGCGCAACAGCCGAACGTTTGCCGGCGTGGGCAACGGCGTGCTTCTTTCGGCGGCGCCGACGATGCGCGGCCTCTTGCAGGTCCAGGGTCTCATCGCCGCCCCGGGCAAGGCGGTAGACTACGACCAAGCCCACCCCAAATAATTCGGGGCCTCACAGATCGCGAGGCCCTGAATTCCTGCTCTGCCTACGCCCAGCTAAAACCGCTCCGCGCCAGCGGTAGCGTGCGGATCCGTTTGCCGGTCGCCGCAAACACCGCGTTCGCGATCGCCGGCAGCACCGGCGGCAGGGCGGGTTCTCCCAGCCCGGTCGGCGGAAACTCCGTCATGTGCCAGTAAAGCTCGATCGCCGGAGCCTGCCGGAGCCGCAAAATCGGATGGTTGTTGTAGTTGGTCTGTTGCGGGCGCCCATCCCGGATCGTGATCTCCTGCGCCATCTGGCTCATGCCTTCAATGATCGAGCCGTGTACCTGGGCTTCCGCACCCGAGGGGTTCATGATCTGGTTGCCCACATCGCCCGCGGCCCACACCTTGTCTACCTTGATACGATTCCGGTTGTCGACGGTGACCTCCGCCACCTCGGCAAAATAACCCGCATGGCAGTAGTGGCACGCGAGCCCCATGCCCTTGCCCGGCGTCTGCTTCCGACTGGCCCAGCCCGACTTCTCCGCCACCAGTTGCAGCACGCCCTTCAGCCGCTCGGCATTCATCGAGTCGCCGCGTCCGCGTCCCTCAGGCATCGGCACCGGAGTCGCGTTCAGCAGCTCCAGGTGGAACTCCAGCGGATCGCGCCCGGCTGCGGTCGCCATCTCATCCACAAACGCCTTGATGGCCCACGCATACGCGTTGTGGCCCGGCGCGCGCAGCGCACCAGTGCGCAGGATCAACGGCTGGGCGCTGGCGAACAGCGCGTAGTTCGGCACCCGGCCCGACGGAAACTCGGTCGCATCCAGCGTCCCGCCCGATACATACCGCTGGCCCTCGCCATAGGTAATAAAGTGCTGCCGCCATGCCACCAGCTTGCCCTGCGCGTCGAGCCCGCCCTTGAACGCATGGTAGCCGCCGGCGCGATACGCATCGTGCGTCATATCGTCTTCGCGCGACCACACCAGCTTCACCGCGCCGCCCACCTGTTTGGCGAGCCATGCGCCTTCCACCATATAGTCGTTCTGCAGTCGGCGGCCAAACCCGCCCCCGACGCGGCATATATGCACCGTAATGTCGCTGGCCTGCATGTTCAGCGCGCGCGCCACCTGGCTCTTGCCCCCGCCGGGAGACTGGCTGGTCGCCCACAGTTCCAGCTTGCCGTCCTTGTAGGAGGCGGTCGCGTCCATCGGCTCCAGCGTTCCGTGGGCAATAAACGGATAGGCGTAAGTGGCCTCGACAACCTTGGCCGCGCCCTTCAGCGCTCCATCCACATCGCCATAGCTGCGCAGCGTATTCTCCGGCGGCGCCGTCATCAATTCGGCAGCCTTCTGGTCAAACTTCTCGCTGTTCTGCGCCGCGCCTGCGCCCGCATCCCAATCAACCTTCAGGCTCCTCCGCGCCGACTGCGCCTGCCACCACGTATCGGCCACAATCGCCACTCCCGGCTCCATGCCTGTGGCCGCAATCACCGTACCCGGCTCGGTCTTGGTATCGGCCGGCCCCGCAGAAGCCGCCGGGGGCGCCGCAATAATCAAAACGTTGCGAACACCCGGCAGCTTCTTGACCTCGTCCAGATTCGCGCTCTTCACCTTGCCGCCGTAAACCGGCGACCTCTCGATCACCGCGTGCAGCATGCCCGGCACCTTCACATCGATGCCAAACAGCGGCTTGCCCGTGACGATGGCGTGATTGTCGACATTCGCCGTCGCCTTGCCCAGGATGCGAAAGTCTTTCGGGTCCTTCAACTTCACCGAACTCAGGCTCGGCGGAGCGCAACTGGCCGCATCCGTAGCCAACTCCCCGTAGCCAACTGACCGTCCCGAAACCGGGTGCAGTACCCGGCCTGGCCCGGTCGTGCAGTCTGCCTCCAGAACGCCCCAGCGCTTCGCCGCCACCGAAATCAGCATCTGCCGGCAGGCCGCGCCCACGCGGCGCATCGGCAAATAATTGTTCGGCGTCGTAGTGCTTCCGCCGTCGGATTGTCCGCCGTACATCGATTCATCCAGATCGGCCTGCTCCACGCGCACCTTGCTCCAGTCCGCGTCCAGTTCCTCGGCAATCATCATTGGCAGCATGGTCTTCACGCCCTGCCCAATCTCCGGGCACTTTGCCATAATGGTGATGGTCCCGTCGCTGGCAATCTTGATGAATGCCAGCGGCGACAGGTCAGCTCGCGCCGGCATCTGCGCGGAGGCCAACGGAAAGTCGTAAATGCCGAGCGCAAGTCCGCCGCCGGCCAGCGCGCTCATTTGCAGGAAGGATCGCCGATTGAGACGCATGGGGTGGGTCTCCATTCTTTATGACTTTTGGCTTGCCGCAGCAGCATGATGAATGGCCTGGCGGATGCGCAGATAGGTTCCGCAACGGCACAGGTTCCCGCTCATCGCTGCGTCAATCTCGGAGTCGGTCGGATTGGGCGTCTTGGCCAGCAGCGCCACGGCCGTCATAATCTGGCCGGCCTGGCAGTAGCCGCACTGCGCTACGTCCACCTGCTCCCACGCCACCTGCACCGGGTGACGGCCGTCCGGCGAGAGCCCCTCAATCGTGGTCACCGCCTTGTCTGCCACGGAGTCCACTTGCATCGCGCAGGAGCGCGTCGGCACGCCGTCCACATGGACCATGCATGCGCCGCACTGCCCAATGCCGCAGCCGTATTTTGAGCCTTTCAGGTCAAGGACATCGCGCAGGACCCACAGCAACGGCGTGTCCGGCGGTACGTCCACAGTCGTGACTACGTTGTTTACCTTTAGCTTCAGAGGCATCACATTTTCCTGTCTGCGAGCGGATTGATTCCTGTCCCGGCGGTCTCTCAATGGATATACCACCCCACCTACCGCAGTCAACTTGGCCAACCAGCCCCCGCCCAGCCTAAGTCAACAGCGCTCAACCGGAGAGTTGTTACAATCTCTCTTTAGGCTGAGTGAGATAGATGCTGCGATTTTCAACTGCGGGAGAGAGCCACGGCGAGAGCCTGGTGGCCGTGATCAGCGGGCTGCCCGCGGGGGTGCCGGTGGACCAGGCGTTCCTCGACCGCGAGCTCTGGCGCCGCCAGAAAGGCTATGGCCGCGGCGGCCGCATGCGTATCGAGCGCGACACCGCCCACATCCTCAGCGGCGTGCGCCACGGCAAGACCATCGGCTCGCCCGTCGCCATGACCATCGCCAACATCGACTGGAAGAACTGGGAAGAGATTCTCCCCGTCGAAGCCGGCGATCCAGCCAAGCACAAAGCCGTCGCCAGCCCGCGCCCCGGCCATGCCGACCTCGCCGGCAGCCTCAAGTACGACTTCCCCGACGCCCGCTATGTGCTGGAGCGCGCCAGCGCCCGCGAGAGCGCAGCCCGCGTAGCCTGCGGTGCCATCGCCAAGATGCTGCTGCGTTCGCTTGGCATCGAAGTTGCCAGCCACGTAATCCGCGTCGGCGCCGCCCAGCTTTCACGCGTCGCAACCTGGGAGGAAATCACCTTGTTGCAATCGCAGGAAGATATCCTGCTGAGCTGCGTCGATGCCGGCGACGAGCAGCGCATGAAGGCCGAGGTCGACACCGCCCTGCGCACCGGCGACACTGTCGGCGGCGTCTTCGAAGTCGTCGTCCACGGCCTTCCCCCCGGCGTCGGCACCCACGCCAACTGGGACGAGCGCCTCGACGGCCTGCTCGCCCAGTCCGTGATGAGCCTGCAGGCGGTCAAAGCCGTCGAAATCGGCCGCGGCGTCACCGCAGCCGAATCGCTCGGCAGCGCCGTGCATGACGCCATCGGCTACGACGGCGCGGGCAACGGCAAGGATGGCGACTTTACCAAATTCTCCCGCGAGCAGAACAACGCCGGAGGTATCGAAGGCGGCATCTCCAACGGCGAAGACGTCGTCGTCCGCGGCTACCTCAAGCCCATTTCCACCCTCCGCCGCCCGCTTGCGTCCGTCAGCTTCGCCACCCGCGAGCCGGTCAAAGCCGCCTACGAGCGCAGCGACGTCTGTGTCGTCCCCGCCGCCGGCGTGGCTGCCGAAGCCATGGTCGCACTCACCATCGCCCGCCTCGTCCTCGAGAAGTTCGGCGGCGATTCGCTGCGCGAACTCGAGCGAAATTACACCGGCTACTGCGAACAGATCCGCGCATATTAGGTTAAGCATCAAATCGTCCGGAAAGCGAAGGCGTCGGGAAGACAATGGCGACGAAGGAAGCGGTAAAGATTCACGCGGTGGTCAAGTATCCCGACCCGGTGCTCGCAAAGCCGGGCGCGCCGGTGACGGTCTTCGACAAGGCGCTCCGTACGCTGGTCGCGGAGATGTTCGAGAGTATGTACGTTGCCCAGGGCATCGGCCTCGCCGCGCCCCAGATCGCCCTCTCGCAGCGCCTCACCGTCATCGACATCGGCTACAAGAAAAACCCGGCAGACAAGCTCGTGCTCATCAACCCCGAGATCGTCGAGACCCGCGGCAAGCAGATGGAAGAAGAAGGTTGCCTCAGCCTGCCCGAGATTCGCGAGAAGGTGCAGCGCGCCGCATGGGTCAAAGTCAAAGCCCAGAACCAACACGGCGAGTGGTTCGAAGTCGAAGGCGAAGAGCTTCTCGCCCGCGCCATCCTGCACGAGATCGACCACCTCAACGGCGTGCTCTTCATCGACCGTATCAGCCGCCTCAAGCGCGAATTCGTCCTGCGCAAGATCCGCAAGATGCAAAAGGCCGGCGAGTGGTAGCACTTCGAGGGGGCCTTTATGGACGACCTGAAACCCATCATCATTCCGACTCGATATAAGGCCAAGATATCTCATGAGCTTTCCTTTCCTATAGGAGCTGAAAAAATCTCCAAGGCTCTCTCGGATACTCCTCAGATAGGGGAGTTGATTTTGCATTTCAACTCGGACCGCTGGCGCCAGGTAGCTCACAAGCGTTACGCCTGCATCGGCGTGATGCATTCTAGCCGCCGCGCGAGTATTGGGGAGAAACATCCCGACGTGACAGGCGTGCCGCTATTTAGCGAATGGGAAATTCATGTGTCTCCCGTTCCCCGCGTCCATCGCCATCGTATTCAGCAGTGCATCATTGATCGCGGATTGCCAGAGATAAGGAAGTGGCTCTATATACGTGCCGGCATTCAAATGCCGGGAGAGGAAACGCTCAGGTTCTCTTTTGATGAAGAGAAAGATGAGTTCGCCTCCGAAGCCAACGAAGAACTGCATCCCCAAAGAACATAGAAAACAAACTGCCGATCCCCAAAACCGCCATTAGCTGTGTTCAATGTGCTTAACTGAAAGGGTGCATCTCGTATTCTGCGGCACGCCTGAATTCGCCGTCCCCACGCTCGAAGCCCTCGTTCTGTGCCACGACGTCGCCCTCGTCGTCACCCAGCCTGACCGCGCCGCCGGCCGCGGCATGGAGCTCCACGCCCCTCCAGTCAAGCTCGCCGCCCTCGCCCACCGCATTCCCGTCGTCCAGCCCGAGAAGATCAAGACCAACCCCGAGTTCCGTGCCCACCTCGAATCCATCCGCCCCGACGCCATCATCGTTGTCGCCTACGGCCGCATCATCCCCCGCTGGATGCTCGACCTTCCCCCGCTCGGCAACATCAATCTCCACGGCTCGCTGTTGCCGAAATACCGCGGCGCCGCACCCGTCCAGTGGGCCGTCGCCAACGGCGACCCCGTCACCGGCGTCACCACCATGCGCATCGACGAGGGCCTCGACACCGGCCCCATGCTGCTCGCGCACACCATCCCCATCGCCTCCAACGAGACCGCCCCCGACGTCTTTCGCGCCCTCTCCGACGTCGGCGCCGAGCTCATGCTCCAGACCCTCGCGCGCCTTTCCGCTGGCATCCTCGCGCCGCAGCCGCAGGACAACACCCAAGCCACACTCGCCCCCATCCTCACCCGCGAAGATGGCGCCATCGACTTCACCCGTCCCGCCCAGCAAATCTACGACCGCTGGCGCGGCTTCCAGCCCTGGCCCGGCGCACACTCCCTCCTCCGCGGGAAGAAGCTCATCGCCCATCGCATGCACATCGGCGCCGCCCACGGCCCCCACCCCGGCCCAGACCCCGGAGTCCTGCACGTCCCCGGCACCGAACTCTGCGTCGGCTGCGGCCACGGCACCTCCATCGTCTTCGACGAGGTCCAGATGGAAGGCAAACGCCGCATGAGCGCAGCCGAATTCCTGCGCGGCTTTCAAATCCGCGCCGGCGAAAGGCTCGGCCTTTGAAGCGCACCCCGGCTGCTAAGCCGAAGACCAGGCAACCCGCCGTGCCTGCCCGCCCCGCATCCGCAGGCCCAACCGCATCCGCGGCTGACGCCCTCGCCAGGATCGCCCCCGCCCGCGCCGCCGCCTTCGAGATCCTCACCCGCGTCGGTGAAGGCAAAGGCCACAGCGACGAGCTTCTCCACTCCTCGCGCACCTCCGCCCTCACGCTCGAAGACCGCAACCTCGCCACCGCGCTGGTCATGGGCGTACTCCGCTGGCAGATCGCGCTCGACGCCCGCCTCAGCAAGCTTCTCGCCCGCCCCGGCCAGCGCCTCGCCGAACCGGTGGCGCTCGCCCTCCGCTTGGGCGCCTTCCAGTTGCTGCACATGGATCGCATTCCCGCCCACGCCGTGTTGAACGAGAGCGTCGAACTCTGCCGCGCCGCCGGACATCCCCACGCCGCGGGCATGGTCAACGCCGTGCTCCGCAAACTCGCCGCCGCGCAGAAACCCGGCACGCGTATCTTCGAGTCCCCCGCTGCCTTCGCCGAACGCCTCGGCCATCCGCTCTGGCTGGTCGAACGCTGGGTCGCAGCCTACGGTCGCGAAGCCGCGCTCGCCATCTGCGAGTACGACCAGCGCGAGCCCCAAGCCGGATCGCTCTTCCCCGCCCCGCGCACCGACGCAACCGAACCAACCTCACCCGCTGAAGCCACCCCGCAAATCGACGACGGCTCACGCCTGGTCGCCGAACTCGCCGCCGCTTCACTTCCCTTCGCCGCCGAACGCGCCTCCCGCATCTGGGACTGTTGCGCCGCGCCCGGCGGCAAAACCCTGATGCTCGCCCTCCGCCTCCCCACCGCCGAAATCCTCGCCACCGACGTCAGCGCCAAACGCCTCGCCCTCACCAAAGCCCGCCTCCGCCAATACCCATACGCCGCACGCGTCCGCACCGAAGTCGTCGACGCCTCCACGCCCGCAGCCGACCCCACCTTCGACCTCATCCTCTGCGACGTTCCCTGCAGCGGCACCGGAACCCTCGCCCGCAATCCCGAAATCCGCCACCACCTCCGCCCGGAAAACCTCACCCGCCACGCAACCCGCCAGCGCGCCATCCTCACCGGAGCCTTACGCCGCCTCGCCCCCGGCGGCCGCATCGTCTATTCCACCTGCTCGCTCGAACCCGAGGAGAACGAGCAGGTCGTCGATGCCGTAGCCTCCGCAGCCGGCCTTCGCCGTCTCCCCATTGAACCCCTGCTCGCAAATCTCGCCACCGCCGGCATCCTCGCGCACGACGTCAGCGCAAAGCTCGTCGCCTCAGCCATCAACGCGCACGCTCTCCGCACCCTCCCCGGCGTGCTTCCCTGCGACGGCTTCTTCGCCGCCGCACTCGAACGCAACTAGCCCCAATCGGGCCTTTGGAATCAGCGCTCATCTCCAACCCGGGATGGGCGTCCGCGTTTTCGCCGCCAGCCATCGACAACAGCAACCTTTTGGACTATTTTGGGTTCTAAGGAGCAGGACTCAAGCGTCGGCGCTTGGCCCGCGAGAATTAAGGTTCTCGCCCAGGAGGTAGCACAATGCGGTTCCTCAAATATCTCGCTTTGCTTTCGATTCTTCTCTGCCTGCCGGCGGTTTCCGCTCATGCGCAGGTTGCGGTCGGCGTCGGCGTGGCCCCGTACGGCTATGGCTACGGCGGATACGACTACGGTCCTCCGGTATGCGACTATGGCTACTACGACTACTCCCCCTACGCCTGCGCGCCCTATGGATACTACGGCCCGGGCTGGTTTAGCGGCGGTATCTTCATCGGTGCCGGCCCGTGGTTCGGCGGCGGCTACGGCTACGGACGCGGCGGATATGGCTACGGACGCGGCGGCTACGGCGGTCGCGGAGGCTACGGCGGCTATGGCTACGCAGGACGTGGCGGCTACGCCGGCGGCGCTCGTGGCGGATACGCCGGAGGCGTTCGTGGCGGCTATGCAGGCGGCGTTGCCCGCGGTGGAGCAGTAGCTGGCGGAGCAGGCGTTCGTGGCGGATACGCCGGCGGCGTTGCCCGCGGTGGAGCAGCAGCTGGCGGAGGAGGCTTCCGCGGCGGTTCAGCCGGTGGCGGCGCGCACTTCAGCGGCGGCGGTGGTGGTGGACGTGGCGGCGGCGGCGGCGGTGGTGGCCGTGGTGGCGGCGGCGGACACCGGTAACCTCAATCAAGGTTGAACAGAGTCCCATCTCCCGCGAACCTGCAGGGGATGGGACTTCTGACGTTTGGGGCCTTCCCGCAATCTCCCGCACCCCCTGCTCGCCCAATAGCCTCGCCGCCCTTCCGCGCCCGTGATACATTCATCCCGCAATTCCGAATCGGAAAAAGGTGGACGTGGAATGAAGAGCAGACTAGTTGTCGGGATGGTGCTTGCAACGTTAGCGGCGATCGGCGTCGCCCAAACCGCACCCCAGGCCAAGCCGAACTTTGCCGGAACCTGGAAGCTGAACCTGCAAAAGAGCGACCTCGGCCAAATGGCGCCCGAAAGTGAGACCTACACCGTCGCCCAGACGGCCGACGAGATCAAAATCGCCATCGCGTCTACCGGTCAGTTCCCCATCAACTACACCTTCTCCGCCAGGCTCGACGGCACCGACACGCCCCTCGCCGCCGACGCCTTCCCCGCCGACTCGCCCTTCCGCATCCTCACCTCCAAAGCCGAGTGGCAGGGCGCCTCGCTGGTCATCACCCAGACCACCAGCTTCCAGGATTCCAAGGGAACGCTGGTCTCCACCTACACCCTCTCCGACGACGGCAAAACCCTCACCCGCGCCACCCACATCGTCTTCGACCAGGGCGCCTTCGACTCCAAGTCCGTCTACGACAAAGCCTGAGACCGCCTCTCGGAGCAGCAGCGTGCTTACAGCCTGCGGAAGAGCCCGAAGACCCCTACGATCCCCTGAGGCGTCATTCCGACTCCGATCCCCAAGGCGTCATTCTGACTCGCTGAGTCAGAATCTCCGTATTTGTCTTTCGGAGTAGCAGCGGGCTGGTAGCCCGAGGCTTTAGCCTCGGGTCTCAAGCGGTAAGCCGCGCATAAATCGCCGGGCTTTAGCCCCGGGCCTCTGGTGGTCAGCGAGGAATGCGATACCTCGCCCGCATCTCGTCGAACACTTCCTTTAGCGGGCGCACTCGTCCTGCACGCATATCTTCCAACCCCTGCCGCAGTCCCTCTTCTGGATCGGCTAACGCAGCCAGGTCGAGCAGCCGCTGATACTCCGCTGGGTCCTGCAACACCGCCTCAGGCTTGCCGTTGACGGTCAGAACGATCAGCCGCTTCGTCTCCTTCAGCTGCTTCATAAACTCAACCGAGTTATT
>ODAK010005285.1_pt1 | contig 13125 bp, 11 predicted proteins | sample 1539591 | NCBI WGS metagenome assembly ODAK01 (sample SAMEA3539303, study PRJEB22396) | soil metagenome | biome: tundra; feature: field; material: soil | place: USA | collected 2010-05 | depth 0.15 m | reverse complement strand
AGGATGCCTTCCGCAAGATCGAAATACCGGCTTCCTGAGTTGCGTTTGTATTTTTCAAATAGGGCTTGGTATTCAACGGGCTCCGCTTGTTGGAATTTCTTCAGGTTGAACGTCAATGTGTCACGCCACTTCCATGTGGCTATTCCTTTGATACCGGCGTTCTCGCCGATTGCCACCTGCATTTTGCTCTGTAGGACCTGAATCTCTTGCTTGATAAGAAAAGAAGCACGCTCTTTGGCTTTTAGCTCCCTGTAGAGATTCAATATTTCGGGCGTCGCGTCCAGCATCGTCTCAGTCGGCTTTCGCTTTCTCGCCCTGGTTGCATTTTCGATAATCTCCTGAGCTTCCCTTACGATGGCGACGGCCTGATCAAATGCTGCGTCTGCTTCGTGTTTGGTTACGAAGAAGAACTCGCCATTCTCCGCACGCTTGGCACTGAGAAGCGTGTGGATATGTTTTTCCGATTTCGTTGGGTGCGCCGTCTTCTCCGTCCGGTAAAGGGTTAATTTCAGAGACGATCCTGTTGAGATGTCGCGTTTACGCTTTTCCGGAGTGACCGCTGTCCTCCCGATCTTATAGCTGTCCTCGGAACCCCGCTGGTAGCAATAAACATCTTTCAAAATGGCGTCCATTGGCCTCATTGTATTCGCGACTCGCCTACGTACGGCAATTTCTGTCGGGTTCACAAGACCCGGCCCGTCACCCCGCGATGGAATCTGGAATCTCGGATCACGTCTGGAGTGTTCAAGACCTCTTGCATTGATAGAATTGGCGCGATGACTCATGGGAAATCGAGTCCAGCAAGCCAAGACTGTTGCGATCTGATCGTTTCGTTCTTGGAATCGAAGGTTGGAGACGTATCGGTCAGACACGCGAAGGACTGCTGCTCTCTTGGCCATAGCGGAAAATTCGCCTACGCCTATCACCGCAGGGGTGGCGTAAGGGTATACCTTCGAAGCCAAGAATCCGATGGTCCCCACATGTCGTCGCTCTTGGGGGCCGATGGCGTATTGAGCTTGAAAAAGCGTAAGTCCATGGGCAGCCCGTGGGCCAAACTGTCCCCCTACTACCTGGATCTACATAGTTCCGCCAGCATTCATAGGGTGGTTCCCCTTCTGGTATACATAGCCACGATTGCGACATCTGCGAAGACAAAACTGTACCTCCTACCGTCTGAGACGGAAGCAGGGGAACAGGTTGAGGGCGGGAAAGTCACCGTACAGGTATGTCGATTTGAGTGCGATTCTACGGCGCGAAAGCGATGCATCAAAATGTTCGGGACCGCCTGCTCGGTTTGTGGCTTTGATTTCGAAAGAGCCTACGGAGACATCGGGGCTGGATTCATTCACGTTCATCATCTAATGCCGCTGTCGATGATTGGTAAGCGCTACAGCGTCAATGTCCGCAGGGATCTGCGCCCGGTGTGCCCAAATTGCCATGAGATGCTTCACAAGAAGAAACCTCCATTCTCGGTGGAGGAATTGAGGGCAAGAATTTCACGGTAATCCATTCAACGCAAGTTTAGGACACTACCACAACGACAGCCTTACCGGAAACAAGTCGTATAATCCGCCAATGGGGGTCCTGCAGCGCGGCGCGAGCGGAGTTGCCGGGTTAATTTTATTCGCGGCATCCACCATGTCCGGCCAGTCTAACTTAACCTTGGGAATCTACCCGACTGTGCGATGCGATTCGCCGGTTGCCAGTGCGCCCATGCGGCTCGACAATCTCTCAGCTCCGATATGTCTGGAACCAACGCCGATACTCACCGAAACAGAACTGACGTCAGCCGCAGCCAGCTACGGGCGGGACGGTAAACCTACCGTCGAACTGACGCTGAGCGGCTCGGCGGCTCAACGCTTTCACGATTTCACTTCACGCAGTATAGGCCTGAAAGTTGGCGTCGTTCTGAACGGTCGGCTCGTTTCGGTCGCTATGATTGCAGCGCCCACTGCCGCGCTGTCACTTCAAGGCCTGACGCCTGACCAGGCGAACGCCGCAGTAAACGCTTTCCGTAACGGTGCGGTTTCCCCGTCGCCCCCGCCTCCGCTGCGGCCCGGCGGGACTGGCACGGCTGGAGGCTATGCCGGGACCGCGAGAGGCGGAGCGGGGTTTTCACCTCCCTCCGTAATCCATAAGGTCGAACCGGAATACACTGATGCAGCACGTGCGGCGGGAACTCAGGGCACAGTGATTCTCAACATCCTTATCCACGAAGACGGCTCTGCTGAAGTTGTTCGGGTCGCCCGGTCGCTCGATCCCGGCCTTGACGAGAAGGCAGTTGAGTGCGCTCATAAATATCGTTTCAAACCCGCCATGAGAGACGGCATGCCCATATCCGCACGAGCTACCCTCGAAATCAATTTCCGCCTGTAAATTCTCCCACCCGCGCGCCGGCAAGGATCGAGCCCGGCTTGATCGCCATCGCCCGCGCTTCCTTACCGAGAATCGAGGTGTGCATGCGGCCCACGATAAAGATGCAGATCGCGAAAATAGCCGGACAGATCGCCAGCACCGCATAGATATTTCGCACCGGCAGGTTGGTGCCAAGCACCAGACCTCCTACCGCCGGACCCGCGATCGAGCCGATCTTTGCCACCGACGTCGCCCAGCCTGCACCGTTAGCCCGATACGCACTCGGATAGAAAATCCCGCAAATGCTGTGCATCCCGAAATGTCCGCCTATGAGGAAACCGCCGATGATCGCAGCCATCACCATGAACGCGCTGTGACTCAACGCACCCAACCCCGCCACCAGCAGCAGGACGCACGTGATCACAGGCATCGGCGTAATTGCGATAGCGCCCCGCTTGTCGGTGAAACGCATCAGCATCAGACCGCCCAGCGCTCCAAGCAGAGAGTTCAGCCCCGCCGCATTGTTCGCCTGCGCGCGCGTGTAATGCAGCGCCTCGAACACGAGCGGCGTCCAGTTCACAATGAAGAACACCGCGAACGAACTCGCAATGTAGGCCAGCCAGATCAGCGGCGTGATGTATCGCAATTCGCCCTGGAAGAGCAGGGAAGGCCTGAAGTCTTTTGCGCGGCCCTCTTCGTCGGACACAATGAAAGTGGAGTCAGCCGAGAACGCCGTTCCCGGTTCTACCCTTCGCAACGTCGCTGCGATCTGCGCCGCGTCCCGTCCCTTGCTCGCCAGAAACCGCACCGATTCCGGCAGCATCGCATACAGAACAACCGAACCCACTATAGCTGCGGCGCCGCCCGAGATGAACAACGACTTCCAGCCGAACATTGGGATCAGCAGATTGGCAAAAGGTCCCCCAACCGCCGTGCCCAGCGAGTAGCCCATCATGATCACCGTCACGATGGTGGCCCGGTAGCGCTTCGGTGCGTATTCGATGTTGAGAGCCCAGGCCAGCGGGAGCATGCCGCCCAGTGGGAAGCCATCGATGAGGCGAAGCGTAAACAATGACCAATAGCTGCTTGCGAAATAAAAACACATTGTGAAAATGCCGAACGCCGCCGTCGCCAGGATTATGGTTGGACGTCGGCCCACGCGATCCGCAATCCACGCGAAGACAAAACCGCCGAGCAGCGTACCCACCTGATGCATCGCGAAGATGCTGCCGGTCTGGCCCGTGGTCAGGTGATAGTCCTTGCGGAAGTAAGAGGCCGCGAAACTGATCAGGTTGGCGTCGAGCCCGTCGAAAAACGTGATGATCCAGGAGATCGCCACCAGCCCGACCAAAAACCGGCTCAGCTTCTGTTTTTCAATAATTCCGGAGACATCGACCACAGCCATGTGTCTTCTCCTAACGCCTCTTCGTCACTTCGACGAGGCCCAGGTCTCCATCTACTTTCACCCAGTCGCCCGTTTCAATGACAGCAAAAGGATCCTGATCCAGATCGGTCACCGACGGCGCATGCGTAACCACGGCGCCCAGGGCCACCTTGGTCGTCATTTCCGTGAAGATCATCGCCTTTGGCGCCGAGTTCGTCAGCCGCGCAAGATGAAATGCGGCGGACCAGCCGGACGACCCCTTCGCGCCTGGAAACACCAGCACTTTATCTTTGAAACTCTGACCGCGCAACTCATGCCGCGTTTCGATGATTGTGCCGGTCATGGGATCGATCCCACCCCATCCCGAAACGGTTTCTCGCGTGACCAGCGCTTCACCCTCCGCTACCCCACCCACCACCTTGCGGCCGCGCAGAACGACAATGCTCGCTACGGGCACACGCCCTCCCACTTCCCTGTGATCGCCGCCCGTACGCAATCTTCCGTTGACCCGAACCAGGCTTCCACGTTCATCATGGCTGGCAGGTAGTGCACCTGCTTCGCGGAATCGAGCGCGACCACCCGTGCGCCTTTCGGCACGAATCTCCCGATAGCCGAGCACGTGTCGGTCATGATCGTGCCGCCGGAATTCTGAATAGTGCTGGTGAGTCCAGTCAGGTCGGCCATACTCTTGACTGCGCGCGAAGTGAAGATCCAAAGCGCGCGTCCCGTCGCGATCTTCCTGCCATCCAGTAATCGCGCCGCTTCCTGAATCTGCTCGAGCGACGCGTGCGGGCAGCCAAGCATCACGTAATCCACCTGCTCGCTCTTGCCATTGGCGTTGAGGGTCTCGTAGATGCGGCGGCGCTGTGCGCTCCCGTACTCCAGCGTGACTTTCGCCTTCTTCCCGCCAAGCGCCATTTCGACGGACTCTGCTTCCGGCGTCACTCCAGGTACGTGATACATCTCGACTCCGCCCGACGAGGCGGCCGCGGCTCCGAAATGCTTGTGCCGCACGAGATCCGGTTTCGACAGCGTGCCGTGCAGTACAGGAATACTCTCACCCACCATCTGGCCGGTGAAGTAACCCAGCATGCCCCAATCCATGACGCTCTCAGTCGGCACCTCGACCTCGATCAGATGCGTGGCATGCCGAAATTCATCGCGGTGAAAGCCCCAGTCCGGAATCCTGCCAGTCAGCATTGCCGCGGCAGTACTCTCGCGGCCTTCGGTGTTCGTGCGTGCGCCCAGCACCGAGTTGCAGTAAACCACGGCCGACGACTCCATCCACGCGCAATGCTCTCCCTTCACCGGAACATTGCCCGCCAGATAAGGCGTACAGGTCTTCAGCATCTGGATGCCGTGACTGTTGGCAGCCGCTTCATCTTCCACCTGATGGTCGAAGGCTTCGCGGCTGAAACCCTGCTCGGGCCACGAAACCGGATCGAGTCCGCCCTGCAGATGGCAGGCATGGATTTCCACGCGCGGCACGTCGACAATCTCATCGCTGTCCAGATCGAACTGCGAAAAAACGGCTTCGTAACTCGCGTCCCCGAGCTGCTTGTAATAGTTCTGCAGAAATAACGTCGAGGAACCGGGCACGCCCGCGATATTGGTCGTTTCAACGAACCGCTCGGCCCCGAGCGCTTCGGCGTACCGCACCAGCAGGTCCATCGCCCGTTGCTTCGCGCGGCCATGGGCTCCGTCCAGCATGGCGCGTTCGTCTTCGCTCAGCTTCATGACGACTCTAGTCTTCCACATTCCGCGCGACCCGCTTGCGCAGCGCCGCTGGATCGATCTCATGCACGCTCCCGGTCCCCGCGAGATCCAGCGCGTGAGCCGCAGCCGCTCCCATCGCGATACAAGGACCCATCACCCGAACACTGGAAAGCGCGGTCGCATCCCCGTCGATACACCTTCCCGCCGCGACAAGGTTGTCAACGTCCGGCGGCAACATGCTCCGCAGCGGCACGTAATGAACATGATCCGCAGCGAAGGGCTCCCACACATAACCCTCCACGTTGTGATGCTGCTCCAGCGGCCATGCCGTGCGCGCGACGCTGTCTTCGAACTTCACGCCCTCTCGAACTTCATCTACCGTCAGATGATGGCTGCCCACGATCCAGCGCGTTTGCCGAATCCCTGGCAGCCCATACGCGCGTACCTGAGCTTCGCGGAAAGCCGCCGGAAACTCAGTGCGCAGGAAGGTCATCGTGCGGTCGGCCTGGTCTTTTCCCTCGATGCCTTTCTTCCCGGCCTCGAACGGATCGAGCGGCGTTTCCGTGTGCGTCATGTTGATTACGGCGGTTCGTCCGCCCGGCAGCGGCATGCCGAAGCCGTCTTTGCGCACGAGTCCATAGTTTTCCGCGCGCTCCCGCAGCCGGTCCGAAACCTCCGCACGCGAAGGCCAGTGCGCGGGGTCGAAGTTCTCGATAACCATCATCTGCGAGCCGTAGATCGCTCCTTCCGCGGGTTCCTGGCATGGCAAACCTGCCTGCCATACAACAGCCGCATCGCCTGTCGCATCGACAAACCCGTCAGCTCGCACCGTCACATCGCCGTAGCGAGTTGCCAGTTCCAGCGCTGAAACCCGGCGATCTTCCAAACAAACGCTGCGCAGTACCGCTCCCAGGAGCGGGGTGATGTTCAACTCCAGAACTTTCCGCTCTACCCAGCGCCCCAGCGCGACTTCGTTGTATACGGCGTTCAGCGAAACGCCGCCCATGGCAATCTGCAGATCGCCCTGCGCGCCAAGTTCGCGGATCAGATCGTCGGCAATCCCATGCGTCAGCTGTTTGCTCTCCGGGGGATTACCGAAGAGTCCGACAATCATGCCGACGATTGAGTTCACCGCCTGACCCCCCAGCGCAGGCAGGCCGTCTATCAGAATGACCTCACGGCCCAGCCGCGCCGCTTCGATCGCGGCGGAAACCCCGGAGATGCCGGCTCCCACAACGCATATGTCTGCACGATGTTCGCGCGGCTTCGAAGTCTCCCTGCGACGAACAACGGTGGCCGGCCTGAACGGCTTATCGAGCATCTTCTCAGGGCAGGGAGATAGAACGGTTGAGCCAGATAATGTTGTCCCAGCTCAGAACCTTCGGCGTGCCTTCAAACAGCTTCGAATAGGAGCCGCCCGAAGCTTTAAACGAGAACTCTTTCACGCGGTCCGGCGGGTTGGTCGTAACATTCTTTAAAATGTCGAGGACCTGTTCCTGATGAGAAAGCTGATAAAACGCCGGCGTTTTCGAGGAATAAAACTTCGTATCGTTTGCGTTGCCTTTATTCCCGGAGCCGCGCTCATACTTGATGTGCAGTTCCAGATGCTCTCCGGTGGCGGCCGTGAAACTCCAATTCTGCGAATCGATTATCGGGTTGCCGGTGCCACTGCTCGTCGAGCGCTGCACCGAATAATTCATAGCCGCCAGATAATTTCCGAAAGGCCCCGGGGCGTCGGTGGGATCGGCCGTGATGCCACCAATAATCATCTGAACATTCGCGCCGCCCGGGTCTTTCACCGGAGCCGCGAAATAGACCAGACGGTTCGAGCCCTTGCCCAAAGGTTTGCCGTCCGCCCCGTTAATCGTCATTCGATCGATGAAAACAACTCGCAGGTTCGCATCTTTGGCAGCCCCCTGTGCTGCGATATTGGGCTTCCAGCCTTCCGGCAGAAATGCCGCCAAAGCCTCATCGGAGACGTGAAGGTCCAGCTGAAGCCGCGCCTCCGCGCTTGATTCCTGGAGGGTTTGCGCGCTCAGGCCCACGCTGCATAAGGCAGTTGCCACAATCGAAAGTATCCCGCTATATTTACTCGTCATCCACAAACCTTTCTGCTCCGAAACAGTGTCGCAAACGGCGTTACACCACTACTTTTACCTCTTCAGCCGCGCGAGAGAAGAATAGCTTCCAGCCAATGAAGACCGCAGCCAGTATACCTACAATGGCCCACGTCACATCGCCCAGCACCGAGCCAACCTCCTGCACACGATCGCTGAAGATCCTGCCGAGTTCGATATAAAGCGCAGCGCCGAATGTCTCCCCGACTACATCCCAGATGGTAAAACGCAGCCACGGGAACTCACCCGCGCCGCTGGCGAAATTGATCCATGGACCGAGCGGGCTGACGAGCCAGCGGCTGAAAAAGATTCCGGCGCTGCCCCACTTCGTCGCCCGTGCTTCCAGTTGCCTCAGTTTTTCCGCTCGCCCCAGAAGGCTCTTATAGCGAGCGACCAAAGCTTTGCTGCCCCAGCGGCCAACGGCGTATCCGACTTGATCGCCCACAACCGAACCGGCGGCTGCGATCACAATCGCCGCTCCGATATTCATCGTGCCCTGCGCGACGAACGAGCCCGTGATAATCAGCAACAGCGTCACCGGCAGCGGAAGGCCGGCGGCTGCGACAGCAACGATTGCGAACAGGGCGGGGGAGCCATAACGCGCAAACAGCGCGAGAACCTGTTCATTCATCAGGGGGCCCTGCCTGATGGCGGAGAGGCTCCTGTAACCGGCGGGTTTTCAATCGCGTCCTGCAGGTCGTGAATCAGTCTGTTGACCGGCACATGCTCTGCGCGCGCGATATCCCGGATCGGTCTGTGGTCGTGCGGGTTTGGCTCTAAATGAATAGCCCCGAACAGGACTTCTTCCCTGGCGTGATGTGTATGCGCCACGAACGGAACCGTCATCCAGGGTTGAATGGGTTCGTTTTGCCACCGGACATGCCGTGCGGTCCGGCCCGCGCGATAGCTGAAAAATAAGGTCGCTGTAATTGCCAGGCAGAAGCCTGCAACTAACAGCAGCGATCTAAGCTGGGGCCTGGACACGACATTACTATAGAACGGGGCTGGCTGCTAACCTTCGTTGACGACGCGCCGTTACCTTCCGGTATGCCGTCAATACTTACGTTTTACGGCCTATCCAGTGCATTTAACTCAGCCTACAATGTGGCCTGGATGAAGAAATCTGCCCTCATTACAGGTTCCTGCGGTCTTATCGGATCTGAAGTCAGCGTATATTTGGCACGCCAGGACTTTCAGATTTTCGGCATCGATAACAACGAACGCGCGGTCTTTTTCGGCCCCGAGGGCGACACCAGCTGGACACTGGGGCGACTCCAACGCACTATCCCGGATTACCGCCACTTCAGCATAGATATTCGCGATCGGGCTGCCATCATCCGGCTCTTCGCGGACATCAAGCCGGACGTCATTGTTCATACCGCGGCGCAGCCATCCCACGACCGCGCGGCGGCAATTCCATTTGACGACTTCGACACCAACGCCGGCGGAACGCTCAACATGCTGGAGGCGGCGCGAAGGGCGTGCCCCGAGTCGCCGTTTGTCCACATGTCGACCAACAAGGTCTATGGGGACCGGCCGAACAGCGTCTGGCTCCGCGAGCGTGAAACCCGCTGGGATTACGACGATCCAGCTTACCTAAACGGTATCGACGAAAACTTTCCGATCGACCAGTCCAAGCATTCGCTCTTCGGCGCATCCAAAGTGGCGGCCGACGTTATGGTCCAGGAATACGGCCGCTATTTCGGCATGCCGACATGCTGCCTGCGCGGAGGTTGCCTGACGGGGCCCAACCACTCCGGTGTGGAACTCCACGGCTTTCTGAGTTATCTGATCCGCTGCAATCTCGAACAGCGGGAGTACAAGGTTTTCGGCTATAAGGGCAAGCAGGTAAGAGACAACATCCATTCAGAAGACGTGGCTGCTTTCATTAACGAGTTCTGCCGCGCACCGAGATGCGGCGAAGTCTACAACCTTGGCGGCGGATTCGAAAACTCCTGCTCCATTATGGAAGCGTTCGACAGAGTCGAAGCTCTTACCGGTAAGAAGCAGCGGTACACCTATGTGGAGGAGAACCGTATTGGCGACCACATCTGTTATTACAGCGATCTCACCAAGATGATGGTGCACTATCCGGCGTGGAGCGTCACACGTTCTCTCGACGTGATCTTCAGTGAGATCGTCGAGTCCTGGGAACAGCGGCTCGCACAGCATCAAGCGAGCGCGATACCGTCCATGGCAGCGGTCGGATGAAGATCCTCATCACGGGTATCTGCGGCTTTGCGGGCAGCCATCTGGCGATGGCTTTGGCCGAGCGAATCGAGAACGCGGAAATCGTTGGTATCGACAACCTGTTGCGCCCCGGCTCTGAAACGAACAGAGCCGCTCTGGTCGCAGCTGGAGTCCGCTTCGCCCACGGTGATCTCCGGATGCGCAGCGATGTCGATGCTTTGCCCGATTGCGATTGGGTGATCGATGCGGCCGCCAACCCGAGCGTTCTCGCCGGTGTGGATGGCCGCTCCAGCGCGCGTCAACTCGGTGAGCACAACCTCAACGGGACCATCAATATTCTCGAATACTGCAGAGAGCGTAAAGCTGGTCTCGTTCTTCTCAGTACCAGCCGTGTCTACTCCGTAGCTCACCTCTCCGCGCTTCCCGTTGCCGAACGCAACAGCGCGTTCACTCTGGATCCTGCTGCATCCCTGCCCGCAGGCGTTTCCAATGAAGGGGTTATGGAATCCTTTCCGGTCCGCCAGCCGATTTCGCTTTACGGAGCCACCAAGCTTTGTTCCGAGATCATGGCTGTCGAATACGGCGGCGCCTTCAACTTTCCGGTTTGGGTAAACCGCTGCGGAAACCTCGCCGGCGCCGGACAGTTCGGAACGGCGGAACAGGGAATATTTTCCTACTGGATTCACTCGCATGCACGCCGCTCCCGCCTGCGTTATATCGGCTTCGGCGGACACGGCTACCAGGTGCGGGACGCATTTCATCCGGTCGACCTTGCCGAACTGATCTGCGCGCAGATTCGCCGCGATCCCCCGGCCGATCCGGTCTACAACGCAGGTGGCGGGATTCAGAACGCGATGTCAATCGCGCAACTGGCCAGCTGGTGCAACGACCGCTTCGGCCGCCATGAACCTGAAATCGATGCGCATCCGCGGCCCTTCGACATTCCGTGGATGGTTATGGATTACAGCCGCGCAAACAGCGATCTTGGCTGGGCGCCGAAGTGCTCGCTGGACGGCATTCTCAATGAAATAGCGGTTCATGCGGAGACGCATCCCGAGTGGGCTGCGCTTTGCGGGGTGGCATGATCGTTGAAGCCAATTCCAGACCGCATAGTTCCGCGATCGCCGGAAACGACCAGTCCGCAGAGCCACGCTGCGCACTGCAGCTTCTCAGCGTTGTAATTCCGGCCCTCAATGAAGAGGGCTGTATCTGTTCCACTGTCGAACATTTGACTCTCGAACTGAGAATTCACAACGTACCGAACGAAATCATCGTGGTTGACGACGGCAGCACCGACGCCACCTGGAGTAAGCTGCAGGAACTTTCGGAGCGGCTTCCCAACGTGCGTCCGATGCGCAACGACGGGCGTCACGGCTTCGGTCGAGCCATAGCCTTCGGCTTGCAGAATATAACCGGCGACGCGGCGGTGATCATGATGGCCGATGAGTCCGACGATTGCAGGGACGTCGTTCGCTACTGGCAGTTACTGAATGAAGGCTGGGACGCGGTCTTTGGCTCGCGTTTCATGCGAGGCGGAGGTGTCATCGACTATCCCCGCTTCAAGCTCCTGATCAACCGGTCGGCCAATTTTTTCATCCGCGTCATCTTCGGAACTTCGCTCAACGACACAACCAACGCGTTTAAAGCGTACCGTCGCGAGGTGATCGAAGGCTGCAGCCCGCTGATCTCACCCCATTTCAATCTCACCGTCGAATTGCCACTGAAGACTATCGTCCGGGGTTACAGCTGGACGGCTATGCCGATCACATGGCGGAACCGGCGCACCGGCGAATCCAAGCTCAAGCTGAAAGAAATGGGCAGCCGCTACCTGTTCATTTGTTTCTATATCTGGCTCGAGAAATATTTCAGTCGCGGCGACTATAAACGGCCGTCGTGACCGCCGATCTGCCAGTTCCGGCCCTTCTGGAATCGTCCCCCGCGCCGCGCCAGTCAGCATTGCGCGTATATCTGCCCGCATTTCTGGCTTCGATTTACCTGCTCCTCATTTACGTTCTACCGCCTCCCCTGCCAGTACGTCCGAGCGCTTATCAACTGGACGACTCCTGGCACATTATTCTGACGAAAGCGTTTCTGGGGGGAGTTCAGTTCGGGCGCGATTTGGTTTACACCTATGGTCCATGGGGTTTCCTGCAGATTGCGCAGGGCGACCCCCGAATCTATCCCTGGCTGGTTGGCGGCCGGCTGTTGATCGCAGCCGCATTCGTTACGAGTGCAACCTTCCTCGCCCGGCGCGGTATCTCAAACACGCTCGTCAGGATCCTCTTCGTCGCATGGGTTGCGCTGCTCGGCGATCCCGTTCTGTTGTTGCCCGTGCTGCTCCTCGCAGTTGTGCTGAGCGCGAAGCGGAATTCCCCTCTGCTTCACCTGATGGCGATCGCCTGCGGCTTGACGATGCTGATCAAGTTCACCGGTTTTGTATCCGTGGGTGCGCTGTTAGCGGCCATGGCTTTCGAGGATCTTCGGCACCGCCGGCTTCCTGTCATCCCGTCCGAGATCCTTGGTTCCGCCTTGGCTTTCTGGTTACTTGCCGGACAGTCCGTAATAGGAGTTCCCGCGTTCGTTCACGGGGCGCTCTCGACCGCGGCGTCATATAGCCCGGAGATGTTCGTCGCCGGTCCTTCGTGGGAAATCGTCCTCGCAGTCATCCTGCTTGCGGCCATCGCCATGCGGGGCATTACCTCTTATATCAGCAGTGACCTGTGGCCTCCCTGGCCTTTTTGCGGATGGCTCGCGCTTTTCTTCTTTCTACATACTAAAGAGGCTCTTGTGCGGCATGATTCCTTCCATATCTGGATGGGTGTCGTGACCGCGCTCTTGCCAGGTGCGCTGGTCTTTCTCTGCATGTTCAATGTCGCTGACACACCGTTGAGCCTTCAACCCGTTCTTCGCTTGTTGAAGGACCTCAGCCTCACCTGGATTGTTTTCATGGCGGTCGCATTCCCCTTGATCCAGTTGGGCACGGACGCGGGCCGTGAACGGCTGCAAGCAGCCGGAGACAGCTTCACCGCATATAGAGCAATGCTGGCCGGAGAAAGTCTATCTTCCCAGTATCAAAATCAAGTCGCCGGGTTCCGTCGTTTTATGCCCCTGACGAAGGTTCCGGGCACCGCTTCCTTCTTCCCAGACTTTACATCGCTGCTCTACGCCAATGGCCTCTCCGTGCGGCTCCCTCCTATTCCACAGGCTTTCGCGGCATATAACTCGTACCTCTCCGGTCGCAACGCATCTTTCTATCGGAGCGCAACTCGTCCCGACTTTGTGTTCTTCGACGTGCTGCCGATCGATGGTCGTTACCCGACATCCTCCGACCCCCTGTCATGGATGGCTTTCCTCGATTGTTAT
>ODAK010005283.1_pt1 | contig 13128 bp, 15 predicted proteins | sample 1539591 | NCBI WGS metagenome assembly ODAK01 (sample SAMEA3539303, study PRJEB22396) | soil metagenome | biome: tundra; feature: field; material: soil | place: USA | collected 2010-05 | depth 0.15 m | reverse complement strand
TGTGCGTGTTTATCTGTGCGATGCCACACATAAACCCCGCGAAAAGAAAGCGTGTCATCTGGAGAAGCATCGCCTGACGAATGGGTGGTCTACGACTAAACAATGGATTGGAATCCCAGGACGCATCGGCCGCCGAACTTGCGCAAGCGTGCGAGCGCGTCTTTGAGGCCGTCGATAGCCCCAAGGGCGTCGAGTTCGTCGATGATGAACCAGAGTTTTTGATCTCTATTGTCCTCTCCTTGGGCTTGGCTCATGGCTTCGAAGATGGCGAGACGCATCCAGGTGCTGATGAGGCCGCGGAGCGTGGCGATCTCCTTGGCTCAGTAGGCCTCTCCTTGATTTTCGTGCCAAGAGTGCCGGTAGAAATAGTGTGTTTTTCCCGAGCGTCAGGACCTCGTTCCACGTAAGCCACTGATTGCTAGTCGGTTTCTGTTCCACGACAAACAGCGAAATTCGTCGGAAAAATAGCGTCGATGATCTGTTTTTGGACCGGGAAAATGCGCACGATTGAAATGGCCGGCACGTTACCGCGAACATTTCACCGGGATACGCCGCGGTATGACCAACCAGTGAGCATTCCGGGACGAATTTGTGCTTCGCTTATGCGAGCGTTGGATCGAGCGGGACGTGCCTACACATTTGGTTTTCTGCGCGGTTAGGGCATCGCGCTTATCCGTGTCAGCGAAAGCTTCGTCCTCCCCGCCACAGACAACCCGCCCGTCCGTCGTGGTGCGCAGATAGAGATACGGTTCGGAGGCTTCCCAAATCAGAGCTCTCTGTGGCCAGAGGGCATGCGGCTGGGGCCGCGTAGCGATTGCCCAAGTCGATAAGATCTTATAGCCGGTTGCTGGCACAATCTTTGCGAGTTCGTAGCCGGTGCAGAAAATGACGTGCCGAGCGTCGATGCAAATGCCATCACTCGTGTGCACAGCGGTACCTCGGCGGTCGCATTCGATTTTGACAATGTCGTGAGGTGCGTGAAAGCGCGCCCCGGCTTTGATGGCGTTGCGAAGATACCCAGCCGATGGGAGCGCGTTCGCAGCTCGTTGACCGCGTCTCGAGAAGCAATCCACACCTTCGCAGCTTTGCGTCGCCCAATAACAGCGCCTAGTTGTGTCAGCGGCGTGTCAAGCTCGAACTGCAGGACTGCTGTACTGGCAGCCGTTGAGCCGAGGAGCGCTTTGCGACGGCGGTCGACGATCACTAGCCGTTGCCCGCTTCCGCAAGCGATTGGGCGATCATGGCGCCACTGATCCCCGCGCCCACTACCAGCACTTCGGTGCGCAGCGACCGGGGTTGCCGAGCGCCCGCGATCGCAGGGACGGCGTAGGCGGTCCATACGGCATTACCGTCTCGAAGATTGTGCTTGCGCGTAAGGCCCATGGTTATCAGCGCGGCCGCTGGTGGCTCGCGAGCGTCGTTACTGACGAGACGAAACGCCGGATAGCGCTCCCGTTTTTAAGGATGCTGGTCTCGCACGCGTCCGCCGAGCGCGGCCGACACACTTGCGATAAAGGCACCGATCAGCATGGCGAGCGCCGTAAAAATAGCAGCCTCTGCGCTCGCCTTACGGCCCGCATCCGCTAGTTCCTTGACCTTGGTTTGTGCGGCGATCGCGCTGGCAGCAGCGTCATCCACGCGTTTCTCGGCCTCTGCCGCCGATGTCCCGGTGGTGTTTGAGATCAGCGCAGCCAAATAGGCGCGATCGGCCGCGGGCACCTCGCCCGACGTCACGGCGTTGGCCAGGATGTGGGCCGCTTCGCCACGATGCTCCGTCGTTCCCGAAGGAGAATCCCCCGATCCCCGAAAGAGTTTGTCGAGGCGGTAGTTTGCGGCCGGCGACATGCTGCTCGTTGCTATGCTCTCCACTCCACCGGCCGCCACTGTGGTCGCCGCATGGAAGCCGCCGCCAATCAGTGATGAGACGTAGCTCCCCAGCACACTAACGACGACGACGGTGGCGAGTGCCCACGTCACTAATCCATGTGCCGTATCCCGGAAGAACACTTCATGGGTGTGGGTGCCAATCCAACGCGTCCGTAGGCGACCTGCAATGTAGCCGCCGAGACCGGCGGCCACCCACTGCGTCACGATAAACCAGATTGCCGTTGTCGCGGCAAATGTCGCCGCGGTGACGCCGTACCCTTGCCAGGGAGACACAGCGGTCAATCCAAGCCCGGCGCCTAAAGCCAGCATTATGAGGGATACCGCAGCCGCCACCAATGCACCTGCGACAATGGCGCCCCACGATGCCGCAGAACGACCGTGCGAAATGTGTAGCGCCGTACTCAATTCTTCAGCGCGTGCTGCGACGATGGTTTCCACATGATTCTCCTTAACGATGTGAGCACATCGCGAGAAGAAGAATGATTGGCAGGGGGACACCTAACATCCAAAGCAGAATTCCGCGGCCCATGATTCTGTATCCTTTGAGGAACGAGTGTGAAAGCGCCGTCGCCTAGGGATCACTGCAGGAGTATGCCATTGCTCTAATGCCCTGCTCCGTTCGGTAACGCACAGAATTATGGCTAAGCAGCATGCACTCTGACGGTTTGGAAAGGCCGGATCGGGGTCGATCCGGTCCCATCGCGAATCGCCGAAAAGTCATCGTGCCAAAGAAATCCTCCAACAAGAACGTACTGCCTTTCTTAACGGACATAACGACCATCATGCCGGAGTTTCTGAAACCAGCCAATCGCTTTAGCTAATACCGAGCCTTGTCGATATGAAGCGCGTCCCCCGAGCGCAACGGCTGACCCTGCCGGCCCACCTTGAGGCGATGCTGCCGAAAGTGGACACTTCCGATCGGACGGCGACGCTGATCTTCCTATCAGAAGCGCTGAAGGCGAAAGATACGGGGAAGCACACGTCAACCCGCGAAATGACATCCACGGGCATTTGGAGCGAGGTCGATCCGTCCCTGGCGAGCGCCGAGCGAGGCAAGGCCCATGTCGACGCGTTCGTCAGCGCCTCTGTGCAATTCATTGATGCGTGGAAGCGGCTAGAGCCCATGCGAGCGGAATAAACGGCGACCGATTTTTCGCTAGGAACCGGTCATTCCGCTCGAAATTGCCGAATTTAACAGTGCCGGTTTAGCTCATGTCCGCCAACGTGTCATCACGACCCGTTATGCCTGTCACGACCGGCGGCTTTCGGACGGGCCGGTTACGAACTCCCACCCAGGTCCCAGGGTCACATCGCTGATCGCAGCAGTAGCCAACTGCCACTCGCGATAAAGCCCAATCCAGAAATGCGCGAAATTTGCCAACCAGGCGGTAGCACTTTTTCCGCGAGGACCAAGATTGCGATTGCGGCGATCCAGAGAAGGTTCATCACGCCACCTACGAATAAGAGTGCCATCAGAATCCAGCAACAGCCGAGGCAGTAGGCGCCATGCTTTAAGCCGAGCAGCAACGCGCCGCGCGCGTCACGGCGATAACCTCCTTGCCGCTGGATAAAGGTCAAAGGCGCCTGGCACTGCCTTAGGCAGCGTTCCTTCAACGAAGTCCACTGATAGACTCCCGCGGCGATCAGCACGATGGCTCCCATTACCCTGTTGCTTCCCGCCATCCTTGCGTCGATAAGGTTAGTGCGTTCGAGTGCCCACTGTGCTGCGGTCGCCCCGAGCGCAAATCCCGACCACACCAACAGGTAACCGGCCACAAACCAACCCGCGGAGGCGAACGGTGAGCCCTGCGTGGCTCCTAGTCGCCCGACTCGAGCGTAAATTAGAATCATCGGCGCAGCCGACGGCGTCATCATGCCCACCATCATCACGATCCACATGAGCAACACCAGCAGGAACTCGAACCAATGCCAAGGCGCAAGCGCCGGTGCCATGAGCCCAACGCCGGCGGGAATCATCCGCAAGCCCGACATCTCCATACCGCCCATATCCATATCGGTCGCAATCCACAGGACATAGGCCCACGCCAGCGCCGTGATCACGGCGAGCGCGACCACCACGACGATGCGGTCGCGGCGTAGCACGACTTCGAGCATCGCGTCGGTCATCGCAGATCAGTGGACGACGCCGGTCCCCGATATATGGAGATTCGCGAAATGGGCGTGCGAGTCCGCAAGGTCAAGCTTGATGATGCCCGATGTATTCGCCCAGCCGCGCCCGGCCTCCGCCAAGGTGAATTCAAAACCGTTCGGCAGATCGAACCGTGCCCGGTGCTCCTGCTTGGTGACCGGATTGACGATGGGCTCTCCGCGGGCATCGATGACACCTGGTACGACATAGCGCGCCCTGCGTGCGTCGACGTCTATGTCGAGCTCGATCTTCGCGAACACGGGATCGTAGACCTTTTCCAGCATCGCGAAAAAGACTTGAAAGAACGTCGCTCCCGGCACGCTGTCCTGGCCACTCATGATGCGCAGGATCGCATCGCGCTGTGCGGGCGTAGCCCGCTCCTCAATGATCGGAACCGCTTCACCGTGACCTTCATGAACCGGACCTGGCCAACGAAACACCCCGCCGAATTTCAGCCCATCGAGCCGGGTATCGCCGTGATGGCCCTGATCGATGGCGATGCCGACGACGGCTTGACAGTGACCGTGAGTCGGCAGTGCGTTGAACTGACAGGGGCAACCGTATGCGCAATTGCAATGGGAGAAGTCTTTCCCTTTAAGCATCCACTCGATTTGAGTCATCGGAATCCCCTCTCACGGGCAATGATTGATCATAGGTGCATCGACGGGCCATATCAATTCGCCTTTCCAACTGACCTTCGAGTTGTTGTAGCGCAGCGTCGGGTCGCCGGTGCTCCCGCCAACCGCAGGCGCGTCTCGCCGAGCCGCCTTTCGCGAGCGTCGGCTGCCGGGTGGCCAGCATGGAATCCGATCTATGGCATCGCGGGGAGATATTTCGAGCGCAATAGGTCGCTACCCGCTGGTTTCTGGGGCCTCAGGCGAGGGCCGCGCGGCTGGGACATCCAGTTCTTGTGTCACCGTACGCACGACCTTGTCAATGATCGGCGGTGCTGGCAGCTGTAGTCGCCGCCGTTCTTCCAGAAGCCACCTGGCAAGGTCTGCCGTCATCCGCACACCGTCGTCGTGCGGGTAGGTCTTGGCCAGCGCCTCGAATGACAACCAAAGGCCGTCGTTGGTCTGATTCACCACACCACCCCCGTCGGTTTCGTTCTTAGAAGCGGAAAGTGTAATAACTGTGTAAATCGGAGATCTGTTCGGTACCCCACAGTGCAGGCAGAATCACCACAGCATGAACTGGTTAACACAGCCGGTGCCACTCTGGCGACCCTTGACTGCACTCGCGGTGGCTGAGTGGGCAACGATTTTCGTAATGAGTTCTCAACTTATACATCCGTCCGAGTTCAACCCCAAGCCGTCATCCACGGCCGTCAGCTATCGGGGGACAAAAAATGCGAACGTGCCCTTACAGTGCGGGCTCCTCATAGGAGACGACCCGCCTGTTTCATAAACGATGCAGACTTAGACCGTGCGCACCCCGACGCCTACGCTTCGCTTGGCGCGAGGCCGCATCCACACATGATCGATCTTTTGTCAAAGAAGTCGAAATTGAATTTAACTTACCGTGATGTGCTTCGAGATGCGCATCGCGACGCTCGCATATTCGTAGTTTGTGGGAATGCCTGCCTGTCAGAGTATCCGTAGGCCACGCTACTCGCCACCAGACACATTGAAAGAGGCACACAACCATGGATGACGCGAAACTTCAGATTGCCCGCATACCGCTGGGCCCCGGTCAGAAAATCAGTACTCATTCAGTCTCATTCGCAGCAGCACTGGGGCATAAGGATTTGAGATCTCGGCATTCGGCCATAACTGCGGACCTCTATAGCTACCTTCGCTACAAAATGTGGACAGCAAAGATCCGCAACGCGTTCGAAGAGGCGAAGTAGTCGACCCGTCGGCAGGACGGTTGCGTGTCTGGCCGCGAACAACCGAACTACCTGGATGCAAGGGATGCGTGGCACGTGGGAATATGAGAAGTAATTCTCCCGGCGCTCATATGTCCTCGCCGACCGCAGCCGCTAATGTTTCGCCGCGATTTGATCGATCGTATTTCGAGTACTACTTGGCCATCTTGGCGCGTGTCCTCCGGTTGTCCCCAAGTCCGGCTTCCTTCATGGCTGCGGGCGACGCGCCATAAATTTGGATCATGGGCACAATACCGATAGGTTTCGTGGATGGCTTTGCCATCGCTGTAATTTAGCCCCTTCCCGGGGAACCCCTTTTGAGGGACCCGCCGCGCAACTGCTCGACCCGGGGCTTTGTTGCGCGCCCAACGCGAACAGACTGAAATTCCCGTTTCCGACGCCGCCCCCAACAAGGATGATGGACCACGATCTCAGGCTCGCTGTCCGGGTTCAACCCTCTGCGGACCTTGGCGACCGGCGGCTTTGCGGCACCAGTCCCGCGATCGCCCCGAACTGATTGTTGGGCGAACTATTAGTCACAGCCGAGCGCGACGGCACCACCACGCCCAGCCACACATGGTAAGTACCAGGAAAGGATAGGCGAAGAACGGGAGTGGCTCGGATAATGGCGTGAGGGCACGACCAGCAAATGCCAATAGCGCAGTGACTGCGAAAAATAGTGCTGCGACGAAGCCGAGCACACGCACTGCCATAGGCATGACATTGGGTGCGCTGACGACGAGGCAAATTGGGGCGATGGGGGAAGGACGTTCGTTGGTCATGGTCTCCTCGGGAGCGCAGCAATTCGGGTTTGTGATGTCGGCTAACGATGAGGTTGCGCGACGCGGGAGTGCGCGGACGTTAAGCGAAGGCAGTTTATCCAGATCATCCATTCCCTCCTTGACTCACCGAAGACGCGGCCCGCGATCGCTCGAACGCGCCCCGAATCGGCGACATCGGCTCGTGGCCCCTGCGCACCAGGAAGTCAGAAGTCGGTACCCCGGCCTGCATCCGTGCAAGCCACTCCTCGGGGTCGTATTCGACACCGATCGGGTTGGCAGCGTTTGTCGGGCCGCACATAAAGGCGTTCGCTTCCTCATTGGAATCGAAGGCATCGACCTGGAACTCCATCTGGTTGCCGTCGGGATCGGCGTAATACATCGACACCGTCACACCGTGGTGGATGCACCAGTAGGGTTTTATGCCCTTCGTCTTGAGGTATACGTAGTTCTCCAATAGATCCTTCACCGATCCATACGTGTAGGCGACATGGTCGACACCTATCAGGCCCTGTTTGTCGGTCTCAGTGCCGTCCGGCTGCAGCACTGACAAGTTGGCGAACGCGAACCGGTGGTGTTCGTCGTCATAGGTTAGAAAAGCCAGTGCCGGATTCTGATGCTGGACCTTGGCATCGAATACCACCCGATACCACGCCAACATCTGATCGAAGCGGCGAGTCCGATATACAACGTGAACAAATTTTTCAGGACGAATACGCGACATGCTGCTTCCTTTGTATCGAACGAGACTAAGAGCCTGACTCGCCAATCCTTGACGTGAGCTTACCGCAAGCGGCGACCAGCGGCTTTCTGGCGGGAATTTCTGTACGCTCACTGACCGGATTTGGCCGATCAGCGACCGATTCTCGGCCCGATACCGGCCAGTCAGCCTGGAAAAACGGGGGTCACCGGCAAGGGTCGCATGTCGGTCGAGAGTGTGTGAAAACGCCCATAATTTTGATAGTTTAGGACTTCCCCATTCGACGTGGCGGGAGTGACTGATGAAGCGATTTATCGAAGGCGAAGATCGTTCCCAAAGCACGCTATTTCCCGAGCATCTGGACGACTACATCACCGAGGATAACCCCGGGCAGGAATCTGAAATGTTCTCTAAGCGACTGCGCACGCGAACAAAACGAAATTTCGTTGGACGCAGTTGCCCCCAGAATGGCCCCCGCCAATTTGATGCGTTCGGGACGTAGGCGTAAACCGGCATCCAATGTTGGCCAGATTTTCAAGGCCGAGTGCCTGACAAACAATGACTTGCTACGACGATCGGCGTCCAATAGGCACGCGTGTTCACAGACAACCTACAAGTCTCTCTCGGTCTATTCAGTCCAGTTTTCAATATTGAGATCTTGGACGCGACCGAACTCCCCGGTATTGTTGGTCACAAGTGTAAGCTCGAGAGAACGGGCGTGTGCCGCAATAAAAAGATCGTTCGCACCGATCATCGTTCCACGCGCTTTTAGCGCAGCACGGATCTGGGCATAGTGAAGGGCTGCTTCGTCAGGAAAGTCCAAGACCTCGACATGCCGCAGATACTCATCGAGGGCAGCATGATCCTGCTGTCGCCGGGGAGACACTTCAACCCCGAACAGCAACTCCGACTTGGTGATGACGGAGATGCAGACGGCACCAATAGGAACCTTCTGCAGCCTTCTCAGAAGAGTGTCGTGTGAACGCTTCATGATGTAGGACGAAATATCCGTATCGAGCATGTACTCTGCCATCAGAGTTCGCGCTCCTGCACCGGCAGATCCTCAATCCCTTCCATGAACTCCTTCGAGGCGACAGGCCCTGAGGCGAGATAGTCAGACCAGTCCGTCGGGCGAGCGGAAAGAATCACATCGTCGCCTTGCCTACGAATAAACACCTCAGATGTATTGAACTGAAACTCCTTCGGCAGCCGGACCGCCTGGCTCCGGTTATTCATGAAAATCTTGGCTGTGCGTTGCATCGGTTGTCTCCAACAATCGTGGCATATACATAAGTATATGCCAACATTGCATCGATTGCCAAACCTTCGGGCCGACGTTATCGGCCTTTAATACAAAACTATACGAATCGTAAGTATCTGTTTTTATTATCTTTTGTAATCCACTACGTTCGGGAGGTAGGAGTTGCAGGTTCAAATCCTGTCACCCCGACCATTATTAAATGGGTCCTAACCGAATGGCCAGAATGAGTACGACACAAACGCCGCGAAAGCCGTCGTGCCCTCTTACGAGCCGCTTCAGCTAATCCAGCCCTGTTGCTGGAATCGCTGCTTGAGTTGATCGCCGATTTGCTTGGCGATCTGCTGCGCGCGGCCTTGGACCGTGTCGCTGCCGCTTTTTTCACCGTACACCTTCATTCCGGTGCTGACGATGAATCCCGCCGGATTGTGGGTGGCGAGCAGCGAAGCAAGCCCCACCGCGGAACCCGGCGTCTTGTTGCCCGTGGCGTTCAAGTCGCCGGATCCGAGCTTACGTAGCCCAGTCGGCGTCATCTGGAAGCCTTCCACCGCCACCTTCAACTCGGATCCGCCGGCGCCGAATCCGACGATGACCCGCTCATCCGCACTACCCTGCTGAACTGAAAGGAGAGTGCCCTCGATCACCAGGTCATTGAGCTGCGGTCTCGATGCCGCCGAAGCCACGGCACCGGGCATGCCCATGCCAACGATCTCCTGTACGAGCTCCGTTGCGATTTCGGAACCCAACTTTTGCGCCTCGGCAATCTGCTGTTCGGTCGGCGGCGCGGGGGGCTGCGCGGTCTGGCCGGCGAGTGCGGACTGGGGAGGAACTTCGGCGGGAGTCGCGGCGAAGGGGTAAACCCAGATCTGACCGGGCCGCGGGATTACGCCGCTCACAAAACTCTGCTGGTCGGTTTCCTTGGTCGAAGCGCACCCAGCGATCAGGGCCAGCCCGATCAGGCACGCCACAATTGGGCTCAACCTAATTCGTACTTTCATAATTCACCTCATTAAATGGCAGAGCGCGCTTATTAGCCGGGCGTACAACCGCTGTACCGCGCGCGGCGCATGTTTCGCGGTCCCTGTTTTCATTTTGCCCACTATCATCCCTTGCATACGTCCCAGTTTAACCGGCAGCCGTGAGTCGCCACTCGGCCCGCTTCTGCCGTTCACGAACGGTCGCTAATGAGCTGGCCATTCTCGGCTCTGAACGCCGCGTCAATGTATTCCATCGCCGCCGCGGGATTTCTCATCCGCTCAATTTCTCTATGTTTTCGTCCCCTTGTCGCTTGTTGATGCTCGGGCCAGAAGTGCCGTCAGGATCACGTGCAGGACGACCGCCGGCCACAGTAGTATTCCGCCCGAACCGCCCGCGAAGCCGATGTAGGCGAAATACAGCGTGATGGCCGCGCTGTAGATCAACATGCCAATGAGCGCCGTGCCCGGCCAGCAGGCAACACTGAGTGAGACCAGGGCAATGCCAGCCACTCGTGCCACCATTACGGCGATGCCGGTCAACTCAGCGCCCAGCAGCAATTTCGCGACCAACGACGGGACGATCAGCAACGCCAAGCCGGTCGCGCCTTCACTGACCGCAGCGAGAATGATCACCCTCTTCATCACACCGGCCATACCTAATCTGCCGCTTCAGCGACCGCCTCGGCAATCGCCGGCATTCGCTTGCGATCTTCCTGCGTCAACTGCACCGGGGCGAGGTTGAAGGTCAGCTTGTCGATCTTGCCGGTGAACTTGAACGGCACATCGTAGCGATATTCCAGCAACGCGAGACCGGTGCGCGTGTCCTCACCGATATCGAAGGTCTCGTCCTCCGGGAAAGTGATCGGGGTGGTGTGTTCCATGGAATTCCTGGCCACTTCCTTGCCGTCTACGGAGAGAATGCCCGTCCCTCCCTTGCCCAAGCCGGGACCATCGGACTTGAAGTCGAAGACGATGGTGTGCTTGCCGGCGCCCAACTCAGGCCCCTCCCAGGCCGTGCGCTTGAGGTCGAGCAGGTTATAGAGGAATACCACCTTGCCCCGACCAATTCCCAACTCCCCCTTGCTTAAGAATAGTCCATAGCCGCCGAAGCGCCCGCCGTCGGTGACGATCATGCCTTCCGCGCCACCCGAGGGGATCGTGACCTCGGCGGTAATGGTGTAGGACTTGTTCAGGATGCTCGGAGCGCCGCTGTTCGGGACGCCGGACAGTGTTCCCGTGTAGGTGAAGACCGTTCGCCCTCCCGTGAGGTTCGGCTTCGGCGCGTTCCAGCGCGTCAGGGATGAGTTGTCGAGCGGCAGCACGTCATGCTTGCCCGCCTCGGCGTAGAAGAGATCCTGCATCTGCTTGAGCTTGTCCGGCATTTTGGCAGCGAGGTCGTTCGACTCGCTGGGATCCCCGGTTTGTAAATCACCGACGTTGTAGAGTTCCCATTTGTAGCCGGTGATCACGTCGGGCGCCGGCTTGATGCTGAGTTCCCACGGCAGCGTCGCCGGAGTCGTCGCCGCGAGCCAACCGTCGTGGTAGATGGCGCGGTTGCCGAGCATCTCGAAATATTGCGTGCTGTGCCGGGTCGGGGCATTGGCGTTCGCCTTGTCCCAGGTGTAGGCCATGCTCACGCCGTCCATCGGGCGCTGCTTGATGCCGTTGAGCGTATCGGGCATCGGGATCCCCGTCGCTTCGAGGATGGTTGGAACGACGTCAATGAGATGGGCAAACTGGCGGCGGATGCCGCCCGCATCATTGATGTGGCCGGGCCAGGACATGGCCACGCCCTGGGCAGTGCCGCCGTAATGCGATGCCACCTGCTTCATCCACTGGAATGGCGTGTCGAGCGCCCACGCCCAGGCGGCCGCAAAGTGCGGGAAGGTCCGGTCCGAGCCCCAGAAGTCGTACCACAGGTACTGATCCTTGACCGGCACGGAAATGCCATTGAACGTGGTGAACTCGTTCGGCGTGCCGTTGAGCATGCCTTCCGCGCTCGCACCGTTGTCGCCGCTGATGTAGATGATCAGGGTGTTGTCGAGCTGGCCCATGTCCTCCACCGCTTGGATGACGCGACCGATTTCGTGGTCGGTGTATGCAAGGAATGCGCCGTAGACGTCGGCTTGCTTGATGAAGAGCTTCTTCTCCTCGAAACTCAAGGAATCCCACGTCGGCAGATTCTTTGGCCACGGCGTCAGCTTGGCATTGGCGGGCATGATCCCGAGCCGCTTTTGATTCTCGAAGATGGTCCCACGCAGTTTGTTCCAGCCGCCATCGAAGAGATGCATGTCGCCGATCTTCTTGATCCACTCCGGCGTCGGATGATGCGGCGAATGCGTGCCGCCCGGTACGTAATAGACAAGGAACGGCTTCTCGGGCGCAATGTCCTTCAGTTCCTTCATGTACTGGATCGCCTCATCCGCCATGGCGGTGGTCAAGTTCCAACCGGGACTGCCCTGGAAGGGGAAGATGGCCGTTGTGTTCCGGTACAGGTTCGGCTGCCACTGGCTGGTGTCGCCGCCGACGAAGCCATAGAAATATTCGAAGCCCATGCCGTTCGGCCACTGATCAAAGGGTCCGGCCGGGGTCGATTGATAGAACGGCGTGTTGTGATCCTTGCCGAACCATGAGGTCGCGTACCCGTTCTCCTTCAGGATCTCGCCGATGGTGCCGTTCTCCTTACGGATGATCGAGTCGTAGCCGGGGAATCCGGTTGCGATTTCGCCCACCACGCCGAAGCCCGCGACGTGATGATTGCGCCCGGTGATCAATGCCGCACGCGAGGGCGAGCACAGAGACGTAGAATGGAAATTCGTGTAGCGGAGCCCCATCTTCGCGATGCGATCCATGGCCGGTGTCGGGACCACGCCGCCGAATGTGCCCGGAGCTCCGAAACCGACGTCGTCCGTCATGATGAGCAGGATATTGGGCGCACCTTTGGGCGGCACGACACGCGGCGGCCACCAAGGCGTCGATTCTGTGGCCTTCTCCTTGATCACCCCGCCGAATGCAGGATCGGGTGCGGGAAGTTCTTTCCCGCTGATCGTGGTGGTGGCATGCGGCGAGCCAAGAACACCGGTGACCTGCTGTGCCGATGCGATTTGCATTGCGGGCACAATCATTAGGGACAGCAACGCACTCGCTGTATAACGGCTATTCATCGTCGTCTTCTCCCATTTAATCGTCGGCCTGGCAAAGGTGGCGAAGGTTCTCATTTGATTCGTAATGCAATATAAAACCTACGTGAACTATCCCGTGAACCACGTACATACTCGCGAAAATCCCGTTGGTCGACCGTTGGACGGAAGACCTATGGACTAGTCTTTATCTGCTACGTCGAAAGCAGCGCTCTTCCAAACCTATTGAATCGAATTTCCATTGCATGCCGCAAAGAACTGGGTTGAGCATGAAATCCCGCTGTGCTCAAATAATCACCGCTCATGGCAACTTCCGGTTCCGCAGCCGATGATCCGCCTCGCGCTGATCTATCACGGGATCATGCCGCACT
>ODAK010005282.1_pt1 | contig 13128 bp, 9 predicted proteins | sample 1539591 | NCBI WGS metagenome assembly ODAK01 (sample SAMEA3539303, study PRJEB22396) | soil metagenome | biome: tundra; feature: field; material: soil | place: USA | collected 2010-05 | depth 0.15 m | reverse complement strand
GCGGGCGGCAAGACATCGTCCTCACGTCGGTCGCGTCGAGCCCGAGCGCCCTCGAGGTCACCAAGACGACGGCGCCGCTCGAGGTCATTCATCTCCCGAGCGGCGTCACCGTGGCCGAGGTCCCGCCATCGTCGCCGGGCCTGCCGGCGATCCGCATCGCCGTCGCTCCCGGGCACTACCTGGTCCGGAGCGTGGTCGACGCGCGCGTCCTGTCGCACGAGTTCGACGTGCGCTCCGGCGAGACCGTCTCGGTCTCCGGCGGGCAACTCGAGGCCACGGGCGACGCGCGCATCGCGTTCAAGGGCGACGAGCCGAGCCCCCCGCCGCCGCCCGTCGACGAGTCGAGCACGCCGCCCAAGGGCTGGGGCTTGTGGCAGGTTCTCCTCGGAGAGACGAACACCCCCGCCTTGAGCTCCAGCGGGATCACGACCAGCAGCGGATCCCCGACCGGACTGACGTCGCGAAACTTCGCCGCGGACTCGTCGCTCCAGTTCGGGATCACCGATCGGCTTTCCTGGACCCTTCCGGGGGGCTTCGCCTACCGCATAGGGACGCACGGTCGCTTCGAGGTCATTCCCTTCGGCGGCCTCTCGGACGTCGGATACGCGAACTATCTCGGGGTCCTCGTCTCCCTGACGGCCGGCGTCGACGCGCGCCTCTGGGTGGCCCGGGACCAGAGCCTCATCCTGGGGCTGCACGCCGAATACGACACGTTCGTCCGAACGAGCGACATCTTGGCGGAGACCTATCTCGGAACGTCGATCGAGAACTCGGCGACGCTGACGTACGCGGCGACCCTCGGCAGCCTCGTGACGCTGCACTTCGGTGTCGGCGTCTACACGAGCGAGGCGGTGCGCAGCGGCGTCAGGCCGTTCTTGGGTCCCGCGATCTACCTCGGTGGCACTCGAACGCTGGCCTACCGCCCGCTCCCGCTCGTCGAGGTCCACGTCTCGCGTCGCTTCTCCTTGGACGCGACCGCCGCGTGGTTCTACGACGTGAACACGGGCAACATCGGCGAGGAGTACCTCGGGGGCTTCACGTACGCGTTCTGACCGCGAGACCCGGCGCGAGACTCGACGCAAGCGCCGTCAGCGCGATTCGTACACGCGCATCGTCGGCAACTGGATCGCCGTCAGAAACCCGCCCTTGCCGGCGCCCGTGTCGAGGCCCACGCAGCACGGGCCGGCCCAGACGTCCATGGGGTCTTCCGGCGTGTAGGTGCTCAGCTCGGGCGGCAAGTACGCCGTGGCCGTGTGGCCGAACACCACCATCTTGCCGCGGTAGTTCCGGAAGAAGTCTTCGTCGCGCAGCCAGAGCAGCGCCGACGGCGTGGGCGCCTTCGACGGATGCAGGAAGCCGCGTTCGCCGCGCGGCAGGCCCGCGTGAACGTAGATGGCGTGCTCGTCTTCGTACCAGAACGGCAGCGAGCGCATCCACTCGACCACGTCTTCCGGGAAGAACGACCCCGTCAGCATGTAGCCCTGCTCGTCGGGCTTGGGCGGCGCCTCTGCGCTCGGCACGAGACCGCCCGTGAACGAGCGCATGGCCGCGAGGCAGCCGTTGCCCGGCGGCGTGACGAACTCGGGCCAGCCTACGTCGACCACGCGAAGCCACGCGTCTTCGTGGTTGCCCCGCAGCGCGACGACCTTGGCCGGCCCCGCCTTCTCGAGCTTGCGGACGAACTCGATGACCTGCGCCGACTTCGGCCCGCGATCGAGGTAGTCGCCCACGAACACGATCGTGTCGCTGGCGGCGAGCGCCGGGAACTTCCCGACGACGCGCTCGAGCCCGTCGAGGTCGCCGTGAATGTCGCCTATCGCGAAGGTGCGTCCCACGAGGGCGATAGTACTACGGCCGCGCGGCGGCGGGCGGCGGCTGTTGCAGCACCTTGACCACCGCGAGCGCCTTCTCGACGTGGCTCTTCACCCGGATCTGCGACACGAAGACATGTACGATGGTGCCCGCCTTGTCGATGACGAAGGTCGCGCGACCCGGCATCAGGCCGAGCGTCGCCTTGACCCCGTAGAGCGCGCGCACCTTGCCGTCCGCGTCGGTGAGCAGCGTCATCGGAAGGCGGTGCTTGCTGGCGAAGCCATCGTGCGAGGCGCCCGAGTCGGAGCTCACACCGACGACGTCGGCCCCGGCCTCGACGAAGGCCTCGTAGTTGTCGCGAAAGGTGCAGGCCTCGACCGTGCAGCCGGGCGTGTCGTCCTTGGGATAGAAGAAGAGCACGACGGCCCGGCGGCCCAGCACGTCGGCCAGCGTGAAGGTCTCGCCGTTCGCCCTGGGGAGCGTGAAGTTGGGGGCCTTGTCGCCAGCGTCGAGGGTCATGCCCAGCCGGCTAGCAGAAGGCCCGCGGCCGTTCCAGGCCGGGGTGGTGAATCGCGCGTGACTCCGCCGCGGTCCGGCCCTTACTCTCGCGCCGGAGCCACCTCATGGAAATTCGCGCCGACGCCCGCATTCCTTTCTCTCGCGAGACCGTCTTTGCGGCGTACCGCGACGAGATGACCGATCTGTTGCCATATTTGCCCAACGTTCGCGGCATCGAGATCAAGTCGCGAAAGAACAGCGGCTCTGTGGTCGAGTTCGTGAACGAGTGGCGCGGCGGGGGCGACATCCCGGCCGCCCTCCGCGCCGTCCTCAGCCAGTCGGTCCTGTCGTGGACCGACTTCGCCACCTGGCGCGGCGACGCGATGGTGTGCGACTGGCGAACGGAGACGCACGCGTTCACCGAGGCGGTCCAGTGCAAGGGCCAGAACACGTTCCTCGACGACGGCGCCGACCGCACTCTCCTCGAGATCCGCGGCACCCTCGAGATCGACGCGAAGAAGATCCGTGGCGTCCCGTCGTTCCTGGCGGGCAAGATCGGCCGCGCGGTCGAAGAGTTCCTCGTCGCGAAGATTCAATCGAACCTCGTCGAGACCGCGAAGGGCCTCGCGAAGTACCTCGAAGAGCGACACCGCACGAAGAGCTGAGACGAGACGTCAGTCACGACCCGCGTGGACCCTTCACGCGGTCGACCTGTCCACACCCCTCACGCGGAGTGGCGGAGTGGGAGCGGGAGTGAGTAAGTGGGCGCTAAGGAGAAATAAGGCGTCGAGAACTGGAATTCTGATTCCAGCAGAATCGGCTCTTTCGCCGTCTCACCCGGCAAAACGCTTAGTTTCCTAGCGCTGTCGAGTTCCAGCAGGGCCACCAGACTTCCGAGACGCATTCTTTCTTTGACCTTATCCCTCCACGTCGTACAGGTTACCTTTCTGAGCCATGTGGCTGTCGATCGCGCGGGCTCTGCGCGGGTCGACCCCCGAGAGCGCGCATCCGCCGAGCGACGAGGAGACACGACATGTCCAAGGTATGGTTCCCGTTCACGCTTCTGCTTCCCCTCGCGCTCGCCGCGTGCAGCGGGTCCCGCTCCGCCGGGTTCGTCGGCCTCGATCCGGCGCAAGGCACCGACGGGACCGATGACGGCTCGACGGCGGCCAGCAGCGGCGCCCCGGGGCAAACGTCGCCGATGCCGACCGGGAGTGGCAGCTCGGGCGGCGGTGGCTCGAGCAGCGGCGGCTCGGGAGACCGCGGCGACGGAGGGGTCGTATCGGTCCCCGCCGATAGCGGGACGGGCGGCGTCGCCACGATCCAGACCGTCGACATCCAGGTTCCGGCGAACACCGAGCTGGTCAAGTGCCAGAACTTCAAGAATCCGTTCGGCAAGGACGTGGCGCTCCTCGAGTCCGATTCGACCATGGTCTCGTCGCACCACATGTTCGTGTTCCACGACCCCTCGTTCAATCAAGACACGAACTCCGTCGCGGACTGCTCGGGGATCGAGTTCCATGATCTTCTCCATATGTCGCAGACGCCCAAGGAAGCCTTCGTCTACCCGACGGGCGTCGGCAGGAGCCTGAAGGCCACTGACGGACTGCGGATTCTCGTGCACCTCTTGAACGCTGGTTCGACGCCCGTCACGGCCCACGTTTCCGTCAGCATGCACGCGGTGGATCCGAGTCAGGTGCAGACTCTGGCCGTCGCGCTCTTCTTGAACAACGCGGTGCTCGTCGTTCCGACGGGCATGAGCACGCAGTCGCGGACCTTCACGGTCCCCTCGGACATCAAAGTCATGGTCGCGGTCAGCCACATGCATAGCCGCGCGATCAGCTTCTCGGGCACGACGAGCACGGGGCAGACCATCTACAAGGGGACCAGCTGGAACGAGCCGGTCTCGGAGAAATACAGCCCCGCCATGCCCATCGCCTCGGGCACGACCATCACCTGGGCGTGCACGTACAACAACACGACCGGCCAGACGCTTACCTTCGGCGAATCGGCGAACACGAACGAGATGTGCATCCTCGCCGGGACCGCGTATCCGGCGACGCCAGGGGTCGACCTCGGGACGAAGCTCGAGTCCGTGCTCTAGGCCCGATGCCGGTCATTCAGGATTAATCTCCCTCTCAGGCGAGCGGAACCGGGCTCTAGACGAGCTCAATCCTTCATTTGCTCGAGCGCGAAGGCGTACTCGTCAGCGAGCTTCTCGACCCAGGCGCGCACGAGATCGGACCCGCCATGGCCCGAGTGCTTCTCGATGCGGAGCAGCACCGGACCGCCGCTCGACGCCCACTGCAGCTCGGCGGCGAACTTGCGCGCGTGGAGCGGGTCGACGCGGTCGTCGCTGTCAGCGCTGGCGATGAGCGTCGCGGGGTACTTCGTGCCCTTGGCCACGTGATGATACGGCGAGTACGCGTAGAGCGCCGCGAAGTCGGCCGCGTCGTCGGCCGAGCCGTATTCCGAGATCCACGTCTTGCCGCTGCCGAAGAGGTGGTAGCGGACCATGTCGAGCAGGGGGACGCCGCAGAGAGCGACGCGGAAGAGCTCCGGTCGCTGCGTGATCGCCGCGCCGACGAGCAGTCCGCCGTTCGAGCCGCCCAGCGCGGCGAGCTTGTCGGGCTTCGTGAAGCCCTGCTTCACGAGCTCTTCGGCGACCGCGAAGTAGTCGTCGAACACGTGCTGCTTCTCGTGGCGCATCCCGTGGCGGTGCCACTCTTCGCCGTACTCGCTGCCGCCGCGAAGGTTCGCCACCACCCAGATTCCGCCGTTCTCGAGCCACGGGTAGATCGACGCCGAGAACGCCGGGGTCTGCGCGGCCTGGAAGCCGCCGTAGCCGTAGAGGATCGTCGGGGTCGCGCCGTTCTTGACGAGATCCCTGGCGCGCACGACGAAGAACGGCACCTTCGTCCCGTCCTTGCTGGTCGCGAATAGCTGCTCCACCACGTACTTCGACGGGTCGACCGGAATCTTGAGGCGGTAGAAGGTCGAGGTCTCGCCCGTCTTGACGCTCGTCTCGAAGATCTCCGTCGGGTAGGTGAACGAATTGAACGAATAGAACGCGACGTCGTCGTCGACTTCGCCGCTGAACACCGACGCGGAGCCCAGCGTCGGCAGCGCGACCTCGCGCACCAGCTTGCCGTTCTCGTCGCGGAGCTCGATGTGACTGACGACGTCTTTCAGGTAACCGAGCGACAGCCGGTGCCCGACCACACTGACCGCCTCGAGGGTCGCGTCCGCCTGCTCGGCGACGATCTCCTTCCACTGGTCGCGCGCGGGGTGCGCGGGGTCGACGCGGAAGACTCGATACCTGGGCGCGCCCTCGTTGGTCCACACGTAGAAGGTGTCGCCGTCAACGCTCACGTCGTAGCGGGCGTCGATCCCCACGACGAGCGGGCGCCACTCGCGCTTGGCTGCGCGCAGATCCTGGAAGTAGACGTCGGTGCTCGTCCAGCCGTGCTCGATGCTCGCAACGAGCCAGCGCCCGTCTTTGCCGATCCCCGCGCTGACGAAGGTCTTCGGATCCCCGGTCTTCTCGTGAACGAGCGGGTCTCTGCCGGGGTCGGTTCCGAGCTTGTGAAGGCGCACCTCGGCGTAGCCGGGGCGCTCGGCCGTGGGGATCGTGTCGGCCGGCGGGAGCCAGGTGTAATAGAAGGCGTCGCTCGCGGGCGTCCACGACGGCGACGCGTACTTGGCGCCGTCGATGACGTCGATCTCGCTCTTCTTTCCGGACGCGACGTCGAGCACGTAGAGCCTCGCTTCGTCGGAGTTGTTCGCCTTGACCGTGTACGCGACCTTCTTGCCGTCGTAAGAGACGTTCCACACGCCGAGCGACACGCTGCCGTCGGTAGACCAGGCGTTCGGATCGAGGAGCACGTGCTCCGGCCCGAGCGGCTTTTTTCGGTCGCGAGCCCGCTCGCGCCAGTAAATCGTCGCCTTCTCTTTGCCCGCGTCGCGCCTCGGGTAGAACAGACGGCCGCCGGCGTAGCGCGGCGTCCCCGCGCTCTCGACATAAAAGAGCTCCTTGAAGCGCGCCGCCAGCGCGTCGCGCCCCGGGAGCTTCGACGTGTAACTGCGCGTCAGCCCGTCTTCGGCCTCGGCCCACGCCTTCACGTCGGGGCTCCGAGCGTCTTCGAGCCACCGGTACGGATCGGCCACCTGCGTTCCGTGGAGCAAGTCGACCTGGTCGCCGCGCGGGGTCGCCGGGTACGGCATGCCCTGCGCGGGCGGCGGGGGAGCGGGCGGCGGCGCGCTCGCGGCCGGCGGGGCCCGAGGCGCGGCGGGGGGGCCGGTGGGGGGCCCCTCGGCGCAGCACGCGAGAGAACCGACGAGCCCGAGTCCCCATGCTGCCGTCTGCGTCGCTCTCGTCGTTCGCATCGAATGCGAGACAATAGCGGGGCGGCCGCGGCCGTCGAGACGTTCGCCGTGCGCTACAGTCTCGAGGCTTGCAGAATCCCTCGAACACGAAGCTCGGACGCGAGCCGTCGTATCCATCGGCCCCGCCGCCGCCGATGCGCCTCTCGACGCGAGCGCGCCGCTTCGTGAAGGAGCACGGGCACAAGCTCTGGTGGCTCCACTCGGCCTACGCGCTCGCCCTCGGAACGGGCGTGGTCGCGTTCGCGCGCAAGGGGTTCGACCACGCGCGCTGGCTCGCCGTGTCGCTCGGCCTCGCCTGGTTGCTCGTGGTGCTCCTGTTCCGCCTGTTCGATCCGGCGGGGCGCCTGCGGTCGTTCGACGGCCCCGACCCGAAGACGCGCGTGCGCTTCTACGTGATGACGTACGCGCTGAAGAACCTCTACCAGGGGATGCTCTTCTTTCTCCTGCCCTTCTACTGGAAGTCGACCACGCTCGACGCTCCCAACGCCTGGTTCGTGATCGTGCTCGGCGCTTGCGCCGTCGTGTCGACGCTCGACATCGTGTTCGATCGCGTGCTCATGCGCTGGCGATGGCTCGCGTCGACGTTCCACGCGATCACGCTCTTTGGCTGCCTGAACCTCGTCATTCCGGCCCTCTTGCCGGACACGCGCACCCTCTGGTCGCTGCTCGCCGCCGCGGCGATCGCGGTCGTGAGCTTCTGGACGCTCCACGTGACGTTGCGGCAGCTTCGAAAGAAGGTGACCTTCGGTCTCTTCGCGCTGACGCTGGCGGCGGGCGTCGGCGCTGCCGACCTCGCGCGCCCGGCGATCCCTCCCGTGCCGATGTACGTGTCGTCGGCGGCGGTCGGTCCGCGGCAGTTGCCCGACGGCCGCCTCGCGATGGAGGTGAAGACGCTCCACCCCTCGGTCATCCAGGAGCTCATTGCCGTGACGGACGTCGTCGTGCCGGGCGGCAAGGGCGATCGACTGCGGCACGTGTGGCTTCAGGGCGGGCACGAGGTGCACCGAACGACCGAGGAGACGTCGCGCATCGACGGTCCGAAGGGCGTCGTGCGCCTGCGCTCGTCGCTCACCGATAAGGACCTCCCCGCGGATCTCGCCGGGTCCTGGCGCGTGGACGTCGAGACCGAAGACGGTCAGCTCGTGGGCCGCGCCGAGTTCGAAGTCGTCGAGTAGAGGCGTCTCGAGGGCTGCGCGTCCGCCTGCGCAGCCCGGCGCCGCCCGCGTCACCCTCTCGAACCAAATGCCCTCAGTCGGCCCCTCGCGAGGCCAACTACCGCATGCGGCGCATGTATTCAAGCTCCCCCGGGGACAAATGAACACCCTGATCCGAAGTGCAACTCTGGCGCACAGGTTGCCTGGGCGGCGGGCGCAACAGCCGAGCGCCGCTCCCCAAGGGCTCGCTTTTAATCACCGGAGGTTTGTTATGGATAGTCTCGTCGCTTATCTCGTCGCAGCGATGATCGGTTGGGTCCCGCTGCACGCGCACGCACCGTCGGAGTCGCCCGACGAAGCGCGGGCGCGCTACGAGAGCATCGCGCGCGACGCAGTCGCGGTTGCCTTCGATGACGCCGAGGCGCCGCTCTTCAGCGGCCCGGAGGGTCGCACGCAGACGGCGCTGCTCATGCTGTCGGTCGCGTCGTACGAGAGCAACTACGGGCAGCGGGTGGACGACGGTCGCGGTCTGGGGGACCACGGCCACTCGTACTGCCTGATGCAGCTTCGCGTCGGGCGCGGCATCACCCGCGAAGGGTGGACCGGCCCGGAGCTCACGACGGATCGCAAGCTCTGCTTCCGCGCCGGGCTTCACATCTTGCGGGCGTCGTTCGGCGTGTGCCACGCGCTGCCGGTCGACGATCGCCTGAGCGCCTACGCGACGGGCCACTGCTTCGCCGACGCGGCGATCTCGCGGTCGCGCGTCTCGAGGGCGCGGGCCTGGCGGGCGTCGCACGTGCCGCCGAAGGAGCTCCCCACGGAAAGCTGAGCGCAAACCTGAGCGGGGAGAGACCGCAAAGGCGCGGAGACGCCAAGGGTTGGGGGCTGCGATACCTGGCCAGGGGTGCGCGCGCCCCCAGCCGAGAGAACCGTCTAATCTAAGCCCGAGCGGAAACCTGAAGGTCGGCTTGATCCGGGGCCGGCGCGCAACCGTGGCAGCCCTGCGTCCCGAGGTTCACATCGGTGGAAAAGTGCCACGGCGCGCCCGGCGCGAGGGCGCGGGCCCGCACGATAAAGTAGCGCCGCGGCCGCAAATGGGGACACGCTACCCCGTCCGATCCGAGCCATGTCTCACGCCGTCACGCCCTCCACGCCCGCGGCGCCGGTCACGCCGGCTCCGTCGGGGCCTCCGGCCACCCCGGCGCCTCCGGCGGGTCGGTCCCTGGGCGCGCCGTCACGCGCTCCGCAACCGTCTTCGCCGCCGCCGCCGCTAGCGCACCCGCCTGCGCAGCGGGCCGGCCATCGCGCCGTCTCGGCCAGCCGTTTTCGCTTCGTCCAGGCCTACTCGACGACGTTCGCCGTCATCGCGAGCTACTTGTGGCTCTCGCTGCGTACGCGCGTCTTCGGCCGCACGTGGCGCGAGGCCCACCTCGGGAAGACGCACCGGAGCAACGCGCAGCGTGTCTACGCGACGATCCTCCGGCTGCAAGGCCTCTTCATCAAGGTCGGGCAGCTGCTCTCGATCATGGCGAACTTCCTCCCGCCGGAGTTTCGGGCCGAGCTCGAAGCGCTCCAGGATCAGGTACCGCCGCGGCCCTATGCCGAGATCGCCGATCGCCTCGAGCGCGAGCTCGGCGATCGCATGAGCCGATTCGCGTCGCTCGATCGCGAGCCGATCGCGAGCGCCTCGCTCGGGCAAGTGCACATGGCGCAGCTCGTCGACGGGCAGCGCGTCTGCGTGAAAGTGCAGCACCGCGACATCGACCGCATCGTGCGGCTGGATCTGAAGACCATCCGCCGCATCATGCAGATCGTCCAGTTCTTCGTGCCCGTTCAGGGCCTCGACGCGTACTACCATCAGATCAAGGAGCTCCTGACGCAGGAGCTCGACTTCGCGCTCGAGGCCGACAACATCGAGCGCATCGCCACGAACTTCGCCGGAGATGCGGCCGTCGTCTTCCCGCGCCCGGTGCGTGAGGTCTGCACCAAGCGCATCCTGACCACGACGTTCGTCGAGGGCGTGAAGATCAGCGACGTCGCGCGGCTCGACGCGCTCGGCGTCGACAAGAAAGACGTGGCCCGGCGGATCGTGCGCCTCTACTGCCAGATGATCTTCGTCGACGGCGTCTACCACGCGGATCCGCACCCCGGGAACCTCCTGGTCCAGGCGAACGGCGCGGTCGTCTTGCTCGACTTCGGAGCCGTCGCCGAGCTCAGTCCGCAGATGCGCGAGGGCATCCCGGAGTTCCTCGAGGGCGTCCTCCGCCGCGACACCGATCGCCTGGTGAAGTCGCTCCGGAAGATGGGCTTCATCTCGCGCACGATCGACGAGGGCGTGAGCGAGCGCATCATCGAGTACTTCCACCGGCGCTTTCAGGAAGAGGTCCGCCTCGACAGCCTGAACCTCAAAGACATCAAGATCGATCCGCAGCGCGGGCTCGAGAACCTCCTCGACCTCAAGCGCATGAACATCGGCCTCCGCGAGCTCTCGGGGGCGTTCCACATTCCCAAGGACTGGGTCCTCCTCGAGCGGACGATCTTGCTCCTCTACGGGTGCTGCTCGCTGCTCGACCCCGACCTCAACCCGGTCGCAATCATCCAGCCGTATCTGCAAGACTTCGTGCTCGGCAACCGCGACTTCGCCGAGATCGCCATCGAGGCCGTGCGCGACATGGCGATGAGCGCGATGACGCTCCCCCAAGATATGCGCCGGTACCTCACGCGGGCCAACCGCGGCGAGCTCGAGGTGCGCGTCCGCGGCGTGCAAGATGGCGGTCGAGCGCTCTACGCCGTCGGCCGCCAGATGATCTACACGGTCATCGCGCTCTTCACCGGGTCCCAGGCGCTCGAGTCGTGGCGGCGGCACGAGTTCGGAATCGCGCGGGGCCTCGCGATCGCCGCCGGCTGCGCCGCCGCGCTGCTCCTCCTTTCGAGCCTCTTCGCGCGACCCCGCTCGCGGTGAGCTCGCGTGACGCGCCGCGCCGCGCCCGGGCCCCTTGACTCGGGACCCCCTCCTTGCCGACGCTCCGGTCATGCCCAAGCACCTGCTGGCCATCGACCAGGGAACGACCGGCTCCACGGCGCTCGTCGTCGAAGTCGCCTCGGGAAAGACCATCGGCCGCGCGACGACCGAGTTTCCCCAGCACTACCCGCAGCCCGGCTGGGTCTCGCACGACGCGGGCGAGATCTGGACGAGCGTCGAGGCCAGCGTGAAGGGCGCGCTCGCCGCGGCCGGCGCGCGCGGCGAAGACCTGGCCGCGGTCGGCATCACCAACCAGCGCGAGACCACCCTCGTCTGGGACCGCGCGACGCGCCGCCCGATCGACCTCGCGATCGTCTGGCAGTGCCGGCGCACCGCCGCCGTCTGCGACGAGCTGAAGAAGGACCCGGCCACGGTCGCCCGCGTTCGCGAAAAGACGGGCCTCGTCATCGACGCGTACTTCAGCGCCACCAAGATCGCGTGGCTCCTCGACCATGTCGAGGGCGCTCGGGCGCGAGCCGAGAAGGGCGAGCTCGCCTTCGGCACGATCGACAGCTTCGTGGTCAGCCAGCTGACGTCCGGCGCCGTGCACGTGACCGACGTGACCAACGCGTCGCGAACGCTGCTCATGAACCTCGCGCGCGCCGAGTGGGACCCGGAGCTCCTGGCGGTTTTCAAGGTCCCCGCGAGCGTCTTGCCGAAGATCGTCGGCAGCGCCGAGGAGGTGGCGCGTACGCGCGGCGCCGGGCTCCTTCCCGACGGGCTCCCCATCGCGGGCATCGCGGGCGACCAGCAGGCGGCCCTCTTCGGGCAGGCGTGCTTCGAGCCGGGCGACGCGAAGTGCACCTACGGAACGGGCGCGTTCGCGCTCATGAACATCGGCGACCGCCCCCTCTGGAGCGACCACGGGCTGGTGACGACGGCCGCGTGGCGGATCGGCGGCAAGCTCACCTACGCGCTCGAGGGCAGCGCGTTCATCGCGGGCGCGGCCGTTCAGTGGCTCCGTGACGGCCTCGGCGTCATCAAGAGCGCGAAGGACGTCGAGGCCCTGGCGAGGAGCGTCCCGTCGAGCGACGGGGTGGTGTTCGTCCCCGCCCTGGCGGGCATGGGGGCGCCGCACTGGGACCAGGACGCGCGCGGGAGTATCACCGGGATCACCCGCGGAACGACCGCCGCTCACCTGGCCCGCGCGACGCTCGAGGGCATCGCGTTCGAAGTGCGCGACCTGCTCGACGCCATGTCGAAAGACGCCAGGCGGCCGATCTCGCGCCTTCGGGTCGACGGCGGGGCCGCCGAAAACGACCTCCTCATGCAGTTTCAGGCCGATGTCGCGGGCGTCGTGGTCGAACGGGCGGCCGATTTCGAGGCGACCGGCCGTGGCGCCGCGATGCTCGCGGGCGTGGGCGCCGGCCTGTACCGCGACCTGAGCGAGGTCGCGCACTTGACGAGCGGAGCGGTAGCCGGGGCGCGCTTCGAGGCCCACATGTCTGCTTCCGATCGCGACGCCCACCTGCGCCGCTGGGCGGCTGCGCTCGAACGAACGCGAAGCGGTCGCGCTGGGTACGCTGGGTAGTACGCTGGATAGGCTAGGTAGAACAAGCCAGCAGCTCCGCGGCGTGGAGCCGCAGTAGAGCTTCCTCAAGCGACCAGCGCGTGCGATTCTGACGAGTGCGTCTTACGTTCCGTTAGTCACGGCGTCGGCGGTCGCCTCCAGCCCAGGTAGCCGCCAACGCGAGGCCGTTCGCGAGCCAGGTTTCGCGCCGACGGTCGCTTTTCAGCCGAGCTTGAGAGGAAGGCAAGCCATGTCCAGCAGCACACCCGGAGACCGGCCGGAGCCGGCCCCCGCGCCGGGGCCGACGCGCGAGGTGCCGGTAGACTGGGAGGCGCTCGAAGACGCCTTCGAGAACAACGCTCCCGAGGTGCACAGCTACCTGCACCTGACGACCGGCGAAGTGTTGAGGGTCGTCGACGGCGTGGCCGACCCCCAGATGCACGTACGCATCGCCTCCGACGGGAACTACCTGCGCATCGATCCGGTGAGCTCGCGCGAACAGTACCGCTGGATGGAACGCTTCATCCCGCTTGCCGAAGACACCGACCTCCGCGACAAGCTCACGCAGGCGATCGACGGCAAGGGCGCGTTCCGCCGCTTCAAAGACGTGCTCATGTCGTTCGGCGACGAACGCGAGAAGTGGTTCACGTTCCGTAGCGAGCGGCTTCGCACGTTCATGGAAGCCTGGCTAGGCGCCCACGCCATCAAGGCGATCGCGCGCCCGACGTGGGACGAGGGCGCCGCGC
>ODAK010005280.1_pt1 | contig 13132 bp, 12 predicted proteins | sample 1539591 | NCBI WGS metagenome assembly ODAK01 (sample SAMEA3539303, study PRJEB22396) | soil metagenome | biome: tundra; feature: field; material: soil | place: USA | collected 2010-05 | depth 0.15 m | reverse complement strand
AAGCGGGAGCGGACGCTGCCGACGAAGGGACAGTCGGTGCGCTACTGCTTTCACGGGCGGTCTCAGGTGATCGGCGCACCACCTGAACATCCGGGCAGCCTGCTTGGCTGCTCGGCGAGCCAAGGTGGTGGATGTGATGAGCCGTTCTCTAACGCAGGAGCAAAAGGAACGGGTGTGGCAGTTGTGGGCGGAGGGCCGCTCGCCCCGAGCGATCGGGCGCGAGGTGGGGTTCTGGGCCCAGGGCGTTCGCAACTTCGTCGGCCATACCGGCGGCGTGCGCCCGCCAAAGCGCCGGCGCTCTGAGCACTGCCTCTCGAAGGCTGAGCGCGAGGAGATCTCTCGCGGCCTCGCCCGCGGCGAGGGCTTCCGGGCGATCGGGAGGGCGATCTCTCGCCCTCACACGACGGTCTCGCGAGAGGTAAACAGAAACGGCGGCCCCCAGTGCTACCGAGCGCAGGCAGCGGATGAGGCCGCTTGGGGCCGGGCCCGACGGCCGAAGCCCGCAAAGCTTCACCTCAACCCCAAGCTGCGGGCCGTCGTCGAGGAGAAGCTCTGCCTTAAGTGGTCGCCCCAGCAGATCTCTAGGTGGTTGCGCCGCACCTACCCTGATCATGAAGCGATGCAGGTCTCCCACGAGACGATCTACCTTTCGCTCTTCGTCCAGGGTCGCGGCGCCCTACGCCGCGAGCTCGCGGCCTGCCTGAGACGCGGCCGTCATACGCGCCACCCGCGAGCCCAGCGCCCAAAGCACCAAGGCCAGGGCAAGATCCCCGGCCGCGTGATGATCTCTGAGCGCCCCGCCGAGGTCGAAGACCGCGCCGTCCCCGGCCACTGGGAAGGGGATCTCCTGCTCGGCAAACTCCCCACAGGAATAGCGACCTTGGTCGAGCGCTCCACCCGCTACTGCCAGCTCGTTGAGTTGCCCGAGGGCCACAGTGCCGAAGCGGTCCGCGACGCTTTGGTCAAGAGCATCGGCTCGTTGCCCAAGCAGTTGCGCCGCTCGTTGACCTGGGACCAGGGCAAGGAGATGGGGGAGCACGTCCAGTTCACGATCGACAGCGGCGTCCAGGTCTACTTCTGTGATCCCAAGAGCCCCTGGCAGCGGGGCAGCAACGAGAACACCAACGGTCTCCTGCGCCAATACTTCCCCAGGCGCTCAGACATGGGATCACTCACCCAGGAGCGCCTCGACGCCGTTGCAGCTGAGCTCAACGGTCGACCGCGGCAGACGCTCGACTGGATGTCGCCGGGCGAGCGGCTCGCGCAGCTGCTGAGCGAGACGCCCGCGCAGGGCTGACCCGCACACGCTGCCCCTCCAAACCGATCGCCGGCCGAGGATGGGACCCCCGGCTGAGACCGCGCGGTGACCGTCGCTGCTGCGCCTCGGCCTACGGCCTCGCCTCCGCAGCGACGGTCACTACCTCACCTCGCCGCTCGACGTGAGAACCTTCAGACATCCGGGGTGGTGCGTTGACCCCTTGAGGTCGCACCCAACAGCGGTAGCGCGGTCAGTGTCGCCGAGACCGCTGCTTCTCGTCCGGAGCGAGAGCCTGGAGCGAGGCTCAGCAGACGCTCGCAAACCGCGCGTGGGGGCGGCGCTGGTGGCCTCGTCGGGCACGGCCGCATTTTGTGAAAGAAGGCACCTCCGTTTCATGCCCCTGTGCGAGGAGCGCCGGGCGCTGGCCCGAGGTGGTGCTGGTGAGCTGGCTGCGGAGTCGAACGTGATCGAGCATTGACGGCGAGAACAGCAACGCGAGCGAGGACACGCCGTAGAGGATGAGCAGCGCAGCGTTGAGAAGGAGCCCGCCGCCTGCTGCCAGCCCGAGCACGGCGACAAGTGGCACGGCGTTTGAGACGACGAGGAGCGCCCAGGCCGGGCGCCAGCGGCGTCCGAGTCCGAATAGCAAGAACGCGAAGAACGCCAGGCCGGACCGATTTACCGTTCCGCCGCCGTGCGCGATGAGCAGAATCGGACCGCAAATCGACACCGCGAGGAACGCGTAGTACGTGCGTGGAAGGCGATCGAGACGCACGGCGCGACTGTGACTCACCACGGCCGCACTAGCCAGCGATGCCTTGAGTTGCGCGTCTTGTTCTCGCGCTTTGCGGTCACGTCCGTGGCTGTCGCTCGGGCGCTCGCTTTTTGTGAGAGGAGCCGCGGGGTGGCGTCGAGATCAGCTGGGCGCGGGCGTGGGGTTCGTTACTCCAGTGGTGCTCGCCCGGTGCGCTGTGTACCAGTAGACGGTGGCGGCGGCGAGGGTCAGGGCGATGCCGACGATCAGCCAATGGGTGCCGTCGACGCCGCCGCATGAGGAGCTGATGCTCGTCTGGCCGGGGCGTAGCGCGAGTACGCCTTGGTCAGTGGAGCACGCGCGGTAGTTGCCGTGGAGGCTTCCGATGAAGGTGATGGTGATGCCGATGCCGGCGATGAGGCCGAGCATTTCGCGTCCGCCGCTTCGGCGACGTAGAGCGAGCGCGATGACGCTCCCTAATGGGATGGTGAGCAGCCCGACGACGCTGACGAACATCTCGAAGCACGCGCCGGGAACGATCCAGGCGGCGAACCATGGCCACCGGCGGCTGGTGAGGTTGCGATCGATCTGTGGGCGGCTACGCGGCACGCGGAGTCGCGTCTCGCGCGAAGTGGCGGTGTAGTTCGTTCGCGTAGGAGCGGCCGATCGATGCTTTGTGTTCGTCGAGCCATTCGCTGAACACGATGTTTCCGAGCGACGGGTCGTGAGAGACGAGCAGGCCGGCCATGAGGCCTTTGATCTCGTCTGGCGTGAGCACGACGTCGTGAACCAAGAGGCCGAGCGCACGCGCTGTCGCTGCCATCACAACCGGGGGGATGCGGATGATCGGTGAGTGAGCGTTGACGGCGCTGCGGACGAGCTTGACGAGGTCTCGGAACGCCATCGTCTCGGGTCCTGCTGCGTCGATGACTACGGCGCTGTCGCCGTGGGCGGTGTCGATACAAATTCGCGCGAGGTCGTCGATGTGGACCGGTTGGACGGGGTATCGGCCGTTGCCGGGTATCGCGAAGGCCGGCATTCGGCGCAGGATCCAGGCAATGTTGTTGGCGAGAACATCACGCTCTCCGCCGTACACCCAGGTCGGCCTGACGATCGAGTACGGCATGCCGGATTGGGCGAGCGCGTACTCGACGAGTGCTTTGCCTCTGAAATAGGGTAGCGTCGACTCGATTGAGGGGTTGGTGATGCTGATGTGCACGATGCGCTGTACGCCGGCGCTCCGGGCGGCGAAGAACAGCATGCGTGAGCTCTCGATCGCGTTGGCGAAGCTGGTCTGGTCGTGGTCGAAGCGGACCCAGAAGGTGTTGTAGAGCGTTTTCACGCCCTCGAGGCTGCGGGCAAGTGCGGCCGGGTCATCGAAGCGGTACAGCGCAGTTTCGACGTGCCCTTGCAACGAGTGCTCGCGGTCCGGGTGAAACGTCAGTGTGCGCACTCGACCTCCCGCGTCAAGGAGCTGCTTGGCGATCTGGCTGCCCGAGTAGCTGAACGCTCCGGTCACGAGATCGACCGACGCCTCGGCGCTCATCGTGTCTCCTGTCGTTGCCGTGGCAAGACCGCGTCGGCGAGCGTTGAGAGACGTGTCGCGAGGTCGAGTAGCGACTCGGCGCGTGATTGGTCGATCTGTAGGTGGCTGAGCATGTCCACGCCGAAATACAACGCGACAAGCCCGAACGCGAGATCCCGAGGAGAAGCCAACAGCGGCACCGGTGTGCCGCTCAACAGCTGCTCGAGTTTGCGCTCGACCATCGCGATCCAAGGCTCGATACGTGCAGCCACCTCGATTCCAAGGCCGGGGTCGCCGACGCCACCGCTGACCATCTCCCCGAGGACCGTGATGTAGCCGCGCTTGAGATCGTCCGCATAAATCGTGCGCGCCAAACCCGCCAACTGTGGCGCGGTGCGGGCGCGCTCAAACGCTGGCCCGTACTCCGCCATGCGGCGCTCGCTGATCAGGTCGAGAACTGCGAGCAGCAGGTTTCTCACGCTGCCGAAGTGGTAGAAGATCAGCGCCTGGTTGAAGCCCCCCTCGCGCGCGATCGCACGCGCGCTCGCACCAGCAAACCCCTTCGACTTCAACGTCCCCAGGGCAGCCTCAACGATCACCAGCTTCGTCCCGCTCGGACCCGCCAGCAACGCGTCGCCAGACGCGTCTTGCACGGGGTGGCCCGGGACTCGCGACTCCATCCCAACAAGTTTAGCGAACGCTCAAAGCAACTGCTCAAATCGCCGGAAACGCGTGACGCCCACCGCGCAAGGCGATCGCGCTCCAGCCAACGCGGAGTGCTACCGCTCCTGCTCGAGGCTCTTGCACAGATCGCGAAGCGCGCGTCAGCAACGCCCACCGCGTCACTTATGCCCCGGACGACGACCGAGCACGTCGCTCGAGGGCCGGATCACGGTCGCTCGCGCCGGGCAATGCGGAAGCGCTCTCGCCGCCGGCTGTCTGACCTGCGTGTCGTCCAACTCAGGAGTGACGCCAATGCCGGTGTCGACGCCTGGCTTACCGCGGAGCGCGGGAGCCCGCGGGTTTGCTACGGGTCGAGCCTGTGGCTGGTGGCTATTGCGAGTTGAGGTAGGTGATGACGGCGAGCACGCGCCTGTGGTCGTCGGAGGATATCGGCAGGCCTAGCGTGCCGAGGATGTTCTTGATGTGCTTCTCGACCGTGTGCTCGGTGACGAATAGGCGTTCGGCGATCGCGCGGTTCGAGCGTCCTTCGGCCATCAGGGCGAGCACTTCCCGTTCGCGATCGGTCAGGTGCTCGAGCGGGTTGTCAGCTTGCCGACGTCGGCCGACGAGCTCTCCGACGACTGCCGGGTCGAGTATCGAGCCTCCCTGCCCGACCCGGTTGACGGCCGAGGAGAGCTCGTCGAGGTCGGATACCCGCTCCTTGAGCAGATAGCCGATGCCGTCGCTCCCGGCCGAGAGCAGTTCGAGCGCGTAGCGCGCGTTCACATGCTGTGAGAGGACGAGCAGTCCGATCGCCGGCCACCGCTCACGGATGACCTTTGCCGCGCGCAGGCCCTCGTCGGTGTGCGTCGGTGGCATCCGGATGTCGATGATGGCGACGTCCGGCTGTGTGCGCTCGATCAGCTCGAGTAGGGCATCGGCGTCTGCGGCAAGCCCGACGACCTCAAAGCCCGCTTCTTCGAGCAGGCGCGAGAGACCTTCGCGCAGGATCACGGCGTCGTCGGCCACGACTACGCGCATGGGATCTCGGCTCGGAGCGTCGTTCCCCGGCCCGGCGGGCTGGAGACGGTGAAGCGGCCGCCGAGCGCCTCGACGCGGTCTGCGAGCCCACGTAGCCCGGAACCGCCGGCGGGGGTGGCACCGCCGATCCCGTCGTCGGCGACCTCCACCGTCAAGCTATGGCCTTCGTAGGAGGCGGACACTCGGACCTCGCGGCCGTGGGAGTGCTTGGCGGCGTTCGTCAACGCCTCGCTGGCCATGAAGTAGGCGGCACTCTCGATCTCGTCGGGAAGGCGCCGATCGACGGCCACGTCCAGGTGCGTCGGGAGCCCTGCGCGGCGGCATAGCTCTTCGAGCGCCGCTGGGAGCCCGCGCTCGGTAAGCAGCGGCGGATTGATGCCGTGGGTCAGCTCGCGCAGCTCCTCCAGCGCGAGTGCGAGCGCCTCACGTGTCTCGCGCACGAGCGGTTGCACCGCTGTGGCCTGCGCCGGCAGCTTCGTTTCCAGGAGGCCGAGCGACATCGCGATCGAGACGAGCCGCTGCTGGGTGCCGTCATGGAGGTCGCGCTCGATCCGCCGCCGCTCGGCATCCGTCGCCCCGACCAGCCGTGCCCGGGACGCCTGCAGCTCGACCAGCCGGGCGCGCAACTCGGCCTGAAGGCGCTCGTTCTCAAGCGCCAGGCTCGCGGCCGCGCACACCGACCGCACGAGCTCGGCGTTGTGCTCCAACACAGGATCATGGATCAGCACAGCGACCGGCTGTCCGTCGCGCTCGACGAACGTCGAGCGCCGCCTGCTTTCGTCGTCCGGGAGCATTACCGCCCGGCCGGCGCCGTCGACGTAGCATTTCTCGACCGGGAACCAGAAGGCAAGCTCAAGCGAGGGGTCGCCGAGCGCCCTGGCGAGCGCCTCGCGCAGACCGGCGGACGCGCTCGATCCGCCCAGCTCGACCACGAGCCCCGCGACCATGCCGCGCGCGAGCCGCCGTTGCAGGAACACGAACATCACCGCGATCGGCACCGTCGCCATCGTTAAGAACCACACGTGCGCCGGAAGCGCATTCAGGGGATCGCCGAGCAGGTCGAACACGACAGTCCAGACGAGCGCCGCGAGCGTCGCGCATCCCGCCACCAACACCGGCGATACCGCCCGCCGCTGTGGCGCGCTCGCCTTCAGCCAGCGCCGCACGAGCACGGTGATCACGGTGAGGACCACCACGATGCCCAGCAGGCGCTGGAGGTTCAGCCAACCCTCAGCCTTGTGGTTGTCGCGGACGACCTGGAGCAGGTTGTCCGTGCAGCCGGGGCAGCGCAGCCCGGCCTTGTTGCCGTACAGCATCGCCAGGAGCTCCAAACCGAGCGTGAGCACGATCGCTGCGCCGACCAGCCAGCGGTCGATCCGCCCCGGCAACCGGCCGGACGGGAACGCGAGCAGCAGGTAGACCAAGCCGACGCCCCAGACGGACTGGACGGCCGTTCCGATCGTGTAGACCCACGGTGTCGGCGACTGGGTCAGTTGGGCGGCGAACCAGGCGAAGCTGGTAAACACCATGATCGGGCCGATCCGATTCTCCGGACGGCTCTGCCACGAGGCGAGCCCGCAGCCGAGCAGCGAGGCGCCTACCACCAGCGTGAGGATCGCCCCGGGTTCAGACGGGCCGGTCGGCTGGGGGTGGGCAGCCAGCCATACAGCACCGGCGCCCGCAAGCACCCCAGCAGCCGCAACCCCGGACAGCTTCGCCTTCATTACCAACGATTGTGGCGTCAATCGACCACGACGACCAGCCAGACCGGACGAGACGGGGCCGAGTGTTTGCGCACCCGTCACTCAGCGGCGATCGCAGCGAGGACGTCGAGGTTGGCGGCCCGTCGGGCGGGCCAGCTGGCGGCAGCCAGGCCGAGCAGCGCGGAGAGGAAGAGGAAAACGACCAAGCTGCTGACCGGCACGACGATGTCGCTGACGCCTTGCTGGCGCAGCGACGACGCCATCGCGACGCCCAGCCCGGTCCCGATGACGATCCCGATGACGGCGCCAAAGAGGGCGATGATCACGGACTCCGAGCGGATCATCGAGCGGACCTGCCGTCGCTTCATGCCGACCGCGCGCAGCAGACCGATCTCGCGGGTGCGCTCGAACACCGACAGCATCAAGGTGTTGACGACGCCGATCAGCGCGACGACCACGGCGAGCGCGAGGAGGACATAGACGAGTCCGACCAACTCGTTGACCTTGGCCTGCTGCGCCTTCTCGAACTGGGCGCGCGTCTTGACCGAGACCGGGTAGGGGTTGAGCAGGCGGTTGAGCGCTCGTCCGACGTGGGGGGCGTTGCGGTCGGTCGCGACGAGGACGGCCGTCGGTACCGGGTCGTGGAAGTGCGAGGCGAAGAACGAGGCGCTGACGAGGTAGCTCCCGAGCAGCGGGTTGGGCTTGAAGATGCCTCCGATGCGCATCGTCGAGGAGCCGGTCTGGGCGAACTTCACCCGCACCAGCGAGCCCACGTTGAGGTGATCGGAGTTCGCCGTGGTCGTGTCGAGCAGCAGTTCCCCGGCGGCCATTGCCCCAGCACCCCGGCCGGCACTCATGACCAGGTTGACCGTCTTCGGCAGGTTCGCGGTCGTTGCGGCGATCAGGCTTGACAGCGAGCCGCGGATCTCGAACTCCCCCTCGTAGGCGGTCGTGACCGTGTTGACGCCTGGAATGCGGGCGATGCCCGGGACGACCGAGCCGCTGAGCATGCCGCCGATGAGGTATTGCGCGTTGATCGCGCTGTCGACGTCGCTGGTCGCCGTCTGTGACAAGGACGCCCCGTAGACGGCGATCGTCGACACGAGCGCGAGGCCGACCATCAGGGCGGAAGCGGTCTGGGCTGTCCGGCGTGGGCTGCGCATCGAGTTCTCTCGTCCGAGTCTCCCGGCCGTGCCGAACAGCGCGGCCAGCGGGCGCCCGAGCGCGCCTGACAGCGGCCGCGAAACGATCGGCGCCAGCATGCCCATGCCGATGAACACGGCGAGCGCGCCGAGACCGACGAGGGCAATCGCCGGCTCGCTCACCCCCGCGAACACTGCGATTAGGCCACAGATCGCGACGATCCCGCCGAGCGTGACGCGCCGTCGTAGCGAATCGCCCTCTTCCTCAACGTGGTCGACTAGCGCGGCCACTGGCGGGATCCGCACGGCGCGGCGTGCCGGTCCGATCGCTGACAGCACTGTCACGCCGACGCCGACGCCGACCGCGACCACGACCGTGCGAGCCTTGAAGACCAGGGGGGCCGCGGGCAGCGTGATGCCAAACGCTTTCAGTAGCGCGACGAGCCCGAGCGCGGCGAGGATTCCGAGCCCCAGGCCGATCAGCGAGGCGACAAGCCCGGTGAGGGCGGCTTCGCCTAGTACGGAGCGAAACAGCTGCCGTCGGCTCGCACCCACGATGCGCAACAGCGCCAGCTCGCGGGTCCGCTGCCCGACGGTGATCGAGAACGTGTTGAAGATCGTAAACGCGCCGACGAACAGCGAGATGAATGCAAACACGAGCAGCGCCGTCGAGATGAACGACAGGTCGCTGTTGATCAGGTTCGTCTCCTCGTTTACGACGGTCTGACCGCTCACGACCTGCACGCCCCGCGGGAGAACCTTCGCGATCGCCCGCTGGAGCGTCGCCTTGTCGACACCAGGCTTGGCTAGGACGTTGATCGTGTCGTAGTAGCCGCGGGTGTTGAACAGTCTCTGCGCAGTCGGCAGGGAGAAGCCGGCCAGAGTGTCTCCTACCAGGTCGTTGTCGCCGCCGAAAGTCACGATGCCGGTGATCGTGAACGCCTGTGCGGGTCCGGCCAGGAGCACGCGCACCCGGTTGCCGACCTTGAAGCCGTACTTCGTCGCCGTCGCCTTGTCCATAACCACGTCATGCGCGTCGGTCGGTGGCCGGCCCGCGACGAGACGCAGCACTGACAGCTCCTTGTTCGCGTCGAACGAGAAACCGAGCGCCTGCGCGCCACCGTTACCGATGTCATTGCCCGCGCCCTGCACGAACTGGGCGTAGCCGGCGACCGACCCATCCACATAGGCGACTCCCGGAAGACGGCGGACCGCCGCGGCGATCGACTCAGGCACCGGCTTGCGATCGGCGGTGCTGTCGGCACCAGCGTAAGCGCCGCTACCGAGCGTCGCGTCGCCGCGGATCTCAAAGTTGATCTTGCCGTAGACATTGCCGATCAGCGAGTCGAACGTGCGGTGCAGCGTGTCGGTCAGGATCAGCGTCCCCGAAACGAACGCGACGCCGACGATGATCGCCAGCGCCGTCAACGCCATACGCAGCTTGCGCGCAAGAAGGCCTCTAAGCGTCACGTTCCACATCTCAGTTACCGAGCTTCATCATCTGCTCGAGCACCGAGTCCGCCGTGGGTGAGGCAAGCTCCCCCACCAGCCTGCCATCGGCGAGGAACACGACGCGGTCGGCGTAGGCCGCGCCGCGCGGATCGTGAGTGACCATCACGATCGACTGGCCATGCTCGTCAACCGAGCTGCGCAGAAACGCGAGCACCTCGGCGGACGAACTCGAGTCGAGGTTGCCGGTCGGCTCATCGGCGAAGATCAACTCGGGCCGGCGGATCAGCGCCCGCGCACAAGCCACACGCTGCTGCTGGCCGCCAGACAGCTCGCCCGGGCGATGCGACAGCCGGTCGGCGATCCCGAGTGCTCCGACGAGATAGTCGAACCACGCCTTGTCGATCTTTGTGCGGGCCAGCTCCGCGGGCAGGGTGATGTTCTCGCCCGCCGTCAGCGTCGGTACCAGATTGAACGACTGAAACACGAAGCCGATCTCGTCTCTGCGCAGCTCGGTGAGATTCGCGTCATCGAGCAGATCGATCTCCTGCTCGCCAACGAACGAGCGCCCCGACGTCGGCGAATCAAGGCCCGCCATGCAATGCATCAGCGTCGACTTGCCCGACCCCGACGGGCCCATCACCGCAGTGAAGCGACCGCGCTCAAACTCCACGCTGACCTCGTCGAGCGCCCGCACGACCGTGTCGCCCTTGCCGTAAGTCTTCGTCAACTCGACGGCGCGAGCCGCCGGAGCCGTTGTAGCGTGATCGGGGTGGTTCATCTCGTTCGCTCCTTCACGCGTCTCGACGAAGGCCGGGAGCAGTCTCGAGGACCTGGCGCACCTTGCGGGCGATCCAGAAGCCGTTGATGAGTCTCAGCGGCAGGCTGATCCCACCCGCGATCACATGCAGGACCGTCTGCCCGGAGCGCGAGGAAATCGTCACCTCGGCGCGGAACAGCCGGGTGGAGCCGGTCCCGACGACGACCATGTCGGGCTTATCCGGCCGCGGGTTACCGACGGGGTTCCAGTTCATCCCCATCCCCGGCAGCACTTTGTACCTGGGCCCGAGCCCCTCACGCAGCGCTTCGCTGACCTCTTCGGTCGTGACATCAGATCGCGGGACGATGATCGTTCGCATCAGTACTCCTCCTCAAAGAGCAGGGCGGTGAATCCCGTGCCGCAGCGATCGAGATCTAAGAAAACGCGCGTGACACAAGCCCGAGTCTGAACGTAGCCCTACGTCCTGAACAGCCGGACAGCCGGAGTCCTGCGTGGTACAGCTAGCCAGTACCCACACCTTGCGTCGCCGGACGATCGACCCGCCACTTGGAGCCCGTCCCCAGCAAACCTGGCGACTACCGCTCCGCCGCAGAGCAAGCGTCGATGCCGACACTTGCGCAGCTACCGAGTTGGACGACCTGCAGGTCAGACGGCCGACGACGTGAGCGCTCCCGAATGTGCCGTTGCGAGCGACCGTGATCCGGCCCTCGAGCGACGTGCTCGGTCGTCGTCCTTTGGTGTGCCATGAGCGTTGAAGGAGGCTGGATGAAGAGGATCAGGTCGCTGGATGCGGTGCTGTGTTGGAGATGGGGGAGCCGGGCTTTTGGCTTGGTGGCCCTCCGCGGTCGCTGTGCAGGCGGAGGCCGCAAACCACCGTGAGCTGCTGCGGTCAAGAGTCGTGGTGGTGAGCGTCACGGGAGAAGTCGTGCTGTTGAGCGCGGCAGGTGTGGATCGCGGAGGCGAGTGGAAGCGAACCATTGATGACGCGTCGTAAGACAAGGGTGACATCGAAACCGGGAATGCTTTGGAGTTCCGGGATGGGTCTGGCGGGTGCCTGTTGACTGGCCAGGTGGTGTCCGGCGTTGAGGTGGCGCGAGCGTGGTCTTGGCTCTTGCATGGAACATGGGAACCTGTCGCCCCGACAGGACGATCGGCCAGTGGCGCCTGCGTGGGTCTGCGGTCGGTCGTGCACGGGAGCGCTCCAAGCAGCGGGAACTGCGAGGGGCTGAGTGCCGGTGTGGGGCACGGGGCGGACCGTCCCGTAGCAGTGGTGAAGGTCCCGTAATGGGGCTGGAGCGAAGGGGACGGGTCGTCCGGGCTTGTTTGGCGGTCAACCGCTTTTGGGTGGGAGGAGCCGGGTGAGCGAGCCGAAGCCGAAGTCGTTTGTGATCTCGAAGCGGGCCGTTTGGGAGGCCTGGCTGAGGGTCAAGGCCAACAAGGGTGCGGCCGGCGTTGACGAGCAGTCGATCATGGAGTTCGAGCGGGACCTTCAGGGGAACCTCTGCAAGCTCTGGAATCGGCTGTCGTCGGGGAGCTATATGCCCCCGCCGGTGCGGATGGTGGAGATACCGAAGCGAGACGGCAGCCCGAGGGTGCTCGGGGTGCCGACCGTCGCGGACAGGATCGCCCAGACCGTCGTGCGGCTGGTCCTGGAGCCCGGGGTGGAGCCGTTCTTTCACCCCGACTCGTATGGGTACCGGCCGGGGCGGTCGGCGCTGGACGCGGTCGGGGTTTGCCGGGAGCGCTGCTGGAGACTGGACTGGGTGTTGGATATCGACATCCGCTCGTTCTTCGACAGCGTTCCTCACGACCTCGTGCTCAAAGCGGTCGCTCGTCACACCGATCTGCGCTGGGTCCTTCGCTATGTGGAGCGATGGCTGCAAGCGCCGCTCCAGTCGGAGGATGGCAGCCTCGTCGAACGCGATCACGCTTACCCCTCAGGGCTCGGCGATCTCGCCCTTGCTGGCGAACATGTTCTTGCATTACGCGTTCGATGAATGGATGGTCCGGGAGCACCGGCTCGTCCTGTTCGAGCGCTACTGCGACGACGTGATCGTCCACGCTCGAAGCGAGCAGCACGCCCGAGACCTTCGGGCTGCGATCGCTTCAAGGCTGGCGGAGCGCGGGCTCGAGCTCAACGAGCAGAAAACCCGCATCGTGTACTGCAAGGACGACCAGCGGCGCGGCTCCTCGGAGCACACGTCGTTCGACTTCCTCGGGTACACGTTGCGCCCGCGACTGTCGCGCAGGAAGCATGGCGGCCAGTTCGTCAACTTCCTCCCGGCAGCCAGCGATGACGCGCGCAAGCGGATCCGCCGCGAAATCCGCGGCTGGCGCCTGCACTTGCGTCCGGGCAAGACCATCAGCGACCTGGCACGGATCTTCAATCCGATCATCCGCGGCTGGATCAACTACTACGGGCGCTTCTACCGCTCAGTGTTGGTCAAGGTTCTCCGGCGAATCAACGCGTATCTCGTGCGTTGGGCCCAAGGCAAGTACAAGCGGCTGCGGCGCTACCCCGCCCAAGCGCGCAGGTTCCTGGTCGACGTCTTCCGACACCAACCCGACCTGTTCGCCCACTGGCAATTCGGCACGCGCCCCGACGTCGACGATAGGAGCCCGGTGAGCCGAGAGACTCACGCCGGGATCTGAGAGAGCCCGGGGGTGAAACTCCCCCCGGCCACTCGCCCGCGCACCTGAAGGTCACGTATCGAGACGACTGCTTTCACGCGCGCGGCACTCTCGTGAGATCCCGTGGCTGGAATGAATGGAGGGGCAAGAGCCTTTCCCGTGGCTTATGGTAGGTATGTTTGCGC
>ODAK010005278.1_pt1 | contig 13134 bp, 7 predicted proteins | sample 1539591 | NCBI WGS metagenome assembly ODAK01 (sample SAMEA3539303, study PRJEB22396) | soil metagenome | biome: tundra; feature: field; material: soil | place: USA | collected 2010-05 | depth 0.15 m | reverse complement strand
CTCAATCTTGAGGGTTACGAAGTTTCGGTCAGGGGAGCAGACGATGAGACGCGCGGCAGTGATTTTCATGGCTGGTCTGCGGGCCCTTTCATTGATTGACGCCGCTGGCGAGATAGCCACCGTCGACGGCCAGGATCTGGCCGGTGATGAATCCGCTCTCCGCGGCAGCAAAGTAAACGGCCGTGCCGGCGACCTCTTCCGCGGTTCCGAACCGTGCCATGGGCGTCCGCATGATGAGTTCCTTGCCGCGACCGGAGTCGAGAAGCTTGCGATTAAGCCCGGTGGGAATGATGCCGGGCGCGATGGCATTTACGGTGACGCCATACTCGGCCCATTCGACGGCCAGCGACTTGGTCAATGCGCCGACTGCAGCCTTGCTGGCGCCATACGCAGCCACCTCGTGAAATGCGACAAACGTGGATAGCGACGCTATGTTTATGATGCGCCCATATCCCGCTTCGATCATGGTTTTCCCGAAGATCTGACACGCCCTCAAAGTCCCGTTCAGATTCACATTCATGATGTTGTGCCACAGTTCATCGCTGCATTCAAGGGTTGGAATCCGCTGCGTGATACCCGCGCAATTTACGAGTATATCGATCTGTCCGAAGGATGTGAGCGTCCGATCGTGAAGTTGCTGGAGGCTCTTACGATCGCAGACGTCCGAGACCACGCGTATGGTCTTGCGGCCCAGGCTTTCGATCTGGTCCGCCAATGCAGCTATGTTTTCACGCGAGCGCGAAGTGGCGACCACGTCTGCGCCGGCATTGGCCAGAGCAATGGCGATCGCCTTGCCAATTCCGGTGGTACCACCCACCACCACCGCGCATCTTCCACTCAGATTGGGCATGTGCTCCGCGCCATCCAATTCGTCGGGAACCTCGTTCAGCATAACGAGAAATGACTCGCCTGAGACCTGTTCTCGCGTCGCTTACATATTCGCAGCCTTGCCGACGACGGAGATCAATAGATTTTTACTACAATTAAATCGACCTGTCATCGCATATTGCGTTTACGGCAGAAACGCATCTTCCGGAAGTGAAGAAAATACAGCAAATGTCGCATGTTTAGAGATCTGATCTCGGGGCGCTGAACCTGGCCCGTGGCCACGGCGGGCCGAGCACACACTATTTTGTGTATATTGATCCGGTTCAACAACAAAATAAACCCCTACAATCGATCGCGTCGATTGTAGGCAGAAAGCAGCAGCATTATTTTACTTGGATCACATATGAAATCGATTCTTTTGGTGATATCGGTAACGTTGCTGACAGCCTGCGCTGTCCGAGCACAGGACAGCGTCCCGCTGGAGTCCCGTTTTCCAACTCCGGTCCATCTGACGGCTGAGCAGGATCATCAGCGCACGATGGATATTTTGGGCATGAAGACGATTCGCCGTGGACGCGATGGATCGCCAGATTCGCCGTATGCGGCAAACTACGACGAGTCCAAGGCAAACCCATTCCCCATACTGCCCGACCCGCTTGTGCTGAACGATGGCACGAAGGTCGCTAACGCAAGGGCGTGGTGGTCGAAGCGCAGGCCGCAGCTCGCTGAACTGTTTGATCGCGAGATATACGGTCGCCTCCCTAAGAACGTGCCCAAAGTAACATGGGAGTTGAAGAGCACCAAGGAGGGGATGAACGGGGATGCAGCGATCGTCACGAAGACTTTGGTTGGCCATGTAGACAACTCGTCGTACCCACTCGTCACCGTCGATATTCAGTTGGAGCTGACGACGCCGGCGAAGGCGGCAGGGCCTGTTCCGGTGATGATGGAGTTCGGCTTCATTGGGCCGCGTCCGGTTCGGCCGCCAGGTTCCGCGGCTGTCGGACAGACACCAATCCCGGCATTTCCGCCCGCTCCTCCCGGTCCAACGTGGCAACAGCAGGTGCTCGCAAAAGGCTGGGGCTATGCGGAGATCAGTCCGGCGAGTATCCAGCCGGATAACGGAGCCGGTCTGACCGAAGGCGTCATTGGGCTCAGCAACCAGGGGCAGCCGCGCAAGCTCGATGACTGGGGTGCGCTGCGGGCGTGGGCGTGGGGCGCGAGCCGCGCTCTCGACTACTTCGAATCTGACAGGGCGGTGGACGCGAAGGAGGTTGGCATCGAGGGTCATTCTCGCTATGGCAAGGCGGCGCTTGTGACCATGGCCTACGACCAGCGGTTCGCTATCGCCTACATCAGCTCTTCGGGAGAGGGCGGAGCCAAGCTGAATCGCCGAAACTGGGGCGAAGTCGTCGAGAACGTCGCCGGAACCAGTGAGTATCACTGGATGGCGGGCAACTTTCTGAAGTATGCTGGGCCGTTGCAATGGAGTGATCTTCCTGTGGATGCGCACGAGCTGATTGCGCTCTGCGCGCCGCGGCCAGTGTTCATCAGCGGCGGAGCCACCAAGGGCGATGGGTGGGTTGATGCGAAGGGCATGTTCATGGCTGCCGTTGCCGCGGGTCCCGTGTATCGGCTGCTCGGCAGGAAAGGCTTAGCCACGGGTGAGTTTCCTGCGATGGAAACACCGCTGATCGACGGCGATCTCGCGTTTCGACAGCATAGTGGCGGCCATACGCCGGCACCCAACTGGCCTACATTCATAGCATTTGCGAGCCGCTACCTCAACATTTCGGCAGGCGTATCGGGCGCGAGCGCTCCGCTGCGCGATGGAACGGTTAGTCAAAGAACTCCGGCATACAAGAATGTGAGTCTGCCTCTCGACGAGAGAGCAAGGGATCTGGAGCAGCGGATGACGCTGGAGGAGAAGGTCTCGCAGCTTGGACACACCTCGGATGCAATTGAGCGGCTGGGCATTCCGGAATACAACTGGTGGAATGAGGGACTGCACGGCGTTGCGAGAGCGGGCATTGCTACTGTGTTTCCGCAGACGATTGGTATGGCGGCCACCTTTGACGACGCCTTGCTGCACCGCGATGCGGACGCCATCAGCACAGAGTTTCGGGCGAAGTACAACGTGAGCCGAGGCAAAGATGGGTCGAGCGTCTGGTACAAGGGGCTGACGGTCTGGTCTCCAAACATCAACATTTTTCGTGATCCGCGGTGGGGACGCGGGCAGGAGACGTATGGGGAAGACCCTTATCTGACGTCGCGCATGGGGGTGGCTTTTGTTGGAGGGCTGCAGGGCGATGATCGGAGGTACCTGAAGGTCGTTGCGACTCCGAAGCATTTTGCTGTGCATAGCGGGCCGGAAGCGACTCGGCATGAAGTCGATGTTCCAATCTCGCGGCATGACATGGAAGACACCTACCTGCCTGCGTTTCGAGCGACAGTTATGGACGGCGGCGCGCAATCTGTGATGTGCGCGTATAACTCAGTGAACGGCGAGCCGGCATGCTCGAATCGAGTGCTGTTGCGGGAGCACTTGCGCGACGCGTGGAAGTTCAAGGGATACGTTGTTTCGGACTGCGCCGCGATTGAAGATATCAGCGAGCACCACAAATTCAAGTCGACGCTGGAGGAGGGTGTTGCCGCAGCGTTCGAAGCAGGCACAGACCTCATCTGCGGAGAACCGCCACAGGACCGTGTGCATCTGGAACGCACCGCGGCGCTGAAGGCTGTGCATCAAGGGATTCTGCCTGAGGCGACGATTGACACTGCGGTCACGCGCCTACTCGCGGCTCGCATTCGTCTGGGCATGTTTGACCCGCCAGCGATGGTGCCCTGGTCGAATCTAGGGACGGCATCGAACGATACTCCGGCCCACCGCCAACTGGCATTGAATACCGCGCGCGAATCGCTGGTGCTGCTGAGGAATGAGAACAATCTTCTTCCGCTGAAGAAGAGCTATGCACGGATCGCCGTAATAGGACCGGACGCGGATAGCCTGGATGCGCTGGAGGGAAATTACAACGGAACGCCCTCGGCTCCGGTGACCATTCTGAGTAGCTTGAGGAGTCGATTCCGGCAGTCGACAATTCGGTACGTGCAGGGGTCCGGGCTGATCGGGACTGTGGTTAAGCCTGTGCCGAGCACCTCGCTATACACGGACGCATCACGAAGACAACACGGACTGAAGGCCGAATATTTCAGCAACATCAATCTGGAGGGGGAACCCGCGCTGCGGCGGACCGATACGGCGGTCAACTTTGTATGGGGATTCAGCGGAGTTGATTCGAAGCTGGTGACGAACTACTCGGTGCGGTGGACGGGCGTGTTATCTCCTCGCGAGACGGGTGATTACATCGTTGGCTTTACGGGACAGGATGGGTATCGGGTATGGATTGATGAGCAGCCACTGGTGGACGACTGGACAACGCATCGTCCGTCAACCACACAGACGAAGGCGATTCATCTGGAGCAGGGAAAGAGCTACTCGATCAAGATCGAATACTTCCAGACTGTTCGATCGGCGGAGGCGAAGCTGGTATGGGGTGTGCCGGGGAAAGAGGAAGATGAAGCTGTCCAGGCTGCGCGCGAGTCCGATCTTATTGTGATGGTGCTCGGGCTCTCGGCCCGCGTCGAAGGCGAGGAGATGAAGGTGCATGCCGACGGCTTCTCGGGAGGCGATCGGACGAGTCTCGATCTGCCGGCTCCGCAACAACAACTTTTAGAGCGCGTCTCTGCGACCGGCAAACCGGTGGTCCTGGTGCTATGCAACGGAAGCGCCCTGGCCGTGAACTGGGCGAATGATCATGTCCCCGCAATCCTCGAGGCGTGGTATCCGGGGGAGGCCGGCGGTATGGCAGTTGCCGAAGCTCTGGCGGGCGACTTCAGTCCATCGGGTAGGCTGCCGGTAACCTTTTACAGGAGCACTGCGCAATTGCCTCCCTTTGAGGACTATTCGATGACGAATCGGACCTATCGCTACTTCAGCGGTGATGCTCTATATCCGTTCGGCTATGGGCTGAGCTATACGAAGTTCGCATACAGCAATCTTCGGGTCAGCAAGGAATCCGTTATTGCAGATGAGTCGGTGAATCTCTCCGTGGATGTTAGGAATGATGGTTCGATGGATGGCGACGAAGTGGTGCAGTTATATCTGACACATGAGGGAATAGCTGGAGCGGCATCGAAAGAGTTGCATGGATTCCAAAGGGTCCATCTTGCACGCGGAGTGAGCAAGACTGTGACATTCAACCTGCGCGATCGCGATCTGAGCATCGTAAGCGCCGATGGCAGTCGACAGATCGCGGTGGGTCCAATCAACGTCTGGATGGGAGGAGGGCAACCTTCTTCAGGCGCACATCAGCATGCTGCCACTGGAGTAAGCACTCGCTTCAGCATCGCCTCCGAGAAGACGCTGCCAGAGTAGGCTCGCCGCCGTTCAGTTGGAACGCGGAACGACAATCAGCCAGCTTACGCGACAAAATTCTCGAGCACGCCGATCCCGTCGATCGATATGCGGATACTATCTCCGCTGGCCAGCGAGAACTCATCTCCGGGCACAATGCCTGTGCCGGTCATGAGGAATGCGCCGTCAGGGAAGCTGTTGTCGCGGAAAAGAAATTCCGCAAGCTGCTGGGGTTCGCGCTTGAGCTCTGCGAGCGTGGTGCTACCGGAGAAGACAGTGGTGCCCTGCCGCGCTATCTCCAATCGGATGGAAGTTGATTTGCTGAGGGGTTGGGTCGAAAGCAGTACACAGGGTCCCAGCGCGCAACTGCCATCGTAGACTTTTGCCTGCGGCAGATAGAGGGGATTCTCACCTTCGATGTCGCGCGAACTCATATCGTTGCCGATGGTATAGCCGACGATCTTGCCCGACGGGTTGATGAGAAGCGTCAGCTCAGGCTCAGGCACGGACCACTTCGCGTCGGATCGAATTCGAACGGCGCTTTCGGGACCGACTACGCGCCGTGCGGTCGCTTTGAAGAAGAGCTCCGGCCTTTCGGCTGCGTACACACGGTCGTAAAAATCGCCGCCTCCCGCATCTTTGCTCTCTTCCATTCGTGCGTTGCGGCTGCGGAAGTATGTCACCCCGGCGGCCCACACCTCCTGGCCGACGATGGGAGCAAGCACGCTACCAAATTCGAGCTTGCCAATCGGATCGCCGCTGGCCGCGGCCAGAACTCGGTCGTGTAGGTTGACGCTGCAGATCAATTCGTCCCAGCCTGTCGCTGGCACACGGTGGAAGCGGTTGTTTTGTTCGACGAAGATTCCGTTCGTGGTGCGGTAGAGCTTCATAGACCTGACCTTTCTACGTTGCTGTTTTGCGCGGGCGAGCGCGAATGTTCTTGCGAAGCCGCGCCAGTGTTGAGCTGCGCGATGATCGCATCAGCGTCGTAGACGCATCCTCCCCAGACGCCTCCGCTTGCCTGAACGAGCGCTGCCCACAGCCGCGTGTCGTCGGGTAGAGCGGGATGGGGCGCGAGGTCTTCCCGTTGCGGTCGAGTTGCAAGGCGCCGGCCGCCCTCTTCTGCGGAGAACCGTTCCTCTCCTTCGCCGACAAGGTTGACCGTGCCATGCAGGGCACTCCGGTCAATCACAATCTCGATTGTGTCTCCATCGAGCACGCGTCCGATCGCACCGCCGGCCAGCGCTTCGGGCGAGATGTGGCCGATACAGGCGCCGGTTGAGACTCCGCTGAAGCGTGCGTCCGTAAGAACGGCGATGTGCTTGCAAAATGGAAGGCTCTTGAGAGCCGCGGTGATTTGATATATCTCCTGCATGCCAGCGCCCGCCGGGCCTCCACAGATGAGCACGATTACGTCTCCAAGGGTGACCGCACCGCGTTTGATTGCGTCGATTGCCGCCGCCTCGGTGATGAAGACGCGAGCCGGGCCAGTGTGAGAGTAGACATTATTTTCGTCGATGAGGGATGAGTCGATGGAAGTGCTCTTGATGACGCTTCCCTCGGGCGCTAGATTGCCGGTCGGGAAACATACGGTTGCGGTGAGGCCCCGTTCCCGCGCCCGATCCGATGACAGAATCACGTCGTCTGCATCGATACCGTCCAACTCGCGAAGTCTTTTCTTCAACGCTCTACGTCGCTCGCTTTGTTCCCACCAATTGAGATTTTCATCGAGCGTCTGTCCGGTTACTGTGAGAACACTGAGGTCGAGCAGTCCTGCGCTACGCAGATGCAGCATCACCTCGGGCACTCCTCCTGCGAGGAAGACCTGGACAGTTGCGAAGTTGTTCGGCCCGTTTGGCAGCGCATCGACGAGCCTAGGAACTTCGCGGTTGACTGCGGCCCAATCGGCTGCCAATGGACGCCGCAATCCGGCCGCATGCGCGATTGCGGGAACGTGCAGCAGCAGATTCGTCGATCCTCCGAAGGCCGCGTGCAGCACCATGGAATTGCGGATGGCTGCGTCAGTGAGCACGTGGCTGGTACCAATGCCAAGTTGAGCCATACGCAGGATTGCGCGGGCCGAACGTGAGGCTGCATCGAGCCAGATAGGTTGACCCGACGGCGCAAGGGCAGCATGAGGCAGTGAAAGTCCAAGCGCCTCGGCGACTACCTGCGAAGTAGCAGCGGTGCCGAGAAATTGGCACCCACCACCGGGAGTGGCACACGCTCGGCAGCCAATCTCCGCGGCATACTCGAGGGTAATCTGAGCCTGCGCGTAGCGCGCGCCGATGGACTGCACCTTGCCTGCATCTTCGCCATTTTCGGGAAGGAGAGTCACTCCGCCGGGAACCAGGATACTGGGTAGCGGGCCGGATGATGCAAGCGCCATCATCATTGCAGGAAGTCCCTTGTCGCAGGTCGCAACGCCGATCACGCCCTTGCGTGTAGGCAGCGAACGCATCAACCGCCGCAGTACTATTGCGGCGTCGTTGCGATAAGGCAGCGAGTCAAGCATCCCGTCTGTGCCCTGCGTGCGGCCGTCGCACGGATCGGTGCAGGCCCCGGCAAACGGAACGCAATGCTGGTTGCGGAGTTCGCGCGCGGCCTCGGCCACCAGCAATCCCACCTCCCAATGACCCGTGTGGAAGCCAAGCGCGATGGGGGTCCCATCCTGCGCGCGCATTCCACCGTGGGTACTCAGGATGAGGAATTCAGGATCAAGCAAACGCGCGGGCTCCCAACCCATCCCTGCGTTTTGACTGAGACCGAAGAGGTTGCCCGAGGGCTGCGTCAACAACATCTCCGGCGTAATCGGGAGTTTGCCCTCCGGACCAGGCGCGTGCGTCCTGGTTTCGCCGAAGAGTTGGAGCCCGCCTTCGAGTATCTGCTCGGCGGTAATTGAAGTCCGTGGATTGATGCTCATAGCTCTTGGCAAGCCTCAGGAACAAGTATGGCGTCAGGTTGTTTTGGCTCGACCAGGAAAAGAAAGAGCATCGACGAGCACGCCAGCGACAAAGACATCAGCAGATAGCCTGCGCACGGATTCCCAGTCGCGGCCTGGAGCCATCCTACGAAATAGCTGCCAAAAAAACCTCCGAGTGCGCCGCAACTGTTGATTAGGGCGATTACCTCGGCAGTCACATTTTTGGGAACTCGTTCGGGCACGATAGCAAAGAACGGGCCGTAGGGCGCGTACATGCATCCGCCTCCAACGATAAGACATACGAAGGCAATCGCGAAACTCTTTTGCGCGAAGAGGAATGATCCAAACAACGCCAACGCCGAAGTCAGCAGTAGTGGCCAGATCAATGACCGGCGCTTCAAGGTCTTGTCCGAGACTTGCGAGACCACGAGCATCAGCAATACTGCGAACACGTAGGGGCAAGCGGAGAGCAAGCCGGTGTTTGCCATCGAAAGAGCGCCGCCCTGGCGCAGAATGGTCGGCAGCCACAAAACGAAGCCGTATACGCCTACGCTCCAAAGGAAATATTGTGCTGCTAAAAGGAGCACATCGCTGCGAATCAACGCGGCGCGAACTGCGCCTATGGGAGGCAAGGACACCTGTTCCAGGGCAAGCCGATTCTCCAGCAGCGTGGCTGCCTCGGGCGTCATCCACCTCGCCTCGCGGGGCTTGTCGCGCACAAAGAGAATCCAGATGACGGCCCAGACGATGGAGGGAGCGCCTTCGAGGATGAACGTCTTCTGCCAGCCGAAATCCTGGATGAGGAAGCCAGTGATCGCAGACATCCAGATGACGGTAACCGGATTGCCCAGGATGAGAATCGTATTGGCGCGCGACCGTTCCGCGCGGGTGAACCATCGAGTAAGCAACAGCAGCATGGCAGGGAAGATACAGCTCTCTGCGACACCCAACAGGAAGCGGTCGAGAGCAAGGAGCCAGAATTGGCGCAGGATCCCAGTCAATGCCGCTAGTATTCCCCACGCAATCAGGGCGGTGAATACCAGCCGACTGGCGCTGCGCTTTCTTGCGAAGATTGCGCCCGGCAGTTGGAAGGCGAAATAGCCGAGAAAGAATAACGCACTGAGCAGGGACGAATCTTTGGCCGTAATGTGAAGTGTGGCCGCCAACCCTGCTGCGGCGCCAAATCCGTAGTTCGCGCGATCGAGGTACGCGAGACTATACGTAACAAAGACCGCCGGCATTAAATACAGCCAGCGCCGTCTTAGACTCAACTCCGTACTAGGGTCGGCGGGTGTCTCACTCATTTTCTTGGAGTTGTCGTCACTCATGCGGTGAAGCAGGGCCTTCATCGAATCTCTCGATTGCAGACGCAGAGATAAGGCTACGCCCGATCGAAGGTGTATGGCGCGCGCTGTGGACGAGAGAGTAAGGCGTTGGCCGCGTCATCGCCGTGAAACTTCTCCATTTGCGGATCCCAATGAAGTCTGCGCTTCGCCTTCATCGCAATGTGGTGCAGAAGGCACGTCGAGCAAGCCCGATGCCCCATCTCCACCGGCGAAATCGGCTGCTGCCTCGAACGAATGCAGTCGAGCCAGTTGCGATGCTGCTCCTTGCTGACATAGAGGTGGATCTCGTCCGGCCCAATCTCCGACTGAATGATCTTCGGATCGCTCGACGCCAGCGCTGTCGCATCCTTCAGCTTGGCTGCAGGATCGCTTGCGGTTACCGTCTCGTTGCCGCGCGAGACGAAGATCCATCCCTTCGTTCCGTAGAACTTGATGCCGTTTGGAAAATCGCCGGAGATATCCATAGTCACACCGTTCGCGTAGATGGCATGAGTCAGAAACTTGCCGTGGACATCCCACAGACCATGGGTGGGGAACTCGGCTGTGCCCCAGATTTCGACTGGGCCGGTGTACTCCGTGTTCATGCCCCAGTGGGCGCTGTCGACGTGGTGGGCTCCCCAGCCGGTGATCATGCCTGCGCCGAACTGTTCGCATCGCAACCATCCTGGCCGATCGAATCCGGACTGCGGATGTACCCGCATTTCTGTGTAATAGACCTCTGGAGTCGATCCCAGCCACGCGTCGTAGTTCAGGTTCTTCGGTACAGGCATCGCCGGCGCGTCCGGCCCGGAAGGATCGCCGGGAAGTCCAATCTCCACGTGCTTGAGATCGCCGATGCGGCCATTGCGCACTAACTCCGCCGCATATCGGAACTGCACGGTCGATCTTTGCTGGCTGCCAATCTGCACGATCCGCCCTGAGGCTTGCACCGCATTGCTGAGATATCTCCCTTCGGCGATTGTCAGGGAGGCGGGCTTCTGGAGATACACGTCTTTGCCTGCACGCACTGCAGCGACTCCCGCCATTGCATGCTGATGATCGGGCGTGCTGATGACGACCGCGTCGATGTCCTTGTTGGCCAGGAGATCGTGGTAGTTGTGATAGCCGGTCACCCCGTCGTACGCTTTACCCGTTTTCTTTGCGTACACACCGTTGATCAGCGTCTTCCCTGCTTCAACTCTGTTCGCGTCCAGGTCGCAGACAGCCATAATGCGCACGTCATCGTACTGCCAGATGCCGGGCAGATCGTGAACACGGGAGATGCGGCCAACACCAATGGCGCCGACGTTGATGCGATTGCTGGGGGCCATCTGGCCGAAGACTGACCGGGGAACGATGGTCGGAAATCCTATAGCCGCCGCTGCTCCTGATGCAGTCTTGAGAAAGCTCCGCCGCGAAACCTTGCCTATGTTCTTCATGCCTTCACCCCTTGATGTTCGCGTGCGTCGCGCCTTGCTGCGCGCGTATTACCAACTCCGCCGCAAGCAGGCATTGCGCCTGATCCTGCGCCGTATGCGTTCTGTTCACGACGTCGGAGATGAACTGCGGTCCAAACGGAAGCGTCAGGTTACTGCAGTCGATGTAGCGCGCCTGTTTCGCGTCTACTACGAAAAGATGGTTTCCACCCTTGCGTCCAGCGATATCGGCATACTTGCGCAGTTCCATATAGCCATCGGTCCCGAGGATGAACAGCCGCCCGTCTCCCCAGGTGCCCAAGCCCTGTGGTGTGAACCAATCGAGCCGCACGTAGCCAAAGCCGGCGTTGCCGCGCAGCATCATGTCGCCAAAATCCTGGAATTTAGGATGGTCTTTGTGTCTCACGTTCGCCACCTGCGAAGCCACCACCTCCGCCTCCGTCGAACCCGTGTAGAACAGAAACTGGTCCACCTGGTGTGAGCCGATATCGGTGAGGATACCGCCGTACTTCTCCGGATCCCAGAACCATTCAGGCCGACCGGTTCCGCCTCCCGCATCGCCGCGCCCCTGGAAAATCTGATGGGGCGCAATATTGATTGTCTGGATCACCTTTCCAATCGCACCGGCCTGTACCAGTTCGCCGGCCCTGACCGCGGCTTTGACCTCCAACCGCTCGCTGTACATGATTGCAAAGATCCGCTTGGTCTCGGCGATGGTCTTTCGCACTTCGGCTAGCTGCGCAAGCGTGGTTACGGCCGGCTTGTCGCTCAGGTAATCCTTGCCGTGGCGCATGACGCGGACACCAAGCGGCGCGCGCTGATTTGGAACCGCCGAGCTGAGGACCAGTTGGATGGAAGGATCGTTCAGAATCTCGTCCTCCGACATCGCCTGCTTCGCTTGCGGATAGCGCTTTAGGAAGGCAGCCCCGCGCTCGGGTTCCGCGGCGTATACGCTCACCAGCACTCCGCCTCCGCGAATCATCGCCTCGACCATGCCGTAGATGTGATCGTGGCTCATGCCCGCGACGGCAAACTTCACCGAGTACGCGGGCTTTGCATCCGCGCCCTGTGCAGGCTGCGCAATCTCCTGCACGACGCCCTCCGCGAAGGGCGAAGCAGCAAACGCTGTCGCCGGCAATGCAGTCGACAGGCCTGCGGACCCCATTGTCTTCAGAAACGAACGCCGATCAACTCGATCTTTTAGCATTGTTTTACTCCTCAGCCGGTTATATTACGACGTTCACATCAACCGATGCGTTATGAGGGGCGTCCCGCGCTCCGCCGGGCTGGTGTACCAACGAACAGGCTCGCGACAGGTGACGCGGTTGTCACCCGAAGACATCGAAGTTCAACCGCCCTCGCTGGATCTCTATGGTACCGGATCAAATCCATGTCGATAACAATAAAATTTACTGCACGAACTTAACATGACAAGCACGGCCAATTAGCCCGTCGGATTTAGGAGCCAGCATGGGTTAGCAGGGGATTTTGCGTCAATTTGCGTCTTTTTTGGCTTAGAGCGAGGGGAGGACGTCTCAGAATCTGGTCCCCATGGATGTTTCCTGTCCAAAATTGCTTGACATCTGTCGGAGGTCGGGGATAAAGTTCGGGTCGCATCAAAATAGTGAAAGTGGACGCAACGGGGTATGGCGGAAGCCACGACCGAGATGCCGCCTTTGGAGGAAAAGATGAGCCGACAGCCGATAGAAAAAGCGACCAGACGAGCCGAACAAGCAATCCACCGATTTGCGTTGGCGCTTATGTTCTGCGCGATGGCAATTACAGTGCCAGTAGCCCGCGCACAGATTCTCTTTGGCTCGATCACCGGAACCGTCACCGACGCGAGCGGCGCGGTCGTTCCGGATACAACCGTAATCGTGACGAACCAGGCAACCGGCGATTCTCGCACCACGACGACCAACTCGACGGGCGAGTATCACGTGCCGGCCCTACAGCCGGCCCTCTATACCATCGCCCTTCCGGCGAAGGGAGGCTTTGGCGCATTTACAGAGAAAGACGTTACCGTCAGCGTCAACCGGGAAGTGCGGATCGATGTGGCTCTGCGCGCTAGCACAGTGCAGGTCGAGACGACCGTGACCGATACTTTGGCGACCCTGCAAACCGAGTCGGCGGAGGTCAACCACGAGATCTCGCAGACGCAGATCGCCGAGCTGCCCATCACGTCGTCTCAGGGGCGTAACTATCAGA